>Ga0335079_10009388_pt1 | contig 11147 bp, 10 predicted proteins | sample Lox_Sample_33_FD_206719 | JGI IMG/M metagenome (GOLD analysis project Ga0335079, IMG submission 206719) | Soil microbial communities from Loxahatchee National Wildlife Refuge, Florida, United States - Lox_Sample_3.3 | ecosystem: Environmental > Terrestrial > Soil > Wetlands | place: USA... | reverse complement strand
GACGTCAAAATGAACCATACTACGCGCCAAAAGCCACGCTGCAATCCCCGTGACGGGGATCCCGCGCGAGCGCCGTTGCAGCCCGGACACTACGGCCCCGTTTCTCGACATGCTACGACTCGGTATCGACCTTGGTGGAACGAAGATCGAGATCGTGGCGCTCGCCGCCGATGGCCGCGAGCTGCTGCGCCGGCGGGCCGCGACGCCTAGGGACGACTATCGGGCGATCCTGGAAACGGTAGCGCGGCTCGTTGCGGAGGCGGAGGCCGAACTGGGAGATGCGGGCAGCGTCGGCATCGGGACGCCGGGCTCGCTTTCGCCTGTGACGGGGTTGCTGCGAGGCTCGAATACGCTGTGCCTCAACGGCAAGCCGCTGCGGGCCGATCTCGCGGGAGTCCTGCAGCGCTCGGTGCGGATCACCAACGATGCGAACTGTTTCGCGCTGTCCGAGGCGACCGACGGTGCTGGGGCCGGCGCGGAGGTCGTCTTCGGGGTGATCCTCGGCACGGGCGTCGGCGGCGGGATCGTCGTCCGCGGCGAGGTGCTGACCGGTCCCAATGCGATCGCCGGCGAGTGGGGTCACAATCCGCTGCCCTGGCCGCGCGATGACGAGCGGCCGGGCGCGGCGTGCTTCTGCGGTCATTCGGGCTGCATCGAGACCTTTCTCTCCGGGCCCGGCGTCGAACGCGACCATCACGCGATGACGGGGCAACGGTTGGCCCCGCTCGACATCGCGGCGCACGCGGCACGAGGCGACGCCGCGTCCGAGGCGACGCTACGCCGCTACGAGGATCGGCTCGCGCGTGCTCTCGCGCATCTCATGAATGTTCTCGACCCGGACGTGATCGTGCTCGGCGGCGGGATGTCGAACGTCGATCGACTCTACGCGAGGATCCCTCTTCTCTGGGGCGAGTGGGTCTTCTCCGACCGCGTTGACACCCGGCTCGTCAAGCACGTGCACGGGGATTCGAGCGGCGTGCGCGGCGCCGCCTGGCTCGGAGCAACGGCGTGACCTCGCGAGGTCCGGCCAGCGTTACATCCCTGAGTAATTCGGTCCCCCGCCGCCCTCGGGCACGACCCAGCGGATATTCTGCCGCGGATCCTTGATGTCGCAGGTCTTGCAATGCACGCAGTTCGAAGCGTTGATCTGCAAGCGCTTCGCGGGGCGGGCGATCGCTTTGTCGCCTGCGTCGCCGGCTCCTTGGCTTCGCGCGCTCATCCCGGTCGGCGAAGCGCTTGACGAACTTGGATCGTCGGCGACGAACTCGTAGACGCCTGCCGGACAGTAACGCTGCTCGGGGCCGTCGTAGAGCGCCAGGTTCACCTTGACCGGCACCGACGCGTCGCGCAGGCGCAGGTGTACCGGCTGGTCCTCCTCGTGATTCGTGTTCGAGACGAACACCGACGAGAGCTTGTCGAAAGTGAGCACGCCGTCGTACTTGGGATATTCGATCTTCGGCATCTCGGCGGCGGGCCGCAGCGTCTCGTGGTCGGGCTTGCCGTGGCGAAGCGTCCACGGCGCGAGAAAGCCCAGTCCGAGATCGTTGAGCCACATGTGCGCGCCGCCGTGCACCGTGCCCAGCCACGGCCCCCAAGCGATTCCCGGCTTGACGTTGCGCACCTTGCGCAGCTCCGCGTAGACCCACGAGCGGCGCAAGGCATCGGGGTAGGTCGCGAGCTCGTCTCGCGCGCGGCCCTCGCCGAGCGCCGCAAAGGCGGCGTCCGCCGCGAGCATCCCGCTCTTCATCGCGTTGTGCGAGCCCTTGATCCGCGGCACGTTGAGGAACCCTGCCGCATCGCCGACGAGCGCGCCGCCCGGAAAGACGAGCTTCGGTATCGACTGCAGGCCGCCCTCGCTGATCGCGCGCGCGCCGTAGCCGATGCGCTTGCCACCTTCGAGCGTGTCGCGAATCGCCGGGTGGGTCTTGAAGCGCTGGAACTCGTCGTAGGGCGACAGGTGCGGGTTCTCGTAGTTGAGATGCACGACGAACCCGATCGAGACCAGGTCGTCCTCGAAGTGGTACAAGAACGAGCCGCCGCCCGTGCGCCCTTCGAGCGGCCAACCCTGGCTGTGCATGACGAGACCGCGCTGATGCTTCTCCGGGGCGACCTGCCACAGCTCTTTCATTCCGATGCCGTACTTCTGCGGCTGAACGCCGTCGCGCAGGTTGAGCCTGGCCATGAGCTCCTGCGAGAGCGAACCCCGGCAGCCCTCCGCGAACAGCGTGTACTTCGCGACGAGCTCGATCCCCGGCTGGTAGCCGGTCTTGTGCGAACCGTCTCTCGCCACGCCCATGTCGCCGGTGGCGACACCGCACACGGCCCCCTTTTCGTCGAAGAGCGTCTCCGCGGCCGCAAAGCCGGCGTAGATCTCCACGCCCAGCGCCTCGGCCTGCTGCGCGAGCCAGCGACAGACGTTGCCGAGGCTCGCGATGTACATGCCGTGATTGCTCATCAGCGGCGGCAGCATCCAGCCAGGCATGCGCCGCGCCCGCGTCGCGGAAAGGAACAGGAAGCGATCCTCGGTGACCGGCGTGTTGAGCGGGGCGCCCTTGGCCTGCCAATCCGGAATCAGCTCCTGCAGGGCCTTCGGATCGACGACGGCGCCCGAAATGATGTGCGCGCCGACCTCAGATCCTTTCTCGAGAAGACAGACGCTGACCTCGCGCCCGTGCTGCGCGGCGAGCTGCTTCAGGCGTATCGCCGCCGCGAGCCCGGAGGGACCGCCACCGACGATCACCACGTCGTATTCCATCTTCTCGCGCGGCATGCGACCTCACAGCGATCCGGAGCCGGCTGCCATTATAATTGGCCTTTGCCGCCGCTCCGACCATGACTCATCCGCGGAAGCTGGTGCACGTCTCGCGCATGCCCGTTCGCTGGGGCGACATGGATGCGATGGGGCATGTCAACAACACCGTGTACTTCCGCTACATGGAGCAGGCGCGAATCGAATGGTTCTACGCTTTTGCACGCAAGCTCGACACCAGGCCTTACGCGGAACAAGGGCCGGTTATCGTCAACGCGAGCTGCACCTTCATCGAGCCGCTCGTCTACCCGGGAGAGGTCGAGGTGAAGATGTTCGTCGGCGAGCTCGGACGCAGCAGCTTCGGTTCGCACTACGAGATCCGCATGGGCGGCAAGCAGTACGCGGAGGGCGCCGCGAAGATGGTGTGGATCGAGCGCCAATCGGGGCGATCGATTCCGCTGCCCGCGCCGGTGCGCTCGCTGCTCGAAAGCGCGTGAGGCGCGCCTACCCGGTCTGCAGGAGAGCAGGATGACTTCGCCGCTGTGGCAGCCATCGCCCGAGCGCATTGCGCGGGCGAACCTGACTTCCTTCGCGGCGGGCACCTCGGCGAGGCACGGCGTTGCGCTGAGCGACTACGCGGCGCTGTACCGCTGGTCGGTCGAAGCGCGGGACGCGTTCTGGCGCGAGCTGTGGGACTACGCCAAAGTCGTGGGCGAGCCCGGGACGAAGACGCTCGTCGACGGCGACAGGATGCCCGGCGCGAAATGGTTTCCCGAAGCCCGACTCAATTTCGCCGAGAACCTGCTCGCGCGCGGCGCGACGGACGAGGGCGCGGACGCGTTCGTCTTCTGGGGCGAGGACAAAATCAAGCGCCGGGTCTCGAACCGCGAGCTCCGCGACGAAGTCTCGCGGGTGGCACAGGCGCTCCGCGCGACCGGCGTGAAGCCGGGCGATCGCGTCGCGGCGTTCGTTCCCAACATGCCCGAAGCGATCATCGGCATGCTGGCAACGGCGAGCATCGGTGCGGTGTGGTCGTCGGCATCGCCCGACTTCGGCGTGCAGGGCGTGCTCGATCGCTTCGGACAGATCGAGCCCGCTGTGCTCTTCACCGTCGACGGCTACTGGTACGGCGGCAAGCCGCAACCGGTCCTCGACAAGGTGGGGGAGATCGCGAGCAGGCTGCCGTCGCTGCGCGGTGTCGTCGTGGCTCCGTATCTCAGCGCAACCTCCAACACAGCGCTCAACCTCGGCGGCATCGCGCACGCCGTATCCTGGGGCGACTTCACCGCGCCGTTTACCCCGCAGGCAATCGCCTTCGCGCGGCTGCCGTTCGATCACCCGCTGTGCATCCTGTATTCCTCCGGTACCACGGGCGTCCCCAAGTGCATCGTGCACGGCGCCGGGGGTGCGCTGCTGCAGCACGTGAAAGAACACCGGCTGCACTGCGATCTCAATCCCGGCGACCGGCTGTTCTACTTCACTACCTGCGGCTGGATGATGTGGAACTGGCTCGCCACCGGGCTCGCCTCGGGCCTGACGCTCCTGCTCTACGATGGCTCGCCCTTTGTTCGCGGAGGAAAGGTGCTGTGGGACCTTGCGGAGGAAGAGCGCATGACGCACTTCGGCACCTCGGCCAAGTACATCGACGCGATCAAGAAGGAGGGGCTGGCGCCGCGCAAGGATCACCGTCTCCCGGCGCTGCGTGCGGTGCTCTCCACCGGCAGCCCGCTTTCGCCCGAAGGCTTCGACTACGTCTACGAGTCCATCAAGGACGACGTCTGCCTGTCATCGATCTCGGGCGGCACCGACATCATGGCCTGCTTCGCGCAGGGCTGTCCCACGCGGCCCGTCTGGCGCGGCGAGCTGCAGTGCCGAGCTCTGGGCATGAAGGTCGAGGCGTACGACGATGACGGGAAGCCGATCACCCCCGGCCGGGGCTTGAGAGGCGAGCTCGTCTGCACTGCGCCGTTTCCTTCGACTCCGCTTGGCTTCTGGAACGATCCCGGTGACGCCAAGTACCGGGCAGCTTACTTCGAGCGCTTCCCCGGCGTCTGGTGGCACGGCGACTACATCGAGCTCACTGAGCACGACGGCGTGATCATCTATGGTCGCTCCGATGCCACGCTCAATCCGGGCGGCGTGCGCATCGGCACCGCGGAGATCTACCGCCAGGTCGAGCAGCTCAACGAGGTGGTCGAGGCGCTCGTCATCGGGCAGAACTGGCCCCCCGGCGAGCTCGGCGACGTGCGCGTCGTTCTGTTCGTCCGTCTGCGCGAGGGCGTAAAGCTCGACGAAACGCTCGTCGACAAGATCAAGCGGCACATCCGCGTGAACACGACTCCCCGTCACGTCCCAGCCAAGGTAGTGCAGGTGACCGACATTCCCCGCACCAAGAGCGGCAAGATCGTCGAGCTGGCGGTGCGCAACGTCGTGCACAGCCAGCCCGTAAAGAACGTCGAAGCGCTTGCCAACCCCGAGGCGCTGGAGCAGTTCCGAGACCGCCAGGAGCTCAAGACTTGAGCCTGCGCGAATGAACTTTCTTGCGGTCATCGCGGCCCTGGCGCTCGAGCAGTGGCGCGCGTTCCGCTGGCGCGGCGGCGCGCAAAGCGCTTTCGTGCGTTATGCCAAGTCGCTCGAACGGCGCTTCAACGGCGGCAAGGCGCAGCAGGGCGTGGTCGCCTCCGCGCTTGCGCTCGTGCCACCAGTGGCGATCGCGACCGCGGTGTATTTCGCCCTCGACGCGCTGCATCCGCTCCTGGGACTCGCCTGGAACGTCGGCATGCTCTACATCCTGGTGGGGTTCCGCCACTTCAGCCACGCCTTCACCGCTGTCAGCGAGGCGCTGAAGGCCGGGGATGCGCTCGCAGCGAGGCGCCGGCTCGCCTCGTGGCGAGGAGTCGACGCAAGCGCAGCGACTGCCGAAGAGGTCCCTAAGCTCGCCATCGAGCAGGGTCTCGAGGATTCCTACCGTCACGTTTTCGGCACGCTGTTCTGGTTCCTCGTGTTGCCGGGCCCGGGGGGTGCTGTTCTGTATCGGCTCACCGTGCTGCTCGCCGAGCGCTGGCGCGGTGACGCCGTCACGCCGATGGGGCATGACCTGCGCGAGTTCGGCCGCCCGGTGCAGCGGCTGCTCTACTGGCTCGATTGGCCGCCCGTCCGTCTCACCGCGATCACCTTCGCGGTTGTCGGCGATTTCGAGGATGCGATCTACTGCTGGCGCACGCAGGCCAAGCAGTGGGTCTCGCGCCACGAGGGGATCCTGCTCGCGAGTGGGGCCGGTGCACTCGGCGCGATCATCGGCGGTCCGGTGACCGGCCCGACCGGGGAGCCCGAGTTTCGACCCGAGCTCGGGCTGGGTGACCCGGCCGACGCGGACCTGCTTCCGAGCGCCGTCGGGCTCGTGTGGCGCGCGCTGCTCGTGTGGCTCGCGCTCGTCCTGTTGGTGACGCTCGCCTACTGGGCGCCGTAGGACGAGATGCAGTTCGGAATCTTGCTGTCGCAGCCGCCGAACTGCGCTATGACAGAGCCGTCAACCTCTAAAGCGTCTCGACCTTCGCCGCGCAGATGCAGTCGTTGAGCGTGACGCCGCCGGCGTCGTGGGTGGAGTAGGCGACCTCGACGCGGTTGTAATGGACCGAGAGATCGGGATGATGATCCTCGCGGTGCGCGATCCAGGCGACCGCGTTCACGAACGCCATCGTTTCGTAATAATTCGCGAAGCGGAAAGTCTTGGTGAGGCGCTTGTCGCCATGTGTCCAATCGGCAAGCGCCTGCATATGTCGGGCGAGCTCGCTCGCCGCGAGCAGCGTCGCGCCGGGCTTGCAGTGCAGCCTCGCGAGGGAGGCGAGCTCGGAGCTCATCGTCGGCGTGCCTCGCTTTGGCGTGTCATGCGGATGCCGGCTCGAGTCGTGCGATGCGCAGGGCTGCGGGCGGATGCGAGTCGTAGAAGGCGGAATACAGCGGGTCGGGGGTCAGCGTGCTCGCATTGTCCTCGTAGAGCTTCACCAGCGCCGCGACGAGCGCCGCCGCCGAAGCGTGTCCGGCTGCATAGGCGTCGGCCTCGAACTCGTGCCGGCGCGAATAGAGCGAGGCGAGTGGAGTCGCGACGAAGGTAAACACGGGCAGCACGAGCATGAACAGCACCAGCGCGACGCCGTACCGCGGCGCCGGGCCGGGCACGCCCAGCCCGCCGTAGAACCAGGGCTCGCCGACGAGCCAGCCGAGCAACGCCAGCAGCGCGAGGCTCGCCAGCGCTTGCCACGCGGCGCGCTTCAGCACGTGGCGCAGCTTGAAGTGTCCGAGCTCGTGGGCCAGAACGGCCTCGATTTCTTCCGGGGCGAGACGCTGGAGCAGCGTATCGAAGAGCACGATCCGCCGCGCGGCGCCGAAGCCGGTGAAGTAAGCGTTGCCGTGCGCGCTGCGCCTCGATCCGTCCATGACGAACAGACCCTTGGCGGCAAAGCCGCAGCGCGCGAGCAGCCGCTCGATGCGCTCCCGGATCCCGGCGTCGGTCAGCGGCCGGAATTCGTTGAAAAGCGGCGCGATGACCGTCGGGTAGAGCACCAGCACCAGGACCTGGAAGGCTACCCAGGCCACCCATGCGCCGAGCCACCACCACGATCCAGCGCGCCCCATCAGCCACAACACGAGCACGAGCAGCGGCACGCCGAGCGCCGCCGCGACGAGGACTCCCTTGACGATGTCTGCGACCCACAGGGCCGGTGTCGTGCGGTTGAATCCGAAGCGCTCCTCCAGCACGAAGGTGCGGTACCAGGAAAGCGGCAGGCCGATCGCGCCCACGACCAGGGCGGCGCCCAGCACCAGCGCGACATCGCGCAGCAGCGCCCCGAGCGGCAACGCGGCTGCGCCGGCGGCGAGCAGCGCCAGCCCGCCGCCCAGTGTCAGGACGAGCAGGATGATCGCCTCGAGCACCATCTCGACCATGCCTAGCTTGTTGCGTGCGACCGTGTAATCGGCCGCCTTCTGATGCGCCGGCAGGCTGATGCGCGAGCTGAAGTGCGCGGGAACGGCATCGCGTCGCGCCAGCACGTACTCTCGCTGCCGGCGTGCGAGCCAGAAGCGCAGCGCGAGCGAGATGGCGAGCGCTGCGACGAAGAGCGAAGTGAAGGCCCCTGCGGTCACGGCAACGGATGGAGCGGCGCGAAAGTCGCGTGCACTGTGCGAAAATGAGGGCGGGCCCGTGCCCGCAAGCTTATTCTACGCCAGGCCATCATGCCTCAGGACGCCGAACGCTTGATCTGGATCGACATGGAGATGACCGGGCTCAGGCCAGAGACCGATCGCATCATCGAGGTCGCTCTGGTGATCACCGACGCGGCCCTCGCGACGGTCGCCGAGGCGCCGGTGCTCGTCGTGCATCAGGACGACGCGACGCTCGCCGGCATGGACTCGTGGAACCAGTCGACGCACGCACGCACCGGGCTCACCGGGCGGGTGCGCGCATCGACGCTCGACGAGGCCGGCGCCGAGGAGCAACTCCTTGCCTTTCTGCGCGAGCACGTCCCGCCGCGGACCTCGCCGATGTGCGGCAGCACGATCTGCCAGGATCGACGCTTCCTCGCCCGCTGGATGCCTGCGCTCGAGGATTACTTCCACTACCGGAATCTCGACGTCTCCACGCTGAAGGAGCTCTGCCGGCGCTGGAAGCCGGACGTCGCCAGGGGCTGGACCAAGCAGGGCAAGCACGAAGCGCTCGCCGACATCTACGAATCGATCGAAGAGCTGAAGTTCTACCGCGACAGCTTTATCCGGCCATGAAGTTCTGCAGCCAGTGCGGGTCTGCGGCGCTCGAGCTGCGCGTGCCGCCTGGCGACACGCTGCCACGCTTCGTTTGCTCGAAGTGCGGCACGATCCACTATCAGAACCCGAAAGTGGTCGTCGGATGCCTCCCCGTGTGGCAGGAGCGCGTGCTGCTGTGCAGGCGTGCGATCGACCCGCGCAAAGGCCTGTGGACGCTGCCGGCGGGATTCCTCGAGAACGGCGAGACTATCTTCGCCGGCGCGGCGCGCGAAACTACGGAGGAAGCGCGGGCGCGAGTGGAGGTCGGCCCGCTCTACACCGTGATCAGCCTGCCACACATCAGCCAGATCTACGTCATGTTCCGCGCGCGGCTGCTCGACCTCGATTTCGCGCCAGGGCCGGAGAGCCTGGAGGTGAGGCTCTTCGACGAGGACGAGGTGCCATGGAGCGAGCTCGCGTTCCGCACCATCACGCGAACGCTGCGCAATTTCTTCCTCGACCGCAAGCTCGGCGCGTTTCCCACGCGAGTGAGCGCGCTGGAGCGGCGCGCGCCACGCGATCCGGCACTGCTCGGCGCCGGATAGCGTTCGGCCGGAGTTCGCGTCTATTTCTTCTGCTTGGCGAGGATCGCTTCGATCTCGTCCATGATCGAGTTCATCCGCGCGACGAGCGCCTGGTACGGTGCGGGTGTCGCGAGATCCACGCCGGCCGCCTTCACCAGCTCGTAGGGATAGTTCGAGCCGCCTGCCTTCAGCATGTCGAGGTAGCGCTCGAGCGCGCCGGGCTCCTTCGCCTCCACCCGCTGCGCGAAGAGTGAGCTCGCGGCGATGGACGTCGCGTACTGATAGACGTAGAACGGATTGCCGAAAAAGAAGTGGGGTATGTAGGCCCACTCTACGCAGTAGGCATCGTCGATCGCGACCACGCCCTCCTGCGCCCCGTGGTAGCGTTTCAAGATGTCGCAGTAGGTCTTGGTCAGCGCCTCGCCCGTCATCGGCTCGCCCTTGTCCACGCGGGCGTGGATATTCCGCTCGAACTCGGTGAACATCGCCTGCCGGAAGAACGTGCCGCGCAGCTGCTCGAGCGCCGTCCCCAGGTAGTACAGGCGCTCGTCGTCGGTCTTAGCCGTCTTCAGCACATGGTGCAGGAGCAGTTCCTCGTTGAAGGTCGAGGCGATCTCGGCGACGAACGTGGTGTAATTCGCAGTCACGAATGGCTGGGTCTTGTTCGCGAGATACGAGTGCATCGCATGACCCCACTCGTGCGCGACGGTTGTCACGGACTCGTAGTCGTCGTTGTAGTTCATCAGCACATACGGATGCACATCGTAGGCATAGCCGTCCATGTGCGCGCCGGACTGCTTGTGCGGGCGCGGGTAGGTGTCCATCCAGCGATGGTCGAGCCCGTAGGTGAGCGCGGCGACGTAATCCTTGCCGAGCGGGGCGACGGCGTCGAGGACGAGCTGTCGGCCTTCGGCGTAGGGGATCTTGAAGTCACCTTTGACCAGCGGCGGATAGATGTCGTAGTAGTGGAGCTGCGGCACGCCGAGCATCCTCGCGCGCAGGCGGAAATAACGGTACAGGGTCGGCAGGTTGGCATTCGTCTGCGCGATCAGCGTGCCGAAGACCGCGACCGGGATGTCGTTGCGATCGAGAGCCCTGGTTAGGGTGTCGGGGTATTTCCGGACCTTGCTGTAGACGGTGCTCTGTTTGAGCTGGGAGTAAAGGTCGACCCCGATCGTCCGCTCGTAGGTCTTGAAGGTGCCGAAGAACGAGTCCATCACCTTCTTGCGGTCGTCACGGTTTTGCAGCTCGCGGTATTTCGTGTATGCGGAGGCATCGAGCGTGACTTCCTCGCCGCCGGCGAGCTTCACCTTCGGCCACGGAATGTCGGCGTTGGTGAGCACCGTGTAGGCCGAACCGCCCGCGTTGTCCATGAGCCCGAACTTGGCGACCAGCGCTTCGCCCTCGTCGTTGAGCGTGTGCGGCGCCTGGCGCAGCGTCTGGTCGAGCGGGTACCGGTACACGGCGAGCGCGGGCTCCTGCGCCAGGAACTGAGCGATCTTGTCCTTGCCGATGTGCAGAATTTCCGGGTCGACGAACGCGGTGGCCTCGCTGAGCTTGTTGCCCAGAATGTCGGCCTTCTGGTCGAGCTCCAGGTAGGCACCGTTGCTCGTGTCCTCGGACACCTGCTCGCTGGAGAACGCCTCCATGCGGTAATAGCGCTTCGTCATATCGGCCTGCAGGTCGAGGCACTGCCTGAACCCGGCGGCGCTGTCGCCCATCCGGCCCTTGCATCCGGCGAACTCCTTGAGCTGGGCTTCGAGCTTCTCAGCGTCCGCGTTCCACGCCGCCGCGGACGGATAGATGTCGGCGAGATTCCAGCGGTCGGCAGAGGTTTCGGCGGACGCCGTACCGACCGCGGCGACGATGAATAACGTGAGGAAGCTGGTGCGCATGGGTTCGCTCCGGCGAGGGTAAGCGCGCGATTCTACGTGGACGTCGCGTGTTTCGTTGCTGCTTTGCGATGCAGTGGCAGCGAGGGCGATCGGGCACCGCAGGCCGCGACACGGCGCCCGACGGAGGCGGTGGCGGGTGCTCCGCCGGTAGGACGTCCTCAGGGCGGTGGCGCCGGGTCG
>Ga0335079_10009387_pt1 | contig 11149 bp, 5 predicted proteins | sample Lox_Sample_33_FD_206719 | JGI IMG/M metagenome (GOLD analysis project Ga0335079, IMG submission 206719) | Soil microbial communities from Loxahatchee National Wildlife Refuge, Florida, United States - Lox_Sample_3.3 | ecosystem: Environmental > Terrestrial > Soil > Wetlands | place: USA: Florida... | reverse complement strand
TATCGACCTCGACTGCTCTCCGGGCTGAGGAGACCGCTTCCGGGAACCTGCCGAGCCGCGTCAACACCAGTGCCTGGTACGCAAGCGCCTTTGCATCCCTGGGGTGCTGACGCAGAATCGTCTGCAGAACACTCTGCGCTCGTCCGAGCAGGGAGTTGGCTTCCTGCCAGATCCCAAGGAGTTGTTTCAACCTTGCCAGACGATACATGCTGACGTAGTCGTCAGGATTCAGATCCATACTGCGTTCGCATGCGGCAATGACCTGTCCGTTGTACGTCAGCGACAGGTCCGGATCCGATGCCACCACATCGGCCATCGGACCGATGATTGTTTTCGCGGAATCATCCGCAAAATAGAGCTCGCGTAAATAATAGTTGATGGAGCGGCGCGGAGCATGGAGAAATGCCTCTGCAAGTCCGCATGTCTCCAGTCCGACCGGATCACAGGGATCAAGCTTATATGCCCGGTAAAATTCGTCCGAGGCTTCGGATGTCTTCCCCGTCATCAGGAGAATTTTCCCATATTCCAGATGCGCGCGGCTGTCTCCGGGAGCGAGTTTCAGGGCATTTTCAAGATTCACCAGTGCTTCCTGGTAATTTTTCTGGAGTGCGAGAAGGCGGCCGAGCTGGATGTAGCCATCCGTAACACCCGGATCCGAAGAGACTGCCGATTCCGCAAATTTCCTCGCTCGTGCCAGCGCAGTGTCACGCGACGTCCATCCCCGATCATATTCCGAGATCAGAATGTCGGCCGCTGCAGCCAGTGCTTCCGAGAATTTTGGATCGAGCTGAATTGCCTGTTCGAGAACGCCCAGCGCAGTCCTCTGGCTCTCCGGAGTCTGTCGGTGACGCATTTCGATCGCCCGGAGATAGAATTGATAGGCATCGGGGTTCCGCACCGATCGCCGGTAATTGAACGAATCCGTTTTATCCCCTGAAGAGAGACCAAGGACGTCTGCGACCTTTGCTGCAATTTCATCCGGCAGTTCGGAGAGACGTGCGATCGATTCCATGGCACCGCCGTTCCACGCCATCTTGCCGAGTGAATCGAGCAGCTCAAGCGCAACGGCCACAGTATCGCCGGATCGAGTTACCGATCCGCGCAGAGTAGAAAATGATCCCAGCTGGAACTGCTGGTACTCCGGCTGATCTGTATGCAGGGAAAGATTATAGGATGTCGAATATCCGGTCACTGCGATGGCATTGAGCCGTTCAAAACGCTCCGTCACTTCCTGTGCGAGGGCGCTTCCGAGAAGCGTTTCTTCGAGTGAATTCGAAGAGGCGGTCCACGGGAGGATGACAAATGTCCGCTGTACAGGCGGCGCCGGTTTGTGCAGTTCAATGAGCACAACAACGAGCACCACAACTGCTACGACCGCAGCGGTGATCATTGCCGGGATGCGGATGTTCTTTCCTGCCGGCATCCTCTGGCCGAGTTTGATGGTGGGTTTGAGCTTCTTGATTCTCGACTTCGGCTTGGGCTTCGGTTTTGCAGGTTCCTCCTTCGCCGGCTCTTCTCCTGCGACCACCGGCTGTGGAAGACCGCTCGACTGTGCCTCTTTGATTTTCTGTTCGAGATCAAGAGCGTCCGCATTCATCGGGTCGTTGACGAGCGCTTTTGCCACTTCAACAAGCGCATGTTCGAAATCCCCGGCGTCAAAAAATGATTTCGCACCGACGATTTGAGATTGGATCCGCTGCAGCCGCTGCTCTTCGTCTTTTCGCTTCTCCTCTTCACGCTGCTGACGCGCTTCTTCCTCGCGTTGGCGTTCCAGGGCGGCCACTCTGGCATCTTCCTCTTTCTTGCGCTGTTCTTCTTCTCGCTTCTTGCGATCTTCCCCCTCTTTAACCCGTCTTGCTTCCTCCTGCTTGCGGAGTTCTTCTTCGCGTCTACGGCGGTCTGTCTCGCCCCTGCGACGGGCTTCCTCTTCCCGGCGCCGGCGCTCGTCGTCTTCCGTCTTGCGGCGACTCTGATCTGACTGACGGCGTGAATCTTCTTCGGCACGACGGCGCGCGAGGTCCTCGCGACGCCTCTGCTCTTCTTCTCTCCTTCGTTTTGATTCCAGTTCTTCTCTCTGTCGAACCTCCCGGGTTCGGTCGCGCTCTTCCGCCAGGGCCGCAAGGACTTCCTGCTCTTTGAAACGCAAACCCTCTTCGGCCTGTGCGCGTTCTTCCTCGGCCGCCCTCAGCGCATCATGGAATTCCTGCTCACGGCGCGACTCTTCCTGCCGTACCAGGTCCTGCGCTTCCATCACCAGCTCGGTGCCGAGGCGCTCTACTTCATGGTCGAATGCCGCCCGGCGCTCTTCCTCCGATTTTTGCCGGATCTCCTCAGCATGCAGTTGTTCCGCCTGTTCCAATACCCGATCCCTTTCGATGTCTCTCTATATTGAGTGTTTAAGCACGCAAAATATAGAGAAACGTGTTAGTATTGTCAACACTGAGTGTAACCTGCGTCTCGTTCATTGTTGACGTTTTTGAACTGAAATCGATGTTTTCGCGTTTCAAGCGTCTCAACTCCCCACTTTGCGAGAAAAACATTTGACAAAGTGTGCACCTACCATCGGGACTCTCTGTAATCCACATCACATCACACTCATACATCGAACATTTTCGGCACACAAGACGGCAGCATGACTTCGCGTGGACTTCAAACTGAATTTCTTGTATATTGACACCACATCTTCCGAACCGGAACACAGAACTCATGAAGACACACCCATCCCAAAAACGTCAACGTGGTAAAGGCAAAGCGCTGACAGGGCTTGACCGCCGGTATGATACAAGCGGATACGACGCTCTGGACGTTGCCGTCCTTGAAACTTTTCCATATGAGTATCCCGGCAAGGAGGTCGTGATCTCGATCGATACCGATGAGTTTACCGCGGTTTGCCCGTACTCCGGACTCCCCGATTTTGCAACGATCAGGGTTGAATATGTCCCGGGCAAGAAAATTCTGGAACTTCGATCATTCAAATATTATCTCCTTTCCTACCGCAATGTCGGAATCTATCAGGAACATGCGGTGAACAGAATTCTGGAGGACCTTATCCGCTGCTGCGCTCCGAGATGGATGCGTGTGGCTGCGGACTACAAGATCCGTGGAGGCGTGCACACGGTGGCAAGCCGTGAGTGGGGAAAGTTGAAGGGGCATTGAGGGAGAAAGAATCCGCCGGTCAGGCCACTCGCGAAATCATGATCTCAAAGTACTTCTTCATCGTCGGGTCTCTCTCCGCATTCCTTGCCGTCGCACTCGGTGCTTTCGCCGCTCACGTTCTGAAAGACAAGCTCCCGGGAGACCTCTTCGCCGTGTGGGAAGTGGGAGTACGCTATCACATGTATCACGCACTCGCCCTGCTGGCAGTGGCCTGGGCGTTGATGCAATGGCCTGAGGCAAACCTCGCTCCTGCCGGATGGCTCTTCGTTGCAGGTACGATTATCTTCTCGGGGAGTCTCTATGCGATGGCGCTGAGCGGAAGCCGTTGGCTCGGAGCGATTACGCCGGCCGGCGGCTTGTGTTTCCTGGGAGGATGGATCTGGCTTGCCTGGAGGATCTGGAAAACCCTCTGAGGTGGAATGCACCTCACCGGCTCGTCATGACGATTTGGACCGGTGCCGCAGATACCCGACAATCGCCGGCATCGTGGAAATGAGAATGATTGCAAAGATCACGAGTGCAAAATTTTGCCTCACGGCGGGAATGTTGCCGAAATAATATCCCGCAAAGACGAAACTTCCCACCCACACAACCCCGCCGACGATATCAAAGCTGAGGAACTTGATGTACGTCATTCGGGCAATACCCGCCACGAATGGTGAAAACGTCCGGATGATCGGGACAAATCGGGCAATGATGATCGTTTTCTTTCCGTACTTCTCGTAAAAACGGTGTGCCCTGCCGAGATATTCCCTGTTCAGGAAACGCACCTGTTCCTTATGGAAGATTTTCGGTCCCGTCAGGAACCCGATCCCATAGTTGAGATTGTCGCCGAGGACAGCGGCAAATGTCAGGAGGAGAAAGAGAGACGAGGAATCAAGGGATCCCGAGGCAGCGAACGCACCCGCGGCGAAGAGCAGTGAGTCGCCGGGAAGAAACGGCGTCACAACAAAACCCGTCTCGCAGAAGATGATGCCGAAGAGAATCGCGTAGCTCCAGACGCCATACGCCTGGATGATGCCGTTCAGATGCACATCGACGTGAAGGACGAAATCAATGAGGTGTGTGAAAAATTCCACTCTGCTTCCCTGAATGAGATTGATTAACGATAACCGGGTGCCGATGTCCGATACAACGGGTTTTGAGGGAGCTCATTCAACAAGAATGAAATCAATTTCCCGTTCTTTCGCATCGACGCGCACGACCTGAATGCGGACTTTGTCGCCGAGGCGGTATCGTTTCTTTGTGCGCTTACCGATAAGCGAGTAGTGCTTTTCGTCATAAAGATAGAAGTCATCCTCCAGATCCCTGATGCGCACCAGCCCTTCGACCAGGAGATCGGAAATTTCCACAAATAGTCCGAAATTCATAACCCCCGAAATGATTGCATGGAATTCATCCCCAAGGTGGCGCTTCATATATTCTACCTGCATCACTTTTATTGATGAGCGCTCTGCCTCCATGGCAACGCGCTCCCGCTCGGAGGTATAGGCGCAGAGATCCGGGAGAACTTCGGCAACGTTTTGCCGTCGGCGCAGCGGCATCTTGTGTGCGTATTCGTCGAGCAGACGGTGCACGATGAGGTCCGGGTAACGCCGGATGGGAGATGTGAAATGCGTGTAATATTTGAATCCAAGCCCGAAGTGGCCGATGTTTTTTTCCGAGTAGAGGGCCTTTGCCATTGAGCGAATTGCCACTTCATTGATGACGGTCTCCTCATCCTTGCCGCGGACATCATTCAGAAGCTTCTGGAGTGAGCGTGAGGTCAGACCGCCGGAAATGTTCAGACTGTAGCCAAGATGCTGGACGAAGAGGGCAAAGTCGCGGAGACGGTCCGGCGGCGGAGCATCGTGCACACGATAAATAAACGGAGCGATCTGGTCTTCATGTTTGCGGAGGCCGATGTGCATCGCAGCCACCTGATTTGCCATAAGCATGAATTCCTCGACCAACCGGTGAGCGGCGAGGCGTTCCTTCTTGAGGATTGCTGTCAGCTTTCCGTCGTCACCGAACCGGAATTTTGTTTCCGCGCTTTCGAAATCAATGCTCCCCTCTTTCATCCGCTTCCTGAGAAGCGTCTGACTCAATTCATGCATCGCACGAATTTGTTCGGTAAACTCACCGCGGCCCTTCTCGATGACCTTCTGCACTTCTTCGTACGTGAACCTCCTCTTGCTCCGGATAACACTTTTTTCGATCGAGTACCCTTTGACATTTCCTTTCGAACCGAGAGTCATGAGAATCGAGTACGTCAGACGCTCCCGCTCGGGTCGCAGGCTGCAGATATTGTTGGAGAGATTCTCCGGCAGCATGGGGATGACTTCATTTGCCAGATAAACGCTTGTCCCGCGTTTCTCCGCTTCCTTGTCGAGAACCGACCCCTCAAGAACATAGTGGCTCACGTCGGCAATGTGAACCCCAAGCCGGAAATCGCCGCCGGGAAGCGGCTCGAGCGAAACGGCATCATCAAAATCCTTTGCGTCGTCCGGATCGATCGTAAAGCAGATGATATCCCGGAGATCCCGCCTCGACCGGATGATCTCTGCGGGGATGTCTTCCACGATTGCTTCTGCCGCGCTCAGGACTTCCCTGGGGAAGCGGAGCGGCAGATCAAATTCGCGCGCTACGGATGCCATCTCTGCCCCAATCTCACCGGATGCACCGAGCACCTCGACGATGTGACCCTCGGGATTGAGATTGCGAGATTCCCAGCTGTCGATCATCGCCACGACTTTCTGACCCGGCCGCGCACCTTTGGTCTTGCCGGGAGGAACATAGATATCACGCGGAACGATCCGACTGTCCGGTACGACGAAGAAGAAATGCCGGCTTTTCTCGAACACGCCGACGACGGGATGTGTGCTCCGCTCGAGAACCTCGACAATCTCCCCTTCGGGCTCAGCCGCGCTTTTCACGTCCGTCTGTGCAAAGAGCGCTACACTTACCACGTCTCCGTCGAGCGCGGTGCCGACGAACCTGGAAGGAACCGCCACTCTTCCCCGCTCCGGTGCGGAGACATGGACAATGCCGTTCCCCTGTCTGGTGAGTTCGAGCGTCCCGGTCAGATGCGAAGACTGCGGGGCAACGGCGTGGCCGAACCGCTTCCGTCTGCCGCGCTCAATCGTTTTCGACTGTGCAAGCTCGTTGAGCGCCTGGCGAAGAAGAACGAGACTCTTCTTGTCCTTAAGCGACAATCGTCGGGCTAGAGATGCTGCCTTGAATTGCTCACGCGGGTATTTCTGCAGGAACTGGAGAACGGTCTCCTTCAGTTCCTCAAGTGTGGGTGATTTCATTTGTCAGAATGCAAAACGGTAAAAGAGACGTGCCTCGTTGGTAAGGCGCTTGTCCTCGGTATTTTCACTCGTCACTTTTCGCTGAATCTCCAGAAAGAGATTCCTGACGAGGTTGATTTGATAGGTCAGATTGGTGTTTCCAATATCGTTAAAGATCTTGCCGCCGACACGGAGCTGACCGATTCCGGCAGACGTGGTGATATTGACATTTGTTCCTTCCTGGAAAGTTCCGCCCTGGTAGCTCACATCCACATCGCGTATAAAGGAAAACTCTTCCCGGAGAAACGTCGAGAAAATTCCGGATAGAAGATTCGAGGCAACCGATGAGCCGGCAGATGACCCGATATTGGTGAGATCCTGCTGCTCTTTCGAGGTGAGCTGATCGCGGAATTTGTTCCAGACAATGAATGATATGATGTCGGATTGAGGGTCTCCCCCTTTCGCTTGTGTCGACCAGTCGGTCCATTCAGCACCGGGGTGAAGCTGGACTTTCATTGCCATATCGAGTTTCGGATTCAGGCGGGATCCGGAAATTGTGAGCTGCACCATGACCGCCTGTTCCGTTGTCCGGGGAGTGGTACTGGTTGCTTCCTGCTCGGGCGTTTGTGTCTCGGTCAACTGGCGAGTGCCCTGATAGGTCGCCTGAATGTCAAGTTCAGGGTCGTCCCATTGTCCGACAAACCTCAATTTTCCCGTGGCATCAAACTTCTTATAGAAGGTATAATACGAACGCGATCCGACTTCAATTTCTCCGTAGATTGTGGGAGAGCCCGCAGATTTCACAGCCGTAACACTCCCTTCCAGCTCCGCATACAGTTCCTCGTTCATCGTCGGCGTGAAGATCATCCGGACTGCCGTAATTCCCTTGGTCTCCACGACAAGATTATATCTCAACCGATCGAGAAGGGGGGATGATACGTTCCGGGCAGAGCGGGAATCCGTGGTCGCCGTATCGTTCACCGCATAGAAGCGGGAAAGTTTCATCGTATCGCGAAGTGCCTTGGTGGTATCATCAATCAAAACATAGGGAAGCGCCAGATTGCTCGATGCGGCCTGGGCATTCGCCGCAGGCGGAAAGGTGAGATTCGCCTCCAGGATGGAGAATTTTCCGGTCAGGAGCGGCGCGTCGAGGTTTCCCGTGATCTGCAAGCCGCCCGTTTCCGTTTCTGCGAGAAGTGTTCCGTACATTGTCGGAATTTTCCGTCTCGACGCATCGGTCATGAGGAGAAGCTGTCCGTTCAGCAGAAGATTCAGGTCCCCGACCTGGAAATCTCGTACCGAAACTGACCCGGTACAGACTGCCTCGTTCCCCATCGTGTTGGGCCTGATGTCCCGAATGTGGAGAGATTTCACCTGGATCTTGTCTCCCTGGGGTTCGAGCTCACCCGAGACTGCGTACGGGATGTTGTTCGGTACGAAGAGAAATTCGAGGTCCTGCAGAACGATAGATCCGCTGAATTCCGGATGATGAGGCGTCCCGCCGATTACCACACTTGATTGGATCTTCCCGCTGAGATCATCAAAATCCGTGAGCAGGGGGTCGATAACGCTCACATCAAATCCTGCAGAGCGCACTTCGATATGTTCCTCCGCGTCGGGGAATCGTTCTTCCACTCCGGCAAACGCCAGATCGATCGGGAGAGATCCCTGAACGGAAAGCCGCGCGACGGTATCGCGGGCAGAACCGCGTACCGCAACATCCATATGCATCAGCTGGTTCGCGTACTCGAGATGAGCCCGAACGGTTCCAATATCAGTTTCCCGGTAATGCGCATTCTCCGTGCCGAGGTCAAGTGCGATAACCGGAGATTCGGCAGTGCCGGAGAGATGGAGATCGGCATCCGCACGGCCAAAGAATCCCTGAGTTCGGGAAGCAAATTCAGGATTCGCGGTAAGATATCCGATGCCGCTGAGATTGAAGCGGCGGAGCGTAGCATTTACATCGTACGCACCGGAAGCATCAATCATCCCGGTCAACGAAAACTGCTCTTCATTTCTTTTCATCACACCACGCATGATCCGGAAACCGTCGTAATCCAGTCGGCATTGAACGTCCTGATCATTCAGCCAGGTATATCCACGCAGTGCAAGTCGCAGCGTGTCGAAATCGAAAACGTACGTATGCGGTTCCACCGAGGCATTACCTGTAGCGGTGACAGCAAGAGCTGTGTCGACATCTGCGCGGAGGGAAAACTTGCCCGCAAAATTCCTGTACAGCAGCGACAGCGTGATGCCGTCAAGGGTTTTTGCATTGAGTTTGCCCGAAGCCGCGGTGAGTTCAAGAGATACCGCCAGATGTTCAAGCGTTTCCGAGTCGGCAAGAGAGTCCACCACGAAATGTACGACACCATCGTTGAGGAGCATTCCCCCCTTCACCGTTCCGAAGTAACACTCATGAAAGGTCCCATCGCAGGTCATCGAGATCCTGTCAGTTGATCCCGTGAGTGTACCCTTGAACGACGCTTTCGCATCGAACGGAGAGCTCTTGAAAAGATCCGCAAGCGGCTCGAGATCTTTGATGTGAATGTCGTACGAACAATTTAATTCCTTCTGTGCTGCTGTATGGTTCCCGGCTGACGGAGCAACCGGTTTTTGCTCCGCAACTTCCGAATCGGCAGGAAGTGCATGACTCCGGATCGTGGAGAGAAGATTATCGACCTGGTACACCAGCGATGCGGTGGTGAGGTCGAGGTCGAATTTCCCTCGCACATCGGCATCAACGATTCCGGAGCGCAGCGAAAGTCGTTTGTGGGTCACATCCGACTGATCGAGCGTGAGATGGATCTCCTGAGACGTAACCGGATGGCCTTCGAATGCTGACGGCAGCAAGGACAAATTGCACTCTGCGTTAAAATCCTCGATTGTTCGGCCGCTTCCGGAGAACTTACCTTCCAGCGTCAGGTTTGTTGAATATTTCGGATCGTTGAGCAGCGTCGATAAGTCGAAAGACGAAAGGGACGCCGTTGCAGAATACTGCGGTGCCGCGGATTGCTCAAATGCGGCCTGCGCATGGATATCGGCGTTCATGGTGGCATTGGAAGCGCGTGCATCCGCCACGATACGATGCGGTTCCGCCTGAACAGAGCAGTTGAATGAAGAGACCTCCAATGACTGAATCCGGGACGAGTCGGCATTCAACGTCAGCGAACCAGTCAAGTTGTTCACGGAGAATCCGTGACCCGCCACCGAACCCTTCCCATTGAGAATCGTATGAAACTTCCTGTCGCTGACAAACGGCCCGATGTCCAGATGGTGTGTGGTGAATGTGGCAGTATATGCGTCATGAGCATGTTCGAGATCCAGATTCCCGCTCAGCTCCACTGATCCGAATGGACCCTTCACATCCGATTTCACTCTAAAATTCTGGGGTTTGCCGGAAAACTCGCCGTTCAGTATCAGAAGACCGGTGCTGTCCATCCGGGGGAGGTCGACTTCCGGGAGGAGTGCATGGATGTCACGAGGATGGAGGCGGGCTTCCGTTACGACAACTCCAAGCGCCAAATCACCAGGCCGATGGAGGTTGCGAATACTGCCGGACATGGTCAGAGAGCTGGAAGCAACGGCAAGCTGCAACCGTTTCACCGCGAAATCTCCGAATTCACCATTTGCGTCGAGATTGAAAGAGATATTCCCGTGAAGAAATTCAAGCTCGGGGAGGAAGCTTTTCAGTTCATGAAGATCGAGGGTTCTCGCCCGCAGGAAAAGATGTATCGAATCCTGGCGAAGTTGTTCAAGAGAAAACCCGCCAAGGAGATTTGCATGCTGAAGCGATGCATCACAATCGATCAGCGAGTGAGTGGTCTGGATGAGAACACCTCTCGCAAACGTGCCGCGGTCGGAGGCAATGAAGGTGCCCTTCAAAACGCTGAGCTCAAATTTTGTCTGGGGAGAATATCCGCTGGCCTGGATGATCTCAACGGTGAGATCATTCTTCTGAATCGTCCCTTTCGACAATATATTGATGTCATTGATCACGAAATTCCGGTCTTGGAAGGAATTCCGCATCTCAATCGGACGGGCAGAATCTGCAAGCATCACCGAATCGATGACTTCCACGCGTCCGTGTTTCAATTCAACATGATCCAGAAAGAGGTTCCAGTCGAACTCCCCTGCCGTCTGCACGGTATCGTGTTTGAAGAGGAGGTCCGTATTCCACTGCCCGGATCCCATTCGGACAAAATGGATTGATGGGTGGTCGACAATCAGATAACGGAGGCGGGCCCGCTTGCTGAAGAAGCCGACAGGTTCGTACTGGCAGAATATTCTTCCGGTGTTGAAAAATATTCCCTGCGCCGAAGAGACCGACACGGAGTCGACCGTGAATCCGGTGATGAGATTTCCGCCGATATTTCCGACGTAAATGGTTCCATTGATCTGGTTTTCGAGTCCGGACGCTATGAGCGTACGGAAGCGGTCACGGAAAAACGTCGTCTGGGTAAAGAGTGTTGCGGCGAGGACCAGGAATATGATTCCCGCAACGATGACACCAGTAATCTTGAGAATGCGTTTCAGGATTCGCATCGCGAAAGCCCTCACCGCGATGAGAAACGGTCGAGAATACGATCGATAATCGAGGTGGTGGAACGGTCGGGTACAAATTCAATCGTGGCAACTCGTCCTCCGGCTTTCTCCACGACATCTTTCCCCACGATTTCGTTAATCGACCAGTCAGCTCCCTTCACAAGTACATCCGGCACAAG
>Ga0335079_10009386_pt1 | contig 11151 bp, 12 predicted proteins | sample Lox_Sample_33_FD_206719 | JGI IMG/M metagenome (GOLD analysis project Ga0335079, IMG submission 206719) | Soil microbial communities from Loxahatchee National Wildlife Refuge, Florida, United States - Lox_Sample_3.3 | ecosystem: Environmental > Terrestrial > Soil > Wetlands | place: USA... | reverse complement strand
CGTCGGCGGCATTGATTACGGCGGCGTATCGCGGGCATGTCGATTCGAAAATTAACGATCAATATCGGACGCTGACGGGATCCTTGCGGTTTCTGAATAACATTGTGCGGTTTCCTGGATGTGGCACGTTTGATCCGCATGGATCGTATGTGGTCTTTCTGCGGAAGACGCGAACGCTGATTGGACTCATCTTGTGTTCGCAGGTGCGTGCGGACGTCGGGCATATCACGCAGGTGTGTGTGCTACCGGAATTTCGCTCGGCGGGATTGGGGGTGGCGTTGCTAGCAGCGACGACACGAAGTTTACGAGAGCGGAAATTTAGGGCGATCTCGCTGACGGTGACGCAGGCGAATGATCGTGCGATCAAGCTCTATGAGCGGATTGGTTTTGATTCACTGCGGATATTCGATGCGTTTGTGTGGGAAGGATGAAGGATCAGTTGCTAGTGATTAGTGGCTAGTTGTTAGTGATTTCCTTCTTGGACCGACCTCGAATCACAGGGCCGCTCACTTCTTCCTTAAAAAACGACGCGTATGGCGTCCCGTCATCGGCCCCTCTGTGATGAGGCGTTTTTTACCGAGAACTGCGGCATATGCAAATGCGTTTCTCCTAACCACTAACCACCATAAATCAAAGGGCGAGCACTGAGCCCGCCCCCAATCCGCTCTTTACACTTCTGCAATCTGACTTCTTACTTCTGCAATTTTCTTAGTGCAAAATCGGCGTGGCCGAGGCCGACACGCAGACCCAGGTGTCGTTCTTTTGTACCCAAGTATCGGCGAAGCGGTTGCGACGGACGAAAGCTTTGCCGTTCTCCGTACCTTTGGAGCGAAAAACACCGGTAGCGATGGCAACCCCGTGAATGACCTTGACGTTGATGGACTCGGGCGTGACCTGCTGATCGTCGGAAGAGCCGGAACTATGGACAGCCGCGAGAAATGAGGCCTTCGACATCAGGCTGCCGTCATCGTTGACCAGCACGATGCTGTCGTCGAGGAGCGAGTCGATCGCTTTCGTATCACGAAGCTTGAACGCCTGGTTCCAGGCTTTTTCCATGGCAACGATTTTCGTGATTGTGGCTGAGTCTTGCTGGGCAGAGACGGACGACACCGCAATCGTTATTAATGCGATCAATCCTAATGTAGTCAAACCCGGAAACTTCATCTGTAGACCTCGCCGATTGGAGCAGGGACGTGCCGGGATCCAATTACTTCCAATAAAGGACTTTCGGTTGGAAGTGCCGTCAGTATAGCGCGGGGTGATGTTATATCGGCATTACGGAAGTCAGGTTCTTGGCCTAAGGGTCAGCGCCGGATCAGCCACATCAGCCAGCCGGCGAGGAAAACTCCGCCGACAAACATGACAAAGCACTGCAGGCCGTAGTTGAACTGCTCTTTGGGCGTGTTCTTTTGAGTGATACCAAAGACTATGGAAGTAAAAAAAGAAAAGATCACCGCAGCTGAAAAGTGGGAGAGCGTGATGGTCATGGCTTTTTTCCCAGCGCGATGTGGTGGGCATCGGCGGCGGCAATGAAATTCAGGAGTCCTGCCACGATGATGAAAGTCTTGCCGTAATCGGCGGCGGCATTGGCGGAGAGCGCGCTGCCCCAGTCCATGATGCGAGCAAGGATGTACAACGCGCCGGCACCGATGTCGCCCACGAAGCCGAGAATATCGAGGATATCGCCGCCATTTGGCTTGTAGACGCGGCCGTTCAGCCCGAGCCCGATGAGGAACATCGCCAGTACTGAGACGAAAAGAAGGGCGCCGCGCACGTAGCGCTTAAGCAAGATATGGCCGCCGCCGGGGATGAGCCAACCAACGATCGGAGCGACAATCGAGATAGTAGTGAGCGGATATTCGGGGGCAGATTCGGGCTTGGGCTTATCGCCGCGGGCTGCGGCCGGTTGCCTAGACTTTTCGGCTCGGTTCGGAGCGGGTCCGCTGCTCTTCACTTTATCTGTTGGGGATTCGGCCATTCAGATGGTCACAATCTCTTCTTGAATTCTACCAGTGACCTCGGCCCCCGCGGGGCGCACGAGCACGTCGACTTCGAGTCGGACACCGAACTCGGGCAGATAAATGCCAGGCTCGATCGAAAAGCAGGAATTGGGCAGGATCTGCCGCTCGTCGTGGATCTCGAGATCATCCATGTTTGCGCCATTGGAATGAACGTCGGTACCGATGGAATGGCCGGTTCGGTGGATGAAATAGTCCCCGTACTTCGCCTTCTTGATGTGGCCGCGCACGGCCTGGTCAACCTGCCAGCCTGAGATGGGCGCCCGAGAGGCGACGGCTTCCTGCACGGTTTTGACCCCCAGGTCGCGAGCCTCACGAACAATCTTAAAAATCTCCCTCTGGCGTTCCGAAGGTTTCTTGCCCACGATGCCTACCCACGTGATGTCGTAGTAAACGGCGCCGGGAGTATTCTTTTTGGCCCAAATATCGAGGAGCACGAAATCGCCCTTGCGGATCGGGACCGGGTGGTCGGGACTCGGGTCGTAATGAGGATTGCCGCTATTGGCATTCACCGCGACTACCGGAGGATCGGCGGTAACCAGATTCTCGCGGGCGAAGCGGTCTAGGATCCACTGTTGCATCTGGTGCTCGGTGGTCCCACCGTTGCGGACGCGGCGGCCAATTTCCTTGAAGGCATCGGCGGTAAGCGGATCGATGAGATCGCGGGCCTCGAAGTGAGTCTTGATCTGAGCTTCGGTCCAGGTAGCTTCAAATTGGGCAATGAGATCGGCGGAGCTGACGATGTTTTTGCCCAGGCCCCGCACCATGTCGGCGGTGCCCGCATCGACCATCGAAATGGTGAAGACAAGGTTGTTGGGCGAGTACTGCATGGCGATGTCGCGATGAGAGGCGAGCATCTGCTTGATGCCGTCGAAAAGCTCCTGCCACCCAGCATATTGCTTCTTGCTGCCGGGGAGCGAGTCGAGGTGTCCGGCTTCGATTTTGTGCACGAGCTTGATGGGGTCACCCTTGGCCGGAATAAGGTAATACCAGCGGCGAGTGACCATTAAGCTTTCGGGAAGACCGAGGACGCGATAGGCAATGGGATCACGATGATGATGATCGTAGAACAGCCATGCGTCAATGTTGCGCTCGCGGAGCGCTTTTTGAATGGCCGAGAGGTCCATGGATAAAAGGCTATTTTACACGAGCGGCCTAGGCGGCTCGAGCCGGGAACATCTTGCTTTCGAGTTAGTCAGATTGGCTGCGCAGCACAGCGAATCGCGATGGTTTTATGGTAAAAAATACTGTAATGCCACGGAACGTCTCGGGCAGTAAGAATCCGCAACAATCAGGGGCGCCGTGCTGAGGGCGCTATTTATCGCGCTCTCGGAGAGCGAGTCGCTGCGCGCAATCGCGGAACGGTCGCGCTTTGGCCAGCGCACATCGTCGCGCTTCGTCGCCGGCACACAGGTGGCCGATGCGGTTCGCGCCGCGGCCGCGGTCAACAAGTTTGGCGCCGGCGTCTCCATTGACAATCTGGGCGAGAACGTCACCAACGCTGACGAGGCTCGGGCCAGCGCCCAGCTGTATTCCGACCTGCTTGAGGAAATCGCGCGCGACCAGCTGAATGCGAATATCAGCCTCAAGCTAACGCACATGGGTATCGATGTGGACGAGACAATGGCCTACGACCTCGTGCGCGGCCTGGTGACGAAGGCGGCGGGGATGTCCCCGAGAAATTTCGTGCGCGTGGATATGGAGGGATCGCCATACACGCAGCGCACCCTCGACTTTGTGCACCAACTGCATCGCGAGCCGGGGAACGCTGGTGCGGTCGGAACGGTGATTCAGTCTTACATGCGCCGGGCCGAAGCCGATGTCGAGAAACTTGTGGGGGATGGAATCCGAATCAGACTGTGCAAGGGAGCCTACAAAGAACCGGAGGACATCGCCTTCCAGAAGAAGTCGGAAGTGGATGCCAACTACGTGAAGCTGATGAAGATTCTGATGAAGAGCTTCATCTATCACGGGCTGGCGACACACGATGAAGCGATCATTAAGGAAGCGAAGGCATTTGCCATCCGCGAGAACATTCCCCGCGACGCCTTTGAGTTCCAGATGCTGCACGGCATTCGGCGCGATCTGCAGCAATCGCTGGTGAAAAACGGCTGGAAAGTGCGCGTCTACATCCCGTTTGGCACCGAGTGGTATCCCTATTTCATGCGTCGGCTGGCAGAACGGCCGGCAAATGTCTTGTTTATTGCCAAGAACCTGCTGCGCAGTTAGCCTTTCAATTTGCGTTACTTTAAACGACGTTATCGTCAATACAATTTTGATGCGCTGCCAAATTTCTGTTTGGATGAAGGGAACCGCGCCGGAATCTCGTTCTTGGTAACGGAAGCCAGCCCGGGTTGAACTCACGCTAGCCCCCTCGGCGATGTGCATGATTCAGCAGGGCGAAAGGGTCCGTGGCTCGCGAAATGAACATCGAGGCTCGGGTTTCCACTTAATCCTCTGCGCCGTCACGGGGAAGGGCGGCGCGGGGGTTTTTTCGTTTGGCCGCCTGTTCCGTAATTTTTGTGATCAGCCGGGTTGCTTGAACGCCTCCGTGCGGCGGTGGTTCGGCTGTTGTTTTACGCGATTGCGGGGCTGGCTGGATTTCGCTATTCAGGACCGCCCTGCAGACCGCCGGGCGCAAGCGGCAGGTGAGATGCGCCGTTGAGGATGTTGCGCTCCGATGGCGAAAAGTCCTGCCGGTATCGATCGGAGTTGATCAGCCGGTCGCGCTCCTCTGGACTCAGGTTGCGCATATCTCGAATTGCGCGGTTGACCTCCTGCCGCCGGTTAGGAGGCAACTGGCGAAACTGCTGAAACATCTGGCGTGCCTGGTCTTTTTGGCCGGGCGTCAGGTGCTCCCATGTTTCCATGCGGTTGAGCACACGATCCTGTTGCTGCGGAGGCATGTTGTTGAAACGGTGAAGCTGGTTTTGCAGCTGCATTTGCCTCTGCGGAGGAAGCCGACGGTACTGCGGATCATTCTGCAGAGCGCGACGCTGCTGCTCCGGAGACATGCCGCGGTAATTACGCAGCCAGTGTCCGGCATGGCCGGGCTGGTTCGGCGGGCGCTGCACCTGAGGGTGAGGAGCAGGCGCGTGCGAATACTGCTGTGGATGGGAAGGCTGCGTGGGTCGCTGTCCCTGGGCGAAAACCGGTGTCAGCAGCGCCAGTAGCGTTGCCAGACAGCCCGCGATGATTCCTTTCCCCCGCATGAATGGCATCCTTCCCGAAAGACTGCTTCCCCCGTCACGCCCAATTCCGGGTCAATCAACATCAGCAGATTCTGTGCCTGCCACTTACGGATTGGCGGTTGCGTCGTCCTGCACCTGCAATTGATCGAGCACGTCGAAATCGGCATACAGGTCGTCGTTCTTCTCGAGCGCTTGCAGGTCGGCGACGGCGGTTCCCGGCTGAACCGGGACACCGAGTGAGGGAGGATTGGTCGAAATCGAACCCGTTTGCACGATGTAGGACCGGTTCCCAGCCGCGAGTGCAATCATGAAGATTACCGCCGCGAAAGACATCGTCCAGGCTGGCCGCAGAAACGTGCCATGCAACCACCTGCTGTCCCTCAATCTGTTAAACCAGCCAACAGGAGGGCGCGCCATTTCCTCGCGCAGGCGCGCCTGAAGACGGGTATCGAAATAAGGCGAAGGCTCCGGCGCTTGCCATTCATCGAGCAACGCCATTGTCTGCTCGAATTCGTGCAGTTTCGCGGAGCAAGCCTTACAGGATGCGATGTGTTTTTCGACCTCCGGCGTTCGAACTTCGATGCCAGTGGCCAGATCCGGCAACATTTCCTGAATTTCCTTGCAGTCCATACTGCGTCCCTCTATTTTCCCGAAACGTATTCCTTAAGCTGATCGCGCAGCGTTTCGTAGGCGCGGAACAGCAGCGACTTTGTTGCCGACTCGCTTAGTTTCATCACGGCGGCAATCTGTCGATAGTCCATTTGCTGATACTTGTGCATCATCACCGCTAAGCGCTGCCGTTCGGGCAGCGCGTTGACCTTGGCACGAATCGCCGCCAGCCGCTCCCGCTTAAGGAGCTGCTCTTCGGCGGAAAGCGAATCATCGGCCAGATCGGGAGTTGTGCCGGTCTCCTGATCCGGTTCATCGAGACGCACCGTGTTTTCCGGCCGCTCGTGACGAGTGTCGCGCGCGTGGTTCACGGCCAAGTTGGTGGCGATCCGATAGAGCCACGTCGAAAATTTGGCGCTCGGCTCATAGCTTGAACGCGACCGGTATACACGCAGAAAAACTTCCTGAGCCAGTTCCTCGGCCGTAGCCGGGTTGTGGCACAGACGATACATGAAGCCGACCAGCGGCCGGCGATATTTTTGGATCAAATAGGTAAAAGCGGCTTCGTCACCGGCCTTGACCTTGAGCATTGCATCGACATCCGAACCAGCCTCAAGCAAATTGGCCGTGGAGACAGGCGCGGACGTGCGCACTTCGCCGAAGTTCAGCAGTCCCCGATCGATGGCTACGCTGCTCACATCATTGGAAACCCCGCCGGGAGGGGAAAGTTGCGCGTCCGACACATCGTCAGGCGGATTGGAAGTGCTTTCCCGTGAATTGTTTACGGGAGCCGTTCCGGGTGTGTCAGAGGCGGACATTTCGGACGTGATTCTAAAAGGCTATCTTTGCCCGCAGAAGCGGTCAAGAGTGCCTACACAGCGTCGATTACTGGGAAAGATAAAGGCCCTTCATGCGCGAACGCATTCCGGAGATCACCCGGTTGTGAATGTGTACTAAACTGGTAGAGTTTCCAAGAGCAGTTCTCGTACATTTGTTCGCCTCAGAGCGGATCAATATGACCAAAAAGATGGTTGTGTTCGCGATCTTTGTGGCTTGGGCACTTTTGCTATCAGCGACGAACGGCGCGGATCAGAATTCGGATCAAAGACCCTGGGAGAACGAACTGAACGCGTGGCGAGCAAAGCGGGCGGCGAGCCTGCAGGCGCCGGAGGGCTGGCTCTCGCTAATTGGGCTCGGTTGGCTGAAAGAAGGCGACAACAGCTTCGGCTCGGGTACCGACAATCGAATTCAGATCAATGGCAAAGCACCCGCCCATGTTGGGGTGGTTCGGCTGGAAAAAAATAGCTTAACGTTAGTACCGCCCCAAGGTGGATTTCCCAGCGGCCTGATGGTCGATAGCCAGCCCGCGCGTGAACAGGCGCTGAGCGCCGATGAAGATAAGCCTTCCAAGCTGACGATTGGCACGATCACCATGATCATCATCAACCGTGACGGCGAATTCGCGCTGCGCATCAAAGATCTCGACGCGCCGACGCGAACGGCTTTCCACGGCTTGAAATGGTATGCACCCAATGCGGCGTATCGGGTGAAGGCGAAATGGATCCCTTACAATCCGCCGAAACAACTCGACATTCCTACGATTCTCGGAACAACTACTCATCTTCCCGCTCCAGGTGTAGCGGAATTCACGATTGATGGGCAGACGCTCCGGCTTGAGCCAGTGCTGGAAGAACCGAAGTCGACGGAGTTGTTTTTTATCATGCGCGACACGACCAGCAAGACGACGACGTATGGAGCGGGGCGATTTCTGTATACGCCGTTGCCCGAGCAGGGAGTCGCTCAGCCGGGCGAGTTATGGCTGGATTTCAACCGGCTCGTCAATCCTCCCTGCGCCTTCACCGTGTATGCGACTTGTCCGCTGCCCCCGCCGCAGAACCGCCTGAACGTGGCAATTCCGGCGGGCGAGCAGCGATATCACAACTGATCTGTAGTGAGGTCGCGAGCCAGCACCAATGAGCGTCGGGGCTAATAGGAAACCCTGATCCCTGTATTGTCATCAATTAGAGCGAGGTTCTATGCACGGCATAAGGCATTTTGTAGGAATGTTCGTGCTTTGTTGTGCTGTTGCGCGCGCAGCTCCGATACACTCTTATTTTCAAGTCAAGGTCTTGAGCGCGGAGAGCCATCAATTCCAGTCCCCGCCACTCTATCCCCCGAATTGCAATTGGAAAGACATCTCAGCCTATTGCGACAGTTCGGCGCCCGTAACCTACACTGAGCACACGATGGTCGTCGAACAGCCCGATGGGAAGTTGCTTACAATTGCTTGCACTGTTGAGAGTGAGTGGTCGAATTGCGCGAGCCTAGCGGTTAACCAGACATTCGAGGCGAAGGCGAAGAAGCGCGGGCTGGAGATTCGCTATCCCGATCGCAACGGCAAATTGCGCAAGGAGTTTTACATGACTGTTCGCAACCAAAGCGGGGAATTGGGTCGGCACTAGCGCGGAAGCGAATCTGGATCACCTGGGGCGGGGTTGTCGGTTGATGAGGCATTGGACGAAGAAGCCTGACACCAGTGCACACACAAATCCTATCCAGAGCCACATCACGTTCTTGTATTCGAGCGAGAGGCCGAACACGAGAATGCTGAGAACAAACATGACTCCGATGAGGAATGCTTTCAGCCCCGCTGCTGTTGAGTGGTGTGATGTTATGCGCGGTTGGTGTTCGACAGACGAGCGTACGGGAAACGGCGGATGGCTTGCCATAGGAGCGGTCGCTCCCTCCCCACTTCTTCTAATGGAATCTTAGGCTTGCAAGAATAGCGAAGTCAATCCAATTTGTCGGGTATGAGCTAGCCACCCGTCATTGGCTGGGCGGCGGAGGCGGAGGCTCTGGAGGAGGGCTCGGCGCATTCGGCTCGGTCGGATGCTCTGCCTGGTATTTCTGCAGCGACTTCTGGGAAAGGCTTTGCGAAGGTGGAACTCGCTCCAGGAGAGACTCGGCATGTCTCCGTCACTCTCGGTCAGAGAGCGTTTTCGTATTATGACGTTGCAACACACGCCTGGACCGCGGATGTGGGTGATTACAAAATTTACGTGGCGCTCTCGGCGGAACAGATTGAGCTGACGGGCGCTATCACGCGATCCGGCCAGTGATACGTGGTTGCATGGTTTCAGGCCTCCGCTGCTAGAGCCGTCAATGAACAATGCTGTGCTTACCGCGGCGCTAAGGCGCTGCGCTAAAGCAGAGTTTTGAGGAAGCCGTAAGAAAAACAGAGTCGAGTTAGCCAAACGACGCTTTGGAGAATTGTGATCATGCGAAAGAATCTCTTTTCACGCCGTCAGTTCTTGCAAACAACCGCTGGCGCGGCCGGCGCCACTCTAGCGGCAAACTCTGTCCTGCTCGACTCCGAACCATTATTCGCTTCCGATGCGCCCGTGGCTCCGAGCGATCAGGTTCGCTTTGGAATCGTAGGCGTCGGAATGGAAGGGAGCAATCTGGTCACGACTGCGATTCAGCTGCCCGGCGTGGAGTGTGTCGCCGCCAGCGACCTCTATGACGGCCGTCACGAGCTGGCCCGGGAACTCGTCGGCAAGCCCATTCCAACGACGCGCCACTATAAGGAACTGCTCGACAACAAAGAAATCGACGCCATCGTTGTGGCGACGCCCGACCATTGGCATAAACAGGTCGTGATTGACGCGATTGCGGCCGGCAAAGACGTGTATTGCGAAAAGCCCTTCTCTCACAGCCCCGCGGACGGATTAGCCATGGTTGACGCGGCGAAGAAATCGGACCGAATTGTCATGGTTGGCGCGCAGCGCACCAGCTCCGTTTTATGCGCGAAAGCAAAAGAGCTTTACGATAAAGGCTCGATCGGCGAACTGAGCCTTGTGGAAATGACGTTGGGGCGCAACGATCCCACCGGCGCGTGGGAGTATCCTCCTCCGCCTGACTTGTCGCCAGATAATCTCGATTGGAACACCTGGCTCGGAACCGCTCCGAAAAAACCTTTCGACCCGCTCATTTTTGCGCGATGGCGCTGCTGGCGGGAGTATGGAACCGGAGTGGCCGGCGATCTGATGGTTCACCTGATCAGCGGCATGCAGTTTGTTCTGGGCATCAATGAAATTCCCAAGCGTGTCTCGGCCTTCGGCGGAATTTACCGCTGGAAGGATGGGCGGAATACTCCCGATGTGCATCCGGTTCTTCTCGAATATGCAGGCGTTCCGGTCTATCTCCGGTTGACGCTTGGCACCGAATCTTCGGAAGTCACACGTTTTATGGGCGCGAAAGGAATTATCGAGCTGACAGAGTTTGGAGTGAGTTATTCTTACCAGCCCGGCGTCGATGTTTCGCCCAGCTACTACACGGCTTCGTATCCGGCGCGATTGAGGAATGCTTATGTCAAACAATGGCATGAGGAGCACGATCCCAAGCCCGGCCAGGAGCCGACTTACGAGACGCAAAGTCTTCGCGGCAACGATTACGACGATCTGCGGCCGCACATGTGGAACTTCTTTCAGTCGGTTCGTTCGCGTAAGCCGGTATTGCAAGATGCGGTGTTCGGCCACAATGCGGCGATGGGTTGTCACATGGCGAATGAATCTTATTACCGCAAAAAACCCGTGTATTGGGACGCCGCGTCACAGACGATCAAGTCATAAGTCCCGACAGCTAAGTGGCCATTTTCTTGAGTTATAGCGAAAGGATCGTGTTTTATGAGTTATCGACGTGGGGGTTATTGGCGACTTTTTGCGGCAACAACGTTGATCTTGGTCAGCAATATCTGCACTCACTCCCAGACAGCTAGCTCCGCGAATTCGAATGTGTCTGCATTTCTGGGCCGCTGGGATTTAACTTTGAAAGCTCCGAACCACGAATATCCTTCGTGGCTCGAAATCACCGAGCAGAACGGACAAGTCGCGGCCCGCTTCACCAGTCGCTGGGGCCATCCTCGCCCTCTGCCCAAGGTCGAAATCGCGGGTGATCACATCACTTTCGTTTCTCCCAAGGAAGAGGAAGACAGAAAAGACGACATGGTCTTCGAAGGCAAGCTTGTCGGCGCCACACTCGTTGGAACAACCACAGGTCAGGATGGGACACCATGGCAGTGGACAGGCGTGCGGGCGCCCGATCTTAAGAGAACCAAACCTCCGAAATGGGGCAAGCCGATCTCACTGTTCAACGGCAAGGATCTCACGGGATGGACACCAAGCGATGCAAACGCAACTCCGAAGTGGACGGTCGGAAACGGAACACTCATGAGCCCCGGCCACGGACCGGAGCTGATCTCCGACCAGAAGTTCACCGATTTCAAACTCCACGTCGAATTCAATTGCGCGAAAGCATCGAACAGCGGCGTCTAT
>Ga0335079_10009384_pt1 | contig 11153 bp, 11 predicted proteins | sample Lox_Sample_33_FD_206719 | JGI IMG/M metagenome (GOLD analysis project Ga0335079, IMG submission 206719) | Soil microbial communities from Loxahatchee National Wildlife Refuge, Florida, United States - Lox_Sample_3.3 | ecosystem: Environmental > Terrestrial > Soil > Wetlands | place: USA... | reverse complement strand
TAATCGTCAAGGGAGGCGTCGCTATCGTTCTGGTTCTGGGCCTCGAATCGCTTGTAGAAAAACACCGCTGCCAGCGCGAACAGCGTGCCGGGAAGCAATTCCCATGGACGCGAAAGCAGCGCGCTGTACTTCGCCGCTGGTGTCGCCGGCGCGGCGATGAACGCGGCGCTCGTGATATAGGCCGCCGCTGCAACCACGAACAATGCGCCCGCCGTTTCGCGGCTCGGCTGCCGCGACACGGGCAAGAACCGCTCCACTCCGAGCGCCGCCAGCAGTAGTACTGCCAGCATCGTCCGCCCGACCATCCAGCCCATCGGTACGTGCGAAAACGCCAGGTTCCCGCTGCGCAACAACTCGTTCAGTCCAAAGTAGCCGACCGTCTCGATCATTCCGGACAGCACAAATCCGAACGCCAAGATGAGCGCAACACGGTCGTGCGTTCCCCGGAAACGAATCAGCGCGTTCGCGGCATAGCAGAAGCTCAGGAGTGAACCGCCCACTTCCAGGTAAAGATAGGTCGTCGGGGAACCCAGGGTGTTCGTGTGCCGGGCGTAGAGCACTACGGCCAAGAACAAAGCCAGGACCAGGGCGTACGCCACTGCGGGCGTATTACCCTTGTGCTGGCGGAGAAAACCGGTGATTCGTGCCCAACTCCCCAAGACATCCCCCAATCGCCGGAGAAACCCGGCAACACGGGGGAAATAGCACGTCCGTGCCCTTTCCCGCCTTGTGGAAACCAGACCAGAAATAGTAGATAGCAAAAGACTTAAGAGAGGGAGAAAACTCGCATCTGTCCCTTGAGACAGGCCCGAGACGCGATTCGGGGCAGTCTGTGTATCTTTTTGAAATTGTATCGCCTGTGTATCCAGACAGTTAGCAGGCGTTTCGACAATCTGACTCGAAAGGCGCCCGAGGTCTCAACATGAGACAGTCTCACTTCGCGACGTTTCGGGTGATTCAGGCTCTCGTGGGGGGTTGTAGGTCTCGCGCCGCCACCACGCATTCAAACCCGTTTCGTTTGTGAGTGCCATCGCAGAAGGGTGAGTTCGCCGAATGTCCGCAGCGGCACAGCGAAATCGCCGTCCGCCCCGCCAGGCCGAATGTATTCCCCGCCTGATCGACGATCTCGAAGTCGCCTTCCACTCGAATAGGCCCATTATTGAAAATCGTTACCTTAGTCCCCGCCACCCTATCCTCCGTTTCCAATCATCTCAGCGGTCAACCGCTGTCACGCGCTCGCCACTGGCCACTCGCAACTGCTTCAATACCGCGGCACGCTCGGATCCACCTCCGTCGACCACGACAGAATCCCGCCCCGCAAGTTGTAGATTTTCCGGAATCCCGCCTGCCGCAAGAAGTCCACCGCCTGCGCTGAACGCTTCCCGCTCTTGCAATGCGCCACAATCTCCCGCGCGGAATCCAATTCATGCACGCGCCGCGGCAACTCCCCCAATGGAATCAAGTGGCCCTTGATATTGCAGATCTGGTATTCGTGCGGTTCGCGCACGTCCAGGATAAACACTTCATCTCCGCGGTCCAGCCGCTCTTTCAACTCCCGTGCGGTGATCTCCGGAACGTGCAGATCGCTCTCCGGCTCCTCTTCCCCGCGAATCCCGCAGAATTCGTTGTAATCGATGAGTTGGTGAATCTTCCGGTGCGTCCCGCACATCGGACAGTGCGAATTCTTTCTCAGCTTTAGTTCGCGGAACTTCATCGCCAGCGCGTCGAACAGCACCAACCGGCCCTCAAGTGAATCGCCCCGGCCGATGATCAGCTTGATGGTCTCCAGCGCTTGTAGAGAGCCCACGATCCCTGGCAGCACACCCAGTACCCCGCCCTCGGCGCACGACGGCACCAGCCCCGGCGGAGGCGGTTCCGGGTACAGACACCGGTAACACGGCCCCTCCGGCATGGCGAAGACGGTTACCTGTCCCTCAAACCGGAAAATCGAACCGTAGACATTCGGCTTGCCCAGTAGGACGCACGCGTCGTTCACAAGGTAGCGCGTCGGAAAATTGTCCGTCCCGTCAACAACAATGTCGTAATCCTTGAACAATTCCAGCGCGTTCTCGCTTGTCAACTTCCTCTCGTAGGTCGTGATCTGCACGTCCGGATTCAGGTTGCTCAGCCGGGCCCGCGCCGCCTCGGTCTTCGGCTTGCCGACGTCGCTCGTCCCAAATGTCACCTGGCGCTGCAGATTCGTGAAGTCCACCACGTCGAAATCCACCAGCCCGATGTGCCCCACGCCCGCTGCTGTCAAATACAGCCCAAGCGGTGCGCCCAGCCCACCCGTGCCGATCAACAGCACGTTGGCTGCCTTGAGTTTGAGCTGCCCCTCCATCCCCACTTCCGGCATGATCAGGTGCCGGCTGTATCGCAAAATCTCTTCGTTGGTAAGGCTCGCTGCCGGCGCCTGGCCGGTCAACGGCTGTGTTTTCGTTGACATGGGATTCCTGCCCTCAGCCTATTCTACGCGGTCAACGCGACGGTGTGTAGTAGGGCCGCTGTACAAAAATGCTCCTCGGAAGTACTCTCCAGATGGGTCGGGCCGCCACCAGATCTTCCCAGAACTCAACAAATGCGTTATCTGCTCCCTTCCGCACTTTTTCTTCTAATGGTTTCCGTGGGCATGAGTCTGAAACCCACCCAGGTTGCTTCCAACTGGCGGCGCCTGACCTGGCTGTCCTGGCTGCGGATGGTCGTGGCCACCTTTCTGCTTCCCCCGCTGCTGGCCCTGATCTTGGCAAATGTGTTCCATCTCACCAGAGCGGAACTGACTGGGATCTTCCTGGTCGGCGCCACCCCCGGGGCGCCGCTTCTCACGCGCAACCTGGCTCGCAAAGGATTCGATATGCATCTGGCGGCCAGCTACCAGGTCTGGGCGGCGTTGATGGTTCCGGTGATGATCCCGCTCGTTGTCGCTGCCGGCGCCAAGCTGTACAACCGCGACGTTTGGATCTCTCCCGTGCTGCTTCTGAGCCAGATCGCCTCCAAGCAGCTGTTGCCCTTCGCCGTCGGAATGGTCGTCGCTTGGCTCGCCCCGAAGTTCTCGCAGAAATACCAGCCCACTCTCAACGTGCTGGGCAACTTCCTGCTGACTTTGCTGATTGTGCTGGTGCTCTTTAAGATCGGCAGCGCGTTGAAGGAAATCACGCCCATGCTTCCCATCGTGGTTCTGCTGCTGGTTTTCGGATCCATGGCGGCGGTCTGGGTAATGCGCTTGAGCGATCCTCTCCTGCGGCAGACGTTTGTGGTCTGCAATGCCAATCGCCACGTTGGACTTGCGCTGTTGCTCTCGGGCCAGTATCTGCACTCGGAAAAAGCATTGCCGGCAATCGCCTGCTACGCCATGGCCGCTCTCCTGGTCATGTTCGCCTACGCCCGCTGGTATCGCTCTCGAGGCACCCCGTCTGTCCCTTTACACCAAGAGGCGGATTGTTTACGCTGAAAGTCTATGTGGAACGTCGACGAACGCTTTGAAAAAAAGCAAATGGACAGCCTGGCTGCCTTGGGATTCTCTGTCGGCAGCACCCGCGGGGTGGTGCGCGTGGAGAAATACGGCTGCGGGGCGGAATTCCGCCAGAATCAGGACGGCCGTTTCCAGATGACCATCCTGCCGAGCATCATGCTGAAGGGCCAGTTCACCCGCCTGTGGGACGCCGGCTATCAGAAATTCCTTCTGACCGACGACGGCATCAAAGTGCCTGCGCTCGCGGCGCAGCTTGCGAATCTGCGCAGGTTCAATGAGGAGCTGCGCACCGCTCTCGGTGTGCCCACCTTCTACAACGAAGCCCTCGGTTCCGTCAGCCAGCTTAGCGTGTACGACCGCGTCAAGGGCCGCGAGGGGGATGTACCGGACAAAACCGTCGGCGCACATGGCCCCGCCGGCGGACACTAGTTCAATTGCCTGCCTGCTCCCGGGCCTCCTTCAATTGCCTTCGAAGTTGCCGTGGGTCCACGCGGTGCTTTGCTGCCTTGTGTCCACCGATGAAGATGACCGGAATCTCCAGTCCGAACAGCCGCGTGAGTTCGGCGTTTCCGTCGATATTCACCACGCGCAGCGTTCCGTCAAACTCGCGCAGTATCGGCTCGACGATCGCCTTGGCCTCCTCGCAAAGATGGCACCCCGGCCGCGTATACAGCGTCACCACCAGCGAAGGAGCCGGAGAAAGTGGTTGCATCGCAAGCCTCACGAAGGCACGCTGATTCTAAGCCGTAGGCGAGCTTGGCGCAAAGCTGCGCAGTTTACAGGAGAGGCACATGGGGCGTGTGGTTGGCCTGATCGATGATCTGTTCTTCCAGATGAAGGTGGCGGAAACCGCGAAACGCGTCGGCGTCGAATTCAAAGTCGCCGGAAATGCGGAAGCGCTGGCAAGCATGCTGGATGGCCCCACGAAGCTCGTCATCGTGGATCTGAACGCCAAGAGCGAGCCCGTGGCAACCATTGCCCGCCTTCGCGCAACCCAACAGGAGTTGCCGGTCATCGCGTTTCTGTCTCACGTGCAGACCGATCTGGCAGCCCAGGCTCGCACCGCGGGGGCAACGGAAGTGATGCCGCGCTCGGCTTTCACGCAGCAGTTGGCCGGCATCCTGCGAATGGCCGTCGATGGAGAGGAAGCGTGAGTTCTAGGAAGATCGCCCACAATATGGTGCGACTGCTTTTGACCGGCCTGATCATCTTCGCGGCCACGGCTCGCGCCGCCCAATCGCAGGCGTCCGCCGAACCCGCAGCAACTCTTCGCAGTATCCTGATGGCCGCTTGCTCCCAGGATTCCGAACAGTTTGCCGCCAATCTGACGGTGAGAAATGCCGAGGCTTTTGGACATATGACTTCCGCGGCCCAAGCCACGCTCCTGAAGCGCTTCGTGCTGCTGGACAAGGCTGGCACCCCCCGCGCGGAAAACGGCGAATCGGGAACTCTCAGAGTTTTCTGCGTCACTCCGGAAATTACTACCCAGCTCGAAATCGGCCTGGCCGAGATCCGTGACAATCTCGCCTACCTGCCCCTGGAAGTAAGCGACGTCGCCGACACCACCGGCGATAGCGCACGCCGTGTCACCATGGCTCTGGTCCGCGAAAACGGCCACTGGAAGCTCTTGTCTCTCGGTCTCTTGTTGCTGGATCTGCCGACTCTTGCCGAAGAGTGGGACCGCGCCGAAATCCAATCCAACGAGAAGGCGGCTGTTCTCGCGATGAAAGAACTCACGGCGGCCATCGAAAAATACCGTGTGACTTATACGCGCTTGCCCGGAGCACTCGCCGAGTTAGGGCCCCCGGCCAAAGGTCAGGCAAAGAGCGAGCAGGCGGGCTTCGTGGAGAGAGAACTCGCCTCCGGCCGCAAAAACGGGTACTCCTTCCGCTACGTCATCGTCGGCGCCAACAACTCCGGCGCGCCGGCGAAATACGAACTAGCGGCCATCCCCGTGGAATATGGACGGACGGGCACGCGCTCCTTCTTTCGCGATTCCTCCGGCGTGCTGCATGGCGCGGACCACCGCGGGGCTGTCGGGACGAACCTCGATCCCAAAGTGGACTGAAACTGTCGCGGCTTGGCACTCTCCCGCATTTACTCATTGGCGATTTCTCACCATGGACCATCGCAGGCTTCTTCCTGCCGCTGGATGATGAAATTGGGATTATCCGGTTTTCGGCGGAGCGAGTTCGCCCGCCCATAAAGTGCCTCTCTGGGCAGATGTGTCAGCCAAGCGTTGACGCAGGCGGAGAGGCTGCATGCCGGATGTCACGGTAGAGCGTCGTGGCGCGCCGCGATACCAACTCGTGCTGGCCGCAGAAGTCGTCGAATTGCCGCGCGGCGCAAAACTAAGCTCGCGCACCGCGGATGTCAGTCGATCGGGCTGTTATATCGACACCCTGAATCCTGTTCCGCAGGGCTCGAGAGTGCGCCTCCGCATCACCCACCACGACGAAATATTCGAATCCACTGGCCGTGTCGTCTACGTGAGCTACGGCTTGGGCATAGGGGTGGCGTTTGAAGACGTTGCCCCTGACCAGCAAGCCCGTCTGGACAGCTGGCTCGACGATCCCGACAAGGAGTTTTAGGTAGCGACCATTTGCCGGAAGGTCGGTCCTGCGCGGGCGCCCCGCGGGCCGCATCTGGGGCGTGGGAGCGCGCGTTTCTCCCGCCGGAATTTGCCGCCAGCGCGAGTTGAGCTAACATTCCGGTAAGACGTTATGCGGCAGGTTCCCTTGCGCTCCGCGCTCTTCGCGTGTCTGCTTGCTTTGCTTACGGCGGCTCCTTCCTGCCTCACGCAGGAAGTGGAATCGATCTACGGGCCGTTGCCGGTCTTCGAGTTTCACAGCGGATTCTGGGTCAACCTGCACCATTTCCTCTATCACGAGGCCCGCGCTCGCATGGCCGCCAAAGAAGCCCGCGATTCCGCCACCAAACCCGGTGGGCCTGCCTTGAAGCAGAAATCCGCGGTCACGCTCTCCACCGCGGAACAGAAAGTCTGGGACGACGCCATCGCCTACTACATTGCCAACTACGCGGACAAAGATCAGGTGATCAACATCGACCTGATACTCCTGAAAGACCAACTCGGCGATTTCGAGGATTGCGACGAACTGTTGGGCAGAAGAAAGCGCACCTGCGATGCCGGTTTGCCCGGCAAAATTGGATCCGTCCTGGAAGCCGCCGCCCCGGTCTACCGCGCCCACTGGTGGCTTGACCAGGACCGCGCCAACCGCCGCTGGGTCACGCGCGTTGCGCCGTTGGTCAGGGAACAGGGTGTCGGCCTCTCGGAGCGCCTCGCGGACATCTACCAGGCGCGTTGGCCAAAGGAGAAGATTCGCGTGGAAGTCTGCGCCTTCGCCAATGGGGCCGGAGCCTACACCACGCTGGACCCGCTGCGCGTCACCATCTCCAGCTTGGATACCCGCAATCAAGGCGCCGAAGCCTTGGAAGTCCTCTTCCACGAAGCCTCCCACGGCATTGCGCAGCCTGTCCAGCTCGCCATCAACCGCGAATGCAAGCAGCGGGATAAGCCCACTCCCCGCGACCTTTGGCACGCCCTCATCTTCTACACCACCGCCGAAGTCCTTCGCCCGGTCATGAAGGAAACTCCGCCCGAAAACGGCGCTGGTGACGCGCCTCCCCCGAAGCCAAAGCCGAATCTCGTGCCCTTCGAGCTCCGGGATATCCTGACGCAGCGTGGCTGGGACCAATACCGCCTCCTCCTCGAGCTCTACTGGCAGCCCTACCTGGACGGCAAAATCAATTTCGACGACGCCATCGCCCACCTCGTTTCGGCTGTCTAGTCCGTCTATCGCTTCTGTTTGTCGGCAACGCGCCTGTATGTTAGGCTTTCCCCGGAAACATTAAGCCCGGCCCAGAGCCACGCAAGTCCCAAACGTCGCTCGTCCCCCCTTCCGGTTCTCTCGGACAGACGCAAGAGGGCGAGCTGTCCCTTGAGCCGTCCGGGCAAAGGAATCGAATGCTCATGGCTGGAAGGCAAGTGGCATCCAAGACCGAGAAGGAACCCCGGGAGATTAAGCTGGCGCACTCCCCCGATTCCGACGACGCGTTCATGTTCTACGCCCTGGCGACGCATAAACTGGCCACCCCCGGCTATAAGTACACTCACACCCTCTCGGACATCCAATCGCTGAATGAAGCGGCGCTCACGGAAACGTACGACGTTACCGCACTGAGTTTCGCGGCCTATCCCACAGTCCGCGATAAATATGTGTTGCTGGATTGCGGCGCGAGCTTTGGCGAAGGCTACGGCCCGATCGTGGTGGCCACCGACCCCATGAAACCCGCGGACTTGAAAGGCAAGCGCATCGGCGTGCCTGGTCTAAAGACCTCCGCCTACCTTGCTTTGAAGCTCTATGAACCGAATTTCGAGCCGGTCGTCATTCCTTTCGACAAAATCATCGAGGCCGTCCGGAACGGAGTGGTCGAGGCGGGCCTGCTCATCCACGAAGGGCAGCTTTTTTTTCCCCAACTCGGTTTGCACCGCGTCGTGGATCTCGGCATCTGGTGGCAGGAGAGCACTTCTCTTCCCTTGCCGCTTGGCGGAAACGGCGTCCGCCGCGCGCTCGGGCCGGAGATGGGCCGGCTGATCGCCGGGACCATTCGCGACAGCGTGGCCTACGGCATGGAACACCGCGAAGAAGCGCTGAACTATGCCATGCAGTTCGCCCGCGAAATGGACACCGAACTCGCCGACAAGTTCGTGGGCATGTACGTCAACAGATGGACGCTCGGCTACGGCGAAAAAGGGAAAAAAGCGGTCCGCGAACTGATCGAGCGCGGCACGGCCGCCGGCCTGTTGCCCGGGCCCGCCAGCGTCGAATTCCTCGAAGAGTAAGTGAGGTTCTGATTTCACGCCCGCGTTCGGCGACCCCTGAAAATCGTAACCTGCATTGCCTCCTTTACGTCGTATGGACACGAGCCAGGGCTCCACCAAATCTCGACGAAGAGGCTCCTTCCATGAAGAGAGGGGCTGTTTTAGTGTTGTTGTGTGCCTTTGTCCTTTCGGGTTGCACGGCGACGGCACGCTTCTATCCGGTGCAAGGCCCGCTTTCCACATAGACTCCGCCGCCGGTCGACGTTGCAAAGATGACCGACGGACTACGTAACGGACTACATTCAGGATCCTTCTCGGCAGTTTTGAACGATGGTGAAGTATTTAAGGGGCGCTGGGAACTGGTTCGTCGCCCGAACACGGAGAAGGACGCGGCAGCAACGAGCGCTCCATCCGCGGGCAGTTTGTCCGCGGAATGGGACCTGGTGTTTGGCCAGGGTTTCTATGTGGCCCATGTTCTGGGAGCCAGGCTGTACGGAAGAGCCGAACTCACCGGAAGCCGAGGAACGATTCTGAATGTGGAACTGTACAAGTCGGACAACGCGCGAGAGGACGCCCCAGGCTCTGTGAAAGGCGTTGCGAAGGACAATAAGAACAACATCTACAAAGTCGCCTTCTAGCTGGTGGCTGGAAGCTCAGCCCGCATCTATCATCTCTTCTCCGCCTGTTTGGCCAGGGGCGTGAAGTACAAATCCTGGTAGTCGAAACTGAAGTCCGCAAGCGGCGAGACCGCCACCATCGTGAAATGGTCGATGGAGCCGTCCGGCTTTAGCGTGAACGTAACGAATGCGTCTTCCACCGTCCGGTCCCGCCAGTGTGCCTTGAACGTGTCGTACTGCCAGGGTTGCAGGTCGGCCACTCCCTTCAGCGTGTGCTCGAAATTCAGGACCAGCCCGCCACTCTCCATCCGCAGGTTAACGTTCCCGTACCAAGGATCGGCATATTCGCCGGCGTATTTTTCCACTGCCAGCGAGGGCTTGGAACCCGTGGCGCGTGACTGGTTGGCCTTGGCCATCGCTTCGTTGGCATCCTTCCGGTTCTTGTCGTCGATGGTCTTGAAGGCCGCGATGTAGTCCATCGTCGGCCCCCCGAGATATGCGTCGAGAACATGCATGAGCACGGCTTCGAACGCCGCGTCCTCCTCGGCGTTTGTCAGGATCACCACTCCCAGGCTCTCCTCCGGCACCATCAGCACTCGCGTGACGTAACCCAGCACTCCCCCGGAGTGACCGACGAGCTTTCTTCCCTTGTAGTCGCGAAGCCCCCACCCCAAGCCATAGCCGGAGAAATGGCGCTGCATGCTCTTCAGTTCGGGAGGCGCTTCACCGATGGGCACGATCATCTGCTGCGCCCACATTTCACGCGAGGATTTCTCGCTGAAGAGGCGCGTCTCGGCTCCGGGAATCTTCCCGTGATTCAACTGCAGCAGCACCCACTTGGACATGTCCGCAATCGACGAATTGATGGACCCGGCCGGTCCGGCGTTGTCCAGCGCTTCCATGGCCACCGGCTGGAGTTTGCCATCCACCCTCGAATGCGGGATTGCCCAATTGTCGCCGGGCTTGTAGGCTGTCGCGCTGGTGTTGCTGTTTTTCATGCCGAGCGGAAGCAACAAGGTCTCCCGCACGTAGTCGTCCCAGGATTTGCCGCTGATGGCGGCGACCACCTGCCCGGCGGTGACGAACATCAGGTTGTTGTACGCATACGTCGTGCGGAAACTCGTGGCTGGCTTCAGAAAGCGAAGACGGTAAACCACCTCCTCGCGCGTGAACGTGGTTTGCGGCCAGAACATCAAATCCCCTTCCCCGAGGCCCAGGCCGCTGCGATGGCACAGCAGGTCGCGTATCCGCATCTCTTTCGAAACATACGGATCGTACATCTCGAATCCCTTCAGCCGCTCGTACACGGGGTCGTCCCACGAGATCTTCCCCGCGTCCACAAGCGTCGCGAGCGTGGCGGCGGTGAAGGCTTTCGTGTTCGAGCCAATGCCGAACAGAGTGTTCTCGTCGACCGGCGCGGGCTCGCCCAGCTTCCGCACGCCATACCCTTTGGAGAAGACTACCTTGCCGTCTTTCACGATAGCCACCGCCATCCCGGGCACTTCGAACGTTTTCATTGATCGCGCCACGTACTCATCCACGTCGGCGGGCGGCGCCTGTTGTGCGCGCGTTGACACTCCAATCGCGCACATCGTCACTACGACGACTGTCTGCAGCCACACTCTGTTTCGCATTTCCAGTCCTCCGCATTCGCCGCGCTAGCATACCGCACAATCTGCTCCGCGTAGGGTCCGCCACAGCCGGGCTCCGTCGCGCCGAGCGGTCTGCTTGACGCACTCCTTCGAATCCCTTACTGTCTCCTGTCTGCCATGAGATCTAAGCTGCGTCTCTCGATTCTCCTTTTCCTAAGCTCCTTCGTTTTTCTCTTGCACGGTTACGCGCAAGCCGCCCGCGATTTCCGCGATCATCCTGACATCCCGAAGGAATGGCCGCGTGAACCCGTTCGCGCCCCCCACGGCATGGTCGCCACCGATGAGCCTCTCGCCTCCCAGGCAGGCGTCGATATCCTGAAGCGCGGCGGCAATGCCGTCGACGCGGCTGTCGCCACCGCCTTTGCCCTGGCCGTCGTCGAACCCGCTGCCGGGAACATTGGCGGCGGTGGCTTCATGCTCGTTCGCCTCGCCGATGGAAAATCCATCTTCTTCGACTATCGTGAAGTCGCTCCCGGCAAGGCCACCCGTGACATGTACGTCAACCCCGACGGCAAACTGGACAGTAAGGCCTCGACGGTCGGCTATCGCTCCGTCGCCGTGCCTGGCACCGT
>Ga0335079_10009381_pt1 | contig 11154 bp, 6 predicted proteins | sample Lox_Sample_33_FD_206719 | JGI IMG/M metagenome (GOLD analysis project Ga0335079, IMG submission 206719) | Soil microbial communities from Loxahatchee National Wildlife Refuge, Florida, United States - Lox_Sample_3.3 | ecosystem: Environmental > Terrestrial > Soil > Wetlands | place: USA: Florida... | reverse complement strand
ACGCTGCACACTCAGCTGCAGCGCTTCGCCACCCCGTGGGTGATATTCGAATACCCATGGTGACGCGTCAGAATCCTCCGGCAGCGTCGCCGGCATTCCGCCGAAGCTTACGCCCCACTGCGGACTCACCACGAACCGCCACACTTCGGTGCGGGCAGCTGCGGCGGGCATGCTCAATTTGAGCGCGTCCTCGCGCTTCAGGCTCGAGTTCCACGATCGCGAGGACTCCCCCGCCGCCAGGCCCACCAGCACCGTGCCGTCGGCGCGCGGATTGAGACCCTCCGAGAGAACAAATTCGCCGGGTAAGAGCGGTATGCTCACCGTGAGCGCGGCTGACGCTGGAGCGATACGCTCCACTGTCGTCGAAACCGACCAATCCAGATCCAGGCGAATGTCACGGATCACGCGCACAAAGGCAGCAAAGTCCTGTCCGTCGGATGCGCGCGCGGCGGCGCCGGAGCTCTCCACGCGGCGCTGACGTGTGAGATCGATCGCCCCGGAGACCAGGCGGGCCGCATTGACACCGGCGGCATCCCACCCGGTCGCATCCACGCTGACGTGCCGCGGAGTCATGGGGAATGCCACGTGAAGACTATCGCCTGGCACCCGCGCCTGGATTCGGATCTGGTGCACGCCTCGCGACAGTGGCAGCCACAATTCCGAGGCTCCGTCGCGCTCGACACCGATGCTCGAGACCGCGTCAACCGTCACTGCGTCGATCTGCCAGCGGTTTCCGCCCGAGGGAATCGCAATCGCGGTGGGCGCCAGCGCACTCGCGCTCAGCTCGACGCTCATCTGATCGCCGTTGATGCGAATACGCGCATCTGTCAGTTCGGCGCAAGTCGGCGTGCAGTGCGGCGCCTCGGTGAGTCGCGCGCGCAGCTCGTTCAACATCGCGGGACTCGGTACCGTATCCGCACGGGCCATGGGCGCGAGAGTCACACCACACAGCAGCAGCAACGTCACAGCGGTTGCGCTATTGGAGAGACCTCCAGTCCAGAGCCGCGCTCGACCGAGTCCGGTGCCGACCAGATGCACATAGAACGCCACGAGCAACACGACGGCACCGATACGCCAGAGCGCTACCGCGAGCGGTCCGAGGACGATGAAACGCACGGTCTGGCCCGGATCAATCGGTCCCGACCATCCGAAGGGGTGGGTGCTGTAGCGCCACGACGGAATGCCAGGACCAGCCTGCACCGGCGTGCCCGGAGCGTAAGCCGCCAGCGGTGAGAGCAATGAGCTCGAACTGATTCGGACACTGCGCGGAACTGCGATGGAGACTTTGGCGGCAAGCTGGTCCGACTCCACGCTGCCATTGTCCTCGCGTTCGCTCGTGATGGACTCCGATGGCTCTGGAATGGGCGGCGGTGCCTCCACCGCCGGCGCGTTCAGTGCCGCACCCGCGACCTGTCCTGTGATACGCGGCGGGGAAAGCGACTTACCCCGATCAGCCATGGGCATAAATTGCTCCGGCGCCGATTCCTCGGTCACATCCAGCTGCGGATAGATCGAGTGTCGGACTTCCGTCCAGACGAAAGGGATCAGAACGAGTCCCATCAGGACGAAACTGCAGGTTCGAAGGATGCGCAGTGCGGATGCCAGTCTGCCTTCCGGCGCGGCACGCGCGAGCGCAATGCTCGCAAGCAGCACCGCCCAGCCCCAGATCAACGCGGGGGCGGCCTGATAGCTGAGAATGAGTCCGACGCCACCCAGCACGGCACCTTTCCAACCGGCCACCCAGCGCGCGAAGACGATCAGCACGAGCACGCCAAAGAGGTTCCACAACCCCCAGCGATCGAGCCACGTCGTCGGGGACTGATCCGCGCCCAGCGCCGCGAGCAGCCGATGTCCGGGCGGCAGGTGCAACTCGCCCGCGGCTCCTTCGAAGGCGGTCGTCCAACCCGTGGCGGGTAACGATCCGAAGGGCTTCGTAGCGCGCGACAGCGCGCTCAACTGCACCCTGGGACTTCGAATCTCGACGCCGCTCTGCGTGGCGTCTTTCCCTTGCGTGACGAGTAGTGATTCGCCGGCAGCTCGCGCACTCTGCAGGCTGAAGGGCGTCTGCATATCCAGTCGCCAGTCGCGACGCAACGTTCCGGTGATCTCATCACGGACCGTCCAGCCCTCGTGATCGAAATCCAACCACATTGCCCGCTGCAGATGCAGATGATTCTGCTCACTCGCCGAGAGACCTCGGCTGCGTTCACTGATTCGCAGCTCGCGCTGCGGGGTCATGCGAAATGCCGGGTACGTGCGCCACTCTGTCGGCACATGAGCCTGCAGCGGATCGACGCTCGGAGCCCCTTCGGCGGCGGCAACGCGAAGTCGATCGTTCGCCGCGAAACTCCAGATCTCCTCCTGGGCGGGCGTTTTGTCACGTGGCAGGCGTAATGCGGCGTCTGCGCGCGCTTGGCGCGCGACGAGCTCGATGTCGAATGTGCCGGGCCGCACCTGCACGTTGAGCGTTCCGTCGCGCTCGAGGTGCGCCGGCAAGGATCCGGTAAGCGAAATCGGCTCGAAGCCCTCAGGAATGGCATGGCCGAGAGATTCCTCGCGCGCATCGCCGGCCGCTCGTAGCTGCAGCTTCGTCACGATGCGCAATGGAATGTCATCCAGCACCAGCCGGTAGACCTGGACCTGAAGCTGCCGAGGCTCAACGGCAGTGTGCTGTCGGCCCAGGCTCACGCGTGCATCGCCACGATCCGGCTGCGCGATGCTCGCTCCATCGACGCTCAGATCGAGTAGCGCGGTCTCGGCTGGGATCGGAAGCGTTTCGGGTCGCACGTGCCACTGCCAGCGACCCTGCAGCAGATGACCTCCGGGCGACAGTTGCACGTACGGCCGCTCATTGCGGGCGACCACAGGCGCCGCAGCCCCATCGAGTTGCACGTCCTGAGGCCAGTATTGCGCATCGCCGGGCAGCGGGACCCAGCTCTCGCTGTACACCTGCCAGTGCTGCGAAAACTCACCACCAGTGGCGTTGGCGCTGAGCTGCAGGCGCCCAGGCCATGCGCACACGTGGGACTCCTCCGTCGCGAAGTCGGCGCCTGTGCGAACGGGACAGCGATAGAACTCCTGTCCCTTGAGAACCCAGCTCTGCCAGTCCTCGAGTGCTTGCGGCACCGCATTCGCACTGCGAGCGACCGTGGCTGCGTGCTCTTCAGCGCACCACGCCGCGACCCAGGGAGTCATGAGCAGAATGACGACCAGTACGCGACGTTTCATGTGGCTAGATCCTCTTTGGGATGGACTCCAAAGCCCTCTTCCCCTACTTGAACGCACCACAAGGCGGCGCCGGGCTAGCGCACACCCATGCGCGATCAACATGTTTGAACGTGCGCAGCGTAATCAATTGCACGGTCAGCTGCCGCTCGATTTCGGCGGTATTCAAATTCGATACCTTCGAGCCAACAGGTTGCTACCCGCGCTGCGGCCGCGATGGCTCGCTGTGCGACAGCTGACCCCGGGTTGTGGCGAGGCGGTGCTAGCGCTGGCACCGCGCGGCGCACGATGACTCGCGATCGATTCCGCACTCACGCAGAATTGATATGAGGTCATATCGCTTACTGATTGAAGTACAAAAGATCGGCGGCGGAACAGAAGGGCTGCCGCCCTCGCGCTTCCATGAGCGGCTCGATGCATCGATCGCAGCGAAGCGCCAGCCGCAACGGCTGCGGCTTGTCGATCCTGGCAGCGCTTCGAATCGTCCGCTGGAGAAGGAGGCTCTGGATCAGCTGCGCGGTGCCCGCCGCCGCGGCGGGCCGCGCACGCCAGAGCCGACTCCGTCTGCCGAACCTTCGTCGGCGGGTGTCCACGGTCGCCCGAGTTTGCTCTCAATGTAAGTACGAATCATTCGTCGCACGACCTGGGATGACGTGAGATCTTCCTGCGCACACAGCCGTTCGAACATCGCCTTCTTTCGCGGATCGATCAGCACCGTCAAACGGGCGGTGCGCTCCTCGAGTTTCACGACCTTAGTGTTCTTTACCATGTGTGTGCTAGTTACATTCCAGAATAATGAAATGCTAATTTGACCAGCATCTCCACGCAAGAACCCATCGCTGTGGTCTCATCCGCAATTCCGCGCCGCGGCGAGGCTGAGACATCGGCCTTGCGAGACCTGCGGTGCAGACTTCAAAGACCACGACCTTCCTGGGCCGCAGACAGGCCAGGCTGATGCCATTATAATAGAAGTCTAATCCCAGTAGCACCCGCTGTGATGCCGCTGCCCCATCCATCGCTTCCCATCTGCCTTGCGCTCATCAGCGTCTGGGGGATCATTGGGTTCGCGGGCCTGCTGCGACCTTTGAGCATCGGGTACGTCGGGCGGACGCTGTTTCCACTCGGCGCGCTGTGTGGTGCGGCCCTCGCCGTAGTGGCGGCATTGAGTCTTACCGCGCCCACGGAGTCCCTGACGCTCCCCCTCGGCCTTCCCGACCTGCCGATGCACATGCGCCGCGATGCGCTGACGAGTCTGTTCCTCCTCTTACTTGGAGGGGTCTCGGCGGGCATCTCAATCTTCGCGGCCGGATACTTCCGCCGTGGTCACGGTACTTCGCCCGGTCTGCTGTGCCTGCAGTACCACCTGTTTCTCGCGTGCATGGGTCTTGTGATCCTGGCGGATGACGCGTACTCGTTCATGGTGGCTTGGGAGACGATGGCGTTATCCTCTTACTTCCTCGTCACCAGCCAGCATGGACTTGCGGAGATCCGTCGCGCCGGATTTCGATCGCGATCCTGCTGAGTTTCGGTGTAATGCAGGGCGGGAGCTGGCACTTCACGTTCAGTGCCATGCGGGCGGCGCACCTCGCGCCGCAGTGGGCGACTCTCGCCTTCTTGCTTGCGCTCTTTGGTTTCGGTGCGAAGGCGGGCTTGGTACCTCTACATGTGTGGTTGCCCGAGGCACATCCCGCCGCCCCCTCGCCCGTCTCGGCGCTCATGAGTGGCGTGATGCTGAAGACCGCTGTGTACGGGATGCTGCGGGTGACGTTCGATCTGCTGGGCCATCCGCAGTGGTGGTGGGGGCTCGTGCCGCTCGCCGTCGGACTCTTCAGCGCGCTGTTTGGCGTCGTGTTCGCGGCGACCCAGACCGATATGAAGCGTCTGCTCGCATTCTCATCCGTGGAGAACGTCGGCATCATCTTCACCGGGCTAGGCCTGGCCATCGTATTCCTTGGCGTCGGCATGCCGGCCCTCGGCGCACTTGCTCTGATCGCGCTCCTCTATCACAGCCTCAATCATGCCTTCATGAAGAGCCTGCTGTTTCTGGGGACCGGGGCCGTTCTGCACTCAACCGGCGAGCGCAACCTCGGACGCCTGGGTGGCCTTATCCACCGCATGCCGTGGGTCGCGTGGCTCACGCTTATCGGAACGCTCGCGATGGCGGGGCTGCCACCGCTCAACGGTTTCGTCTCCGAGTGGTTGCTGCTGCAGTCGTTCCTGTTCGCCCAGGATGTTCCGCATACCTTCATCAACATGCTCCTGCCGCTGGGTGCCGCAGTTGTTGCGCTCGCCGCTGCCCTCGCCGCCTATGTCATGGTCAAGTTCTTCGGCGTCATCTTCCTCGGCCAGCCGCGCGAGCCGAGTCTCAACCGCGCGCACGACGCTGGCGCACTGGAGCGCATTGGCCTCATCTGGCTCGCTCTCGCCTGCCTGGCCTTGGGTCTGCTGCCGACATACGTGATTGGCGCGTTGCGCACGGTGGTTGAACAGCTGAACGGCGCGCGACTGCCGCATGCGAACTCGCCGTGGTGGCTGCTCGTGCCGCTGCCGGATCGACAAGCCTCCTACTCGGCACCGCTTTTCCTGGTTGCGATCGCAGCAGTGGTTGGCGCCACTACCCTGGGCGTGCGACTGCTCTACCACCGTCGAGTGCGCCGCGCTCCGCCCTGGGATTGCGGCTTTGGAGCTCTGAGCGCTCGCATGCAGGACACTGCGGAAGGCTTCGGCCAGCCGATCCGCCACATCTTTCAGCCGTTCTTCGCCATGAAGCGCGAGCTTCCCACCCCGTTTGACCGTGCACCGCGCTATCGCGTCACGACGGCAGATCGCATCTGGCTCACGCTCTACCTGCCGCTGGGGAGTCTGGTTCAGCGCATCGCCGATGCATTCGCCTGGCTCCAGCAGGGTCGCATCGCCACGTACCTCCTCTACAGCTTCGTCACGCTGCTCGTGCTCCTGGCACTCGTCATATGAAGCCGATTGAGATTCTGACCCAGGTACTCGCGCTGCTGGCGGCGCTCGCTGCAGCGCCCCTGTTCATCGGCTGGATTAACCAGTGTCGTGCGTGGCTGCAGAACCGCAGCGCACCGAGCCTGTGGCTGCCCTACCGCAACATCCGCAAGCTTTTCGACAAAGACGCCGTCATCGCCGAGCGCGCCTCGCCGTTGTTCCGCGTTGCTCCCTACATCGTCTTCGGCGCGATGGCCGTTGCCGCAGCGATCATTCCCTCAATGAGCACCAGGCTGCCATTCACGGCCGCCGCGGACGCCATCGCCCTGGTGGGTCTGCTCGCCACTGCACGAGTCTTCCTCGCCCTTGCCGCCATGGACATCGGCACTGCATTCGGCACGCTCGGCGCGCGCCGCGAAATGATGGTCGGATTCCTCGCTGAACCGGCCCTGCTGATGGTCATCTTTGTGGCCTCGCTGATCTCGGCAACCACGGCCCTTCCCGCCATCACCGAGAACCTTGCGACGCAGCACCTTGGCCTGTATCCGAGTCTCGCCTTCACGGCCATCGCATTCACGATGGTGCTGCTCGCCGAGAATGCACGCATCCCGATCGACAATCCGGTGACGCACCTGGAACTCACCATGATCCACGAAGCGATGCTGCTCGAGTACTCGGCGCGCCACCTCGCGCTCATGGAGTGGGCTGCAGCACTGAAGCTCTTCAACTACGCATGCATCGGTTTTGCGCTCTTCCTGCCCTGGGGAGTCTCGGCGGCAGGAGACGGTCCGGGAGCACTCCTCGCCTCAATTCCCCTGCTCGCCGCGAAGCTTGCGGTTGCCGGGGGCGCGCTCGCCCTCATCGAAACCGTCTCGGCAAAGCTGCGCGTATTTCGCGCTCCAGAATTCCTGGCGATCGCATTTCTCTTTGCGGTGCTGGGTTTACTGGTGCACTTGCTGCTGGGAGCCTGACGCGATGGCCGGCGTACCCGTTGTTCTGCAGCTGCTGAACCTCTGCGCGGCGCTGCTGTTGCTGCTCTCCTTCGCGATGCTGACACAGCGGCGCATCGTAAATCTGGTGAATCTGCTCGCGGTGCAGGGAGGGGTGCTTCTGGTCGCGACCCTGCTTCTCGCCTGGCGCACCGGTCAGCATCACTTGTACGTATCTGCGGCGCTGACCCTCGCCCTCAAAGTTGTGCTCCTGCCATGGATTCTGCACCGGCTCATTCGTCGCCTGGGGGTCGAGTGGGACACCGAGCCACTGCTCAACATCGCGGGCACGATGCTCGTGGGTGTGTTGGTGGTGGTCTTTGCCTTCGGCCTGGCGCAGCCGATTTCGGCGCTGGCGAGTACCGCGACGCGCAACTCGATCGGAATCGCCGTCGCGGTTGTGCTGCTGTCCTTCGTCACGATGATTACGCGGCGCAAAGCCATGTCGCAGGTGGTCGGATTCTTGTCGATGGAGAACGGACTGTTCTTCGGTGCCATGAGCGCAACGTACGGCATGCCGATGATCATCGAGTTCGGGGTTGCGCTGGATGTGCTCGTGGCCGTGCTCGTGCTGGGCATCTTCTTCTTTCAGATCCGCGAACAATTCGACAGTCTCGACCTGCACCATCTGGAGTCGCTCAAGGAAAGCAGCTCGCTCGAAGCGGCACGGCCTCTCGAGGAGGACAGCTAAGGTGGAATTCCTGCTCCTGCTCGCAAGTCCTCTCGCCGGCGCTGTGCTGCTTGGATTTTTCGGCGCGCGCCGCTGGGCTGCGGAGCTCAACGCAGCGATGAGCCTTGCAACCTTCCTCGCTGCCTGCGCGCTGACCGCACGGGTGATAGCGCAAGGCCAGCTCCTGGTGGCGCACGAGCAGTTCTTCATCGATCCCTTCAATGCCTTTCTCGTGACGCTCACCGCGTTCGTGGGACTCACGACCTCACTTTTCTCGCGGCCGTATATGCGCGTCGAGCTGGAGCATGGTCGAGTCAGTGCACCTCGGTTGCGCCTCTATCACAGTCTGTATCAGCTGTTCATGGCGACGATGCTGATTGCGCTTACCACCAACAACATGGGTCTCCTGTGGGTCGCAATGGAAGCGGCGACGCTCTCCACGGTGCTGCTGGTCACGCTCTATCGCACCGCGGCGAGCCTGGAGGCAGGCTGGAAGTACTTCATCCTGTGCGGCGTCGGTATTGCCCAGGCCCTTTTCGGCACGATCCTGTTGTATTTTGCGGCGGAGAAAATCCTCGGCGCCGCTGGTGTCACGGCGCTCCTGTGGACGCACCTCAATGCGGTCAAGGGACAGCTCGAGCCAGCGGTGCTGAGTCTCGCGTTCGTCTTCCTGCTAGTGGGTTATGGTACGAAGGTGGGGCTCGCACCCCTGCACAACTGGCTCCCCGATGCGCATGCGGAAGGCCCCACGCCCATTTCCGCGGTTCTATCCGGCCTGCTCCTGAATGTGGCGATCTATGCTGTCGTGCGCTGCAAGGTGCTCGTGGAAGGCTCGCTGCACTCCCAGCTTCCGTCGCGGATGCTGATGGGCTTCGGACTTCTCTCCGTGGTGCTCGCCGCGTTTTTTCTCTGGCGGCAACGCGATGTGAAGCGCCTGTTTGCCTACTCCTCGATCGAACATATGGGAATCATTACGTTCGCCTTCGGCATGGGCGGGCCGGTCGCGAACTTCGCTGCTCTCTTGCACATGACGGTTCACTCGCTCACGAAGTCGGCGATTTTCTTCGCCGCAGGCCATGCCGCGCAGAAGGCGGGCTCACAGCTCATGGAGAACATTCGCGGACTCATCACTCTGAGCCCCACCATCGGGTGGGGGCTCATGATGGGGTCGCTGGCGATTCTGGGCCTGCCGCCCTTCGGCGTATTCGCCAGCGAGTTCCTGATCCTGACCACTGCCATGCGCGAGCAGCCTTGGGCCACGCCGATCCTGTTGGCCGCGCTCGGTGTCGCCTTTGCCGCCATCTTCGGTCGAGTGCAGCCCATGGTCTTCGGCGAGACGACCGCTCGACGCCTGCCGCACCCGCCCGCGCTCCTGCCGGTGTTCGCGCACCTGGCGATCGTGTTGGTTCTGGGCCTCTACGTACCGCCCTATCTCGCCGATTGGTATCGTGCCGCGGCGCGCCTCATCGGAGGCGGCTGAGATGCCACTGCGAGCCTGGCTTGCACGCACTGAAGTGCTCGCCGGAGCCCCGGGACTGCGGGGACTGACGGTGTCGCGCGAAGAATGGACCGAACTTGCGAGGGACCTTGCTGCCACGGGCGCGCGACTCGTGACGCTCTGGGCAAGGCTAGAAGGGCGTGATCTCCCCAGCATTTGCGCACTCTTCCTCACGCAGAGTGGCGGCGTCGCGGTCGAGCTGCCTCTGCCGAACGCAGACGCCACTTTCCCGGGACTTGAGCAACTCTTTCCGTGCGCGACGCGGCTGCAACGGGCGGTCGCAGACCTTTCAGGCCTGCGCTCGAGCGATCCGGATGTACGTCCCTGGCTGCGCCATGCAGCGTGGCCTGCAGGCTATCGGCCGCTGATTGATCCGGGTCCCTCGACCATCAGCGAGCCACACTTCGATGACTACGAGTTTGTGCGCGTCGAGGGCGAGGGAGTACATGAGATTGCGGTCGGCCCCGTGCACGCGGGAACGATCGAACCCGGTCACTTTCGCTTCTCGGTCGTGGGTGAGAAGGTGCTGAAGCTCGAGGAGCGACTTGGCTATGCGCACAAGGGTATCGAGCATCGCTTCATGCAGCTCCCCATCCTCGAAGGCCATCGCCTCGCGGCGCGCGTCTCGGGGGACTCGGCGGTTGCATTTTCCTGGGCGTACTGCCAGGCACTCGAGGGCATCTGCCAGACTCGGCTGCCCGCGCGTGCCGCATGGCTGCGTGCCTTGTGTCTTGAGCTTGAACGAATCGCAAACCACCTCGGAGACTTGGGCGCACTCGGCAGCGACGCCGGCTTCGCTTTTGGTCTTTCCCAATTCTCGCGCCTGAAGGAGCAGTTGTTGCGCGCGATAAACGACGCCTTGGGTGCGCGCTATCTCTTGGACTTCATCGTACCCGGCGGTACGCGCGCGGATCTCACAAACGCCGGCGCACAGCGATTACGCGACTGCGCGCAGGACATCGGCAAGGAAGTGTTCAAGCTACGGACGATCTACGCGGAGCACGAGGGCGTGCGCGATCGGTTCAACGGTGCCGGAACCGTCGCGGCAGAGCTGGCCGCACGCCTGGGTCTCACCGGGCTCGCCGGCCGCGCCAGCGCCCAGGCGTTCGATCTGCGCGTCGACCTGCCGTGCGAACCGTACACGCAGCTTGCGCCCGCAAAAATTGGGCGGAGCGAAGGAGACGTGGCCGCGCGGGTGGCGGTGCGCTTCGATGAACTCAACGAATCCCGTCGTCTGATCGAGCGCATCCTCGAGGCGCTTCCGGCCGGACCGCATTCAGCCGCCGTGGACACTCCCAGCGACGGGGCGATCGGTGTCGGGATAATCGAAGGCTGGCGCGGACCGGTGCTCATCGCACTTGAAGCGGGCCCGGCGGGGACCATCCGTCGCTGCCATCCTCACGATCCCTCCTGGCAGAACTGGCCCGTTCTTGAACACGCCATCATCGGCAACATCGTTCCGGATTTTCCGCTCATCAATAAGTCCTTCAATCTCTCCTACAGCGGCCACGACCTGTAATTCACGCACATGCTGAAAACTCTCCGTCAGATCGCAGTCGTCGGAATAGTCTCCGAGCCACCGCCCGAGCCCAATGACAGCTTGCGCATTCGCGAGCATCTGCGGGATCGCATCCGGGCCGTACTCGGCCGTGCTCTATGCATCCGTCACGTCGACGCCGGCTCCTGCAACGGCTGCGAGCTTGAAATCCACGCCCTGAACAACCCCCTCTATAACCTCGAGGGCTTAGGTATCCGATTCGTGGCCAGCCCCCGGCACGCCGACCTTCTGCTCGTGACCGGTCCGGTCTCCAGGCACATGCAGC
>Ga0335079_10009380_pt1 | contig 11155 bp, 10 predicted proteins | sample Lox_Sample_33_FD_206719 | JGI IMG/M metagenome (GOLD analysis project Ga0335079, IMG submission 206719) | Soil microbial communities from Loxahatchee National Wildlife Refuge, Florida, United States - Lox_Sample_3.3 | ecosystem: Environmental > Terrestrial > Soil > Wetlands | place: USA... | reverse complement strand
CAGATCTGCAGCGCCGTGCGGCTCCCCGCCCGAGCCCGTAAAATTCGGCGTTTGCCGCGCCTATGCCACGCCATTACTTCATCAAGACCTTCGGCTGCCAGATGAACGAGTACGACTCCGCGCGCATCGCGGACGTGCTCGGGGCGGGCGCGCTCACCGCGACCGACGACCCGCGCGCTGCGGACGTGCTGCTCATGAACACCTGCTCGGTGCGCGAGAAGGCGCAGGAGAAGGTGTTCTCGCTCCTCGGGGAGTGGCGGCTCCTCAAGGTACAGCGTCCCGAGGTCATCATCGGCGTCGGGGGGTGCGTCGCGAGCCAGGAAGGCGAGGCGATCACCGCGCGCGCCCCCTTCGTTGACCTCGTGTTCGGACCGCAGACGCTGCACCGCCTGCCGCAGATGATCGGGGAGCTGCGGCGCACGGGACGTGCGCAGGTGGACGTGAGTTTCCCGGAGATCGAGAAGTTCGATCAGCTGCCGGCGCCGCGCGCGGAAGGCGCGCGCGCCTTCGTCTCGATCATGGAGGGCTGTAGCAAGTACTGCAGCTTCTGCATCGTGCCCTATACGCGCGGCGAGGAAGTCAGCCGCGGCTTCGACTCGGTGATGCAGGAGGTGCGGGCGCTCGCCGCGCAGGGCGTCGCCGAGGTGACGCTCCTCGGCCAGAACGTCAACGCCTACCGCGGGCCGATGGCCGACGGCGCGGCGGTGGACCTGGCGACGCTGATCCACCACGTGGCGCGCGTGCCGGGCATCGAGCGTATCCGCTTCACCACCTCCCATCCGCTGGAGTTCGACGACAGCCTGATCGAGGCGTTCGCGCACGTCGAGAAGCTCGCCAACCACCTGCACCTGCCGGTGCAGTCCGGGTCCGACCGCGTGCTTGCGCTCATGAAGCGCGGCTACACGGCGCTGGAGTTCAAGGACAAGGTGCGGCGCCTGCGCGCGGTGCGTCCCGACATCTCGGTCTCCTCGGACTTCATCGTGGGCTTCCCCGGCGAGAGCGAGCGCGACTTCGAGGCCACCCTCGCCCTGGTGCGCGAGATCGGCTTCGACCAGTCCTTCAGCTTCCTCTACAGCCGCCGCCCGGGCACCCCGGCCGCCGGGCTCCCGGATGAGGTGCCGGTCGCGCTCAAGCAGGAGCGCCTCGCGCGGCTGCAGGCGCAGCTCGAGGCGCAGGCGCAGCGCATCAGCGCCGCGATGGTCGGCAGCGTGCAGCGGGTGCTGATCGAGCGGCCCTCGAAGAAGAGCGCACTCGAGCTCGCCGGGCGTACCGCCAACAACCGCTGGGTCAACTTTCCCGCACCCCGGCAACTCATCGGCCGTTTCGTCGACGTCACCGTGACGGAGGCGCTCGCGCACAGCCTGCGCGGCCGGCTGCTCGCGGACGCGCCCGCGCCCGCGGCGCGCGTGGCGGCCAGCGCCTGATGCCCGTCGCGGCACCCACGGTTGAGGCGCAGCGCGAGTTCGATCTCGTGCCCGCCGACAACGCGCGCCTGGCGAATCTGTGCGGGCCGCTGGATGAGAACCTGCGCCTGCTCGAGGCGCGCATGGATGTGCACATCAACCGCCGCGGCGGCACCTTCCGCGTGACCGGCGCCCAGGCGCCCGCCGCCGAGGAAGTGCTGCGCGAGCTGTACGAACTTTCGCGCACCGCCGACGTCACGCCCGAGCGCGTGCACCTGCTGCTGCGCGAGCGCGAGGCAGGCGCCGCCGCGAGCCCCGCCGACCAGCAGGTGGTGCGCGTGCCGATCGGCGGCATCCGCGCGCGCGGAGTGCACCAGCGCGACTACCTGCAGAATATCCGCGGCCGCGACCTGACCTTCGGCGTGGGCCCCGCCGGCACCGGCAAGACCTACCTCGCGGTCGCCTGCGCGGTGGAGGCGCTGCAGGCGGACCGCGTGCGGCGCCTGGTGCTGGTGCGCCCCGCGGTGGAGGCGGGCGAGCGGCTCGGTTTCCTGCCCGGGGACCTGACGCAGAAGGTGGACCCGTACCTGCGCCCGATGTACGACGCACTCTACGAGATGATGGGCTTTGACCGCGTGGCGCGCTTCATCGAACGCAACGTCATCGAGGTGGCGCCGCTTGCCTTCATGCGCGGCCGCAGCCTCAACGACTCCTTCATCATCCTCGATGAGGCGCAGAACACCACCATCGAGCAGATGAAGATGTTCCTCACCCGCATCGGCTTCGGCTCCAAGGCGGTCGTGACCGGCGATGTCACGCAGACGGACCTGCCGCCCGGGCGCCAGTCGGGTCTGAGCCACGTGGTGGAGGTGCTGCGCGCGGTCGAGGGCGTCGCCTTCACCTTCTTTGACGCCCAGGACGTGGTGCGCCACCCGCTGGTGCAGCGCATCGTGCAGGCCTACGAAGCGCGCGCGGGCGGGAAGTCATGAGCCCCACCCGCCCGAGGCGCACGCGAGCCCCCGGACTGTCGCTGCAGCTGCGGCGCGCCGTGCGCAGCTGGGCACCGAGCCGCCGCGAGCTCACCCGCTGGGCGAGCACGGCGCTGGGGGCGCGCGGCAGCGGCCGCGAGCTCGGCGTCGCGGTCGTCGGCGCGAGCGCGAGCCGGCGCCTGAACGCGCGCTACCGCGGGCGCGACCGCGCCACCAACGTGCTGTCATTCCCCGCTCCCGCACCGGCGCGTGCCACGCGCCCCGCGCCGCTCGGGGACCTGGTCATCTGCGCGCCGGTGCTGCGCAGCGAAGCGCGCGCCCAGGCGAAGCCACTCAGTGCACACTGGGCGCACCTGGTGGTGCATGGCGCGCTGCATCTGATCGGCTACGACCACGAGCGCGAGGCGGATGCGCGCCGCATGGAGCGCCGCGAGGTCGCGGTGCTGCGCCGCCTCGGCTACCCCAACCCCTACCGGAGCCCGTAAGCCGCGATGGCCAAGGACCTGAACGCCACCGGCCGCTGGCTGAAGCGCCTCACGCAGGGACTCGCCGAGCCGCAGGACCGCGCCGAGCTCCTCGGCGTGCTGCGCGAGGCGACCGAGCGCGGCCTCATCGATGCGGATGCGCTCACCATGCTCGAAGGCGTGCTCGAGGTCGGAGACCTCAAGGTGCGCGACATCATGGTGCCGCGGGCGCAGATGGTGTTCGTGCGCCGCAGCGATCCGGTCACGCGCCTGCTGCCGGTCGTGGTCGAGTCCGGGCATTCGCGCGTGCCGGTGATGGACGAGGACAAGGACGACATCGTCGGGATCCTGCTCGCCAAGGACCTGCTGCGGCTGACGACGGCGCGCGAGCGCGAGCGCTTCGACATCCGCGAGTTCATGCGCCCGGCGGTGTTCGTGCCGGAGTCCAAGCGACTGAACGTGCTGCTGAAGGAGTTCCGCCGCAACCGCAACCACATGGCCATCGTGGTCGATGAGTACGGCGGCGTGGCGGGCCTGTGCACCATCGAGGACGTGATCGAGCAGATCGTCGGTGACATCGACGATGAGTTCGACGTCGAGGACGATCAGAACATCCGCCGCGACGCCGAGCGCCAGTTCACGGTGCGCGGCGTCACGCGCATCGAGGAATTCAACGAGTACTTCGGCGCGCACCTGTCCGAGGAGCAGGGCGTCGACACCATCGCCGGGCTCCTCATGAAGCAGCTGGGGCGTCTGCCGCGCCGCGGCGAGGGCGCGAGCCTCGAGGGCTTCGAGTTTCGCGTGCTGCGCGCCGACCGGCGCCGCATCGATGCGCTGCGCGTGCTCGCGCCGCGCGACGTGCCGCCGCCGGAAGAGCGCCCGCCCGGCGCCGCGAGCGCAACCTAACGATGGACCGCCCGCCCCAGTCCGCCGCCGCGGTGCCGGTGGTGGCCGCGCGCGGCCTTGCGGCCCCGGCCAGTGCGCGCGCGCGGCTGCTGATCGCGGTGCTCGCAGGCGGCGCGCTCGCCGCCGCGTTCGCCCCGGTGAACCTGTGGCCGCTCGCGGTGCTGTGCCCGGCGCTGCTGCTGTGGCTGTGGCAGGACGTGAGCCCGCGCGAGGCGGCGCGGCTCGGCTTTGCCTTCACCACGGCGACCTTCATCGCCGGCACCTACTGGCTGTACTTCAGCGTGCACATCCTCGGCCAGGCGCCGATCTGGCTGGCACTCGTGCTGATGGTCGGGCTGGCCGGGATCATGGGGCTCTACCAGGCCGGGCTCGGCTATGCGCTCGCGCGCTGGCTGCCCGCGCGCGGGGCCACACGCTGGCTGATCGCAGCGCCCGCCGCGTGGCTGCTGATGGAGTGGTGGCGCGGCTGGTTCCTGTCGGGATTCTCCTGGCTGTCGCTCGGCTACTCCCAGACCGACAGCTGGCTTGCAGGTTTTGCCCCGCTTCTGGGGGTTTACGGGCTCAGTGCACTCTTGCTGGTGTGCGCCGGCGCCCTGGTGACGCTGCTGCTCGGCACGCCCTCGCAGCGGCGCATCGCGGCCGTGGTCTTCGCGCTCCCCTGGCTCGCCGGCGCCGCCCTCTACGGGCGGCTGTGGACGCAGCCCGCGGGCGAGCCGGTGTCGGTGGCGGTGGTGCAGGGCGCCATCCCGCAGGATGAGAAGTGGCTCGAGAGCAACCGCGACTACACGCTGAAGCTCTACCAGTCCCTCACCGAGAAGGTACTCGGCACGCGCCTCATCGTGTGGCCCGAGTCCGCCCCCGCGGACGTCGCCAACGACCTCGTACCCTACATCACCAACCTCTACAGGGAGGCGAGCGCCCATGGCTCCTCGCTCGTGATGGGGGTGCTGCGCGCGGAAGGCGGGCAGCCCGAGCCGCGCTACTACAACTCCGTGCTGGCCCTCGGGCAGAAGACGAGCTGGTACGACAAGGTCCATCTGGTGCCGTTCGCGGAGTTCTTTCCGGTGCCGCACTTCGTGCGCGCGTGGCTGCGCCTGATGAGTCTGCCGTACGCGGACTTCACCCGCGGGGCGCCCGACCAGCCGCCGCTGCCGGTGGCCAACCTGCAGCTCGGCGCAACGATATGTTACGAGGACGGCTACGGCAGCTCGATGCTGAGCGTGCTGCCGAGGGCGGACGCACTGGTGAACGTCACCAACGACGCCTGGTTCGGGCACTCGAGCGCACGCCATCAGCACCTGCAGATCTCGCGCCTGCGGGCCCTGGAAGCGGGCCGCTACATCGTGCGGGCCGCCAACGACGGCATCTCCGGGGTGATCGATCCTCACGGCACCGTCATCGCCCGCGCCCCGGAATTCACCCCCCAGGTCCTGGTCTCACAGATCGTCCCCATGAAGGGGCTGACCCCTTATGCCCGGGTCGGCAACTATCCCGTGATCCTGCTGGCCGCCATGGCGCTGGCGTACGGGCTGTGGGTGCGGAATGATAGGCGCCGGAGGCCCCAGGGACAGGGCAAGCCGCTATCTTCGCTCTAAGTGGAAGTGCTTCATGCAGTCGATGTTCGCGACCTCGTTTTTCAGTCCGCCGCTGCAGCGCCTGACGGCCCTGCTCGCCCTCGCCGTGGCGCTCGCGGCCTGCTCGCGCGATCTGCCGGCGCAGGCAGCCCAGGCGGCGCACGCCGCCCAGGCGCAGGTGCAGGCAACGCCGCAGGGTGCCGCGCCTGCGGAGGCGCTGGTGCGCGGGCTCCCGGACTTCACGCAGCTGGTCGATCGCTACGGCGCGGCGGTCGTGAACGTGGAGGTGGTCGAGAAGCCGCGCACGGGCGGCGCGCAGGGACTGTCGCCCAACGATCCGTTCTACGAGTTCTTCCGCCGCTTCGGCATCCCCCCGCCAGAGCAGGGCGGCCCGCGCGCGCCGGTACGTGGCGCGGGCTCCGGCTTCATCGTCAGCCCCGACGGCTACATCCTCACCAACACGCACGTGGTGGCCAACGCCGATGAGGTGACGGTGCGGCTGACCGACCGGCGCGAGTTTCCCGCCAAGGTGATCGGTGCGGACGAGCGCACCGATGTCGCGGTGATCAAGATCGGCGCCACCAACCTGCCGACCGTCAGGCTCGGTGACCCCTCGCGCCTGAAGGCCGGGCAGTGGGTGCTCGCGATCGGCTCGCCATTTGGCTTCGAGAACACCGCCACCGCCGGCATCATCAGCGCCACCGCGCGCTCGGTGCCGGGGGAGAACTACGTCCCCTTCATCCAGACGGACGTGCCGGTGAACCCGGGGAACTCCGGCGGCCCGCTGTTCAACATGGCCGGCGAGGTGATCGGCATCAACTCGCAGATCTTCAGCCGCACCGGGGGCTTCATGGGCGTGTCCTTCGCGATCCCGATCGACGTGGCGCGTAACGTCGAGGAGCAGCTCATCAAGACCGGGCGCGTGGTGCGCGGGCGCATCGGCGTCACCATCCAGGATGTGAACGCACAGCTCGCCGAGTCCTTCGGCCTCGACCGCCCGCGCGGCGCGCTCGTCTCCGCGGTGGATCACGACGGGCCTGCGGCCAAGGCCGGCGTCACCGCGGGCGATGTGATCCTCGGCGTCGACGGTCACCCGATCGAGCGCTACGGGGAGCTCTCCGGGCAGATCGCCGTCATGCACCCCGGGGAGAGCGTGACGCTCGCTCTGTGGCGCAACGGCAAGCCGCAGAACGTCAGCGTGCGCATCGAAGAACTGAAGGAACAGCCGCAGGCGGTTGCCGACCGCGGCACCGGTCCGAAGGACAAGGGGAGCGACCGGGCGAGTGCCCTCGGACTGACCGTGCGGCCGCTTGATCCGCAGGAGAAGGCGCGCGCCGGCACGACCGGCAGTCTCGTCGTCGAGCAGGTCACTGGTCCCGCCGAGGAAGCCCAGGTCGAGCCGGGCGATATCGTGCTCGGCGTCAACGGCAAGCGTGTAAGCAGCGTGAAAGAGCTGCAGGATGCGGCCAGGAGTTCCGGCAAGAACGTCGCGCTCTTGATCCAGCGGCAGGACGCCCAGATATTCGTGCCGCTGCGGCTGCCCTAAGAAGAACGATGCAACCGAGCTACGAGCCAGCGGCCGTCGAGCGCGCCGCGCAGCAGTATTGGAATGAGCGCCGCGCCTTCGCCGCGCGCGAGGATGCGGCGCGCCGCAAGTTCTACTGCCTGTCGATGTTTCCCTACCCCTCCGGGCGGCTGCACATGGGGCACGTGCGCAACTACACCATCGGCGACGTGCTGTCGCGCTACATGCGCATGCACGGCTACAACGTGCTGCAGCCGATGGGCTGGGACGCGTTCGGGCTGCCGGCCGAGAACGCCGCCATCGCCAACGGCGTGCCGCCGGCGAAGTGGACACGGCAGAACATCGCCTACATGCGCACGCAGATGCAGGCGCTCGGCTTTGCCATCGACTGGGAGCGCGAGCTCGCCACCTGCGACCCGAGCTACTACCGCTGGAACCAGTGGCTGTTCCTGCGCATGCTGGAGGCCGGCATCGCCTACCGCAGGACCGGGGTCGTCAACTGGGATCCGGTCGACCACACCGTGCTCGCCAACGAGCAGGTGATCGACGGGCGCGGCTGGCGCACGGGCGCGCCGATCGAGAAGCGCGAGATCCCGATGTACTACCTGAACATCACGCGCTACGCGGACGAGCTGCTCGAGGCGCTCGACACGCTCAGCGGCTGGCCCGAGCGCGTGCGCACCATGCAGGCGAACTGGATCGGCCGCAGCGAAGGCTGCGACGTCGCCTTCCCGTATGCCCCCGACACCGAGCGCGCGCTCGGGTGCACCGGGCAGCTGAAGGTGTTCACCACGCGCGTGGACACGCTCTTCGGCACGACCTTCGTCGCGGTCGCCGCCGAGCACCCCATCGCGCTCGCCGCGGCGCAGCGCACGCCGGAACTGGCGGCGTTCGTCGCGGAGTGCCGGCGCGGCAGCGTCATGGAAGCCGACCTCGCCACGCAGGAGAAGAAAGGCCTGCCGACCGGGCTGCACGTGCTGCATCCGCTCACCGGCGCGGCGCTGGAGGTGTGGATCGCCAACTACGTCCTCATGGGCTACGGCGAGGGCGCGGTCATGGGCGTGCCGGCGCACGATGAGCGTGACTTCGAGTTCGCGACGCGCCACGGGCTGCCGATCGTCACCGTGGTGCGCCCGGCGCGGGGCGGCTACAGCGAGGTGCAGGCGCCCTGGCAGAGCGCCTATGCGGAGCAGGGCGTGACGGTGAACTCGGGGGAGTTCTCCGGCCTCACCTTCCCGCAGGCGGTGCAGGCCATCGCCGCGGCGCTCGCGCACAAGGGCCTGGGGGCGAAGCGCGTGCAGTACCGGCTGCGCGACTGGGGCATCTCGCGCCAGCGCTACTGGGGCTGCCCGATCCCGATCATCCACTGCGCCGGCTGCGGGGCCGTGCCGGTGCCGGATCAGGACCTGCCGGTGGTGCTGCCGGAGGACCTGGTGCCCGACGGCAGCGGCAACCCGCTCGCCAAGTCGAAGGCGTTCACCGAGTGCCGCTGTCCGCGCTGCGGCGCCGGCGCACGGCGCGAAACCGACACCATGGACACCTTCGTCGACTCCTCCTGGTATTACCTGCGCTACGCCTGTGCCGATGATGCGCGCGCCATGGTCGATGAGCGCGTCGCTTACTGGCTGCCCGTGGACCAGTACGTCGGCGGCATCGAGCATGCCATCCTGCACCTGCTGTACTCACGCTTCTGGACCAAGGTGATGCGCGAGTTCGGGCTGCTGAAGTTCGGCGAGCCGTTCACCAACCTCCTCACCCAGGGCATGGTGCTCAACCACATCTATTCCTATCAGGCCCCCGGGGAGCGCAAGCGCTACTTCAACCCGGCCGACATCGAGGTGCGCCGCACGGCCGCGGGTGCCGAGGTGTTCGAGGTCGAGGACCGCCAGCTCGGCACCCTCACGCTGGTGCACGAGGGGCTCGGCAAGATGTCCAAGTCCGAGGGCAACGGCGTGGATCCTGAGGGACTCGTGGCGCGCTTCGGTGCCGACACCGCGCGGCTCTTCATGATGTCCGCCTCGCCCCCCGAGCAGACGCTCGAGTGGTCCGACGAGGGGGTTGCCGGCGCTGCGCGCTTCATCCGCCGGCTGTGGAATGCCGTGTACGAGCACCAGGCCGCCGGCGCGGTGGCGCCGCTGGCCGTGGCGAGGCTGAGTGAGGCGCAGCGCGAGCTGCGGCGCATCACGCACCAGCGCCTAGCGAAGGCCACCGATGACATCGGACGCCGCCGCAACTTCAACACCGCGATCGCCGCGATGATCGAGCTGCTGAATGCGGTGCAGCGCTTCGAGGATGCGAGCGAGCAGGGGCGGGCGGTGCGTCAGGAGGCCCTGGAGATCGTGGTGCTCGTGCTCTCGCCCATCGTGCCGCACGTCTGCCACGCGCTCTGGCAGGGGCTCGGGCGCAAGAGTGCCCTCATCGACGAGCACTGGCCGCTCCCGGATCAGCACGCGCTGGTCCAGGAGACGCACGAGCTCGTCGTGCAGGTGAACGGGCGGCTGCGCGGACACGTCACCGTGCCGGTCAACAGCGACGAGGCGGCGGTGCGCGCGGCGGCGCTCGCGGATGAGCGCGTGAGGAGGTTCATCGCCGACAAGGCAGTGCGCCGCGTCATCGTGGTGCCCGGCAAGCTCGTGAACGTGGTCATCTGATGCGACGCCTGCGCCTGGGCGCCCTCCTGTTCGCGGCCCTCCTGAGCGGCTGCGGCTTTCACCTGCAGGGACGCGCGCCGCTGCCCTCGCTGGTGAAGAGCCCGTACGTGGAGGCCCCCGACCGGCAGACCGACTTCGTGCAGAGCCTGCGCCATGACCTGCTGCAGAACGGCGCGCAGCCGGTGCAGCTGAGGGCGCAGGCGTCCGCTGTCATCAGCATCCTGCAGGACCAGACGGTGCGCCGCACGGTGTCGGTGTCGGCTTCCAACCAGCCGAACCTCTACGAGCTCACCTACACCGTGCGCGTCGCCGTCAGCGCCGGGGACAAGGAGCTGCTGCCGGCCCAGGAACTCGTGGCCACGCGCGAGTTCAGCTTCAGTGAGCCCGAGCTCCTCGCCAAGGGGCACGAGGAAGACGTGTTGCGCGGGGACATGGCGCGCGATCTCGCCGACCAGGTGATGCGGCTGCTGTCGAGGCTCTAGCGATGCTGCTGCTCGGCGCCACGGACGCCACCGCACTCGCGCGGCTGCTCAGGCGCTACGGGCTCGCGCTGCGGCGCGTGCCCGATGGCGCTGCCATCCCCGGCTCCTATTGGGGCCAGAGCGAGGCGGGCCTGCGCGGATGCGAACTCTATGCGCGCGCGGACACTCCGGTGCACTCGGTGCTGCACGAGGCGAGCCATTTCATCTGCATGAGCCCGGCGCGCCGCGCGTGCCTCGATCGCGACGCCGGTGGCACGGACCTCGAGGAGGCTGCGGTGTGTTACCTGCAGGTCCTGCTCGCGGATGAACTCGCAGGCGTCGGACGCGCGACGCTGATATGCGACATGGATGCATGGGGCTACAGCTTCCGCCTCGGCGGCACAGACGCGTGGTTCGCTCACGACGCCGCGGATGCACGCGCGTGGCTCGCGCGCCAGCACATCACCGACACCGATGACCGCCTCACCGGCGCGCTGCGTGAGACGCCCGATGGAGTCTGAGAGATTGATTGCTGCATTGCAGCATCGGACTACGTAGAAATCATGACGATGCGTACGTCGTGCTTGAGCTATCATTAAAAGCTGACGCGCTCGAGGCCTGGAAGGGCAAGGCAGCGCGCGACAACAATCCAGACCTTAGGTCGTTCGTAATCCTCCGGAGGATGTCATGTCATTTCGTTCTGTTGTGATTCTCGCTGCGCTCGCGGCACCTGCAGGCCTCGCGCTGGCCGATAACGCTCTGGTGTCCGATCCGGACTCGCTGCCGAAGGTCGGCTGCGACAAGTTCACCTACAGCGCTGCGCTGCTGAAGCAATACCCGAAGGCCCCCGCCGGCTGCCTCGAGGGCCGCGTGGCGCCGAACGGCACCAAGTACGCGAAGTTCCAGGCCAAGGTCTTCCTGAACAGCGCTGACCGCACGACCGTGAACATGCTGAATGTAGCCGGCGACCCGATCTCCACGTTCAGCTTCAAGGGCGTCGCGGGCGGCAAGGTCACCGTGAACGGCAAGGTCGAGAACATCACCGACCTGAAGCCCGGTGAAGTGATCACGTTCTGGATACCCGAGAAGCGCCTCGAGGCGCACTCACTGCCGAGCAGCACCGACAAGTCCTGGCGCGTATTGCCGCCATCCGGGGAGTAAGTCACCGGGCGTCGGGGCCGG
>Ga0335079_10009379_pt1 | contig 11156 bp, 9 predicted proteins | sample Lox_Sample_33_FD_206719 | JGI IMG/M metagenome (GOLD analysis project Ga0335079, IMG submission 206719) | Soil microbial communities from Loxahatchee National Wildlife Refuge, Florida, United States - Lox_Sample_3.3 | ecosystem: Environmental > Terrestrial > Soil > Wetlands | place: USA: Florida... | reverse complement strand
TCTCCTTGATCGTATGCCCCATTCCGTCACTCAAGATAACCTGGGAGACCACGTAAGTGTTGATCGTGTCTTTCCAGTTGTCGTCATAATCATGGAAGAATGCTGCTATCACATTCCCATCGATAGAATCGATGGAAGCAATGAAATTGTTTCCGACGAGCACAGCAAAAGGGGGTCGATACCAACAGGGGTCCTCATCCCATCCCTGATTTGAAAGAAGGACCCGGTCACGGCTCAAGCTCCATGATGATGGATTGGTCCGATCCAGCTTGAATGCATCGGTGAAATTGCCAGAGTCACACTCGCAATCTCCTTCTCCATCCTGGAAATTTCCGACAGCGGTTTGCACAACAACAAAATCATTCGTTAGGGTAAGTGAAGATCGAACGAAAGCGGTATCGCACGGAATCTGAGAATATATGTACGAGAAGGATCCAGCGGCAACATACTTTCCAGTTGACATATTCAGTTTCAAGCCCTGAACAATCGCCTCCGTATCCGGAGGGGAGGCGGGTGGAGGTCCCCCAATCCGTCGATCAAACAGAAACAACCAGTCATCATTTATTTTGCAATCAACTGCCCATGTATTCGTCCAATTAATACTCACAGTAGTGGTATCAAGCGGGACAAAATTCGCCCCATCCCTCTTCCATGTGTGAAGAATTGCAGAAAAATTACTTGGAAGATACTCACAAAGAATAATCCTGTCATCAGTAAATACACAGAAACTATTTCCATAAGGATTGCCCGAGTTCCACAATGTCTCGTCGACGGGATTTTGAAAGCCATGGGATGAATCGTAAGCAAAATTATATGCATGGAGTTGTCCACCCGTCTTGTCCCACATCCCCAAATATCCGGGATGCAGCGAATACTCATAGTTCGGTGGACTAACCGATTGTGGAAGATCAACGGAGGTATCCTTAGCGGGTTGAAAGCAACAAGGCTGGGTGGTGCTGTTGTCAAACCACTGAAGCAATCTTTCATGTAACCCAAGGTCAATGAAATCGTAAAGTGCCATATCATCGGAGACTTGCAAATTTCCAGATGGAAATTCTACATTCGTTTCGCTATAATATGTGGGAGTCCACGATCTAGTAGTCGAATTCCATTGCACAATGGCGTAATTCGGAATTGGGGTGCAATCCGACAAGTTGTTCTTGAAAATAACAACATGAGTTCCCGAAGTGGACATTCCAGCGATCATATTTGTGCAGTTAGCATTTGAAAGAAAGACACTGTCCGCATATCCAAGCTGCCATTTCTGGATATCGTCGCGCCAATCAAACAGATATAATTTTTCGAAATTAGGACCAGACCCTTGGGAGGGGCATGTATAAATCTCCAGCAGAACATGATCATCGGTTGCTTGAAAAGAAATCGGCGCCGTCATAGTGAGTGCAGACTGATTGAACGTGAAACCACCCGAGAATGCCCATTGCTGGCCGGACCACTTCTTGATTTGTAATCCGGTGCCATCGTCAGGATCGAATCTGGCTATCACTGATCCTGCGTTTGCAAAATAAACATCGGAAATTCCTGTGAAGTATGGATCAAAGACTACTTGACCATGGCTCGAATTCTGTTGGTCGAGATGTTTGACGGGCACGAGTTGAGTTACAATATGAGTGATTCCCCCATCTGGAGTCTCCAGCGAATCTAGAATATATTGCTTCTGAGCATCATAGGTAAATCTAAACGAGGGGAGAGAAATACCGGAAGCATCAACCTGAGTCACGGTTTGGAGCAATCGCTTCGACTTCGTTTGATTGGTTAGGAGCTGATACCCAAGACTCCAACCTCCATAGTATTGTAGACCGTTGAAAGTCGACGAATAGAAAGAAATGCCGGACAGGAATTGCGTTTCATACTGAACGATTTGGTACTGAGTCAAAGATGGGTTTTGATATTCCGAAGTATCCCGATTTCCGCGAAGAAAGTAAATCTCCTGGAGGCTGCGCTGGTTGATGATGTGGTCCAAGTATGAAGCCCTTGTATATTTCTGCACACCCCCACCCATGTTCACCGACTGCTGTTCCTGAGCATAATAGAAGTCGTACAGAATCGTTCCATGCGGATCGATAATCTGGGAAAGGTCCCAATGATATGCTATCTGACCTGCACCAATATTCGTTATCTCGTCCGTGACGTGACCACCCCAGTAGAATACGCAGCGATTTGCCTGCTTTGTACCGATTCCTCGCTGAAAATCTCCGAATTTGAGTTCCGTGCCGTTGTCTTTCGTTATAGTGATCCCAGTGACAAAATAGAGTTGAGTACTACTATCCAATTGAGTAGCCAAAGTTACCTGCCAGTAGGGATTGTTTTCGATTCGCAGGCTATCTTCGTCATCCCGCACAATCCGCCTTCGATATCCATGGGAATCGATGTAGAACCAATCATCGTCGTACATACTGGTAGTACCCTTCAAGTCCGCTTCGATACTTTCCATCCCGAACTGCCATCCGGCCCCTACCCAACTCGTTTGCATGTCGCGGTTCTCGAGATTCATCAAATTCGGCTGCATAGAACTCGAGTATTCGAGCGTCACTTGAGGGGCAAGGGGAAGAGAATACTGAACAGAACCATGGAAAGGGTCCACGAAGCCGCTCCCCACTCCTTGGGAATATCCACGATCACTGAGGACTATCTCTTGAAACAGTAAGAAAGAGGTGACCAATATGACATATTTGGAGTTCATCGCGCTACTCCTAGATTTCTATTGTTTGGCACAAACATCTGTTCTGCAATTTGATCCTTGTCGCACTATTTGCCTCTTAGCACGGCCATTTTTCCTTTCAAGGTATCGTTCTCCTTCTTAAGATCTATTACATAGAGAGTTAGCTCTTCCACCTTCTGCAATAGTTTCACCTCCATGTCTCCAACATTCAAACCTCTTTCTCTTACCTCGTTGGCAGAAGGAACTCCAGGAAGGTGCCGGTGCTCCCTGATAGACTGCTCAAGTTTATCGAGTGGCATGGCCTTATACTGATTGCTAAAAACAAAATCCGGAAAAGGGCTCGTCGCAGTGACACTTACTTCCCGGGCTTCAATCTTCCCAGTAACCGCAAGCTGTGCGCTTCCGACATTGCTTGTCCCGATGCCGACATTTCCCTCAACCATCAGCCCATTCGCCGGTGCGGTGACTATGCCTGCAGAATCACGTCCGATTACCATCCCTCCCGCAAGATCCAGTCTGTTTTTTGGACTTGAAATCCCGAGACCAACATCCCCTCGGTAGTCAATTCTCATTCGCTCATTCAGGGTCGTGTTCGCACTATCAAGGTAGAAAACCAGATCAGACGGCTTAGAATTTGTGCTACCTCCGACGGCGCTCCTTACGGCGCTAACCCGAGCCTCGGCATATCCGGGCTGATCGTTATCCGTGAAATCAATCGTACCTAGTATCGATTGTCCAGTCGATTTCACCGAATCAGTCCTAATCCGAATCGTCGGATACGAGTGAGCATTCACCGTCAGTTTGACAGCTAGATTGCTCGAACTGCCGATGCCGATATTGCCTGATGGATTTATCGTCATCACATCTCCGGTCGTTCCCGTAAAGAACCTGAGGCTGCTGTCCGGATTGTAGAAGTACCAGCGATTCCCCGGATTTGTGCTGTTCGAGAGATCGGTGAGCCCTTGTTTCCAAATATTCAGCCCACTGCCACTGCCTGCAATGTGTAGGTTCCCAGATCCTAGGTAAGCGCCTTGGGTCATTCCGGTGTTCGCAACTAGCATATCACCAGCCACGTGTAATTTCGCAAGGATCGAATACTGACTGGGATTATGATCACCGGCGGCGACCCCAACGTTGTACGATGCGTAGGGCCCATTCAAGAAGACTGTTGAATAACCCCCGTCATTAGCCCATTGGCTCTGAGTGGTTACCACACAGGCGAAATAAAGAAGAATGCCGTGTGACAAGATTCGTGACCATTTCATGGCGAGCTCCTTTGGTGTATTTCGAAATTGTTAGTGACTGAATGCATACTGAATTAATTACATTCTTGCGGGACTGAATAGATATCTCGATTCCTCCGTGCTTCAATATTTCGACTTCATCCTCTCTGTTAGAATCGTGTGGTCAGTATCCATGGAAAGAGCACTCTGGGTCAAATTTCATACTTCCTTTCCATCCGCCACATTTCCATCGACTTATGGCTTTCGGATGGAACAGAAGCCGTTCAGATTCCTTGCCGCTAACGATTCGAGCTTCCTGAATCGAACTCTCTCTGCCTCGTCTTATGTCGTAAACAAAATTTTCCTTCACGTTCATTGTCGGTGCACTAATGATTGATGTCAGTGAAAAGTAGCATATAGAAATGCTCCGTCAACCAGTATCTTAATAGTATGAGAACACCAATCGAGCCGCTCGCTATTGTGATGAGGGATTGTGCTGTCTTCTCTATCCGTTTCCATAGAAGGATTATGCAGGGAATAGTATACAGTAGCCAGTCTATCCCTATCCCTCTATATTTCATAATCAATTCCAAATGACTATGCGGGATTCCGAAATAGAAGTACGTCGAGCACAATAGGCCCGCGATGAGCATTGTTGTGTTCCACTTCTTCCCTCTTCTTAAAAACCAGTGTGTCAGGACAAATAATATCGCAGGGGGTTTGTAGAGACAGGCCGCGAGTGAAGTAATAGGGTTAAGTCCCATTGCCAACATCGGGATGAACCAGTTCGACCCACTCAATTGCCACTGCAGGGGAAACGAAACCATGAAGAGGTACACCCATGCCTTATCTGTCAGGCGTATAAACCTATCAGCAACGTACAGCAAGCATACAACTCCAACCGCAAATGTCAGGAGACGTGCGAAGTTCCATGCAAAAGGCGTGACCGGATACCATGTGTATTGCAATCCGGCAGCGTAGCAGTACCCGTTGAGGAAATCGCCGTCATAATAGTGCCGTACTTCAAAGTAAGGTCTACCCGATGCAGATTCGTAGTACACCCGTGAGTCCACAAAGTTGGCCCGAAGCCCGTCTGCAAGAGCAAACACTATAATGATGAAGAGAATCGCCCAGGCTATAACGGACGTGTTATAGTGGAAGCTGAATCCGTGGATCGTCGAATCTTCTGACTGCTTCACCGTAATCCCTTCGCCGTTTCGCTTCATCGTCTTTCTTCCATTTGTGCTCATCAATGATGGATGTCACTGCGAATATCCCGAAGACACCAATGACGGCGATCAGTATTGTCCAAATGTCTGGACTCATTGTGTTCCTTTCATGTGAGTATTAACTCCATTTTCTACAAGCCGAAATGTGCTCCGCATCCTTGATCGTCCGGATGTGCTAGCCGGGAACATACGGATGCCAACGTCAAATCGGTGAGCATAGGTCATGAGAAGTTCCGCCTCTCCGGTCTTTGGTTTATCCAGTGGTTCAAATTGCGTAGTCAACACAATTCCGATCAAAAGGGTGCTCCCAAAATTTGAAAGGAGGAAATTCCAAAGCGGGCAAAAGCCAGCGGCGCGTGTTCGTCGCTCGAAGGTCCACCAACCGCGCGTTCCTGGTTTGGACGCGGAAAGACATAATCATACCCTGTGTTGGGAATGATGCCCGTGATGGTGAATTTCCTGCCCTGATTTCTTTGCACAGCCGCACCAGATAAGGACAACTATAGCCGACATCCATGTCATTGCTCCCTGTCGGAAAGGAATAATGTGCTACCAAAAGAGGAATAGAAATATGTTGTTGCCAAATCGAGCCAGCAGTTCAAGGGAGGAGTCCTTTGTCCTGGTCCAATCGCTCTCTGATTTTGGAGAGAGAGTTCAGATTCAATGCATATAAGGCGGATGAGCTTGAGATCGTTTTCTTTACGAGGAAATCTGAACGGCATAATTCCTCCAAGATGTCCGTCAGTTCATTCAGCTTCGAGTCTTTCATGCTGCTGTTCAGCCACCAAGTAGCAATGCCAACATTCGTATCAGCAGCTTCTGGGTGTTCGATGAGATAAAGGAGGATTTTTCTTGCAACTTCATTCTTATTCACATGGGTGCCTAGTGTGTGGCCTAGTCAGTAGAGGCAAGGAATATGCCACCTTGAATATCATCATGGAGTGGCTGTTTCGGAAAGATTTGACAGGAAAGAAGAAGGGGGTGCCAACATGAAGTCGCACCCCCTGTGGACAAAAGGAATTACTTCAACTTTACAAGCACGCTCAAGAGTACTTCCGGTGTGACTGTTCTGTCACAGCAGATTACGCGTTTGTCACAGTCGGAAGGAGATCATACTTTTGAACCAGCCTTTGTACAGTTCTTCTGCTGATTCTCGCGCATTCAGCCGACCTGGTGATATTCCCGTGGTTTGCATCGAGAATTTCGCCGATGTAGTTTCTCTCAAACTGGTCGAGTGCCTTCCGCCTTGCCTCTTCGTATGGTTGAGGTTTTTCATCAACCCCTGGTAAGCCAAGTGGAACATCACCAGTTCGAATAATGTTAGACGGGGACATTACCACTAATTTTTCCATCATGTTCCGAAGCTCCCGAATATTTCCAGGCCAGGGATAAGCCTGGAGAGCGGTCATTGCCTGGTCCTGAACGTACATTTGGCCCCTTAAGTTTTGGCGAGAAAATTTCTCAAGAAAATAGTCGACGAGAAGTGGTATATCTTCTGCCCTATCTCTCAAGCGAGGGAGGGCAGCAGATAACACGTTTATCCTATACAAGAGATCATCTCGGAACCTTCCCTCGGCCACTTGTCTTGATAAATCATGATTGGTGGCACAAATAAGTCTTACGTCACTCTCAGTGTACGTTGATGAGCCGAGCGACTTAAATCGTTTTTCCTCAACAAAGCGAAGGAGCTTACTCTGTGCCATCATGCTTAGGGAATCGATCTCATCGAGAAAGAGAGTCCCGGCGTTCGCTTCGCTGAGAATTCCAGGTTGAGTTCGCGAGGCATCAGTATAAGCCCCCTTTTCATGGCCGAACAGTTCATTTTCAAAGAGACTATCTGGAATGGCAGCACAGTTGACGGGAATGAACGGCCGATGCGCGCGCTTCCCCACATAGTGTACCGCTCTCGCATATACTTCTTTTCCTGTGCCTGAATCGCCACAGATGAGAAGTGGAGAATCCGATTCTCCCATTAGAGGGATTTTCCCGATGCACTCCAAGTAGACCTTTGATTTTCCGACGAGCTCGTCCAAGCCACGAGATGTTCGCAATTCCCGCTTGAGTTTCTCAACATCGGAAAGCTCTGCCAATCTTAGAATTCTGCGAATCCTCTGGATAATATCCGTCACATTAGTAGGAACGAAGAATATGTCATTGACGTCGGTCTCAAGGAGGGAGTCAATCCGTTCGGGAGGCTCAATTACCAAAACCAGAAAGGTACGGCTGAACCGTTTACGAAAGGATTCGATGGCTACCGACCATTCACTACGTGGAGAACTGAGGCACATGACCGAAAAAGGATTTTCGGCCACCAGTTCAGACGTCGGCCAGAAGTATTCAGCAATGTTGAATTCTGTGCCTAGAATCTTGCGGAGGGTGGGAACATCAAGATATGTCTTGCAATCATGGGGATCTCCCACAAAAAAAACATCGATATTCTTGGAGTGTTGACTCTGAGTGACGAACGGAGTATCCATGGACCTTTTTCGAATTCGCCAATTATTCCTTTGTTACTCACCCATGGAGGGAACCTAAATCAATAAGAACTAAATCGAATTCCCCGACCATTGACAATGATCGGTTTCATCAATAACATGAATAGTAAAAACGGTTTGGTGGGATTAAGAACGGCGACCTCCTGAACAGCTTCACACAAACTCCTCCGAAGTTTAGCAAAACTCCTCCTCTTGGTCAACAGGATTTCTTTTTTGCCGAATGAAATGATTGAGCGCTCTTTGGAACTTCGGTTGATCGCAATATATTACGTAAAACAAAGGAATTTTTTCCTCCAAGAGTTAAAGTCATTTGGATACGCTAGAAAGTAGATTTTACGACAGAATACTTATTCCATTTCCTGGAAATCAGCTTTGCAGAATGGCCAGATTGAACCTCAACGATGCTCCCGGCGCTTGCATTAGTTCATGTCGGAGAGTCCCATGAATTCGTCATCGTTTGATTGCAGTTCCTTCAATACATAGGATCCTCATCTGGCACGCGTGTCAGGGGTGTTGGCAAGAGCCACGGCTTCGTACATCGCTATGCGGTAGGAATGCTTCAGTGATTTCTCCCGCTCCCACTCCTGGAATAGGACTGGGAATTGGAAGACGATAGACTCCACCAACTTGGTCTTGTTCACGCGTCCACCAGGAAGGAGTCGAGCCTTAAGTTGGTAGAGCGTGTATTCGTGAACCGTCACCCCATGCTGTCGCAAGAATTCTCTTGCCTCTAGTTGCAAACGGTCCATGGTCGATGAACTGCTTGAAAGTCGTACCTTTTTGATGACAATACTGGTCGGACAGTAGGTGTCGAGCAATCGCGCCAGAATTGAGGTGAGACGTTGGAGCTTGTCGATGAGAGTTTCGCCCCTGATCACCCGAATTCTCCAATCCCTGAGTTCGGTGCCGACCAAAACTGCCGTACCCACATAGCGGGAGCCCAGACTAACTCCGATGGTTGTGTTGCTGGTTGTTGGCATATTTTTTCACCAAGTAGGTAAACAGGGCTCCGCGACTTTTCTTAATTCGCTCTTCGGGTACTCTGAGCACATTAGCTAGGATCGCGCGGAGCAAAGGTTCAGGATAGGACTGAGCATAAAACTCGTACAGCGAAACGTTTGGCTTGTCGTTCAGAGCAACAGCTATCTCTTGGGCGATGAATTGTGCTTTGGTAGCCTGGGTCATGTGAGATTTCCCGTTTCGAATACGATTACGTATTCGTTTAATAAAGATATTTATTAACGATTTCGATCGACTGCGTATACGAACGTAGGGCGTATCGAGTGCTGTTTTCCACAACGGAAGCAGGGCTCTTGCGGTGTTCTCGTCATCTGTCAACCCCTAGTTCGTCACAGATTCCACCTGACCTGTGGATATTGCTGGGCTTGTTCTCTGCCGGCGTGCTAAGACTGTTTCGGCTCGCTCTGTGATCTCGCTCCTCGTCTTGTCCATGAGGTCGTAGAAGAGTTCCTCGACGTACACATGGTAGAGTCCGGCCAGCTTGAAGGCATTGACGAGAGTCGGTAACGCGGCTCCGTTCTCCCACCGTGAGATCTTGTTTGTGTGATTCAGATCCAGAATCTCTGCCACTAGTTGTTGGTCGTACCCCATTGCTTTTCGGCACTGCCTCAGTTTATTTGGGATCTTTTTGTATTCCGCATACTGCATGCTTTTCAAGATAGTTTTCTTGTCAATCGGCTTAAAGACGGGACAATTTGCCTATTTCGTCATCTGACATGTCCTACCTTAAGCCCGGCGGATGGAAATGGGGCGAAGATTAGCCAAAACTAGGTGTGGAAAAGAGCTGTGGAAATTCTGTTGACGGAGAGATCCAAAAATCCAGACTTATCACGGCAGCATGCGGCAGCTACGCTAGATTTGACTCATTTTATGATCACTACTACAATCCGCATTTACACTGTAGGCAAAAGGAGTACAATAATCGCGCCTGCGGATGGCTTTGCGCCGTCTCCCGGTGTTGCCCTTTAACAATTCTATATGCACGCTATTTCACATGCCGCAGCCAAGGAGCCTGAGGCTAAGTTGACTCTCCTTACGCCGAATGAGGCTGCTGACTTGCTGCGCCTATCGAAAGCAAGCATCTATCGGTTGGTTGAAACGCGAGCGCTGCCTTTTTATCGGGTGAGTGGTAGTCTTCGGTTCTCGAAAGCAGATCTGGACGATTATGTTGCCTGTGGGCGTGTGGAATCAGTCTTGCAAGAAAGGAGATGATTATGTGAGTGTGCGCAAGATTCGTAATTCATGGTGGGTGGATTTCCGGTTCGACGATGTAAGATACCGTAAACGGAGCCCGGAGAATTCTCAATCCGGCGCGAAGGCATACGAGTTACTCTTGCGGCAGAGAGTCGCTCGTGGAGAACCTTTAGTCGGTCAATCCCAAGATCCGAGTCGACATGAGCCAACATTCTGTGAGTTCTCAGAGAAGTGGTACAAGACATACGTCTTAACAAACAACAAACCTTCCGGCCAGGATTCCAAGCGCAATGTGTTACATGCCCACCTTGTCCCTTACTTTGGCCGGATGAAGCTGAATGAAATCACAAGCCTTCACATAGAGCAGTTCAAGGCATCACGGCTGGGTTCAGGACTAGCGCCGCAGAGCGTGAACAACCACCTTACGGTTTTAGGCAAGTGTCTCAGGTGCGCTGAAGAGTGGGGGGAACTTGAGCACGTGCCGAAAATGAAAAAACTCAAAGTTCCACCCCAGAAGTTCGACTTCCTCTCTAGGGAAGAAAGTGAAACATTGTTGGCTGCAATTGATGATCCGAGGTGGTATGTACTTGTGCTGCTGGCACTCCGAACGGGTCTCAGGGTCAGCGAGATGTTGGGTCTTGAATGGTGTGATGTTGACATTGATCGGGCGCTGGTTACGGTGCGCAGATCGATCGTCAAGGGCATCATATCTTCGCCGAAGAGCAATCGAGAACGGCATGTGCCGCTTACTCCGCAGTTGCGCGATGCGCTGAAGAAAATTCAACAGCCATGTGGCTCCATATTCTGTGACGGAAATGGAAAGGTATGGAGTTACTTCAAGCTGAAGACTGCTCTCAAGAAGTTTTGTAAGAAAGCCGGATTGCGAGTCATTGGTTGGCATAAACTCAGGCACACGTTCGCTTCACAGCTTGTAGCTGCTGGCGTATCGCTAAAAGCCACACAAGAACTTCTCGGGCATTCGAGCATCAGCATGACGCTACGTTACGCACATCTAGCGCCCTCAGCTCTGCGGAGTGCCGTTGAGGTGTTGGAAAATCCACAAGTCGTAAGTATTGGGCAACAGATGGTCAGCGCGTAGTAGGCTGTACTTCAGAAACACTCTAAATGAAGGCTGATTACGTCCTATGCACAATACTTTAACGAGTTCGCGAATTGAGGGCCATGAAGTCAGATTTACCGCTACGCTGACGCACGTACGCGCAAGGAGGTGAGACGATCTCGCTCTCCTAGGTGTGTTAAGAAATCTAAGGATTTCACTATCCCCTGTCACGTCGCAGGCAACCAGTGGGCAACG
>Ga0335079_10009375_pt1 | contig 11158 bp, 11 predicted proteins | sample Lox_Sample_33_FD_206719 | JGI IMG/M metagenome (GOLD analysis project Ga0335079, IMG submission 206719) | Soil microbial communities from Loxahatchee National Wildlife Refuge, Florida, United States - Lox_Sample_3.3 | ecosystem: Environmental > Terrestrial > Soil > Wetlands | place: USA... | reverse complement strand
AGGGCGTGATCCCAGGCCAGGTGCAGGATGGGTGAGAGGAAAAACCAGTGCACGCCGAGCAGGCCTATGAGACCCACCGGATCGAGCAGATTCATGCGGCGGCGCACCCACTCCACTACGTCGACCCCGGCCAGTATGCCGTTAAAGAACAAGGGCACAAGCAGCCAATGCCGGGTGGCAGGCCATGCCGCAAGAGTCATGGTTTCGATCAGGGCGATGCCTAGCACGGCGATCAACCAGCTCTCCGCGCTGGTGGCGCTGGCCCGGCGGTGGCTTTGGCGCCAGGACTGCGATTTGTGCCGGAAGCGGGACATCTTTTTTTAAAACTTGTTTGATCTGCGGGAATACGTAGAAGCAGGTCTATTCATCACGCTGCGGCTGGTGACGGAGTTCAGCACCAGGCGGAACGTAGGCGAGCGCGCGGTGCGGCGTGTGGAGCACCCACGTCACGATTCTGCAGATCGCGGCTCCGGAGATCCCGCGCCAGTGCCGGCATGCCGGCGAGCCCACGGGGGTAAGCAACCTGCGTTCACACGGCGCTGACGTTTGGAGTTGCGATAGCGATGTTGCAGTGAGACAAGGCTGCGCATCGGCCGGCTCTACGCAATCGCCCGCGACGCCCCCCGCCGCCCGCCGCGCCAGGACGTAACTGTGGCCGCCGGACCAGGGAAGCAGACGGATTTCCACATCTTCAAAGCCAATATGTTCCAGCGTGGCGCGCAGCCACGGGTAGTCGTACCATCTGTAGTAATCGATCTTCCACGGCAGTTGTTCGATGCCCGCGCGCATCAATGCGCGGGTCAGCGGTAGCGCAGCGGCAGTGGGTTGCCAGGCCGAGGCTGAACGCCCCGGCGTCTTCCGGTCTGCACCGCCTGGCGAGCAGCACCAGGATGCCCCATGGCGAGCCGGCGCACTTGACCATGTCCGCCAGGGTACAACTGAAGTTGGAGCGGCGCGACCGGGATGCCGCGCCCGTCGCGGTGATGCCTCCGCGAAGCTGCTCGACCGGCGATGCGCTGCTCATCATTTAGGGAAGCCCCCGGCGTGTCACTGCTCCGCCGGCTTGTAATAGCGATAATACTTGCCGTAATAGCCGTAGTAGCGATAGCTGTCGCTCATATTGCTGGTGACGGAGTTCAGCACCAGCCCGACCACGTTGGCGCGCACGCGCTGCAGCGTGCTGAGCGCCGACCCCACCGTTTTGCGGCTCGTTTCGCCGGCTCTGGCCACCATCACCACGCCATCCACCGCGGCGGCCATCTGCAGCGGCTCGGGGAAACCCAGGATCGGCGGCGAGTCCACCACAATCAGGTCGTATTCGTTGCCGGCATCTTCCAGAATTTCCGGCAGGCGCCGCCCGATCAGGTCGGCGGCCCGGCGGCTGGAAAAGCCGGTGGGCAGGATATCCAGGTCTTCGAGTTCCACGATTTTCACCAGCTTCTCGCGCCACTGCATGCCGTTTTGCAGAACCGTGGCGAGGCCTGTCTCCGGATTGATTCCCAGCTTGGTGTGCACTCCGGGACGGCGCAGGTCGCAGTCGATCAGCAGGGTCTTATGCTTCTGCTGCGCATGAGCGATGGCCAGGTGTACCGCGGTGGTGGTCTTGCCTTCGGCCGGGGTGGCGCTGGTGATCATCAACGATCGCAGGCGGCGGTCGAAGGACCCCAGCAGGATGGAGTTGCGCAGCGTGCGCACGGCTTCTTCGAAGCTGGTGGCGGTGCGGTCGGGCGCCGGCAGGGCGCTTTTTTCCGAGGGCACCAGCGCCACCGAAACCGGCTCAACCGCGATGGCGGAGGCCAGGCTGCGGCGCCACGTCCTCACCATGGGCAGGCTCCCTAATACGTCGGTTTGGAACAAGGTGTGCACCTGTTCGGGATCGCGCACGGAGCTGTCCAGCAGATCGCTCAGGATTGCGAAGCCCACCGCGATCAGGGTGGAGAACAAGAACGCCAAAAACACGTTCAGCTTCAGGTTGGGAAAGACCGGCTTGATGGCGGCGCGCGCGGGATCGGCGATGCGGATGGAGCTGTTCTGGAACCCGGCGTTAATTCCGGCTTCCTTGATCTTGCGGACCAGTTCTTCGTAAAGCGATTTGTCGGCGTCCGCTTCCCGCTTGAGAGACTGATACTCGAAACTGCGCGCGTTCAGCCGGTCAAACTCCGCCTTGGTGGCCGCCACGGCTTTCTGCAGCATGCTCTCGCGGTTTACAGCTTCGCGGTACTCTACTTCCACGCGCTGCGCCGTGTTCTTGCGGCTTTGCTGCAATTGCCGCTCGATCTCCTCCACCTGCACCGCGGCCTTGCGGTACTCGGGATGGTTGGGGCCGTAGTGCGTCCGGACATCGGCAAATTTCGCGCGGGCCTCGTCCAACTTGGCGGCGAGCACCTTCAGGTTCTCCCCCTGCGAGGAGACCTGGGCGGCTTCGAGCGATCCGCCTTGTACCGCTTTCCAGGCGGATTCCTTGTTGACGCGATCGGCTTGAGCGTTGGTGTATTCAGTGTTGAGCTGCAGCAGCCGCGCGGTGAGAATGCTGGTTTTCTCTTCCGGATTGATCACGTTCAATTCGCGCTCGAACTGCGCCAGGGCCGACGACGACCGCTCCATTTTGGCTTTCAACTCTTCGAGCTGCTTTTCCATGAAGTCCGCCAGCGAGGCGGATGCCCGGAAGCGGATGCTGTAAGTGTGTTCGACGTAGGAGCGCGCCACGGCATTGGCCACGTCGGCCGCCAGGCGGGGTTGCGGCGAACGGTAGCTGATCAGCAGCAGGTAAGTGTTCGGCGGGCGGGTGACCTTCAGCTTCTTGAGGAGGATGGGCGCCTCCTCCTCGGCCTGAGAAGTCTTTTCGGGCGTGACGTCGGACGCCTCCTTTTCCAGGTCGAGAAGGTGATACTGTTCCGCCACGGGGCGTAATACCGAGTCCGATTGGATGAGCTTCACCTGCGTTGCCAGAAACTGGTCGGCGTCATTCACCGGCGGGCGGGCGGCATCCTGTCCAATAACGGCCGAGGGCATCTGACGGTCGATATCCACTGTGACCGTCGATTCGTAGATGGGGGTGAGCCGCGCCGATACGATCAACGTGGCGGTCACGCACGCGAAGATGAAAGAGAGAATCTTCCAGCGGTGGCGGCGGAGGATCCAGAGATAGTGAGCCAGAGGGACGGCAGCCTGTTCGGGCGGTTCGACGTCGTAGCCGTACCAGCTTGGCTGTAGAGTCTGGTTGGGGGAGGGGAGAGCTTTGGGTTCGTTCATGGGATTGCCACTTAACGGACTCCCGCATAGATAAGCGCCGTGCCGGCTCCCGCGCCGAACATCACAATCCTCTCCAGGGCCCCTAGCGTCATGCGGCGGCCCTTGTTGTCCGGCACGTAGAGAATATCGTTGGCCAGCAGCGGCATGTCCGGAGCTTTGCGCTCCATGATCTTGTTCAGCGGGATCTGGATTTCGTTTTTGCTGCCGTTGCCCTCCCGCCGGTAAATATAGGCCTCCTTGGAGGCGAAGGGCATGAGCCCTTCCGACAGCGCCAGCATCTTCAGAACGGTGGATTCCATGCCGTCCTGCACCGGGAAGGCCCCCGGCTTTTTGACGTTGCCGATCACGTAGACCTTGCCGACCTCGGGCACCCGAATCTCTTCGCCGCCAATCAGCGTGACGTTCAGCGCGGGGTCGGCGGCGTCGATCAGACCCTTCACCAGGATGCGCTGCACCAGCGAGGTCACCGAGCCGTCGGTGTTGGATTTCTCCCGGCTCACCAGGATCTCGGGACCGGCTTCGGGAGCCAGTCCGCCGGCCCTGGTAATGGCTTCGAGCAGGCTCACCGGTCCGGCGGCCTGGAACGTAATCGGCTGTCGCACCGCGCCTGCCACAGAGATCGGGCGGCTGTTGTATTCGGCGATGGTGACGGTGACGAATGGGTCCACGATCAGTTGTCCGGCGACCAGCGCGGAAGCGATCGCCGTTTCCAGTTCGCTCGGCATCAGGCCTTCGGCCTTGATCCGCTGCTTCAGCATCGGCAGGCGCATGAACCCGTCGGCCCCCACGCGCACCGTGCGGGTTAACTCCGGCGAATCGTACACCGAAACGGCCACCAGGTCGTTGGGTCCGATGCGCTGGGCCGGCAGATTCGCGCCGGCCACCTCCGGCGCGGGGCGCACCTGCGCCGAAGCCGCCGGCAGCATGGCCAGCAGGAGAAGGCAGGTCAGGCTTCCCAGCCTGTCCCTAAGACCGTTGCTGATTCTCTGCATGAGATGCTCCTTGAAGCAGTTGGTTCAATTGGGATTGCACGGCCGCCATCTGCCGCTCGAGAGCAGCAAAGCGGCGGGCCAGGTGGCCGCTGAAAGTCCCGGAATCCAGGCATTCCAAAACTTCCGAGCGCGTAAACTCGGACAAACTGCGCGCGCCCGCCCGCTGGCAGGCTTCCTGTAGCAAGCGATACTCGTCCTGGCTAAGCCGGAATACCACGACCCGGTTTCGAGGCTGACTGGTCATGGAAACGACGCGGCACTTGCCGAGTCATACCCCGGGATATCCGGGGAAGCCTGGTCTAGTAGACCCGCCTGAGTACGCAAGGATATGACGGGCTTGTCAGATAGAGGCGGGCCATGCTGGCGTGCTCCGCGCCGTTGACCGCGCGGATCATGTCGCGGTCGATTTCTACAGCCACCGCCCGGCGCAGCAATTCCACGCACACCACTACCCGGAGGGCGTCCTTTTCGCGGATCAGAACGCCTTCGAGACCTGCCAGAGAACCGCGCTCAATGCGTGCCTTCTGGCCCACTTGCACGTATGGCCACGGCTGCGCCGGCAGGCCGGATGCCTGGATCGTGCGGATGCGCGCGATCTCTTCGTCCTCCACCGGGGCGGGTCCGTCTGAGAATCCCACCAAGGAGGTCACTCCCGGAGTATTCAGTACCTGGAGCCGGCTGGCATAACTGAAACGGCAGAACACATAACCGGGGAACAGCGGCACATCGACCAGCCGCACACGATCCGTCCACTGGCGGCGCGCCGAGTAGAGCGGCACGAAAGACTCCAATCCCTTGCCGCGCAAGTTCTCGCCTACCGCCTTCTCGTGGCGGGGCTTAGCTGTCAGGGCAAACCATGCGTGCGACTTAGTCATAAAACAAAGCTATCGCTATCTCAGTCCCATTAAGGACTAATCCGGAAGTAGTTTGACTTGTTTGCAGCATACAGATGGTAAACAGCGGGACTGTTTCCTCTCCACAAAATTTGGATGTTGAGTTTGGTGTTCGAGCCGGCCGCGAGAGGGCGCAGTCCTCGCTCCGCCATTCGGCGCATCACGCCCTCTGTCTGTTTTGGGGTGGTTCTCGACGTTAGCGGCTGGTCGTTTGCTGGCCGCCGCCCTGTCCGGGCAGCTTATCAGCCGCAGCCAGTCCGCCCAACGTGCCGGCCGCCGCTACGCCGCCCACAATGGCCACAATGGCGCCCGTAGACAGTCCTCCCGCCGTGGCCGCGGCAGCCCCCCCAGCTGCCGCGGCGCCCGCGCCGGCGGCCCCGGCAGCCGCGGCCGCTCTTTTCTTCAGGCGCTTAATACCGGTGACATCAATGAGCTGCGAAGCCCCCGGCACAGTGGGAGGCGCGGGATCCACTGTCCCGGTGATCTCCACCAGGTTGCCGACCTGCGCGTCCAACCCGGTGCCTTGCAGCTGCATGGTGACGTTCGTCACCCGGTCCACCACGACGAACTTGCCATCCTTCAAGGCCAGGATGCCCGATATTTTGGTGACCGCGCCGGCGCCGTGTTCCTGCGGCTCGAAAGTCATCTCGCGGCCGCTTTCCAGCCTGGCGATCAGCACGCCATCGGTGTTGCTCACACGTACATCGCCGTTGCGGGCGGCCACTACCACGCGCCGCGGCCCGGCCAACTGCACGCGCGCCCCGGCGCCGGGCTGATCCGCCTCGATCTGCAGGCTGTCCGCCTCGACGCGGTAGTGCGCGGAATCCAATTGCGCCAGACCTTTTTCCAATGCGAGATGCGATTCGTAGACCCGCGCGCGCGAATCCGCAGCCAGCCGGAGGCTCACGCCGTTGCTGAGATGCAATTGCGACGACGACATGTTGGTTTCGATGACGTTGCCGGCGAAAAGCGTGGCGCTACCGCGCACGCTCGAGTGCTCCAGTTGGAAGCTGCCGTCAGCCACCACCAACCCGATGGCAGGTCCGGCGGCGAAACTCACGGACAAACCGAAGAACAGCAACACGCCGAGAGATGCCCGGCAGGCAAATCTGGACATACGAATCTCCTTTCGGTACAGGTGCCGGGATCGCCCGGATATTCTCTCGTAATTTACCGGCAGCCCGTGTCTGTAGTAGCATCAGGGTTGGTCGACATCCATAGCCATATCCTCTACGACCTCGATGACGGCGCGCGAACCCTCGAAGAGTCCGTCGAGATGGTGCGCCTGGCGGCCCAGTCCGGCACGACCGATATCGTCGCCACGCCGCATGCCAATACGGAATTCCCCTTCGACCCCGACCTGATCAGCCGGAGAATCGAAGAACTGCAAAAGGCCGCCGGCGGCGTCCCGCGCATCCACCGCGGCTGTGATTTACATCTCACTCTGGAAAACATCCAGGATGCATTGGCCAACCCCGCCAAGTATGCGATCAATCACCATGGTTATCTTCTGGTCGAATTTTCTGATTTTTTGATACCCCGCACTACTCAGGAAATCTTCGATCGTTTTCTGGGCGCCGGTCTAACGCCTATCATCACCCACCCCGAGCGCAACGGACTTCTGCACAGCCGTCTCGATCAGTTGCGGTCCTGGGTCGATAATGGCGCCCTGGTGCAGGTGACTGCCGGATCTTTGCTGGGCAGTTTCGGACGAGCCGCGAAATCGGTGGCCGCCACACTGATGAACCGCAACCTGGTGCACTTTATCGCCAGCGACGCACACGACACCCGGTACCGCACGCCGATCCTCCGCGACGCTTACCAATACGTCGAGAGGACCTGGAGCCTGGACCTCGCTCAGACACTTTTCACCGCCGCACCGCAGGCCGTCATCGACGGCCAGGAAATTGAGCTGCGCGACGAGATGGTTGCGCCCCCTGCGAAGAAGAAATGGTTCCGGCTCGGCTTCTGACGCCGGCTTCGCCCTGGAAGTCGATCCCAACTGCGCTATTTTAGTTAGGCGAGGACGGCAAAACGATGACGGCAGCGGGCCACCGCGGAATGGGTCTGGAAGGCAAGAATGTAGTTGTGCTGGGCGTGGCTGACGAGTCCAGCCTGGCGTGGGCGATCGCGAAGCGCTTTGCGGAGCACGGCGCGCGCGTTTTTATCGGCTACCAGCAGAAGTTCTTCAGCCGCGTGCGGCTTCTGCTGATGCACAACCCCGGCGTGCAGGGCGACCGCTGCGATGTGCTGAACGACGGGGAACTCACCAACTTCTTCGCGCGATTCGAGAACAATCCGATCGAAGTCCTGGTGCACGCCATCGCGTTCGCGCCGAACGAATTGTTCACAGAGCCGGCCTCCTCCTGCAGCGCCGACGCTTTCTGCCAGAGCCTGACGATCTCCGCGCACTCGCTGTGCAAGACGGTGCGGTTCGCCAAGCCCAACCTGAAGGAGTGGGGCAGCGTGATCACCCTGACGTATCAGGCTTCGGAACGCGCGGAGGCTTCCTATGGCCTGATGGGCGTGTCGAAGTCGGCGCTGGAAAGCGCCGTGCGATACCTGGCGCTGGAGTTGGGACAGCGAAAAATCCGGGTGAACGCGCTGTCGCCCGGGCCGATTGAAACCGTGGCGGCCACCGGAATCATGGGCGCGTTTCTGCGGAACCCGGAAGCTCTCGAACGGCAGCGGGCGCGCGCCTTCCAGGAAGCCATTGCGATGGCCCGCGCGGAGAACCATCCCGACCCGCTGGCCGTCGCCAGCGCCGCCTGGAAACATTTCCAGGGGCTGGCTGCCAGGCGGTGCGCGATTGAAGAAACCGTCTCCAAGGAAGACGTCGCGGATTCCGCGCTGTTCCTGGGCAGCGACTATTCGCGCAAGATCACCGGGCAGATCATTCACATCGATTGCGGTCTTTCCACGGCCAACGCTCTCTGACTCGTGCGATCCAGATCGTTCCGTTCCGCCTGCGCCACCTCCTGCGCGTCCTCAGGATCGAGCGCGCCAGCTTCGGCGCGGATGCCTGGCCGCGCAGCTACTTTCTGGAACTTTACCGCGATTGCCGCGAGTTTTTTGTGGTGGCCAAAGTGGCCGGACGCCTCGCCGGTTATGCGGTGGCGTGCGCGGAGAAGCGCAGCGCGGAGATCGCCTCGCTGGCGGTCGCTCCGGAATATCGCCGGCATGGTGTGGCTGATGCGCTCATGCGGCATACCCTCCGCGCGCTGGCGGACGCCGGAGTGCGGCGTGTGGAACTGATGGTCCGGATAGACAACACCGCGGGCGTGCAACTGTACCGCGCGCTGGGCTTCCGGCGGGTGCGCACCGTGCCGCGCTACTACGAAGATGGCGGCGATGGTTTCCTGATGGTCATGGCGATACAATAAAAACCTGATGGCCGACAAGGAACATTTCGAACTCGTCATGCGCGACGTCGACGCCTGGAACAAGTGGCGGGAAGAGCACCCGAGAGAGAAGCCGGACCTGACTTACGCCGTGATGCGCGGCGCGGACCTGATGCTGGCCAACCTGTCCGGCGCGCTACTGTGCGAAGCCGACCTGGTGCTGGCCAACCTGCGCGGCGCGGACCTGCGCCACGCGGACCTGCGGGGCGCCAACCTGGTAGGCGCACGGCTGATGGGCGTGGACCTGGCGCACGCCAATATCTGCGGCGCCGATCTTTCCACCGCCGAAGACCTCACCGAGGAGCAACTCCGGCACACGCACGGCGATGCGCAGACCAAGCTGCCCGAGGATCTGCACATGCCGGAGAATTGGCCGAAGAAGGGCCGCCTGGCGGTGCGTTAGAGCAAGCGCGCGCGCAGCCACGCCGCCAGTTCCGCCAGCGGCACGGTGCTCTGTTGGCCGCTCGACATCTCCTTCACGGCGGCGCCGCCGGCCCGCAACTCATCCGGAGCGAGAAAAACGGTAAAGCGCGCGCCCCGGCGGTCCGCATAGGTGAACAGTTTCCCGGGCTTGCCGGCCTGGAAAGCCAGGTCGGTCTGGATGCCGGCCGCCACGAGTCCGGCGGCAACGCGCGCGGCGTCCAGGCTCAGCGCGGCATCGAACATGCCGACGCACACTTCGACTTTTGGCTTGGCGGGCGTCAGCCCCTCGAGTTCGGTCAAGATCTCGGCAATCACCACATCGCCAAAGCCCATGCCGACGGCCGGCCGGCTGGCGCCCGTCATGTCGCCGAACAAATTATCGTAGCGGCCGCCGCCGAAGATGGCGCGAAATCGGCGTTCGGCGTCGAACCCCTCGAACACCGTACCGGTATAATAAGCCAGTCCGCGGACTACGCCGGCATCGAACCTCAGGTATTCTCCGAAGCCCATAGCGCCCGCCAGATCCAGCAGGCGGCGCACGTCGCCGGCCGCAGGACTGGCCGCCAGCGGCCCGGATGACAGGCTGTCTACGGCCTCGCCGGCGAGTTGTCCCATTACCGCATCGGCCACCACGGAGGTCAGTCCTTTCTCGACCAGCATCTCCTTCAGGGTCTCCACCGGAACTTTGCCTTTCTTATCGAGAACCATGAAGACATCCACGTGCTGTTCGACCGGCACTCCGAGTTCGCACAGCAGATACGCGACGATCTGCCGGTTGTTGACGTGGATGCGCGTTTCGCGCGGGCCGAGTCCCAATGCGCCGAGAGCATTCGTGACACAAGCCAGAATCCAAGCCTCGGCCTGCACGGTCGGCTCGCCCACGATATCGAGATTCCATTGGAAGTGCTCGCGTTTGCGGCCGCGGGTCATGCGCTCGTAGCGGAAGCATTGCCCGATGGTCCACCATTTCGCGGGAAACACCATAGCCTGCGCCCGCGCGCTGATCATGCGCACCAGCGACGGCGTCACTTCGGGACGCAAGGCAAGTTCCCGGTTGGACTTGTCCGCGAAGTGGTAGATCTGTTGCGCGACTTCTTCGCCCGCCTTGCGCGCCAGCAGCTCGAAAGTTTCCACCACAGGCGGCTCGAAGCGCTGGAATCCATGCAGCGTGGAGGCGTTCGTCCAGGCGGCGAAAATGCGGTCGCGCAGTTCCAGGTCTTCGGGGTAGAAGTCGCGCATGCCGCGCGGCGGCTCGAGTTGCATAAAGTATTAGTGTAGACGCTCCCAAGGTGAGGCAGGCGTGTACGAGGGCACCTTGGATCCAGCCCGATGCGGCCTCCGGGCCGCCCTTTTCCCCGGCTAACCGCGCCCGTGCCTTTGCAGTCTAATGGATAGCTTGATGGAATTGAGCGACAGCGTGGCAGTCGAGCAGGCCCGCGCCGGAGACTCCGGCGCGTTTCGCGTCCTGGTGGAGCGTCACAGCCGCAATCTCTTCCGTCTGGCGTATCGTATGACTGGCCATCAACAAGACGCCGAAGACGTGGTGCAGGAGACCTTCCTGCGCGCCTACCGGCAGCTTTCTAAATTCGACGAGCGGGCCAGCTTCGGCACCTGGCTCTACCGCATCGCGGCCAACTGCTCGCTCGATCTGATTCGCGTGCGCAAGCGCCGGGGCGCGCAGGCCGAGGCCGCCGCGGAGGACGCGCCCGATCCCATGCAATCACTGCCGGACCCGTCGCCGTCACCCGACCGTCTCGCCATGAGCGGCGAAGTGGAGCGCAAAGTCGCCGCCGTGCTCGAGGGGCTCAGCGAGATGGAACGTACGGCCTTTGTCTTGCGGCACTACGAAGGCATGTGCATCGACGATATCGGCCGCACCCTCGGCGTGCAACCCAACGCCGCCAAGCACAGTATTTTTCGCGCGGTCCAAAAGCTGCGCCGGGCCCTCGAGCCCTTGTTGAGTTCTGCATCATGAATCACTTGACCGAAGAACAACTCGTCCTGTATTACTACGGCGAAGGCGACGGCTGGCCGGCGGTCCGGGAGCATCTGGACGCCTGCGAAGCCTGCCGCGCGGAGTACGCCAGCCTGCAGCGCGTGCTCAACGTGGTGGATTCCGTGCCCGTGCCGGAGCGCGCCCCCAGCTACGGCGAGCAGGTCTGGAACCGTTTGCAGCCCTTGCGCCGCTGGAATGGCG
>Ga0335079_10009373_pt1 | contig 11159 bp, 10 predicted proteins | sample Lox_Sample_33_FD_206719 | JGI IMG/M metagenome (GOLD analysis project Ga0335079, IMG submission 206719) | Soil microbial communities from Loxahatchee National Wildlife Refuge, Florida, United States - Lox_Sample_3.3 | ecosystem: Environmental > Terrestrial > Soil > Wetlands | place: USA... | reverse complement strand
AGTGAAGTGCCCTGCGGAGATGGTGGACTGAGCCTGGGGCAGGCCATGATCGCAGCGCACAGAAGCTTCCGCTTGCAGGACAAGATTGCGGTCAATCACTGTACCGGCCCTGACCTCGTTGAAAAAGTGAAAGTGCTGCTTTGAGCAATCTGCCAACCCTCCCAGATACCTTGGTGCTCCACCTTGGCACTGAGAAGTGATTGCCATCACATCGGTGCCCTTCCAAACTTTCTACACTGACAGGTTGCGATCGGAGATTGAGATTCTCAGGTGGCGACCAAGGAGGCTCGGGGATGGGGACAACCATCACGAGAACGGATCCGACCAAGTCACAAGCTCCCAGCCAGGACAAACGCTGGCGGCTGGTGGACGCCACGATCCGCCGGGTGGGACATCAGTCGCGCGGCCTGATCGAGGCGCTACACACGGTTCAGGAAGCCTTCGGATACCTGGACGAGCAAGCCCTTCGTTACGTCGCCACGGCGCTGCGGGTGCCGTTGAGCCGGGCGTATGGGGTCGCGACCTTCTACCACTTCTTCACGCTGAAGCCCGCGGGCGAGCATACCTGCGTAGTCTGCATGGGCACAGCCTGTTACATCAAGGGCGCTCCCCAGTTGCTGGCGACGATTCAGCACAATTTGGGAATCGCTCCGGGTGAGACCACCCCCAATGGCAAGGTTTCGCTCTTGACCGCGCGCTGCCTCGGTTCCTGTGGACTGGCGCCGGCGGTGGTGTACGACCAGAATGTAGCGGGCAAAGTCACGACCCAGGGTTTGCGCGAGCAGCTCGCGAAATGGATGCCTCATGACTCCTGAGGAACTGGAACAAATCGTAGAAGAGCAGATTGCCGCGCGCGGGGAAGTGGCTCGCACCGTCAATGTGTGTATGGCCGCCGGATGCATATCCTGCCAGAGCCAGTCCGTGAAAGATGCCCTCGAAAAGGAAGTGGCCGGCCGCGGCATGGAGAAGAAGTGCCAGGTCAAAGGCGTTGGCTGCATGGGACTGTGCGCTGAGGGGCCGCTGGTCTCGACTGATTCTGGGGTCCTGTACCAGCACGTTGCCGCCGCAGATGCTGTCGAGATTGTCGACAGCCTCGAAAAAGGTCCGGTGGAGCGCCTCATTTGTCCCACCGACGTGCCTTTCTTCCAGCGGCAGAAAAAGATTGTTCTGGAGAACTCGGGCATCATCGATCCCGAACGGATCGAGGACTACATCGGGGCGGCTGGCTACGGCGCGCTGATTTACGCGTTGACCGACAAGACGCCGATGCAGGTGATCGATGAGGTCGTGCGCAGCGGCCTGCGCGGCCGCGGTGGCGCCGGTTATCCGACCGGACTGAAGTGGAGCACGGTGGCCAAGGCCAGCGGCAAGCAGAAATACGTGATCTGCAACGCCGACGAAGGCGATCCGGGAGCGTTCATGGACCGCAGCGTGCTCGAAAGCGACCCGCATCGCGTGCTGGAAGGCATGCTGATCGCAGGCTATGCCGTGGGCGCGTCCGAAGGATATATCTACGTGCGCGCCGAGTATCCCCTGGCCATCAAGAGGCTGCGCACGGCGATTCGCCAGGCCGAACGACTTGGGCTACTGGGAAGCAATATCTGCGGCACCCGCTTTAGTTTCCGCGTCGATCTGCGGCTGGGCGCGGGTGCATTCGTCTGCGGCGAAGAGACCGCTCTGATCTCCTCGGTAGAAGGCAAACGAGGCACACCTCGTCCGCGTCCGCCTTATCCCGCGCAAGAGGGACTTTTCGGTGAGCCCACGCTGATCAACAACGTTGAGACTTTCGCGAACATTCCTCCCATTATTCGCAACGGCGGCGAGTGGTACGCCAAGATTGGCACCGAGAAGAGCAAGGGAACTAAGGTCTTTGCCCTCGCGGGCCGGATTCGCAATACCGGTCTGGTCGAAGTGCCGATGGGGATCACGTTGCGTGAAATTGTCTTCGAGATTGGCGGTGGAATCCCCGAAGGCCGCGAGTTCAAGGCGGTGCAGACCGGCGGTCCTTCCGGGGGATGCCTGCCCGCCGAGTTCCTTGACATGCCGGTGGACTACGAATCGCTGGCGCGCGCCGGGTCGATCATGGGTTCAGGCGGGATGATCGTGATGGATGAGTCCTCCTGCATGGTGGACGTGGCCCGTTACTTCATGGAGTTCTGCATGACCGAGTCCTGCGGCAAGTGCGTCCCCTGCCGGGTGGGGACTTACCAGATGAAACAGCTGCTGGACCGGATCACGAACCGCGATGCGACCGCCAAGGAGATCGCACAGCTGGAGTTCTTGTGTGAACTGTTGAAGAACACCAGCCTGTGCGGGCTGGGACAGTCGGCACCGAACCCGGTGGTCAGCACCATGCGCTACTTTCCGGAAGAATACCGGGCCCATGTGGAAGACGGGAAATGCCCCGCCGGAGTGTGCGGGAACCAGGCGAGCGAATGAAGGATATCAATCGAGCATCGACCATCAAGACGCTGAAGATCGACAACCGCGACGTCAGCGCATTGCAGGATGAGACCATACTCCAAGTCGCGCGGGACAATGGAATTTTTATTCCCACGCTCTGCGCCCTGAAGGGGCTGTCGACGGTCGGCGCCTGCCGCATGTGCCTGGTGGAGGTGAAGGGAACTTCGCGCTTGCTGCCCGCCTGCGTCACCCGCGTCGAGGAGGGCATGGAGGTTACGACCCAGTCGGAGAGACTGCAGAAATACCGTCGGGCCATCCTGGAGCTGCTTTTCACCGAGCGCAATCACATCTGTTCGGTTTGCGTTTCCAACGGCCATTGCGAGATGCAGACTCTGGCCCAGAAATTAGAGATCACCCACGTTCAGTTCCCGTACCGCTATCCCAAGATGCAGGTGGACGGCTCCCACGAGCGTTTTCTGGTGGACCACAACCGGTGCATCCTCTGCACGCGATGCGTGCGGGTGTGCAGCGAGATTGAAGGCGCGCACACCTGGGACGTAATGGGACGCGGCATTGATGCGCAAGTGATTACCGATCTGAATCAGCCCTGGGGTGAATCGGAGACTTGTACCGGATGCGGCAAGTGTGTGCACGTTTGTCCCACCGGGGCGTTGTCGGAGAAGGGGCGGTCGGTGGCGGAGATGCTCAAGCGGCGGCAATTCCTGCCGTATTTGACGTTAATGCGGGAGGAAGAGGAGTGAGCAAGCTGCGGTTGGCCACGGTTTGGCTGGACGGCTGTTCGGGCTGCCACATGTCGTTTCTGGATCTGGATGAGCGACTGCTGCTGGTCGTCGAGAAGGCGGAGTTGGTCTACAGCCCTCTGGTCGATGCCAAAGAGTTTCCCGACAACGTGGACATCACTCTCGTCGAGGGCGCCGTGAGTAGCGAGGAAGATCTCCACAAGATCCGGGTGGTGCGCCGGAAAACGAAAATTCTGGTGTCGCTGGGCGACTGTGCGGTGACGGCGAATGTACCCGGCATGCGCAATCCATTTGGCACCAAGGCCGTGTATGCCCGTGCCTATGAAGAAAATGTGGCTTTGAACCCGGGTGTCCCTACGGAAGTGATACCGCCCTTGCTGCCGCAATCACGGCCGATTCACGAAGTGGTTCCCGTCGACGTTTTCGTGCCGGGATGTCCACCCTCGGCCGACACGATTTTCTATTGCGTCACTGAGCTGCTGGAGGGCCGGAAGCCGGAACTGAGTTCGAAGACAAGATTTGGAGTGTAAAAAAAGTGGGGGAAACGGGACGGAAGACGATCGTTATCGATCCGGTGACTCGCATCGAGGGACACTCGAAGATCACCCTGCATCTGAACCAGGACGGCAGGGTCGAGGATGCGCGCCTTCACATCACGCAGTTCCGCGGATTTGAGAAGTTCTGCGAAGGCCGGCCATTTTCCGAGATGCCGTCGTTGATGGCAAGAATCTGCGGCATCTGTCCGGTTAGCCATCTGATCGCGTCCGCCAAGGCCTGCGACGCGCTGCTCGCGGTCCGGATCCCGCCGACGGCCGAGAAACTGCGCCGCATATTCGGGCTGGCGCAGGTGGTGCAATCGCATGCCCTCAGTTTCTTTCACCTCTCGTCGCCCGACCTGCTGCTGGGAATGGATTCCGACCCCAAAGAACGAAACATTTTCGGCGTGCTGCAGAAGAAACCTGAGTTGGCCAAGAACGGCATCCGGCTTCGGCAATTTGGCCAGCAGATCATCGAGCGGCTGGGAGGCAAGCGCATCCACCCGGCATGGATTGTGCCCGGCGGAGTGAGCGAGCCGCTCTCGGTGGCGAACCGCGACGCGATTCTTCATGGCATCCCGGAGATGCTGGCGCTGACGGAACTCACCATCGAGTGGTTCAAGTCGGTGATCGAAAAATTCCGTGAGGAAATCTCCACCTTCGGAAACTTTCCCACGCTATTTCTCGCCATCGTAAAAAAGGACGGCGGGTTGACTTTCTACGATGGCACGGTCCGCATCGTGGATGCGACCGGCAGCATTGTGGCGCAGGGGCTGGCTGCGGCCGACTATCCCGAGTACATCGAGGAAAAGGTGGAGTCCTGGAGCTATCTGAAGTCGGCCTACTACAAGCCCAAGGGATATCCCGATGGCATCTATCGAGTGGGGCCTCTAGCGCGGCTGAACGTTGCCGACCGCTGCGGGACGGAGCGCGCCGACCAGGAACTGGCCGAGTTTCAGGAATTGCAACGCACCGCCGTGCTCAGCTCGTTTCACTACCACTATGCGCGGCTGATCGAGATTCTGTACTGCGTGGAGCGCCTGCAACAGTTGCTGAACGATCCGGAGATTCTCTCCAAGCACGTGCGAGCCGTGGCGCGCCCCAACAGTCTGGAGGGCGTCGGGGTCGCCGAAGCCCCCCGCGGAACTCTGTTCCACCACTACAAGATCGACGAACAGGGCCTGATGCAATGGGCCAACCTGATCATCGCCACCGGCCATAACAACCTGGCCATGAACCGCAGCATTCTGCAGGTGGCCAAACACTTTGTTCACAACGAAAAGCTAACGGATGGTATGCTCAACCGCGTCGAGGCGGTGATCCGGGCCTACGATCCTTGTCTTAGCTGCTCCACCCACGCGCTGGGCCAGATGCCTCTTCACATCCAACTCGTTGGCCCAGAGGGCAATATATTGGATGAAGTCCGACGCGGCTAAACCATGAAAAACCTGCTCATCATCGGCTATGGGAACCCGTTGCGCCGCGACGACGGAGTCGGCTGGCACATTGTCCACGAGCTCCTTAAGAGCAGCTACCCGCCTTACGTGGAGATCGTGGCTCGGGTTCAGTTGACTCCCGAGCTTGCCGAGCCCATCAGCCGCGCCGGCACCGTGCTGTTCATCGATGCCTCTCGGGATTGCCGGCCGGGCGAAATCCGCCAGGGCCGCATCCTCCCCCAACCCATGAAGCCCACGCTGAATCATCACGTGGCGGCCGAGGGACTACTGCAACTGGCCGACGACGTGTACTATGCCCGGCCGGAGGCCTACGTATTTTCCGTGGGCGTCGAATCTTTCGACTACGGCGAAGAACTGTCGCCCGCACTGGCCCAGACATTTCCCGTCCTGTTAGCCAGGGTGCAGGAGTTCATCCGCTTTCATCTGAAAGCATCGGCATAAGCCCTCTGTGGTCAGGCACTTTTTCGCGCCACGGCGGCCTACTTTACTAGGGGAAACGCCTTATCTAACACTCTAAGGCGAAGGCCTTATATGGCTGAGCCCTTCGCAGTTCCGCCCAAGCATAAAGTCGAATATCTACATTCGGGCTGTAAACCATTGTTTCCCAATATGGATACGGGTAGCACTTTGGTGGGTGCTGGTGGCACGCTCGTGCCATTCCCATAAATCCAGACGCGCATTAACTTAGCAATCGAGCAGTTCTGGGGGAGGGCTGCCCGGGCGTCCGCGGACTCGAAAGAGTCGGGACGCCTGTTAAATTTTTGGGCGAACTTTTGTGGGTCAGTTCAGGACCCCGCCGACCGCGAGCCCCGATCGGTTTCACTTCCCTTATGATCTACCTGCCGTACTTACCCATCCAATCAGCTTGGCCGAGAATGTGGCCGCGCATCGCGGTTTCCAACTCTCGTTTGCTGGCACCGGCCTTAAGAGTGAGCGTCGTCTCCAGGGCATAAAGTTTGAAGAAGTAACGGTGAGGCTTACCCGGAGGCGGGCAGGGACCGTTGTATCCAATCTTGGGAAAGTCATTTCGGCCCTGACGTGCGCCGTTTGGTAGCTCTTCAGTCTTGGGAACACCCTCAGCGAGGTTTCGAGTCTCGGCAGGCAGATCGAAGAGAACCCAGTGAGTCCACGTCCCGACTGGAGCATCAGGATCGTCGGCGATCAGCGCAAACGAAACGGTACCGGCCGGCGCCTCGCTCCAGGACAGTTCAGGGGAGACATCGGCGCCATCGCATGTGAATTTCTTTGGGATGTTTGCGCCGCTGGGAAAACTTTGGCTGGAAAGATTGAAGCTCATGGTGTGTCCTTGCATTGGATGAGCCGGACCTTGCCCGAAGCAAACTTCCGGTCCAAAGATGGAACTGACCAGAAACGTGTAACACAGAATAGTGCGTCTGAGAGCGAAAGTGCTGTTGTGGGCCAGCAAAGGGGATACTCGCGAAGGTTGATCTAGTTGGTGGAGATGGTGAAGTTTACGGTGATATGTGCCTGCGTTTCAACCGGTTCACCGTCTTGCAGGTAAGGTTTGAAATGCCACTGTTTAACCGCTTCCTGTGCGGCGGCCGCGAGGATAGCGGGCCCACTTACAGTGCGCAGATCCTGGATAATGCCGTCCCGTCCGATGAGAGCTTGCAGAATGACCGAGCCTTGCACTTTCATCTGCCGCGCCAGTAGCGGGTAATCGGGATTGACCGGTCGAGAGAGGACTTGAGTCGTATCGGCGGAAAGGCGGACTCGCTCGGAAGCATCGGTGGCGAAGCCATTCGAGGCGACTTCAGAATTAGCGGCTGCAGGAGCGGCGCTTTGACCTTCAGCCACTACCGGAGACCGCGGACGAAGGTCGACCTTGACCGAGTTGTTGCTGGCAGAAAGCGTCCGATGATTATCGCCGACCACGACTTCGACTTGCAGCGGCGGAAGGGCGGCTCGATTGATGATGGGCATCGTCTGAGCCTGCGCGACCGCGGGCTTGGCAGCGCGCTTCCTGGTTTTCGTCGAAGGCAGAGTGGGCCTGACTTCGGCGGGCGCCTGTAAGGTTTCCGTCGAGGCAACCGTGTCGGTGTCATCCTCCACGTCGACAGCCTGCTCGGGGGGAAACCAGAAATCCCAATCCTTGATGATGACCATTGCCAGAGCGACCAGAAGCAAGGCCAGGGCGACGAGCATCCTGCTGCGTTGCCGGCCTTCGTAATCTGCATCCTCTGGCATCTCGCCCCTGACAGCTGAGAGGGGCTTTTCCTCGATCATGGGACCCTTTCCATCGGGGAGCAAGGCTGAGCCTAGTATGCCTTGAAAGAGCGGGCGAGGCCAGTCCCAATGGTGCAGGGGACCACGGGAAATCAACAAGATCCGTGACTGTCCGCAGTGTGAGGCTGGTCACATTCACCTGTGCGTCGAGTCACAGCTTACGGTTAGGCAGGGGCGGACACTGAGTCTGTGATATTCGTCACAACGGTGTGGCAGGAATCACGGAGGCGCGTAACTTCTCAAAGCCGGTCTCGAATGAACGACCGCAAAGGGGTGGTTTGTGCTATCACCATATGGACTCGACATCATTGAAAGTTGCCTTACCTGCAAAATGCGGGCGGATCGCATATTCTGCGACCTCCCGGCGTCCGCCCTCCAGTCCTTTGAAACCATCAAGTACGCCACCGCCTATCCCAAGGGTGCGGTGCTCTTCGTGGAAGGACAGGCGCCGCGCGGGATTTTTGTGCTGTGCAAAGGACGGGTCAAGCTATCCATATGCGCCAGCGATGGGAAGACCCTGATCCTGAAAATCGCTGAACCCGGAGAGGTGCTGGGCCTCAGCGCAACGGTCTCGGGCAAACCCTACGAACTGACCGCGGAGACGATCGACCCCTGCCAGGTCAACTTCGTAAAGCGCGAGGACTTCCTGCGCTTCCTGCGGGAGCATTCGGATGCTTGTTTCAAAGTCGCGGAACAGCTGAGCGAAAAGTACAACAACGCGTGCCACGAAGTGCGTTCGCTGGGATTGTCGCACTCGGCAGGAGAGAAGCTGGCCAAACTGCTTCTGGAGTGGAGCTCGAAGAACGGGGAAGCGGCGAAGCAGGAGCCGCGGCTGAAACTGGCTCTCACGCACGAAGAGATCGCGCAGATGATTGGCACCTCGCGGGAGACCGTAACCCGTTTGTTTGCGGATCTCAAGAAGCGCCAGATCGTGCAGGCGAAAGGCTCAACCCTGGTCATCCGCAACAAGTCGGCGCTGCGCCTGCTGGCCACCAACGGTTGAGTTTCAAATCGACCGCCGTGTGCTAACGGTCACCCCAACGAGTGACTGTAGTCACTGTCTTATCAAGGCGCTGGGCTTATCACAGCTGTATGGCGAGTGCAATTCAGAACAGCTGTATCGAATGCGTCTCGCGATCCGACCGACTGTTTTGCGATCTTCCTGCAGAGACGCTGGGAGCGTTCAACCGAATCAAGACGGTAAGCGCGTTTTCCCGCGGCAGCATCCTGTTCCGGGAAGGCACACCGGCCCGCGGCATTTTTCTGCTGTGCGAAGGCAAGGCCCGGCTCTCCGTGTGCTCGGAGTCTGGTAAGCGGTTGACCCTTCAGATCGTTGGACCCGGCGAGGTGGTGGGACTGAGTGCCGCGCTTTCCGGGACCCCTTATGAAGTCACGGCCGAGATTTTGGAAGATGCGCAGGTGGCCATCGTCAGGCGTAAGGACTTGTTGGAATTCCTCCACGACTACCGCGAAGCTTGTCTGCAGGTCGTGCATTTGCTGAGTGAAGATCTGCACGTAGCCTACGACCGCGTGCGCTCGGTGGGTCTGGGCCGTACCCGGCGTCCGCGGGTGGCTCACCTCAACTAAGCAGACGGCGCCGGAAAGTGGTGGAGACGGGCCGGCAGTGAGGCCTTCCGCCTTTGTTGCCCGCCGCCTCAGGTCCAGTTCTGCCATGCGTTAACCTCCCAGGTTTCCTCCTCCGTTTATGCACTCCACCTGTGTGACCCCCATCACCCGTGGAAGTGAGATGACTCACTGCTGGCAGAGACATGTCTCGCGAAGAATACAGGCGCGGGTGAAATTGAACGGAGAGGGACAGGATGGAACGGGATCAGGCAGTTCACGGCGTCCACTGCGGTAAGAGACCGCTGCTGCTGGCCGGGGTGCTTGTGATGCTGGCGATGAGTGCCTTCGCCGGAAACAAGCCTGCTCCCACGCCCAAGCCCACGAATGAAGAGTGTCTGGCCTGCCATAATGACTCGACCCTGACCGCCGATGTGAACGGAAAGTCGGTAAGCCGCTACGTCAACGCAGACAATTTCAAGAACTCCATCCATGGCGGGATATTCGCCTGCGTGGACTGCCACACGGACGTGAAGACGTCGCCGCACGAAAATACGCCGGCCAAAATCTCCTGCGCCACCTGCCACGCGAATGAACAAGCCGCCTACGACCGCAGCTTTCACGCCAAAGCGATCCGGTCGGGAGACGCCAAGGCCGCAACCTGCGTGGACTGCCACGGCAGTCCCCATGAACTGCTTCCGGCAAGCGATCCCAAGTCGCCCGTGAATCACGCCAACATTCCGGCCACGTGTGGCGCCTGCCACGGCCAGAAATTTGTCATGGAGGCCAGCGGGCACAGCGCCCAGCCTTTCATTTCTTACCAACAGAGTGTGCACGGCAAGGCGGTTGCTGCCGGCTCAGAAAAGGCAGCTGTCTGCACCGATTGCCATGGCACGCACGAAATTCTGCAGGCGGATGATTCAAAGTCGCCGATCTTCAAGTTCAACGTGCCGCAGACCTGCGCGAAGTGTCACCAGCCTGTGGAACAGGAGTTCATGCAGAGCATTCACGGGCAGGCCGTCGCACGAGGGAACTGGCAGGCCCCGGTCTGCACGGACTGTCACGGAATCCACTCTATCAAGGCGCACATCGATCCCAATTCTTCCGTTTCCGCGCAGAACCTGGCGCGCGTGACTTGCGCTCGCTGCCACGAGGGGGTCCGTCTGTCGCAGGAATTCGGAGTGGAAGGGCGTCGTGCCACCACCTACCTGGCGAGCTACCACGGTCTGGCGTCGGAACTGGGCTCAACCGTAGTGGCGAACTGCGCCAGCTGTCACGGGGTTCACAATATCTTGCCGTCCAGCGATGCGCGCTCGACGATCAGTCGCGCGAACCTGGTGAAGACTTGCGGACAATGCCATCCCGGGGTGACGGAAAAATTCGCGCTGGCCAAGGTTCACGTGGATGCGCCGCTCTCCGCCGATGTGGGCAGCGTGGCTGTGCGCTGGATCCGAAAACTTTACATCGGTCTGATCCTGGCTGTGATCGGCGGCATGGTGCTGCACAATCTGCTCATCTGGAGAAAGAAAGCGATTCTGCGCCGGGATGCGCAACTTCGAACCGTCACGCGCATGACTTCGCACCAGCGCCTCCAGCACGTGATCCTATTCAGCAGCTTTATTGTGCTCGTAGTCACTGGATTCGCACTGAAGTATCCGGATTCCTGGTTTGCCACGCTGCTCGGGATGAGCGAAAAAGTTCGCGGCATTACCCATCGGGTCGCCGGCGTGGTACTGATCGGTATGGGTGTGTATCACCTGGTGTACGCATTCCTGACCCGGGATGGCCGCCGCCTGATGCTCGATTTCCTTCCCGCCCCGAAGGACGCAACCGATGTTTGGGACGCGATGCGTTACTACCTCGGGCTGAGCGACCGCAAGCCGGAGTTCGCCCGGTTCAATTACGCCGAGAAGGCGGAGTACTGGGCGCTGGTTTGGGGCGTCATCGTCATGGCGACTACGGGCATCATGCTATGGGCCAAGATGTCGGTGGGCCACCTGCTGCCGCGCTGGTGGCTCGACGTAGCCACGGCGATTCACTTCTACGAAGCGGTGCTGGCATCGCTGGCGATCTTGGTATGGCACTTCTATCAGGTGTTTCTGGATCCCGATGTCTATCCCATGAACTGGGCATGGTGGGACGGGAAGATGTCGTTCGAGCACTACCATGAAGAGCACGGGCTGGACTCGGAG
>Ga0335079_10009371_pt1 | contig 11159 bp, 9 predicted proteins | sample Lox_Sample_33_FD_206719 | JGI IMG/M metagenome (GOLD analysis project Ga0335079, IMG submission 206719) | Soil microbial communities from Loxahatchee National Wildlife Refuge, Florida, United States - Lox_Sample_3.3 | ecosystem: Environmental > Terrestrial > Soil > Wetlands | place: USA: Florida... | reverse complement strand
GAGTCGGAGCTGAAGGTGTCGGCGGTGCGCGGCACCGACGCGTCGTCCGAGATGCTGCACGGTGCGTGGGCGCCGACGGAGCGCGGCTACCGGATCACCTGTGCCATCGAGCTGCCGGACGACGTGGGGGACTTCGGCTTCGACCTGTGCGTGAACCGGTTCCGCGAGGGACGGGAGCGGCGGGTCGGTCAGCTGGTGTGGTCGGGTGCGGGCGGCAGCCGCCTCTACCTGGCGGGGGACCGGCCGTTGACCCACCGGCTGCCGCTGGTGGCGGCCCGGCCGTGAGGATCGGGTGAGCGACGCCGGCGACCTGGAGCGGCGCGCCGCGAGGGCCGTGGCGGGCTTCACGTCCACCCGCTCCAAGGGCCCCGACGCGATGTTCGGCGGGCCCGGCGGGCCGACGCACCTGGTGCGCTCGCGCGGCGCGCGAGTGGAGACGGTGGACGGCCGCGAGTTGCTGGACTGGACGATGGCCCTGGGCGCGGTCGCCCTGGGCTACGCCCACCCGAGGGTCGTGGAGGCCGCCGCACGCGCGGCCCGCGACGGCGCCGTGGGGCCGCTGCCGCACCGGCTGGAGGTCGAGGTGGCCGAGCGGCTGTGCGCGTGCTATCCCGGGGCCGGGCTGGCGCGCTGGTTCAAGACCGGCGCCGAGGCCGTGCAGGCCGCGGTGCGCGTGGCGCGGCTCGCCACCGGCCGCGAGCGGGTGGTGCATGTCGGCTACCACGGGTGGCTGGACGGACCGACCGTCGGGGCCGGGGTGCCGCGCGGCACCGCGGCGATGTGGGCCACGGCACCGTTCGACGACCTCCCGGCGCTCGGGGAGCGGCTCACCGCGGCCGACGCGGCGGCCGCGATCGTCGTGGAGCCGGTGATCGAGCGCGCGCCGTCGCCGGGGTGGCTCGCGGGAGTGCGCCGCCTGGCGACGGAGCACGGCGCCGTGCTGGTGTTCGACGAGATCAAGACGGCCTTCCGCCTCGCGGCCGGCGGGGCGGCCCGGCGTTGGGACGTCCAGCCGGACCTGGCCGTGGTGGGGAAGGCCCTGGCGAACGGCTTTCCGCTCGCCGCGCTGCTGGGACGTGCCGAGCTGATGGCGCGGGTGCGGGAAACCTGGATCTCCTCGACGCTCGCCACGGAGTTCGTGGCGCTGGCCGCGGCCGGCGCGGTGCTCGACGTATGGGCCGAGATCGACGTGGCGGCCCACCTGGCGCGGGTCGGAACCGGGATCCGGGCGGCGCTGGAGGCCTGCGCCGCGGCGGGAGGGTGGACCGTGGAAGGCATGCCCGAGATGTGGTTCCTGCGGTTTTCCGACCCCGAGCGCGAGCGGCGGTTCCTGCTGGGATGCGTCGGCCGGGGCGTGCTCCTCAAGCGCGGCGCCTACGACTTCCCCAGCCTCGCCCACGGTGACGCCGAGGTGGAGGAGACGATGCGCGCCGTCCGCGCCACGCTGCCGGAGCTGGGTCCGTGACCCGGGCGGCGGCGCCGCGGCCGCTGGTGGACGTGCACGCGCACTTCCTCCACGAGGGCTGCGGGCGGACGGACTGGGCCGGGCGGAACGCCAGCCGCCTCGCGGCGGGCGCGCGCATCGGCATCACGGTGCACGTGGCTTCCATCCTGGGCAGCTTCGGGCACACTTCGCCCACGTACTTCCCGTCGCCACCGGACGTGTCGGCCGGGAACGAGGCGATGCGGGCCATCGCGCGCGCCCACCCGGGCGTGGTCCTGGGCTACGTGACGGTGAACCCCAACTACGCGGACCACGCCATCGCCGAGATCGAGCTGGGTCTCGCGGCGGGGATGGTCGGCGTCAAGCTCGCCGCCAGCCGCCGCGCGAGCGATGCGCTGCTGGATCCGATCGCGGCGCTCGCGGCCGAGCGCGGGGTGCCCGTGCTCCAGCACGTCTGGCAGCGCCGCGTGCGGGAGGTGCCGGGCCAGGAAATCTCCGACGCGCTCGATCTCGCGGCGCTCGCGGCGCGCCACGGCGCCGGCCGGTTCATCCTCGCGCACATCGGGGGCGGCGGCGACTGGGCGCACTCGCTGCGCGCCCTCGCCACGGTGCCCAACGTGTTCGTGGATCTCTCGGGCAGCGGCGTGGACCGGGGGATGCTCGAGCTGTGCCTGGAGTGCGTGGGGGCGGGCCGGCTGCTGTGGGGCACGGACCTGACGATGGACACGGGGCTCGCGAAGCTGCGCGCGCTGGAGGCGATGAACCTCGCGGGCGATGCACTGGAGGAGATCCGATGGAAGACCGCGGCGCGGCTCTTCCGCCTGGGCTTGTAGACCACAACGCGCTGATCGGCGCGTACCCGTTCCGGCGTCTGCCCGACCCGACGCCGGAGCGGCTGGTCGCCGAGCTGGAGCGGCTGGGCATCGCCCGCGCGTGGGTCGGGCACGTGCCGAGCATCTTCTACCGCGACGTGGCCGCGGGCAACGACGAGCTGCTGCGCTGGCTCGAGCCGCACCGCCCGCGCCTGCTGCCGGTGCCGGCCGTGAACCCAGCGTACCCGGGCTGGCGGCGGGAGCTGGAGCGCGCCCGCGCCGGGGGATGTCCGGCGGTCCGGACCTATCCGGCCCACTACGGGTTCGACGCCGCCGGTCCCGAGATGCGGGCGCTGGCGGGGGCGTGCGGCGATCTCGATCTCGCGCTGGTGCTGACGGTGCGCCTCGAGGACGGACGGCAGCGCCACCGGCTCGACGTCGCGGGCGAGCTGCTGGGCGCCGACGTGCGCGCGACGGTCCGCGCGCACCCGCGGGTGCGCGTCCTGGTGACCAACGCGGACCGCGCGTTGATCGAGGAGGTGCACTTCGGCTCCACGCCCGAGGAGGCCGCGCGCCTGCACTGGGACATCGCCTGGCTGTGGGGGCCGCCCGACGACCAGCTGGCGGCGCTCCACCGGAGCATGGGAAAGGACCGCTTCGTGCTCGGAACGCACTTCCCCTTCCGGCTCCCGGAGGCGGCGCTCGCGCGCCGGGCGCTCGCCGAGTAGCGGCGTCGCGCCCACCCGCATAGCTTGCCCGGCGCGCGTCCCTGTTCGGGCGCGTGTTCGCGTTGACCGAGGTGGCTCGAGTGGTCCTGGCCGAGATCGTCTTCCCCGGATGGAATCCCGTCGCGTTCCACCTCGGCCCGCTGGCGGTGCGCTGGTACGGGCTCGCCTATCTCGCCGGCTTCCTCGCCGCCGGCGCCCTGCTCGACAAGATGGTGCGCGACCGGTTCCTGCCGCTCACCTCCGCGGCGGTGAGCGACCTGGTGGGATGGCTCGTGGTGGGGGTGCTGCTCGGCGGGCGCCTGGGCTATGCGCTGTTCTACGATCCGGCCATGTTCGCCCGGCCGCTCGACCTGATCAAGGTGTGGGAGGGCGGTCTGTCGTTTCACGGCGGCCTGGCCGGCGTCGTCGTGGCCTCGGTGCTGTTCGCGCGCCGCCGCAAGATCGCCTGGCGGCGGCTGGCCGACGCCCTGGTGCTGGCGGCGCCGGTCGGGATCTTCCTGGTGCGGATCGCGAACTTCCTCAACGGGGAGCTGTTCGGCCGCGTGGCACCGCCGGGCCTGCCGTGGGGGATGCGGTTCCCAACGGACCCCGCGGCGCTCGCACTCTCGCCGGAGCTGGCGCGTGCCGGAAGCATGAACTGGCACGACGCCTACGCGGCGCTGCGCGCCAGCGGAGGGTGGGCGGCCATCGCGGTGCAGGTGCCGCTGCGCCATCCGTCGCAGCTGTACGAATCCCTGCTCGAAGGCGCCGTGGTGGGCGCGACCCTGTGGACGGTGTACCTGCGCCGCCGCGCGACCCTGCGACCCGGCACGCCGGCGGCGCTGTTCCTGCTGCTCTACGCGGCGGCGCGGTTTCTCATCGAGTTCACCCGCCAGCCGGACCCGCAGTTCGTCACGCCCGCCCACCCGCTCGGCACGGTCCTGGGACCGCTCTCGATGGGCCAGGTACTGAGCCTGCTGCTGGCGCTGGGCGGCGTCGTGCTGCTGCTGTGGCAGGCCAGGGTCGCACCGCCCGCCGCCGCGCCGCCGCCCCCCTCGGCAGCCTGAAAGCGGCGCGGACCCGCCACCGCCGCGCCGCGCTGCGACCGGGCCCCTCCGGGCCCCGGCGGCCCTTGTGAATACTTTCACTCGTTGCTAGAATGCCGCGTCCTTTCCCCATACGACGTCTGCGGCGTCTCACCCTCTGGCCAGGGCCTGGATGACGCGTTCGACCTATGTGATCGCCGGCGGTGTGCTGCTCGGTCTGACCGCAGCACTCGCCGGCGTTTCGTTGGTCAGGGGTCAGGGCGCCGCGGCGCGCGCGCCGGCCGACACGGCGTTCAGCGCGATTCCACGGTCGGCGGGCGCGGGCTACACCAGCCTCGACGGCGTGCGGCCGGGCGGCGACTGGCCCAGACTGGGCCGGCTCAAGGGCCCGGTGCAGCCGATCTTCTACCGGCACGACGTCCACGCCGGCCAGTATCGCATTCCCTGCCTGTACTGCCACAACAACGCGGCCAACTCCTGGACGGTGAACCTGCCGTCGGAGAGCACGTGCATGGGCTGCCACCTCGTGACGTCGGCGCCCGACACGGCGGGGAACCCGAACGCCGACATCGCGAAGCTCCGGGATTTCTACGCCAAGGGCGTCTCGATCCCGTGGGTGCGGATCAACAAGATCCCGGAATACGCGCACTTCCCGCACATGCGCCACGTCGCGGCCGGTCTCGCCTGCCAGACCTGCCACGGCAACATCCAGCAGATGCCGCGCGTGTTCCCGGTGCGCAACGTGAGCAACATGGGCTGGTGCACGAACTGCCACATGGAGCGCGGCGTGACCCGCGACTGCACTGCGTGCCACTTCTAGCCGAGCGTCGAGGAGCGTGATGGAGCGCAGGCGGTTCCTGCAGGTGGCGGGTGCGGCCGGCATCGGGGTGGCCGCCGGCTGCTCGCCCGTGTCCGGCGAGCGCATGCTTCCCTACGTCAACGAGTCGGACGAGCTGATCCCCGGGATCCCGGAGTACTACGCCTCCACCTGCCGGGAGTGCCCGGCGGGCTGCGGCATCGTGGTGAAGACGCGCGAGGCCCGGGCCATCAAGGTGGAGGGCAACCCGCTCCACCCGATCGGCCACGGGCACCTGTGCGCCCGCGGCCAGGCGGCGCTCCAGGGGCTGTACGACCCCGACCGCGTGCGGCAGCCCTTGCGCCGCAGCGCGCGGGGTTTCGAGCCGGTGCCGTGGGACGAGGCGATCCAGGCGATCGGGATGGCGCTGGGCGTGGCGGCCACGTCGGGGCCCGAGCGCGTGGCGCTGGTGACCGGCGCCGACAGCGGCACGCTGGACGCGTTCTACGACGAGTGGCTCGCGGCGTTCCGCTCGCGGCGGCGGCTGCGCTACGAGCCGTTCGCCTACGAGCCGCTGAAGGAGGCCAGCCAGCTCACCTTCGGGGTGGCGGCGGTGCCGGAGTTCGACTTCGCGGCGGCGCGGTACGTGCTCTCCTTCGGCGCCGACTTCCTCGAGACCTGGCTCTCGCCGGTCGAGTACGCGCGCCAGTTCGCCGCGGCGCACCGCTGGCAGGACGGCGCGATGGCGAAGTTCGTCGCCGTGGAGCCGCGGCGCGGCCTCACCGGCTTCAACGCCGACGCGTGGATCGCGCCGAAGCCGGGCAGCGAGGGCCTGCTGGCGCTCGGCATCGCCGCGGCCGTGGTGCGGCACGGCAAGTCGGAGCTGTCCGGGGCCGAGGCCGACCGCGTCCGCGGCTTCCTGGCGCGGTTCACGACCCGGAGCGTGTCCAACGCCACGGGCGTGGCCGAGGACGTGATCGAGCGCGTGGCGCGCGAGTTCGCCGCGGCGCGGCCGAGCCTGGCGGTGGCGGGTGGCGTGGCCGGCCAGCACCGCGCCGCGACCCAGACCGCCGCCGCCGTGAACCTCCTCAACTACGTGGCGGGCAACGTCGGTCGCACCGTGCGCTACCACGCGACCTCCCCGTGGGACCGGGTCTCGCGCTACCGCGACGCGGTCGCCTGGGTGGCCGCGATGCGCGCGGGCTCCATCGACGTGGCGATCGTGCAGGGGCCCAACCCGGCCTTCTCGCTGCCCAGGAGCGTTGGGTTCGCCGACGCCTTCAGGAAGGTCGGCCTCAAGGTCGCGCTGGCGAGCCATCTGGACGAGACGGCGGAGCTGTGCGACTACGTGCTCCCGGACCTCACGCCGCTCGAGCAGTGGGGCGTCGTGGAGCCCGCCGCCGGGGTGCGGAGCTTCGTGCAGCCCGCGATGACGCCGGTCTTCGACGGCACCCGCCAGGCCGCCGACGTGCTGCTGGCGATCGCGGCCAGGGCGGGCAAGGCGGTCGGGCGCGGCGCCACGAGCGCGCGCGAGCTGGTGGCCGCCGGGGTGGCGCCGGGCGCGCTGGACCGCGCGCTGCAGCACGGCGGCGAGTTCGCGACCGCGCCGGCCCGGGCGGTGCGGCTGGTGCCCGACTTCGCGCGGCTGTCCTACCAGGCGCCCGCGTTCGACGGCGACGCGGCCGCGGGGCTGGTGCTGGTGGTCTACCCGTCGGCGTCGCTGTTCGACGGGCGCGGCGCCAACAAGGGCTGGCTCCAGGAGCTGCCCGACGCCGCGACCAAGATCGCCTGGCAGACCTGGGTCGAGGTGAACCCGGCCACGGCGGCACGCCTGGGCGTGGCGAACGGCGACGTGGTGACCGTGACCTCGCCGCACGGCAGCGTCGAGGCTCTGGTCTACCTGTATCCCGGCGTGCGCCCCGACGTGGTCGCGATGCCCGTCGGCCAGGGGCACCGCGCCTACGGGCGCACCGCCCGCGGCCGCGGGGCGAACCCGCTCGAGCTGCTGGGGGCCGACGCGACCGACGCCTCGGGGGCGCTCGCCTTCTGCTCCACGCGCGTGACGCTCGCCAAGACCGGGCGGTGGCAGAAGCTCGCCACCACCGAGGGCAGCCCGCGGCAGCTGGGGCGCGGCATCGCGCGCGCGGTGAGCGTGGCGGGCGCCCTCGCCGGCCGCGTCGAGCCGGGACCCGAAGCCACGCTCAGCGACGCGGAGCGCGCGGCCGTCGCCGCCGCGGCCGCATCGCAGCGCGCCCGCGCCGAGATCGGCATCTACGCCAAGCCCAACCCGAAGTGGGAGATGGTCATCGACCTCTCCCGCTGCACCGGGTGCCAGGCCTGCGTCACCGCCTGCTATGCCGAGAACAACATCCCCGTGGTGGGCGAGGAGCAGACCCTCCGCCACCGCGGGATGGCGTGGATGCGGCTGGAGCGCTACTTCGAGGGCGACACCTCGAGCACCGACTTCCAGGTGCGCCAGATCCCGATGCTGTGCCAGCAGTGCGAGCTGGCGCCGTGCGAGCCGGTGTGCCCGGTCTACGCCTCGTACCACACGCCCGACGGCCTCAACGGCCAGGTCTACAACCGCTGCGTCGGCACGCGCTACTGCGCCAACAACTGCCCCTACAAGGTGCGCTACTTCAACTGGTGGGACTACGGGCGCGAGCAGGATCCGTATTTCGCGTTCGCCGAGCCTTTGAACTGGCAGCTCAACCCCGACGTGACGGTGCGGACCAAGGGCGTGATGGAGAAGTGCACCTTCTGCGTCCAGCGCATCCGGTTCGCGCAGAACGACGCCAAGGTCAGGAAGCGCGACCTCGCGGACGGCGACATCACGCCCGCCTGCGCGCAGACCTGCCCGGCGGACGCGATCCTGTTCGGCGACGCGCACGACCCGGCGAGCCGCGTCAGCCGGCGCAAGACGGACGCACGGGGCTACCACGCGCTCGACATGCTGAACGCCAAGCCGGGCATCACGTACCTCGAGCGCGTGATCGCGACCGAGGGGGCCTAGCGCCGTGGGCACCGTGGCCGAGACGCTGTCGGGGGCCGCCGTCGCGGCCGAGCCGTCGTACGCCGACGTCACGCGGGACATCGTGGCGACGCTGCGCCCGCCGGGTCGCAAGTACTACGTCGGCCTGGGGTTGGTGCTCCTCGGCCTGGCGTTCGGCGCCGTCTCGTGGGGCTGGCAGCTCCGCTACGGCCTGGGCGTCACCGGCTACCAGCCGCCGATCTTCTGGGGCACGTACATCGCGTGCTTCGTGTTCTGGGTGGGCATCGCGCACTCGGGCACGCTGATCAGCGCGATCCTGCTGCTGTTCCGCTCGACGTGGCGCACCGCCGTCTACCGCTGCGCCGAGATGATGACGGTGTTCGCGGTGATGACGGCGGGGCTGTTCCCGGTCCTCCACCTCGGCCGCGCCTGGTACGCCTACTGGGTCTTCCCGTACCCGAACTTCCGCGGCGTGTGGTCGAACTTCCGCTCGCCGCTGGTGTGGGACGTCTTCGCGATCTCGACCTACCTCACGGTGTCGGCCACGTTCCTGACGATGGGGCTGATCCCCGATTTCGCCGCCGTGCGCGACCAGGCGGCGGGCTGGCGCCAGCGGCTGTACGGGCTGGTGTCGTTCGGGTGGAAGGGGTCGGACCGCGAGTGGCGCCACTGGGGCAAGATGTACCTGTACCTCGCCGGCTTCGCGACGCCGCTGGTGCTGTCGGTGCACAGCGTCGTGTCGTGGGACTTCGCGATGGCCATCGTGCCGGGCTGGCACGCGACGATCTTCGCGCCGTACTTCGTGGCGGGCGCGATCTTCTCGGGCTGCGCCCTGGTGATCACGATCCTCGTGCCGCTGCGGAAGGCGTACCACCTGGAGCGCTACATCCAGGTCCGGCACTTCGACAACCTGGCCAAGGTCTGCCTCTTGACCGGCCTGATCGTGGCGTACGCCTATGGGGTGGAGTTCTTCATCGCCTGGTACAGCGGCAACCCGTTCGAGCGGGCGTCGTTCTACAACCGCGCCTTCGGGGACTACTGGTGGGCGACCTGGATCATGCTGACCTGCAACGTGTTCGTCCCGCAGCTGCTGTGGTTCAGGAAGATCCGGACCAGCCTCTCGGCGCTGTTCGCGATCTCGATCTTCATCAACATCGGGATGTGGTTCGAGCGCTGGGTCATCATCGTGACCGGGCTGTCGCACGAGTACGAGCCGTGGCAGTGGACGTACTACTTCTTCCGCTGGCCCGAGATCGGCATCCTGGTCGGCAGCTTCTGCTGGTTCTCGATGTGGTTCCTGCTGGCCATCAAGTTCCTGCCGGTGGTGGCCGTCTCCGAGCTGAAGGAGGCGGCGGCGCCGCCCCTGCGGGCGGGGGGCGCGCGATGAGCGCCGGGCCCGGGATCGTGGGGGTGTTCGGCCACCTGGACGCGACGGTCGCCGCGATCGAGCAGCTGAAGGCGCGCGGCTACGCCAACTACCGCGTGTACTCGCCCGTGCCCCGGCCCGAGCTGGCCGACGCGCTGAAGCAGAAGGTCAGCGCGGTGCGGGTGTTCACCCTGTTCGGCGCGCTGTTCGGCACCTGTTTCGGCTTCTTCTACGCCATCGCCACCTCGCTCGACTGGCCGCTGATCACCGGCGGCAAGCCCATCATCTCCTGGCCGCCGTTCATCGTGATCGGCTTCGAGACCACGATCCTCCTGGGCTCGCTCATCACGGTGGGCGGGATGTTCCTGCTGGCGGGCCTGCCCAAGCTGGGCCGCGCGCCGGGTTACGACCCGCGCTTCAGCGACGACAAGTTCGGCGTCGTGGCGTTCGGTGGGCCCGCCCAGCTGGCGGAGGCGCGCGAGCTGTTCGCGGCCGCGGGCGCCGAGGAGGTGAAGGATGTCTGAGCCGCGGGTCCAGGGTCGCGCGGCCGCGGCGGCGGCGCTGGCGCTGGCGCTCGGCGCGGCGGGCTGCACCACGCTCGACAACGCCATCGCCAAGGTGCCGTGGTTCACGACCATGCAGCAGCAGGTGGTGGTGCGGCCGTTCGAGGCGGGCGCGCTCGACAGCGGGGCGCAGCGGATGCCGCCGCCGGGCGCCGTGCCGGTCACGGGCGAGGAGGACTCGCTCGACATCCTGACCGATCTCAAGGGGCTCAGGAACCCCGTGCCGCCGACCGCGGCGTCGCTCCAGCGGGGGCAGCTCCTCTACGACAGCTATTGCATCGTGTGCCACGGGCCGGCGGGACATTCCGACGGCACGGTGGTGCCGAAGTTCGTGCCGCCGCCCGACATCACGCATCCGACGACGCAGCAGCGGAGCGACGGCTACATCTACGCGATGATCAAGCAGGGCCGCGGCATCATGCCCAAGTACGGCGACAAGATCCGCGACGCGACCGACCGGTGGAACGTGGTCAACTACGTGCGCAAGCTGCAAGGACTGCTGCCGTGACCAGAGCGCAGGGTTCGAGCGTCGCCGGAGCGCCGGGGCGGCGGGGGACGGCGGCGGCATGACCGACCACTCGCTGCGGGACGCGGTGCTCGCGAAGCTGGGGCGGCCCCTGCCCGGATGGCTCGTGCCGTTCCTGGTCGCGCTGGCGGTGGTCGGCGGGGGCAGCTTCCTGGTTCTGCTCCCGGGTCACGGCTCGGATCGCGCCTGGCACGCCTTCTTCGTGAACTGGCTGTTCTGGACCGGCCTGTCCCAGGCCGGCGTCGTCTTCTCCGCCTCGCAGATCCTGTCCAACGCGCACTGGAGCCACCCGGTCCGGCGCATCGCCGAGGCGTCGGTGGCGTTCCTGCCGGTCGCGCTCCTCCTGTTCGTGGTGCTGTGGTTCGGGCGGGTCCACATCTTCCCGTGGGTGGCGGCGCCCGTGGAGGAGTGGCCGAAGAGCTTCTGGCTCAGGGACTGGTTCGTGTTCCTGCGCGACGGGGCCGCGCTGGTCGTCCTGTTCGCGGTGAGCTTCTGGTACATGTACCACTCGCTGCGCCCCGACGCGGCACTCCTGACGTCGCAGTCTCCCGGGCGCGGGGGCCGGCTGTACGGCTGGCTGGCGCGCGGCTGGACGCCGGGCGCGGCGGACGAGGGCGCGCAGATCGCCCGTTCGCACGAACGGCTGGGGCAGATCGGCGCGGCCGTGGTGATCATCTACATCCTGGTGATGACGCTGATCGCGTTCGACCTGGTGATGAGCCTCGCGCCGCACTGGCTGTCGAACCTCCTCGGCGGCTACCTCGCGGTGGCGGCGTGGCTCATGGGCCTCATGGTCCTCGCGCTCACCACCATCTTCTGGCGGCGCCACCTCGGCCTGGAGGAGCTGATCCCCTCCCGGACGATGCACGACCTCGGCAAGCTGTGCTTCGCCTTCACGGTCTTCTGG
>Ga0335079_10009370_pt1 | contig 11160 bp, 9 predicted proteins | sample Lox_Sample_33_FD_206719 | JGI IMG/M metagenome (GOLD analysis project Ga0335079, IMG submission 206719) | Soil microbial communities from Loxahatchee National Wildlife Refuge, Florida, United States - Lox_Sample_3.3 | ecosystem: Environmental > Terrestrial > Soil > Wetlands | place: USA: Florida... | reverse complement strand
ACCGTATTGGGACGGGAATGCTCGACTACCTGCTCAAGCTGAGGGCTATCGAGCGGTCGGACGACCCGAAGATACTCATTCAAAGCGTGATAGATTACTTTGTCAAGGCGGGGTATGCCAAGAGCTTTCGGTACGAGCTGGAAGGAGCTCCTCCAGATACTTTTGTGAGCAGATATGAGTCGGCACGGTACTATACAACTGTCTTTAGACGCATCCAGAAGGAAGGCAGCGCTCTCTTGTCTTGTCCGCTGTGCTTGGTTGGTCATTCCATCTGGGCTACTCAGGGTTGGAAGTTTGGGGATGCTTTCGAAGTACGGATCAAGGCGGACGGCCAAGTCCTAATCAAGTCGAAGGTCTACCCATCGACGGAGCGGTTCACCGAAAAGGACGCTCTAAGATTCTCCCAAATGAAAGTGTGGTCATAGTTCAATGTGGAGTGGCTACCTCCCTGCGTGGGGCGCAGCGCCCGCTAACAACATAAGGGTAGCTGGCAGGGCAATTAACTAGATGGCGCAAATCCCGGCCGGGGCAGCTCTAATCAGAGCGCAGAATGGACTCTGTTCGACTATCAGGGGACAGTATGAGCTAATCAGCAATGCTAAAATCCAGCGCGCACTGATTTCCCGTCTGACGAGAAACCCCTTTAATCATCGGAACCTCAATGAGTTCAGGTTCGGCTTGGCCCTTTTTGCGTTGATAAATGAGCAAGGACCCGCTTGGGATTCCAAACTTCCAATGCGCGATCAGAAAGGCTGGAAGGAGCATGCCGTGTTTATGGACGCGCTTGCAGATGAGAAGTTCATCGTATTGGGAGGTCCCCTCAAGAAAGGGTCAAGACATAGAACCCTCTTGATTTTCGACGCCCTTGACGAGGAAACCATCCGAACTAGGATGGCAGCAGATCCTTGGATTCGCGACGGAACCCTTCGAATTGTCGACATATACAGGTGGGAAATCTTGCTCGGCGGGTTGAATGATAGGAGTGGTTGAAATGCACGCTCCCGCGCATGTTACCTTTGGCGGACGACTTTTCGCATCACAAGCTTTCTCGACCCTAGCTTGACGACGGGGTGAAACCCCGCCCTTGCGAACATAGCCGACGTTCCGCCGGCGAGGAAGGAGCTTCCGCAAGGCTTCCCGTGGATATCCAAGGGATACGCGTCGACCACCCCCCCTCCCTTCTCGGCGATTAGCCGGAGCGCGCCTTATAGCGCGGCTTTCGCCACTCCTTCCTTCCTCCTGTCTCGGTCTACGAAGAAGCAGGGTACCCTCCAGTCCGGCTGGGCCAGACCAAGCCTTCCATACGCGCCCATCCTTCCCGGAATCTCTGCCGGCGGCCCGAAGAGGCACCAACCGATCGCATCTTGCCCGTCGTAGACCAGGGCTGAATGAGATTTGTCCTCCCCAACGAGCTTCTTCTCGAGATTCTTATTCCGCGATGCGCTTCCCGTCCCTTTCCCCTTCGGGTCAGACAAGACAACGCACCAGCACCCGCCCCACACGCATTGTGCTTCTCCACCATCTTGACGAAGTCAGGCCAAGTCTTCGGACCAAGTTCTCTGATTGAGAATCCTTTCATGATGCGTCACCTGGCAAGGGCCACCGGTCATATGCGAGTTCTTCTTGGCTTTTATCTTTGGTCTGGGGTTTGCCGCTACTTCCGACACGTGTATGACCTAATTGACCGAAGTCTCATTAGGCGATGGTGCAAGAATGGTCGTGCCCGGGTCTGCCTCATCAGTTTAGTCCCGGAATTCCATGATCCAATCACGGCCGGGACAATGAATAACATTCGTTCGGAATCCCAATACGTTTCGCCATCCTCGAGTCTCATCCTCATAACAATGGTTTTATCACTTGGTTCTCCGGACAAGCATTTCGCTTGACCGACGGTGGGCGCAGACTTGCCGCCATCATGTTTACCGACATGGTCGGCTACACTGCACTAGGACAACGAAACGAGGCCCTATCGCTTGCCCTTGTTGAGGAGCAAAGGAAGCTCATCAGACCTATCTTGGCTAGACATAGCGGCAGGGAAGTAAAGACGATAGGAGACGCCTTCCTCATCGAATTCCCAAACGCTGTGGATGCTGTTAGGTGCGGGTACGACATACAGAGGGCAATAAGGGAGTTCAACCTCTCCCTCGCACCCGAGAAGAGGATTCACATCCGCATTGGAGTCCACCTCGGCGAGGTCGAAGTATCACAGAACGACATCTCTGGGGATGCCGTGAACGTCGCTTCGAGGATTGAGCCTTTGGCCGAGGATGGCGGCGTCTGCATTTCCCGACAGGTCTATGATCATGTTCAGAACAAGGTCGATCTTCATCTTTCCACTCTAGGTCTCAAAGGGCTCAAGAACGTCGCTGCCCCAGTCGAAGTTTACAAAATGAACATGCCCTGGGACGATGTCGCCGAGCAGAAGCTCAAAGCGCCTAGGGAGCGTTTGGCCGTCCTTCCCTTCGTGAGCATGAGTCCGGACCCAAACGACGAGTTCTTCGCGGATGGGCTCACTGAAGAGTTGATCGGCAAAATATCCCAGATCAAAGGCCTCGAAGTCATCGCCCGCACCTCGGTAATGAGCTTCAAGAAGAAGGACAAAATGGTGTCCGAGATCGCCAAGCAATTGGACGTGGGAACCGTTGTTGAAGGGAGTGTCCGTAAGGCCGGGAACAGGATCCGCGTCACTGTTCAGGTTATCGACGCCAGCACGGAGGGACATCTCTTTTCCAACAACTATGACAGCAACCTTGATGATATCTTCGCCGTCCAGAGCGACATTGCTGAAAAGGTCGCTGAGTCGATTCCCGGGACCGTCCTGACTTCTCGCGAGGGACCAGAGGAAAGAGACACTACGGACACCGAAGCGTACACCATGTTCTTACAGGGGACTGCTCTCCTTAGCTCTGAAGACGAAGAGCCTTTGAAACACGCCTTGACGCTGTTCGAACAGGCTGTGACGCGGGATCCCAAGTTCGCCAGAGCTTACTCGGGAATGTCACAATGCTACAATAGACTGGCAAACGGCGGGTACATGCTTTGGGAGGAGGCCATCAACCAGGGCAAGATTGCTGTCAAGAAGGCGCTGGAGCTTAACCCCAACTTGGCCGAGGCGCATGCCAGGCTGGCGGCCATCATGTTCATGGCGGACGACCCGCTCGACGCCAGGCGGGGGGAGCTTCGCAAGGCTTTGGAACTGAATCCTAACCTAGCAGAGGCAGCTTGGCAGCAAGCCCAAGAATCCGGGGTGGCCGGAGATTCGTTAGAAATGGTGAGAGCGGCGGAAAGAGCGTACCAAATGGACCCCCTCTCTCCTGCAACCGTACGACTATTGGGGATATACTATCTGTACGCAGGGAGGAAAGAAGATGCCTTGAACCACTGGAAGAAGACCATGCATCTCAATCGCTACGGAACATATCGCGCTATGTTCGACTACCATGCCAGCATCGGAGCCTACGGAGAAGCCGAAAAGGATCTGAGTGAGCTTGAGCGATTGGGACCAACCTTGGAATACACCTATCTCAACAAGGGACTACTTGCTGCCCTGACAGGTCACGCAAAGACCGCCTACGAGATGATCGAGAAGTTGGACACCACTCACACGTCAGGATGGGCTCGGTCATTGTCAGCCGGATACATCTATCTCGCGCTGGGAGATTCAGACAAGTTCTTCGAGTACATGTTCAGAGCGGCCGACGACCACACCCTGGCCGTCACTACTATCCGATTTAATCCCATGCTGGAAAAGGCGAGGAGCGATCCGCGGTTCCCCCAGATATTCAAGCGAGCGGGCCTTCCGGTGAAACCAGGCACCATCCTGAAATAACATCCATTTGGTTGCCCCAATCCCGGCCGGGGCAATCCAAGCACGAGCTGAATAACGCTTCGAAAAAAGAGCCGCTCTAGGTCTGTTCGGTCTCATGAAGACTCAACTGACCCGAGTGGAAGTTCAGTCGTCCGCAGATTGGTTCCGCACATCCCCCGCCGAGTATTCACTGGTGGAATGAGCTGGGACTGGTCTAGTCTTCGTCGCGCAGACGTTACAGTAGCCTGAGACGAACTTGCTGATTCCGCCTGTTGCTGGGTCGTAACTGTGCCTTTCCGCCGCGCCGATATCCAGTCCATACATATGAATGCTAAGCGAGGGCTTGTCAGAGATGTTGTCGATTCTTTGGATTCCTGCCTTGCCAAGAATGGTCACGTGTCCCTTCGTATTGGTTCTCTCGCTGACCAACTCCAGCCTCGCGATCTTGGGATTTGAGCCATCATCTGTCCGCCTGTAAGTCGACTCTCTTTCTTCCCCATCGTATACCCCGACCACCGCCCAGGTGAGGTGGTCATGAATGGGAGTCGTCTGGCCCGGAGCCCAATTCCCGCCCATGACAGAGAAGATTCTGTCCTGAGGCCTGTAGATGAGGTTGTTCGCAAATCGGTCTCTCCTCGGGGCGAAGGCTCCGGTCGGGACAGAGTTAGGCGTCGTCACTAGCTTCTACATCAGGGGCTTCAGGAGACGGAGAGCGTCGGACTCGAGTGGGCATGATCTTATGACGTCCTCTACATCCTTCGTGAACAGGTCAATCGAGTAGGCGGCCATCTGTAGCTGAACAGCACGCAAAAGGGAGAGCACCACTCTAAAGGATTTCCTTGCGCATATGCAGCGGTCCATAGCCCCTCCTGGCTCATTGGACGTGCCAAAGCACACTGGCGTGGCGCTAGCATGTATTCATGCGACTAGTCGTAATGCCTTACTGCCTCCCACTGTGTAGCTATCGAAGTGAAGTTCGGATGGGTGCAGAGGTAGATGGGCAGGGCTTGTTCATAGCTTATGCAGTATGAGCACTGGTTCGTCGCTAGGGTGGTCACGTTCTCGTAGGCACGCTGCATCGTTGAAAGAGATATGCCGATCGTGATCAGGACTTGACCGGTGCATGTGCCTGGACCCCAGACATAGTAGTTGTTATGACCGCTTATCGCCTTCGGCAGCCCCAGGCTCCCCCCGAAGAAATTCACGGCGCTCGCCTCACCGTAGTTCGAAGTGAATATGCACGCCTGGTTCCTCTGGCTCGCCGGGAGGCTGTCGTAGGCGATCGAGAGGTTGGAGACAAGCCCACTCCAGCCGTATCTATCGGGTAGCGGGCTAACTTGGTAGTCGGCGCTACCATAGCTGTTGATGACTGCCCGCGGAGGAAGTATCGGCATGGCGAGGGGCGCGAGCAAGATGGCGACGACCGCCAGGCACGCGATGTACGGTCTGGACCCGAACCATCTGAACACTCGTTTCCTTGAGATCGAACTCCTTTCAACCATCAAGGCGCCCCCGGCGTACAGCATCGGGTAGACCGGTGCAAGGTAGTACGGCTTCATGTCTAGGACAGTCATGAACACGTAGAGAAGTACGTAGGCGAGCCCGAGTGCCTTCAGCTGGCTTCCGTCGCTCGACCTGAGGTAGAAGTAGAGGCCTATCACGAAGACTGGGACGTTGAGGAAGCTCATCAGCGCCAGCTGGGTATAGAGAAAGCTCAGCGGACCACCCCCACTCACGTCGCCCGTGAACTCCAGGTAGAAGTGGACCATCGGCCATCCGTTGACAGCATTCCAGTAGGTCAATGGTAGCAGGAAACCGACGGACAGCAGGCATCCCAGCACGAGCCACTTCGACCTGACGTATTTCCTCGCCGAGGGGATTGCAACGAACGAGACGAGGAGAGCTCCCACGAAGAAAATGATTGTGAGCTTCGTCAGCAGTCCGATTCCAACGACCAGCCCCGCGACGACCCAGAGTTTTGGTTCCCGACGTCTTACCGTCCTGATTACCACGTATGCCAACAGGGACCACCATAATGAGTCCATAAAGTCCGGCGTGAAGATTGATCCGAACGCAAGGAATGCGAAAGACAACAGAGTCGAGACGGCGGCGAGCAGCTGGGCCCTCCTCCCCCCGCCGAGCTCCCTCGCCATCAACCCCGCCAGGAAGACGAGCACGGCCTCTGCCGCAGCAGGCAAGACGTGGATGGATACCAACGAGCCGCCGGCGAAAACATTGAGAAGGGCGGCTACGTACGCAATCATGGGCGGAAAGTCAACGTAGCCCAGAGAGAGATGCTGTGTGCCGCTCACAATGTAGTACAGCTCGTCCCGAAAATACCCATAGTTGCCCGCGAAGACCATGTGTGCAACGAAATCGGCAAGCGCTAGGTATGCCAGGAGGGCTGTGGTGCCAGTGAAAGTGCTTCTCCCCGGCAGGACCAATTTGCCTTTGATCGGTGCCTGCGCGGCCAACATCGGAAATTACCTGCGAGAGGCTGTTAAGGCTTCCTCACAGAGCTCCCGCTTTCTTATGGCACTTCTGGAGAGTAGGTGCATCGTGCTCATCGACATGATGTGAGCGAGCTTGGACTGCTAAGGGTACCCGGGAATCAATTGGTTGTCCTCGTCCCGGCAAAGGCAGCTCCGCGTAAGCGCATCGGGATCATCGGCGTCACAACCCAGATCCTGCATTCGTGTGGTTTTGAATGCGAGAACTCAACGGCGCTGGACGATGTTGATAGGATTCCCGTCTGGGTCTGCCACAAGCCGTCCGAAGATCATACTGGTTGGGATGGAAGGTGTGTGGTGGTGAAAGAGACGGAGCGCCCTCCGATGTCAGGCGCGTGTAGTCGCGGTCGGCGTCGTCGGACCAGAGTATTATCGTTATTGGGCGCCCGTTGAGGTTGGGGTTGAGCCCATGATGGGAGACGGCGGCTTCGACAGAGGAGATCCCGATGGTGAACTGGTCTAGGTTCACCTCCACATGGGTTGGCGTCCCGTCCCTTGGCGTACGGTAGGTCTCGCGGAAACCGAGGCGCTCATAGAAATTCTCGAGTCGGACGACGTCGCGTGAGAAAATGTCGATTGAGGGAGTCTGAAATACGTTCTGAAGTACGCTAGGTCCTGTTATGAAATACGTCCTTCGTCTACACTAATTCGTGGTACTTGAGCACCAGTTTCCGCCTTGACCCCGGTCAAGATCCCAGTAGCGTCTGTTGGCTCATCCGTTTTTATGGCCTTTCACCATTCGGAAGTCATTTGTTCACTTCAGGACGAACCTTCCCACTTGACTTCAAGCGCCCTAAGCAGGGTTCAGCCAGATGATGTTACCGTCGGGGTCTTCAAACTGGGCGAACATCCCCCATCCTTCGTCCTTGGGTGGGTGGGGAAACTTCACCCCTTTGGCTCTGAGCTGCTGGTAGGTCTTCTCGATGTCCTTCGTGGACAGCGCGATGCCGCTGTTCCCCTTCTCAAGGTTCTTGCTTTGGCAGAGGTGGAGCACAGTCTTCGATCCCTTGGGGGCGACCGTGATCCAGTGCCCTTGAGTATCCCTGGCCTCGAGCCCCAATACATCAGTGTACCACTTCAACGCCTTCTTGGAGTCCGAGACAACGATGGCCACATCCACAATGCCATTTATCATGACCTTTTTTCGCACAGGACGCGGATAAGTCTGTTGTTTCGGTCAGACCGTCCACCGCTATGGTGGCCCATTCGGACAGGGGACTCATCGACCCACCGTCAGGCGGATGAAGCGAGAAGCGGGTTCACAGAAAAGCTGTAGGAACGTCTTTAGCTTTGGTCAGTTTCTGGACGATGAATGAGGGTTCAGGCACTCTTCTGCGACTATGACGGAACGCTCGCTCCGCTCCAAGTCTCTCGAGCCCAATCAAGAATCCCTGGCCGGCTGGCGGATACACTGCGGCGGGTCCACCAATCGATTCCCATAGCTATTGTGACCGCGAAGGATTACTCCTTCATTCATGAGCGGACCGCCTTTGCCGACGCATGGTCCTGCGTGTACGGCTTCGAGACCATAACGAGACAAGGAATCAGGCGGGTGGGAAGAATCCCCAAAGGCCTTGCCCGCGCCGAGCGAGTCGGAAAGAAGATGCCGAATCACCCTCGCGTCGAGTCAAAGAGGACGTCCACGGGGGCTGTCTGCGGGCTCTGCGTTGAATGGAACCGTGAAGACGCACCGATTGAAGAAATCGTGAACTCCGGCATTTCAGAGATTCGAAAATCAGGGCTTCAGGCTTTTTACGATCCCTATTATCCAATGGTTGATGTGCTGCCGGCAGGTCACGACAAAGGGGTGGCGGTTGAGACTTTGAAGGAGATGCTGGGGGTCAGGGAAGGGCTGATGTACGTGGGAGATTCACCTTCAGACAATCCAGCGTTTGCCGAGGTCGAGGTGAGCGTGGGAGTTCTGGGGGGGTGGCCGCAGCGGAATCTGGAATGCGACTATCTGATCGATGGAAGAGTGCTCGGCCGATTCCTCTTGTCCCTTCTCAAGAATAACTTAGAGTTCTCGAAGGTGCTGACTGGCATCAGGGCGAATGAGAGCTGATTTGTTTGCACGGACTCGAGGTCAACTTCACGTAAGAGCTATTCAAAGGGGCCGGAGCTCGGGCACTCAGGATTTCGGCTAGGACGAAGCACGACTATCCATGGGAACATCAACCAGCATTTCGCCGGCCACGCTGCTATCTTCTCTCTTGAGCATGACATATTCCGCATGCGCCCAGCCGAGAGGACAGGCCCAGGCAACATAGCCGGGAATCGAAATCGAAGTCCTTTCGGCCCTATAGATGCCGTTGAGAACCCTTCCGTTGTACTCCGTCTCGTTCTCTCTCCACTCATTGTAGCCTTTCAAGGGAGCTATCTTCTCAGGTATTTCCATGTCCGGGCTCGACGCTCCATGGATGAACCTAAGACACTCCTCCATCAAGTCTACCTTGCCAAGTTGCTGATAGAACCTTGCCATCCACAGAGTGAACAGGGGCCAGGAGGCTCCTGTTCCTCCAGTGTACCAGTGCCAGTCCTTGACGATTTCGAAGTCGCGGAAACGGTTCAATCCCCCATATTCGACATTCCAAAGCGTCTCCCTCAGGTAGCCCAAGGTTCTTCCCAGGATCTTTTCATCGTGGCAGAGTCCGAAATAGAAGGGGGCGAGTTGGGCGACGTCTGGCGCGCTCACCCTGGTTCCGTCAGGCCGCAGGTTCTTCACGAACAAGCCGCGCTCTTCATCGAAGAGCAGTTCGAGAATTCTGCTCCACAGTCTCCTTGCGTCTGCAAGCCATCTTTGAGCCTTTTCACTGTGTCCTAGTGTTGTAGCTATTATTGAGGCGTCGACTAGTCCCTTCACTGAAGCTGAGTTGGCCCATATTTCGAAGCCCTCTTCGAGGCTTTGATTCTCGTGAATGGAATTCTCAGTTCGGACAAGCCCCCGGACGGCGTCTGTGCCCGCCACAACGAATCCAGCTCCGTCAGCAACAAGCTCCCACACGCTCTCCAGGAACGCACGATTCTCTGAAGACCTGTAGGTGTCATAGATACCTTGGATCACAATTGGAGTGACGTCAGCCTCTATCTTCCGAGTTACATATGGAAATGCTCCGTTGTACCTCTGATAGATTTCTCCTTGTGGCCTTCTGACCTGAAGGAGATACCGGTAGAATCTCATCGACCGGTCATGGAGCCCATACATGTTCAATGCAACCGTCATCATCGAAGCATCTCTGGGATAGACGAACGGGTAGGCGTCATCCCTTTTTGTTGCAAGAATGCCGCCATCCTCTTCCTGTAGCCCGCAGATTATCTCAATACTCTTGTTGGTGATTCCCTCCCCAGCAGGCAAGAACTTGTATCCTGTGCCGAGAGTGTAATTAAGCGTCTTCTTTGAACAGCCCTTGGTCTGGCAGATAGCTTGGCCGGCACTGCCTTTTCCCAAAGAGATTCGTTCAACCGCGGCAGGCGACTGCACACAGAACTCGTAGGACGCATGGTTTCGCACATCGCTTGCCATCGCCGCATCAGGAATTCGAGGCTAAACGCTGAGGATCGTTATCTCTAGAACGGAACGTGCGTGACCTGATTACGCCGGATGGAACAGACGGGGCTGGCTTTCAAGCGCGGACCTTCCGAAGAAGTTAAAGGGTCAAAGGCAGTTCGTCCGACCATGGGCAAGAAAGGAAGGGAAATCGTGAAGGCGAATCTCAGGGAGGTCATCAAGGACCTGAACACGGCATACTCCGACGAGTGGCTCGCGCACTTCCAGTACTGGTACATGGCGCAGTGGATCAAGGGAATGGACGCTGATACCTTGAGGCCGGTTCTCGAAGAACAGTCCGGGGACGAGCTCGGTCACGCCGGCAAGATTGCCGAAAGAATAATCCAGCTCGGAGGACGCCCAGTGGCCCATCCGGCCCAGCTCCTGAAGGCGAGCGGCTGCGGTTTCAAAGAGCCTCCCGGCAAGCGCACCGATCTCCAGCGGGTCATCAAGGATGTGTTGGAGGCAGAGGCATGTGCCATCGACTTCTACAGTAGGATGGCGGCAAAATACCGGATGACAGACCTTGTCACCCACGAGCTCTTCGAAGACCTTCTGAAGGACGAGGTCAGCGACGAGGAGCAGTGGGAAGACTTCCTAGATCGCTAGGTCTGTTTCGACTTCCCCTTCGACCATCGGGGGCCTCTCCCAAGAGTTTCCACGGGAGCCTGCCTAGCGGAGACTGGATGCCTCGCACAAACCGTGCGCTTGCTCAGCTGGGGCTCGGACAGGTGAAGTCGAGCGGTCCGCGACCTTCCGCCGTTCATGCAATTCTCAGTCAGCCCCTATTCACTCCGAGTCGGTATTATAATCGGCCATCAAGGTGGGGTCCCCAGCGGTGAAGTCCGGGAAAGTCCGCGAGTTCGTCAATTCCTTCGGTCCCGCATGGGTAGTCATGATTGCCGATGTCGACGCCCCTAGCATTCTTACTGCAGCGACCGTCGGGGCGACCTACTCCTATGGCCTGATCTGGTTCTTCATCCTACTCATCCCCCCTCTCTTTGTCATTCAGGAAGCGAGCGGCCGCATCGGATTAGCGACCGGCCAGGGACTCGGAGAAGTGATTCGCAGGAACTACTCCAGGCGAGTTGCTCTTCTGGCAAGCCTCCCCATGGCCGTGGTCAGTGTGGTCAGCTATGTGGCAGAGTACGCAGGTATCGCGGTCGGAATGGGGCTGCTCGGCGTCCCACCGGTGATCTCGGTACCCGCCGCTTACATCGCGTACGTCGGAGTGGTGGTCTGGAAGAGGTACCTTACGACCGAGAAGGCTCTGCTGGCAATATCGGCGGTCCTCATCG
>Ga0335079_10009368_pt1 | contig 11161 bp, 10 predicted proteins | sample Lox_Sample_33_FD_206719 | JGI IMG/M metagenome (GOLD analysis project Ga0335079, IMG submission 206719) | Soil microbial communities from Loxahatchee National Wildlife Refuge, Florida, United States - Lox_Sample_3.3 | ecosystem: Environmental > Terrestrial > Soil > Wetlands | place: USA... | reverse complement strand
AGCACTGTATGGCCGGCTTCGGCCAGCTGATAAATAAGGTCCCAGAAGCTGCGGCGCGCGATCGGATCGACGCCCGAAGTGGGCTCGTCGAGAAACAGGATCTGCGGCGAGTGCACAATGGCGCAACCGAGAGCCAGGCGCTGTTTCCAGCCGCCGGCCAGCAGGCGGGTCAAGCTGGAGCGGCGGTCGGTGAGCCCGGCCATGCGCAGAACGTACTCTTTGCGTTCCTCGCGGCGCTCGTGGGGCACGCCGTAAATGCGGCTGAAGAATTCGATGTTCTCTTCCACGGTCAGGTCGTCGTAGAGCGAGAACTTTTGCGACATGTAGCCGATGTTCTTGCGGATCTCTTCCGGGTCGGTCGCCACGTCGAAGCCGGCCACCGAACCGGAACCCGCAGTGGGCGTCAGCAGGCCGCACAGCATGCGGATGACGGTCGACTTGCCCGCGCCGTTAGGTCCTAGAAAACCGAAGATCTCGCCCCGGTGGACCTGAAAGGAGACGTGATCCACAGCCACGAAATCGCCGAAGGTTTTGACCAGGTCGCGGATTTCCAGCGCCGGGCCATTGTGAGCGACGGCGGTCATAGTTGGGCTCCGATAGAGTCGCGAAGACAGTGAGTGGGGCAGCCTCCCAGGCTGCGCGGGGCTTTCAGCCCAGCTTTTGGCGGCCTGAGAGGCCGCCGCAGGCCGAGGGCCTGCCCCACCAGGCAGAAAGTAGAAATCATTGCCGCTCCGCCTTGCGCACCTGCGCGATGAATACATCCTCGAGCGACGGAACGATGCGCTGAAACACCGCGGGCCCGTGCCCGTTCTGCTCGAGCTGCCGGCCGAGCTTCTCCGGCGACGTCTGCGCGGAACTCAGGAACAAGTGCAGCGTGGCGCCCGAGGGCTCCACGCACAGCACGCCCTCGGATTTGAGCAGTACCTCGCGGGCGGCCCGCGGATCGCGCGCTTCCACCTGGTAGCAATGCTCCGGAATCTGGTGGCGCGCCGCTTCCGGCGCGTCGCACTGGATCAGCCGGCCGTTGTACATCAGGCCTACGCGATTGCAGCGCTCCGCTTCGTCCAGGTAAGCCGTGGTTACCAGCACCGTGATCCCGTCTTTCACCAGCTGATAAAGGATGGCCCAGAAATCGCGGCGTGAAACCGGATCGACGCCGTTGGTCGGCTCGTCCAGAAACAGGATCTCCGGGCGATGCAGAAGAGTACACATCAGGCCCAGCTTCTGCTTCATGCCGCCGGAGAGTTTGCCCGCCTGGCGATCCCGGAACGGCTCCATGCGGGTCATGCGCAGCAAGTCGGGCAGCAGCCGGGCGCGGTCGGCCAGGCTGATGCCGAACAGGTCGGCGTAGAACTCCATGTTTTCGTCGACAGTAAGATCGACATACAGCCCGAAACGCTGGGCCATGTAGCCGATGGAATCCTTGACCGCTTGCGGCTCCTTCGCCACGTTGTGTCCGGCCACCCACGCTTCGCCTTCCGTGGGATCGAGCAGGCCGCACAACACGCGCAGAGTAGTCGTCTTGCCGGCGCCATCCGGACCTACCAGGCCGAAGATCTCGCCGCGCGCGATCTCCAGGTTCAGATGGTCCACGGCCGTTAGCGTGTCAAAGCGCCGGGTCAGGTCCCGCGTGCGAATGATTCCATCCATCAGTTGCCTGTCAGGATCTCTGCATCGCCGGGCATGTTGGACTTCAGGTCGTGCTGCGGATTATCAATCTCGATCTTGATGCGATAGACCAGCTTCACGCGCTCTTCAGCGGTCTGGATCTGCTTAGGCGTAAACTCAGCCTCCGAAGAGATAAATGAGATTCGTCCGTTGTAGACCTTGCCCTTGTAAGAATCGGTGGTGACTTTGGCCTGAGCGCCTAACTTCACGCGCCCCAGGTCCTGCTCCTTGATATAAGCGCGCAGCCAGGGGTGCTCGATATCGCCGACGGTGACCACGCTCGCGCCGGGAGCCAGCACCTCGCCCACGTCGGCGGCCTTCACCAGTACAACACCGTTGATGGGCGACACCGCGATGGTATCCGCCAACTGGGTGTCGATCAGGGCGATCTGCGCGCGCGCGCGATCGATGTCGCCGTGCCTGGCTACCAAATCCTGCTCGCGGCGCTTGGTCTCGATGGCATTGGCCTGGCCCATTTTCAAACTGGCGCGGGCCCTCTCCACCTGGGCGGTAGCGGCGTCGATGGTCTCCGTGCGCGGGCCGACCTTGACCAGGTCCGCCTTCTCCTTCGCCTGCTTCAGGTTGGCGTCCGCGCTTTCAAAGCGCGTCCGGAACTGATCGTGCTGAGACGTGGAGATGTCATCGTTCTTGTACAGCGTCTGTGCGCGCTCCCAATCTTTCTTGGCTTGCTCATATTGCGACTGGGCGGACGCCACCGCCGCGTCCGCTTCCTGGATCTCCTGCGGCCGCGAGCCGTTCTTCAACTGCAGCAATTGCGACTGGGCGGCGTTCAGATCCGCGCTGCGCAACGCCAGGTCGGCCTGCATGGTCTCCCGCTGCCAACTCAGCGCGCTCTCGGACTCGGCAAGCTGTGCTTCCGCGGTTTGCAAGGCCGCCTGGGCCGTTTCGCGCTGCCGGAGTAACTGTTCGCGATCCAGCCGCGCGATCACCATACCCTTTTGCACGGCATCGCCTTCGTTCACGGCCCGCTCGACCAGACGGCCGGAGGTCTTGAAGGCGATGTCTACTTGAGTCAGTTCAATGTTACCCGAGACTAAGATGCGGTCAGTAGACTCGGTATGCATGCTGCGGTAAGCCACCACGCCTGCAGTAGCCAGGGCGGCAACCAGCACCACCAATACAATCGCTTTCTTCATGATCTGAATAACTCCTTCACTACTGATACTGCTGAATGATCTCGTGGACGGTGCCCATGGCCCGTCCCAAATCGATGCGCGCCACGTTGTAGCCAAACAGCGCCGCAATGCGACTGTCGCGGGCGCGCGCCAGCCGCGTTTGCGCGTCGGTCACTTCCAGGCTGCTGGCGAAACCCGAGGCATACCGGCGGCGGGCCTGGGTCAGTTCGCTGTCCGACAAAGTCAGCCCTTCTTCGGCCACCTTGTATTGCTCCTCGGCGGAATGCAAGTTGTCGAGGGCGGTACGGATCTCGAGTTCGACCTGCTCACGCAAGTCGTTGCTATGGATGCGCTCCTGGCGGAACTGGGAAGAAGCTTCGGCCCGCCGGGCATCGCGGCGCCCGCCGTCAAAAACAGGCACGCGGACGCCAAAGCCGTAATCCCGCGTGGGCAGCAGGCTCGTGTATACGCCGTTTCCTCCGGTCGTGCCATAGTCGGCAAACGCCACCAGGGTGGGCAGCCGCTCGTATTTCACGGCAGTGGCGTTCATTCGGGCAGCGTGTTCGTGCTCGAGTTGCGCCAGCACGTCCGGCCGGTTTTTCATGGCTTCCGCCTGAGCCTGCTCGACGGTGACCGCATTGACCGGCTCATAACTTAATTTGTCGGTCAGTTCCACCTCGGTCGCCAGATTCAGGTCCATGACCCGCAGTAACTGCAGGTAAGCTTTGGCGCGCTCGTTCTGCGATGCCAGCAGGCGCTGCGTTTCATTCGAGCGCTGCACTTTCGCGCGAGTGACGTCAATGCCGGTACCCGTGCCGGCCTCCTTCTGATTCTGAGCCTGCTTCAGAAGAGCTTCGGCCAATGCCACATTCGCCTGGTTGGCTTCCACACCCGCATCGGCTTTCAACGCCGCCAGGTAAGCCTTTGCCACCGAGGCGGAAACCGTTTCCCGGGTGTTGTTCCCGTCGCTCTTGACGGCGCGCACGGCGATTCGCGATGCCTGATAGCGCCGGATGTTGGCCAGGTCAAAGACACTCTGGGTCGCCCTGATCCGCACATCCACCGTGTTAAATGGACCGACCACTCGCGGAATGTGCTCCGCGATGTTTTTCAATAGCGGCCCCTCGGCTTCGGTCAGAATCCCGCAAATCGCCGGACTGGCCGTGCAAGGAGGAGGGTTGTTGGCTGCTCCCAACAGCGCGCTGCTGGCTGCCAGATCCAGGCCCACGGCCGAAAGGCTGCGCATGGCGTTGGACTCAAAGGCCTGGGCCTCGATATCCGGCAACAGGGGCGACCGTGCTTCAGCCGACCTGGACTTCGCCTGCTTCAGATTCTCATCGGAAAGCTGGATGTAAGTGTTGCCTTCCGGAGAAAGTGCCATTTCGACGGCCCGTTTAAGGCTTAAACGCAGAGGTCCGCGTTGGGGCATGTCTGCAGCCCAAGCCGCCAGAGGAATAGCTAGAATCGACAAGTATCGGCGCATTGTTTCACTCCTTTGCAACAGCAGCAATTCCTTCGGCTGAATGATCACTTACCCCCGCGCGGAAGCCCGCGCTCAGAAAGTTCACCAGCCGCACCATCGCCTTCTGGGAATCGAACGGAAACGAAAACTTGGAAATCGCCTGCAGATCCCTGGATCCGCCGCGCAGCGTCTGGGCCAGCGCCCCGATGGCGAAGTTCAGGCGCCAGTACAGTTCTTCATCCGGCAGATCGGGCAAGGCCCGGCGCAGCGCCACAGCGAAGCGCTGCAGCACGCCGCCGAACTGCGACCGGATGATCGTCGAAAGAACATCACCTTCCGCATGTAGGCGGCCCAGCAGCCGCATGAACACCATTCCGCCGCTGGCCGGATCGCTGGCCATGCGGAAGGTAGGGGCCACGAAGGCTTCGATCACCTTCTCCAGCCTGAGCAAGCCACCGGCGGTCTCCGCTTCGTATTGATCCAAAAGGGCTAAGCGTTCCTGGTTGGCCGGTGTGGACCGGCGCAGGATGACCGCCTCAAGCAGCGCTTCCTTGGAATGGAAATGATAGTGAACCGCGGCCAAGTTGACGCCGGCACCCGCAATAATGCTGCGTAAGGAAGTCGCGGCATAGCCGTGCTCGGAAAAGAGCTGTTCGGCGGTATCGAGGATGCGCTCCTTGGTATGGTTCACGGCGTTTAAATCAAACGATTGATTATACGCTCAAAGCGATCGCTAGCCAATGGGAAACGGTACTAGGATTTCCTCAACCGAGTGGGCGGGAATAGCCCCAACAGAACAAAGGCCTGTGTTTTCTGCGAGAATGGAAGATTCCATGCAAAGCCGATTCGAGGGGCAGGTGGTACTCATCACCGGTGCATCTTCTGGCATCGGAGCCGCGTTGGCCCGGGAGTTCGCAAGCCAGGGCGCTCACATCGTCCTGCTGGCGCGGCGGGCAGACCGGATTGAGGCGCTGGCCGCGGAACTGACAAATGGCGGCCACCGGTCGCTGGCCCTCACCGGCGACGTCACCCGTGATGGGGACTTGGAGCGGGCAGTAGAAGTGGCCCGCCGGGAATTTGGCCGGCTGGATGTGGCGGTGGCAAACGCCGGCTTTTCGGTCTCGGGCCCTTTCTTCGACCTCACCCTGGACGATTACCGCCGCCAATTGGAAACCAACGTCTTCGGCGTTCTGCGGACACTGTTCGCCGCCCTTCCGGCATTGCAGGAATCCCGTGGCCGCATTGTCCTGAGTGGCAGCATGTTTGGAATGATGTCCATACCGGGGGCCACGCCCTATTGCATGAGCAAGTGGGCGTTGGCCGGCATGGCTGGAGCGCTATCACAGGAACTGGCGCTCTTCGGTGTCAGCGTGACGCACGTCATGGCCGGGGTGATTGAAACGGAGATTTACCATGTGGATAACCAGGGCGCGTACAGCGACCAGCCCCTCCGGCCGCCGCCGGCGCTATTGAAGGTTTCGCCGGAACAAGCAGCGCGTCAAATTGTACGAGCGGCTTACGGGCGCAAGCACACCTGCATCTTGCCCGGTCATGCCCGGATGGCGATCTTCCTGCAGCGGCACTTCCCGAAGTTGGTGTACTTCACCCTCTCCCGCGCCACTCGCAAAGCGCTGGCGGCGCGGGTTCAGGAGAGCCGTTTAAAGGCGGGCAAAACTGTGGGTTAATCTAACGCCAGTGGCCTTCGACAAACACCCAGCCGTGGCCGCGATGCACCCACTGGTGATCCACCCAGTGGACTCCCGGTCGAGGGGGTCGCACCCAGGTTCCGGGCATCCAGACATAAGCGTGGCCGTCCCATCGGTGGTAGCCTTTGACCCAGACGTAGCCTGCGCCGGGAGCTACCGGGCGGGTCTCCACGATAGCCGCGGGCGGACGGACCGCTACGACTACTTCCGCTAAACCAGCTCCGGCTGTCAACAACAGTCCGAATGTAAAGCCAATCACGATTCGTTTGAACAAGTTACCCTCCTACTGGAACTAACCCGCAATTTATGGGCCGAGTCGTGGCTCGCCAGATTAAATATCTGCAACCATTCAGGCGGAGACTTAACTTGTGCGGAAGAAGAGTACCATACTAGTCCCATAACTCTTCGAAAAGGTTGACTTTGAAGCGTATATCAGAAGAAAATCCAGGAGATATGGTGAAGGCTTCTCTAAGGATAGCCGCTTTCCTTGCGGCGCAAGGGGCGATTTTCATGCTTTGCCGGGGCGCAACTGCTCCTAAACTCACAACGCTGACGAGTTTTGCAGGTACCAAAACCGGAGCCTTTCCGGAGTCTGGACTCACTCAGGGTAACAAGGGCGTGCTTTACGGTACTACTTACACCGGCGGACCGTCGGGTTGGGGCGTCCTCTATCAGCTGATCCCGCCAACTCCGCCAGCCACGGCATGGACCGAGAGTGTCCTTTATAAATTCACCGGCGGCGCCGATGGAGCCGGACCGATTGGCAGCTTGGTGGCGAATTCGAACTCGGTCCTTTATGGCGCCACCGAACAAGGCGGAGCTTTTGGCTATGGCGCGGTTTATTCGCTGACTCCCCAAGGAGGTGGAGTATGGAACCAGACCGTGCTCTACAGCTTTGGAGCGCAAGCTGGCGATGGAGCAAATCCGCAGGCCGGCCTGCTCCTGGAAACGGCCAGCGGTGTGCTCTACGGCACGACAGTCGCCGGCGGCGCATCCGGCTTCGGAACGGTGTTTGCCTTAACGCCGCCTGCCAGCAAAGGAGCGCTCTGGACCGAGTCCCCGATCTACAGTTTTGCTGGTGCTCCCTCCGGTTGCGGCACGAGCCCGGCTTGTGACGGCGCAAGTCCTCAGGCCGCCCTGACCTTCGGCAGCAACAATGGAATTCTGTACGGCACGACTTACGCGGGCGGGCCGGCAGGTTGGGGCACGGTTTTCCAGTTAACCAAGTCCGGCAGCACCTGGAGTGAAGGCGTTCTTTACAACTTCACCGGATCGCCCCCTTCGTGCGGCACCACCGGTAACCCGGCTTGCGATGGTGGAGCACCCGCGGGGAGCGTGGTGCCTGGCCCGAATGGCGTGCTTTACGGGACCACCTCGTTTGGCGGCAATGCCGCCTGCTCGGTGGGTGGCTACAAGGAAGGTTGCGGCACTGTCTTCCAACTGACTCCGCCGGTGCCACCCGCAACCAATTGGACTGAAACTGCTCTTTATATCTTCAAAGGCGCTCCCAAGGATGGCGCGCATCCGACTCAAAATCTGGTCCTGGGAGCGAACGGCTCCTTGACTGGGACCACCTTGTCTGGAGGATCCAACGCGACCGTCTGCTTCCCGGCATCGTACGAAGGCTGCGGCATCATTTATGCGCTGAAGCCGCCTGCCACATCGGGCGCGTGGACCAAGAACACTCTTGCAGTGTTCAACGGTGATAATGGCGGTGGCCCCAATGGCCTATTCTCGCCGACGTCGGGCGTGTTCTATGGCACCACTTACGACGGCGGTCTGCACGGCGGTTACGGCACGACATTCCAGTTGAAGTTTCAATAGAAGCACTGCGCTACGCGTAAGGCAGGAGTTCCGGCTCCACCTCTTCGGGCTGCGCCTGCTTCAACCCGAGCAGGCGCTTAATCCCGACTGCACTCAGCACTGAAGTCGCCAGCGCCATGATCACCAGCGCCACGAAGATGCGCTGGTCGATCAGTCCGTACTCCAGCGCGACCGTAGTGAGCACGATTCCCACGGCGCCGCGAGCATTCATGCCAAGGGCGACTAGCAGGGCCTCCCGCGGTTGCTTTCCGCCGAGCTTAGCGCCCAGGTAGACACCGCTGATCTTGCCGATGCAGGCAATCACCAGTACAAACACCACGAGCACTAGGTCGAAATTGGCTACGAAATTGACCTTCAAGCCGATTGAGACAAAATAGAGCGTGGCGAAGATCCCCACAGTGGTTTGATATAAGCTCTCATGGGCCAACTTGCGGGCTTCCTTGATCCGGCCCAGCGCCACGCCCGCCAGAAACGCTCCCAAGGTTGCGTGCGTGCCCAGCACTTCCGACAGAATCGCCGCGCTCATCAACACCAGAAAAGTCAGCTTCAACTGCAGGGTGTCTTTGGGCAGGTTCAGCCAGCCCACCGCGCGCTGGATGCGTTTGTTGGAGAGGTTTAAAAGCAGCGCAAAAACCACCATCACCGAGACCAGGCTGGCCCACCAATTGTGCCCCGAGTGCCCTTCCCCGCCGAAATTGCTGAGGATGACGGCGAACAGTCCCCAGCCGACCAGGTCATCCAGCATCGCGGCCGACATCACCATGGTGCCAATGTCGGTTTTGATTAGGTTCAAATCCATTAAGATGCGGGCGATGACCGGAAGCGCGGTGATAGATAGAATGGTGCCGACGAATAGCGCCAGCAGCGGAACATTGCTTTGCGCCTGATTGCGCCAGAAACCGGGCCACAGTAAGACCGATCCCACGCCCAAAGCCAGCGGCAACAGGATGCCAAAAAGGCTGGTCCAGATGATCGGCATACCTAGCCGCCGCAGACGCCTGGGTTGCAGTTCCAGGCCGGCCATGAAGACGAAAATCAACAGGCCTAATTCAGTGATGGCTTCGCGCGCCTGTGTCGCCTTGCCGAGTGCGGGAAAGACGCGCGCGTAGAGTTCTGGAGAGATCATCCCGAACACGCTCGGGCCTAACAGCACGCCGCAGAGCAACTCCACGACCAAGGGTGACAAAGCCAGTTTCTGGAGCAGTTTCGCCATGACCAGCGGAATTGCCAGAACCAGCCCGATCTGCACCAGAAACAGCGTTAGAGTGGCTTTGTCCATCGAATCGCTCAATTATAACAGTGGTACCGTTGGCCTTTCGTGAAACGCCGTCTTTGTGCTAAATTCGACAGTCCTATGCCGAATCAGCCGGCGACGGCGATGTCGAAAATCGAGAAACAGCAGTTCCGCCGTATTTGCGGGAAATTTGCCAGCGGGATCACCATCGCCACGGTAAAGGATGCCTCCGGCGCTCCCCATGGCATGACCGCAAATTCGTTCACCTCGGTTTCCATGACGCCGCCATTGGTGTTGATTTGTGTCGACCACCGCGCTCGCATCCTGGAGCACTTTCGCATCGGGCCGCATTTCGGGATCAATATTCTAGGCGCCGGACAAAAGCATCTGTCCGACAAGTTCGCAGGCAGCGGTTATGACCGCTTCGAAGGTGTGGAGTGGTTTCCCGGAGAAACCGGCGTGCCGCTGCTTCCCGATGTGCTGGCTACCATTGAATGCGCCCGTGTAAACGTGGTGACAGCCGGCGATCACGACATCGTAATTGGAGAAGTCCTGCACGCTCACTGCCAGGACGGCGAGCCGCTGGTATTTTACGCCAGCCAGTATCGGTCTTTAGGAATAAGTTAGTTCGTGCCGGGCGCGGCCATCGCGTTGGGACCGCGCCCCACTTAGGAAAAAGTGCTAACGCTGCCTGCTACGATCCGTTCCGACAAACGCTTAGCGTCGCCCTGGAACGTGAAGAACCCATTCACCGAAGTGCTGGGTGGAGCCCCGAAGTACGGCAGTGTAACTAGATCCTGCAAGTCGTAAGTGAACCCGCCCAGCGAATACGGATAGCCGCCGTAATTAGGATTGTTCTCCAGCGGATCGCCGTCTTCCAGGATCCCGCACGGTGAGTTGTTGCCGCTGTTGTTCACCAGCGGATCGTCGGCCCACTCGCCGACTTCATGCGACAAAGCAGACACGTTTTGCGAGAAAGCCCCCACCTTATCCACATAAGTGGCGTGCGCATACGACTGGCTGCCAGTGGCGCTGTGGTACCCGCCGATGCAGCAGCCTCCGCTGGTCAGGTACACATCGTACGTCAGGAAGATCGGAAACGCGTTCGCCTGAATCCCCAACTTGGTAATGAGAGAGTTGACTTGTGAGTCGAACCAGTTGATGTTTACTTCTCCCGCCGTAAAACCAAAGGGCGATCCTACGGTTGCATAGAACGAGGGCGGACTCAAAGTTTGTTCCGCCAGAACGGTCGGGCCTCCCAAAAGCAGGTGGTAATTGGAATTGCTTTGCACAGTGCCCCAGAAATTGGCGCGCTGGAAGGCGTCGATGTACTGGGTCGTGCCGACATTGACCCCGCCTTGGACATAAGTCGTGGTCGAATCAAAGATCGGCGAGGCGACCGTGTTCTGAATTACGGTCTTGCCGTTGGTCAACACGTGGGACGGATCGAACGTATAGGTGCTTCGCCGGGTCTTGATCACGATTTTGATCGGAACGATGTAGACCGGAACAGTGGTTGACGCATTGCTGGAAGGCGCCGTGCCTACCATGTTGTACGTGTAGTTCTTGCCATTGTAGGTAAACGAGCCATTCCAGGTCGGTAAGGCCACGTCTGGCTTGATACCAGCCTGCGGTTTGGGCGGCAGAGTCACGAACCTCGGCTTCACCGGCGCGCTAGCCGCTGAATCGTCGTCCTGAGCGGAAGGCGATTCCGGCCAGACAGCTGCAAGCCAGCGCCGGGCCGCCAATGAATGCAAGGCCTCTTTTCATACCGATTTCAAATCTCCTTGTGTGAAATTCTAGCGATATCGGTCGAAAATACCGGTTCCCGGTCCCCTCCCGTGCCGGATATGATACCAAGTCTCCACTTTGAGCACCACTTGAGCCGCCGGAAATTCGTCGGCGCCAATGTGCCAGCAGATCAAAATCTCGGCGAAGAACAGAGGTGTCGGCTTGGAGCGTCCGGGGCTGGTGGGTGCTTCCTCGATGTTGAGCGTGTAGACGCCGGGCCAAGCACAGTTCCTCAAGGCTGACCCACAAAGCCAGAAGGCCCCCGATTGGAGCCTTCTGGCCAGCTTCACTTCATGTACTTTTGCTTCGGTAGAACAATGCGTTTTACTCAGGAGTTGAC
>Ga0335079_10009366_pt1 | contig 11163 bp, 9 predicted proteins | sample Lox_Sample_33_FD_206719 | JGI IMG/M metagenome (GOLD analysis project Ga0335079, IMG submission 206719) | Soil microbial communities from Loxahatchee National Wildlife Refuge, Florida, United States - Lox_Sample_3.3 | ecosystem: Environmental > Terrestrial > Soil > Wetlands | place: USA: Florida... | reverse complement strand
GATTACGTTTACGCGAGGTAGTAAGCAAGTGCGCGAACTCACATACGCCGACGCCCTCCGTGAAGCACTAAGGGAAGAAATGTTACGTGACCCAACCGTCATTCTTCTTGGAGAAGAAATTGGAGTATTCAACGGCGTCTACAAGGTAACAAGAGGATTACTCGACGAGTTCGGTCCTGAGCGAGTTAGGGACACTCCAATCTCTGAGGCTGCGATAGCAGGCGCCGCAGTTGGCCTCGCATTAGGCGGCATGAAGCCCGTCGCCGAAATCATGTACATGGACTTCCTGCCAATCTGCATGGACCAACTCTCAACACAAGCCGCAAAGATGCGCTTCATGAGTGGCGGCCAACTCCAAGTCCCAATGGTTCTAAGAACCCAATACAGCCTAGGCCGTCAACACGGCTCGCAGCACTCACAATTCACCCCAGCTTGGTTCCTGCAAGTTCCAGGAATCAAAATCGTCCTACCCTCGAACCCACACGACGCTAAAGGCTTGCTGAAATCTTCGATTCGTGACCCTAACCCCGTTCTATTCGTGGAGTCCGGTCTACTCTACAGAACCAAAGGCCCCGTCCCCGAGGAAGAATACTTGACTCCACTCGGTGAGGCTGAAGTTAAGCGAAAGGGAGACGACGTGACCATCGTTGGAGTTTCACGACAAGTTGGAGAAGCGCTCGCTGCGGCCGCGAAACTCGAGGAAAAGGGAATTTCTGCTGAGGTTATTGACGTTCGGACGCTTCAACCGCTTGACTTGAACACGATAGTAGAGTCAGTGAAGCGAACCTCTAGACTAGTGATAGCTTCTGACGATGTCAAGACCGGTGGGGTTGGGGCAGAGATCTCGGCCTCGGTAAGCGAGAAAGCATTCGGCTACTTGGACCAACCAATCTCCCGAGTAGCCTGCCCAGACACTCCAATCCCCTTCTCCCCACCCTTGGAACAATTATACATGCCAAATTCAGAAAGCATAGTGAAAGCCGCAACCACTCTGATGGGGCAATAGCGATGACTGAAATTCACATGCCCAGGTTAGATCCGGGAATGCAGAGCGGAAAGATCGTTGAGTGGTTGAAGAAGGAAGGAGATCAAGTCGAAAAAGGTCAACCGGTGCTAGTTGTTGAGGGGGAGAAAACCACCTTCGAAATCGAAGCCCCAGACAGCGGTCGCCTTACGCAAATCCTCACCCCTGTTGGAACAGACGTAGCAGTTGGACAACCCGTTGGAGTGATAGGAGAACCTGAGTCGGGCGCGGGACCAGCTACACCCATGCAGACCCCAACCAACATGGCCCAAAAACCACCGCGAACAACTATCACTCCTACACAACCTAGGGCAGCTCCGGATCGAATCATCGCGTCGCCTGCAGCCAGGCGACTGGCGCAAGAATATGGCGTCGACATTGGATCAGTACGTGGAACTGGACCTGGAGGAAGAATAAGCCGCGAGGATGTCATCGCCGCTAAACAAGGTACCGCCACATTAGCAGCCAAAGTAGCTCAACCGGCTGTTTTGAAGAAGTTCAAGCTAGAGGGAATCAGGAAGGCTGTCGCCGAAAGACTAGGATTTAGCGCTCATACTGTCGTTCCGGTCACTTTGACGATGGAAGCGGATGCAGCTAATTTAATGTCGATAAGGGAAAAGGAGAGCAACATCTCCTTTACAGCCCTCTTCGTGAAAGCGGCAGCAAAAACGTTAGAGGTCCACAATAGCGTGAACTCCACCATTGAGGGAGACGAGATCACAACTTATTCCGACGTTAACATCGCAGTGGCAATTCACACAGAGCAAGGGCTAGTTGCCCCTGTCATCAGAAACGCCAACAAACGATCACTTCAGGAACTCAGCAATGAAATTGACCTACTCTCGAGCAAGGCGAAAGAGAACCGGTTGACGGTTGAAAACTTGACCGGAGGAACCTTTACTGTTACAAACCTTGGCGCATTTGATATTGAATCATTTTCACCAGTAATTAACCCCCCGCAATGCGCGATACTAGGATTGGGAAGAATTGCATACAAACCCTACGTGAAAGGAGCCGAAATTTCTGCTAGGGCATCAACTCTCTTGACGTTAGTGTTTGATCACCGCATAATTGACGGAGCACCTGCGGCCAAGTTCCTTCAAGACCTCAAACGTAACATAGAGAACCCCGACGTTCTTCATTGAAACTTTCGAGCCAACGTCAACTCGTTAAGAAGGCGGGCGTAGCGCGATTTTGAGCGATTTGCCGCTTCCCATTAGTTGAAGCGCTTCTTCCGCTTTCTCAAGCGGCATTTCATGAGAGATCAACGGCTTAATTGATACTTCTCCAGAAACGATCAAACGAAACGCTCGCTCAACCGAGGCTGGCGTATGATGGAACGAGCCTTGGATATGTAACTCACCATAATGTATCTTCTCAGCATCGAATGATGTCATCGTCCCGGAACTGCAACCTCCAAAAAGCAGAACGCTTCCCCCCTTCCTGCATAGCCCTATTGTAGACTCCCAGGTTTCTTTTCTGCCGACCGCCTCAACTACAATATCTGCGCCTCTGCCCTCCGTAAGGGCGAGAACTCTCTCAGCCAAATTCTCCTTAGCCGAGTTAATTGTCGTATCCACTCCCACTCCCTCAGCTTCCTTCAACCGATCTCGGACAACGTCGCACAGGGCTACGTGACGGGCGCCTGCAAGTCGCGCTAGCTGTACATGAAACAGCCCAATGGGTCCACCTCCAATTACTAACGCAGTTCCTCCAGCCTGAACGCCACTCACCAAGTCCCACCCATGAACGACGCAGGCTAACGGTTCCAGGCTGGCCACGTCCTCCAATCGAACCCCTTCTGGAACCCGAAACGTATTCTGGCGAACGATACGGTCAGGGATTCTAACGTATTCGGCGTACGCTCCTGGCCATCCAAATCCGATAAGCTGTTCGTTTAGATGCTCGCATAGGTTCGGTTGGTGTGAGCGGCAGTAGAAGCAGGTACTGCAAGGCGCCGAATTCGCCGCCACAACTTTCATGCCTTTACTGAAATTTGTGACGCCTGCGCCAACTGCTGATACAGTGCCAGCAAACTCGTGACCCACGATCTGAGGGGCTTTCGTAAGCCTGTGCCCGCGTTGGTACATTTTCACATCAGTGCCGCACGTAAGAACGACATAGTTTTTGACCACTAATTCCCCGGGGCCGGGTTCTGGGATGGGCACTTGTTCAACCCTGAGTTTCCCAGGTTCGTAATACCTGATCGCCAACATTGAACCTGTCATGACTTGACTACCTATGATTAGACAAGGTTAGCGTTAACTCCACAGTCCGCAATTTGTTGATATCAATTGTTCTCAACAATCACTTTTACCGCATCCGCGCCCTTGTCCGCAACATTCAGCGCTTCGATAGTTTGACTCAAAGGGAATCTGTGCGAAATAAGAATGGACGGATCAATTCGTTTTCTCTCAATCAAGTTCATTGCAATGCCCATTTCAGTTTCCGAGGTCGAATAACTCGACATGAACTTTACTTCGCGAAGGAACAAATTACTCAAGTCAAACGAAGCTAAAGCTCCACGCGCGGGCGCTCCGAACAATAGTACCGTTCCGCCTTTTCCAACCGTTCTGAATCCTTGCTCAAGCGCCTTCACATTCGCCGTTGCTATAATTGCATAATCAACGCCCAATCTTCCCGTCAGGCGTGATACTTCGTTTGGAACGTCATCTGTGGTGGGGTCGAACGTCCTCTCCGCGCCCAACTTCTCCGCGAACTTTCTTCGGCTCTTGATCACGTCAACCGCGTACACTGGCGTAATGCCGAAGCACTTCAAGAGCTGTATATGCGTCAAGCCAACTGGACCTACTCCATAGACTACAGCGCTGTGCCCGTGGGTTACGTTGATTCTTCGAAGAGCTCTTACACAGCAGGCGGTAGGTTCAATCATTGAGCCTTCTTCAAGGCTTAGCGAGTTTGGTAGCTTGTAGACCGTTCCCCCATCAACCAAAGTCGCGGGAACTCGAAAATACTCGGCTAACCCACATGGGTGAAGGTTGCTTTTTGGAAACGCGTCACATAACGTCTCGAATCCATTCTTGCATAGAGTGCAATTACCACATGAAATGTGGTGGTGTACTGCAACCCTGTCCCCTGTATTGATATCTAGAACGTCTTTTCCAACCTCTTCGACTATCCCTGCAACTTCATGGCCTAAGACAGGAGGAGTAATGTGCTCTCCGTGTAGCTTCTCCAAATCCGTTCCGCATATACCGCATGCTCGCATTCTTACGAGCAGTTCATCGGATCCGATTTTCGGCTGAGGAACATCCTCAACCATCACAACGCCTTTGCCCTGAATAACTGCAGCCTTCACGGTTCAACCCGACTGAATAAACTTGACCTTACTCTCACCGCTTATCAAGTAACGGCGATCAATTTTGTAACGTGATACTCTCTAGACAAGTTATTCTAAGTTGAAAGCACAATTGCTTTTGATCGCAGTTAGTCCGCAAGCTTCAAGGGGCAGCAAGCTGTTTCCGAGTTACTTGCTTGGGCCCGTAGTCCAGCTGGTTAAGACGTCGCCCTCACATTCAATGTTGTAATGGGAACGGCGGAGATCCCCGGTTCGAACCCGGGCGGGCCCACCAAAAATTCTTTCGTTCCTCACTCGTTGCGACAGCGAGATACATTCGTGCTTTCGTAGTTGCCTGTACGAAGAAATGTATGGCATTAAATATCACATCGACGAAATCGCCCGCTCACGAAACTTGGTGCAGGTCTTGAAGTCCACGTCGAAAATGTTGATCTTCGCCGTTGTTGGGGGAATCGTTATCACACTTATCACGGGCCTAATCGACCATACTCCATTGGACCTAATGGGTGCCTCTTGGTACGGTTATCCCTTGGTCTGGTTAGTTATGATGGTAGTTGGCCCAGGCTATTCTCCCTGGGTTGTTCGACCACTCAGATTGATCGTTGACATTGTCTGTTGGTCTGTCGTAGTGTTCGTTATTCTCTTCATAGTATCCAAAGTAACGAAGAAGAAGTAAGCCTAGCCGCAATTCTCAAGGGTAGCCAGTTACTTCAGCTTAAGCTCAGCGATGACGTTCTCATGCTCCCTCTTAATAGTGAAACCTAGCTTCTCAGCTAAGCGTATCATTTTCAGGTTATCGTTCAGAATAATTCCAAATATCGACTCAACTCCCTTCTCTTTGGCTACATCAATTAGCAAGTCCGCAAGCTTCACCCCTAGGCCGCTTCCTTGGTATTTGTCTGCGACCACGACTGCGAATTCGCCTCGCTTCTTGTTCGGCTCGAGAATGAGCCGGCTAACGCCGATCTCGATTCTTCTATCTTCGTCGCGAGTTTCAGCTATGAACGCCATCTCGCGGTCGTAGTCGATGTTGCAGAACCGGACGAGTGATTCGTGTGGAAGGTCTTTGATTATTTGGAAGAATCGGTACCTGCTCGTTTCCGTTGAGAGTCCTTTTATGAATTCAGATTCGATGGGTTCATCCTCCGGCTTGATGGGCCTGAGGATGACGTCTGTGCCGTCTTTCATCCTCCATGGAGTCACGTACTTAGTTGGGTATGGCATGATTACTAAGTGAGGGTGAAGTTCAGTCCGCTCAGCAGTTTCGGCCTTGGGGTCGAGGATTATTCTCGCATCAAGCACTTCGATCTTTCCGTTCGAAACGATGAGTGGGTTCATGTCCATTTCAGCGATTTCCGGAAAGTCGACGATCATGTTCGAGAAGCGTACCATGATTTGTTCAAGGTCGCGTAGGTCTATCGGGGGTTTGTTCCTGAGGCCCTTCGATAATGCTTGGTAGATCTTTGTTTCTTCAATTACTCGTCGAGCGAGAACTTGGTTCAGGGGTGGAAGCCCTATTGCTACGTCTCTTAGGAGTTCAACTCCAATTCCTCCCATGCCAAAGAGGATCACTGAGCCAAAGTCCACATCCTTCTTGGAGCCAAGGATTAGTTCATAGTCGATTGATGTCGCCATCTTTTGAACGTAGATGCCATCGATTCTGGCGTCTGCTTTAGCGGTGTGCGCCCTTTCCATAATCTTAGCGTACGTATCTCTTACTGCTTGGGGAGAGTTGACTCCAACCACGACCCCACCAATATCCGTTTTGTGAAGTAGGTCCTGCGATGCGATCTTCATTACGACGGGAAAGCCAATGCCTGAAGCTATCATTACTGCATGGTCGGAAGTTTTAGCCAAAGATCCCTTCGCCCGTGGAATATTATATGCGTCTAGAAAACGATCAACCTCTGATTGTGTTAGAGCTAATCGTGAATGAACCGCTTTCTTGATCATTACTTTGAGGTGGCTCTTGGGTGGTGACGCGTCAACCGATAAATCTTCTGGAGTCTGGTAGAGAAGGTCAAGGTTTCGGTGGTAGCGGTACATGTACATGTACGTCTTTATGGCCTCCTCGGGCGTTGAGTAGGTGGGGATATTGCTTTTGCGGAAGATCTCGCGTGCCTCTCTAACACTATCTTCTCCCATCCAGACAGTTAGCATGGGCTTACGCCTGTCGGCGGCTATTTTCGTAATAGCTTCCGCGATTTGCGTTGGTGCTGCAACACCCTGAGGCGTGTAAATAACTAGCAAGCCATCCACATTCGGGTCCATTATGCAGCTCTTCACTGCTAACTCATACTTGGTGACGTCCGCGTCTCCTAGTATGTCGATTGGGTTTCCATGGCTCCAGTAAGGAGGTAGTGCCCCATTCATCGTCTGCATCGTTTGGTCCGAGAGTTTCGCCAATTCCCCTCCGTGCGTAACGATTGAGTCTGCGGCAAGAACTGCGGGGCCGCCCGCGTTCGTGACGATTGCTAGGTTTGGGCCTGCCGGGAGAAATCTGGAATCTAAAACGCTGGCGCAGTTGAAAAGGTCCCCAATCTCGTCAACCATCACTACTCCCGCCCTTTTGAATGCTGCATCATAAACTGCGAAGTCTCCTGCAAGCGCACCAGTGTGGGAAGATGCTGCCTTAGCGCCGGCAGCGTGTTTGCCTGCTTTGATGACGATGATCGGTTTTGTTCGGGCGAATCCTCTGGCTGCGCTCATGAATTTCCTTGCGTTTCCAACGCCTTCCATGTATAGGATGATGCTTCTGGTATGCGGGTCTTCGCCGAGGTAATCTATCATGTCCCCGTAGTCAATGTCTAGGGTTGATCCTAATGACGCGAACATGCTGAACCCTATTCTAGTGCTCACTGCCCAATTGAGGATAGCCGAACCCAATGCGCCGCTCTGAGAAACGAATGCGATTTGACCCGGTTCTGGGTTGTCTCGTAGGAAGGTTGCGTTAAGGCTAACTGGAGGCCTAGTGACTCCGACACAGTTTGGCCCTAGGATTCGTATTCCATGCTCTGCTTGAATTGCTCTAATGTCAGATTCGAGCTTCGCGCCCTCAGCGCCAATCTCCTTGAATCCGGCTGAGATTATGACGATTCCATCTACCCCAGCCTTTGCGCACTCCTCCACTATGCCCGGAACTGTCTTTGAGGGAGTAGCAATTACCGCCAAATCTACATGCTCAGGAATTTTTGAAACCGACGGGTAGCACGTCAGCCCCATAACCGTCTCACGGTTCTTGTTTACAGGGTGGATTTTTCTCCGTTCTTTGCCTAGGAGCAGGTTGCTCATCATTGACTGGCCGACTGATCCCTGAGTTTCAGTTGCACCTATGGCCGCTACGACTTTCGGATTGAGCATTTTTTCAATTGTCAAAGCTCATTTAGCTCCCAGTTTCCTTATGGCTCAGGGTCGAAATCGGACTCATAAAACGATACCGTGGTTCTTGCAGGCGACAATGTCAGCAAGACACCCGCCGAACGAATGCAATCCACAACATTCGGCTAATGCAGAACTGGCATGCCAGTTCTCCCTTGGTAAAAACTATGAATTGTAATGGGGAGAGGCCATCTAAGGGGATAATTGAGTAGGCGTGATGGAACCGTTCCGAGGTAGCTTTAGCTGAAGGATCCCAGAGTAGTTGACGGCTACGCCGTTGTCAACCTTAACGAAGTCGCCTTTCTGGACCGGTTTCGCCAAATTCCTATAATTGTACCTCACAAATGTTCGTCCGCTCTCGTCGTCGAGTACTAGCATGAATTGATTCATATCAACGATCTTGCCCTCTATGTGGATGTTCCTCATACCGTTCCGAATCTCTTCAATTCTCACTTCGACCATGTCTCCTTGAATTCTACCTGTGCAACGTGAAACGACGGTGATTTACTACGGCGATTAGCTCAGTAAGCTTTCCAGCTCCAACCCTGAGCTGATTTATCTTGCCCGCCGCAACCCGCATTTCGTGTCTTACCACGCATACTTGTGGAGGGTAAATGTAACCTTCTCGGTTTCGGTAGGAATCGCGTACATTAGGGCTAATTTACCTCAAAAAACGCGTTGATTTCCTAGACTCGCCCAATTCAGCGCAAGCACCCTTCTTGCCGTGCCTTTGTCGCATAGCTTTAATTACACTCATATCTATCCTACAGGTCGGTACGCTGCGGATTTTACTTTTGTATTATCTCGCGCGTAACTAAAGAATAGAGTGGTGTTAGTCGAGTATGAGCCAGGAAGGATATGGCGGCCGAACTATGTACAAGGTCACCTGTTCGGACTGTGGTGCCGAAACCGAAGTACCGTTCAAGCCAACGCAAGGCCGTCCAGTCTACTGTAGAGAATGCTACCAGAAACACAGACGTTACTAGGCTGATTTCTGGTAAACCGTTCGAACATTTTTCTATTTTTTGTTTCTTCGAAAACTTCTAACTTCCTATAGTCATGAGCACGTCAGCTTGATGTGAATATGGACTTCGAGCGAGTAGTTCGCAAGCGTAGAATGGTACGAAACTTCCAACGCAAGGCCGTATCCGGAGAAATTGTTGATAGGATTCTGGAACTGGCGCTCCATGCGCCCAGTGCAGGATTCAGTCAGGGCTGGTCCTACATCGTTGTGACCAGCGAGCAGCTGAAGAAACAAATCGGTAAGTTACAAGGAGAGGATGACTTCTACGCTGGGAAGCGACCCCACCACTTCATCTCAGAAGCGCCCGTGCTCATAGTGGCTTGCACTAGCGAGAAACTCTACCATGACAGATACCGAGAGCCCGACAAAGTCAAAGACGATGGGTCAGAAATAGACTGGCCCACGCCATACTGGTATTTCGATATCGGGTGTGGTTGCATGCTTATTTTCCTAGCAGTGGTAAACGAGGGATTAGCTTCCGTTTTCACAGGAGTATTTCGCGTAACCGAAATGAGGAAACTCCTCGGAATCCCCGACCACTTCCACCCCGTGGGAGTAATCTCAATCGGACACCAAGCCCCAGACGTCAAATCCCCTTCGCTTAAGCGCGGCCGGCGTCCGTCCAGTCAAGTAATTCACTACGAACATTGGTGACGGTTATTTCTTTCAAAGTATCGTGTAGATGGGAGAGCTTAAGCAAGTCACTCCACCATCCCCTTTGTAGAACTCAGACACATCAACCTCTACCGTGACATAACCCGCCTTCTTCAACTGTGTCACCGTATACGGAAAACCAGATGGAATCAGCACTCGTCTTTCTCCAAGGTAGAGTGCGTCACAGGAGTACGCATCTTTTTCCGGTATCTCAATGAATCTAAAACCCGGAAAGTTGCTCTTCTCAATCAGTTGAGGAGAGATGATCATGATGCCGTCGCTCAGGTAAGTCACTCCGCATAAAAGGTGAAAGAGCTTGGTCATGACGGGTTTAACTTTCATGCCGGGAAGAAACCCTGCTAACTGTCCAATTCCATCAGGGTTCGTTCTTTGTGACTTTCCGACAAACAATCCAGTGTTAGTCACGAGAATATCGCCTCCCTCCAAAGTGCCCGGCGCTTTTACCTGATTCAGTTTACCTACCGTCTCTTCGTATTTCTTCAGGTCTAACCTAAGCGCCTCTTCTTCGCCTCTCCGGCTTTGTGCTCCAAATCTACCAAGGACTGATCGTACTGTACCTAGAACAGCTGGGTCCTGCAAGAATACTGAGTCAGGATAATCTTCGACGGCTGGGAGGGTGACTACGGTGACTCCAGATTCTTTCAGGAGTGAAACATATGTCCGATGCTGCTCCTTCGCCAGCACAACGTCAATTTCGCTTCTTGCCGGGTTCGTGGAGATACAATTCGAGTAACTGTTTGGAGGGGGCCTGACGAGTGCAACGTCAAATAATCTATCGAGCTTGGCAGACTTGCCGGACGCCAAACTTTATTCGCCTCTAATCTTGAATTCGCAGAAATTCCGAGAGGTACTCCGCTCCTTTCTCGGTGTCGAGTATATCGTCCTCGATTCTAACCCCGCCAATCTTACTTCCATAAATCCCAGGCTCCACACTATGCACCATACCAGGTTTCAAAACATCCTTGGACTGGATGTGCAGTGCCGGAATCGGCTCATGAACAGCCACGCCTATTCCGTGACCCAATCTGTGTACGAGGTATTGAGATAGTTCGTGTTTCCGGAAGCAATCGATTGATGCTTGAGCAACCTCTGCTGCTCCGACTCCAGGCGTAATCTTAGCGATCGACGTACTCTCAGAATCAAGGACCGCCTCAAGAAGCGATTTCTGTTTCTTGTTGGGTTTTCCTACAACAAAAGTTCTCGTCGTATCTGAGCTATAACCGTCGGCCACAACGTCGAGCTCTAGCATCACAAGCTCCCCACGTTTCATTTTACGCCTTGTGTTCCCTATCACGTACTTGTATGCATCAGCTGTAGTTGGACCTGACGTAACGAAAGCGCATGCTACCACACGGTTTGCTCGGAACTTCACAATACCTTGCGTTATAATGTCATGCTCAATTCTAGAGGACAGTTCAATCTCAGTTAGGCCAGATTTTAGGTTACGTTCAAACGTCTCGAGACCAATGCGTGCGATTCGGTTAGCCTTTCTAAGTGTCTTAACTTCTTCCTTGGTCTTTAGAGATCTCACTTGGACTAAGAGCTGCGAGGCGTCCTTTAGTTGATAGTTTGTGAGTCGATTTCGAAGACAAGCTATCGTCGTCTCGCCTATGCCCGTCATCTCGTACCGTAAGGAGGAACCGAGGTAGTGTTCCCAGGATTGCTCTGTACCGATTGTTCCGGAGTTTATGCCCAAGTCCGCTAGTGCCTTTTGCACCTCCGTTGAGCCTGCGTCAGTAGAGT
>Ga0335079_10009365_pt1 | contig 11164 bp, 10 predicted proteins | sample Lox_Sample_33_FD_206719 | JGI IMG/M metagenome (GOLD analysis project Ga0335079, IMG submission 206719) | Soil microbial communities from Loxahatchee National Wildlife Refuge, Florida, United States - Lox_Sample_3.3 | ecosystem: Environmental > Terrestrial > Soil > Wetlands | place: USA... | reverse complement strand
CCGGAGGCAGCTACGGCGGATTCATGACGTTGGCCGTCGCCACGAATTACAACGACCTCATCTGTTGTTCGGTGGATGTGGTTGGGCCATCCAATCTGGTCACGTTCCTCGAACACACTTCCGGGTATCGGCGGGATTTGCGCCGCGTCGAATACGGGGACGAGCGCGATCCGAAGATGCGGGAATATCTGGAGTCGATCGCACCCGCAAACAAAGCCAAAAATATTACGAAGCCCCTATTCGTAATTGCCGGCCAGAACGATCCGCGAGTGCCAGCCAGCGAGTCGGCGCAGATGGTCGAAGTGGTGCGAAGAAATGGGACTCCCGTCTGGTGGCTGCTGGGCAAGGACGAGGGCCACGGCTTCGCCAAGAAGAAGAATCGCGACTTCCAGTTCTACGCGACGGTGATGTTCGTGAAGGAGTACTTACTGAAATAGACACTGCTACAGCGGCATCTTGCGCCGGAGATCGTCGGCGATTTGCTTGCCGTGGAAGCGGCCGTTTTCGATGAAGATTTCGTTCGTGCGCGAGCCGGCCACGATCACACCGGCTACATAAATTCCCTTCACATTGCTCTCGAGCGAGACCGGATCGCACACTGGGCGGCACTGCTGTTCTGACAATTCAATCCCCATACTGCGCAGAAAATCGTAATCCGGGTGATAGCCGATCAGCGCAAGTACGAAGTCGTTCTTCAAACGCATAGGCCCGCGCTGGGTTTGCACGACGACGTGATCGATGCCGATTTCCTGCACGTAGCTGTTGAAGTAGGCTTCGATCTCCCCCGCCTTAATGCGATTCTCCAAGTCAGGCTTAATCCAATACTTGACGTGATGATGAATCTGGGCTTCGCGGTGGACGAGAGTAACGCGCGCGCCGTGGCGCCATAGGTCAAGCGCCGCGATCGCCGCCGAATTCTTTCCGCCGATCACCAGCACATCGGTGTCGTAATAAGGATGCGGTTCGCCGTAGTAATGCGAAACCTTCGGAAGATCTTCGCCGGGAATATTAAGCTGGTTCGCCATGTCGTAGTACCCGGTCGAAACAATCACCTTCTTCGCACAATAGTCATGCGGACGTCCGGCACGGTCGGTCGCTGTGATGTGAAATTTTCCATCCTCGCCGAGAACGGTTTTCACCCACTCATACTGCCGAATATCCAGGTGATAGTGTTCGGCAACTTTGCGGTAGTACTCGAGCGCCTCTTCGCGCGTTGGCTTCTGCAGAGCAGTCGTAAACGGGATGTCGCCAATTTCGAGCAACTCGGGCGTGGTGAAGAAAACCATGTTCGCGGGATAGTGAAACAACGAATTCACCAGGCATCCCTTGTCGAGAACAATGACCTTCAAGCCGATCTTTTGCGCTTCAATTGCGCACGCCAGACCCGTAGGACCCGCGCCGATGACCACCACGTCCGTGTGCATCTCGGGATGAGACTTCGCCTTCGACCGGGAGAGCGTGTCCAGTTCTTCGGCGGCAAACAGTTGCGGCATGCAGGAGTGGGGAGGCACTCGAGACGACGAGGATCGAGGGCAACTCGGAAACGGATGATTTTAGCATGCGGGAAGTGGGGTATCTCGCAGACACCGCACTACTCGATCGCCCCGGCGCTATAATTTCCGGTTGCCTTCATCTCTTCGCTCGCGCAGGAGTCCTCATGTCCACTCTTACCGCTGATACGGCCAATAAGACGCGCACTGAATCCGACAGCATGGGAAAGATCGAAGTCCCCGCAAATGTCTATTGGGGCGCTCAGACGCAGCGCTCGCTGCTGCATTTCAACATCGGCCGCGACACCATGCCGCCGGAGTTGATCCGGGCATTCGGCATCCTCAAAAAAGCCTGCGCGCTGGTGAATCAGGACCTCGGCAAACTGCCCGCGGACAAGGCGAAGTTGATTGTGCAATCCGCCGACGAAGTCATTGCTGGAAGGCTCAACGATCAATTCCCTCTCCGCATCTGGCAGACGGGCAGCGGCACGCAGACCAACATGAATGTGAACGAAGTGATCTCGAACCGCGCGATCGAGATTGCCGGCGGCGAGATGGGGTCGAAGAAGCCGATCCATCCCAACGATCACGTCAATATGTCGCAGTCGTCGAATGACACATTCCCGGCAGCTATGCACATTGCGGCGGCGGATCGAGTCAAGAACGCTCTGATTCCCGCTGTGAGGACGGTTCACGACACGATTCGTGCGAAAGCCAAAGAATTCGAGAATATCGTGAAGATTGGCCGCACGCATCTGCAGGACGCCGTGCCGCTGACCGTCGGACAGGAATTCGGCGGCTGGGCTGCGCTGCTCGAGCGCGACATCAAGCGGCTGGAGCAGGCGCTGGAAGGACTCTACGATCTGGCGATTGGCGGTACCGCGGTGGGCACGGGACTGAACACGCATCCGGAGTTTGCCGAGCGCGCGGCCAAAAAGATTGCCGAACTCACTGGCCTTCCCTTCCGCTCACATGGCAACAAGTTCGCGGCACTCTCTGCGCACGACGAAATCGTCTTCGCGCAAGGTGCGATGGAGACCCTGGCGGCATCGTTCATGAAGATTTCCAATGATATCCGCTGGCTGGCTTCCGGACCTCGCTGTGGCCTGGGCGAGTTGACCATCCCTGAGAATGAGCCGGGGTCGTCCATCATGCCGGGTAAGGTGAATCCGACCCAGTGCGAGGCCATGACGATGGTCTGCGTGCAGGTTCATGGTGCAACCGCGGCTGTGGGCTTCGCCGGATCGCAGGGAAACTTCGAACTCAACGTCTATAAGCCGGTGATCATTTACAACTTCCTGCACTCGGTCACGCTGATCACCGACGCCTGCCATGGCTATGTCGAGTACATGCTGAAAGGCATTGAAGTCGATCGTGCAAAGGTCGACTGGTACGTGAAGAATTCATTGATGCTGGTCACCGCGCTGGCGCCAAAAGTTGGATACGACAAGGCGGCGCAGATTGCGCACACGGCGCATGTGGAGCATTCGAGTTTGCGCGAGGCCGCGCTGAAACTGGGATATCTGACCGGCGAAGAGTTCGATCAATTGGTCAAGCCGGAGAAGATGACGCATCCGTAAGATCAGTTTCAGTCACCAGTGGTCAACTCTCTCTCTTCGACCGACGCCGCTGGGATGGAAACCGTTTTCTTGGGCGCGGTGGTGATCACCACTACGCTCACCAGCACCAGCAGCGTACCCAGAATCGTCCGTGGGCCAATTGCCTCGCCTCCGAAGAAATATCCGACCGCAACCGCGACAACTGGATTCACGTACGCGTACGTTCCAACCTTCGTCGGCGATTCGTGATGGATCAACCAGACGTACGCCGTGTACGCAACGATCGATCCAGCAACAATCAGATATGCCAGCGCGAGCCAGGCCTTGAGCGACACAGCCTGCAGACGAAAGCCGCGAAACTCCCCGGTGGATGCCGCAACCAACGCAAGCAGGATTCCACCGGCAAACATCTGCGCCGCGGAACTCACAGTTTTGTCGGCGGGCAGGGGGAGTTTGCGCGTGAGCGCCGACCCAATGGACCAACCCAGGCCGGCAATCAGAAGCGCTCCCGCGCCGACCGGATCGATCGGGGCGTCGCCGAAGCTGAGGGTGCGGCTGACCAGCACCGCAACGCCGCAGATCCCCACGAGTAGCGCAGCTACAAGCCGCAATGTAAGCCGCTGTGTCCTTAGAATAACAATTTCAGACAACGCCATGAAAACGGGAATCGCGGCCATCATCACCGCTGTAATTCCCGAGGGAACACGCTGCTCGGCCCAGAAGACGAGGCCATAGTCGACGACGAAGATCAGGACCGCGACCAGCGCCGCCGCGCGCCATTCCCGGAGGGTCGGCGATGGCGCACCTCTGGCCAACGTCCAGCTACAGAGAGCCGCCCCGGCAATCAAGAAACGGATGGATGCCAGCAGAAATGGTGGAACTTCGCGCACGCCAATGCGTATCGCGAGAAACGTCGATCCCCAAACGAAGTAAATAATCGCGAAGGCGAGCAAAAGCTTCCAGGCAACGGGCTTCGTGGTCGCTTCCATCGGATCATTGATGGCGAATGGGAGTGTCCGCCCCACTCAATCATCCGATTAGATCAGCCCGAGAGACTGCCGGATTCGGATTCACGCCATCAAATATTTTTATGGGTTTAAAGCGAATTACTTCTTCAGCAGGCTGGTGTGGCTGGCGACGCACTGCCACTTGCCCATGTCGAGCACCCAGGTGTCGGTGAAGCGCCCCATGTGATCGTATGGCTTGCCCTGATAGGTGCCCTGGGTGTGGTAAATGCCGGTGACCACGGCAGTATCGCCAAAGAAATTCATCCTGACGTTCTGAATGTTCGCCACGCTGGGCTTGAAGAGCGGGTCTTTGATATCGGCCAGAAACTTCTGCTTGTCGCTGATTTCGCCGTCCCATTCTGTATTGACGAAACGGCTGGATACGAGGGCGTCCAGAGCAGAAGAATCGCGGTTCACCTGCGCCTCGTTCCACATACGTTCCAGGACCAGAAGCTTGCTTTCGCGCGGATCAGCCTGCTGGGCGATCGCGACAGAACTGAGTACCAGCAGTGCGCAGCAGCACAAGATGCGACTCATACAGTTACACACTCGTCGACGTCCACCTGAAGACCGGGACGTTACTACGAAAATAGCAGTCGCTAACCATCGGGGAAACGTTACGAACGTCACGGGAGGACTCGCGTCAGACGACGGACCTCTCACCTCGACCCTGGAGGGCCAAAAAATGCGAACATGTCCCGGAACGGCCAATGCCAGAGATCTGAGGGCCGAGGTCCGCCCTAGAATGCCCAGCGCAGCAGCGTCGCTCCGATCGTAAATCCCGCGCCCACAGAAGCAAGCAGCACGAGACTTCCCTTTCTTAGCTTGCCCTCATCGATTGCCGTCTGCATCGCCAGCGGAATCGTTCCGGCAGTGGTGTTGCCGTAGCGATCAATATTGACGATCACACTTTCTGAGCGGAGGCTGAGACGATCCGCAGTGGCATTGATGATCCGCAGGTTGGCCTGGTGAGGAATGAAAACGTCAATATCGGATCCCTTCAGTCCGTTGCGCTCCAGCAGCTTGGTGCAGAGGTCAGTCTGCTTACGAACGGCAAACTTGAAAACCTGCTGGCCGTCCTGGTGAACGTAGTGCATACGTTTGGCGAGCGTCTCTTTGCTGCTGGGATGCAGGCTGCCGCCGCCCGGCATGTAGAGGAACTGTCCTCCCGAGCCGTCGACTTCGTGGATGAAGTCGATCAGGCCTTCCGAGTCGTTCTCGGCGGGCTCAAGAATCGCCGCGCCGGCGCCATCGCCGAAGATGACGCAGGTGGCGCGATCGGTATAGTCGATGATCGAGGACATGACATCCGACCCGATCGCAAGCACGCGTTTGTGCGCCCCGCTGGCGATGAACTGCGCGCCCGTCTGAATCGAATACAGGAAAGCCGAGCAGGCTGCGGAAAGATCGAATCCCCAGGCTCCAGTCGCTCCCAATTTGTTTTGCACAACACATGCAGTCGATGGAAAGAACATGTCGGGAGTGACCGTCCCGACGATGATCGTTTCGATATCAGTGGGCTTGAGACCGCGCTGGTCGAGCGCCTTTTGGGCCGCGGCTGCAGCGAGATCGCTGGTCGCGACGCCCTTATCGACGACGTGCCGCTCGCGGATGCCAACGCGGGCCATGATCCATTCATCGCTGGTATCGACCATTCGTTCGAGATCGGCGTTGGTGAGAAGACGGGGCGGCACATAGGTGCCCAGGGCGCTGATTTTGGCGCGAAGTGGTTTGCTCAATGAATACCCCTGCGAAATGTCGAGAGGTATTGTGAAGGATTAATGCCAGAAAGTCTAACGGCGCTTCAAGCTTTCGATGTTTCGATGTTTCAATGTTCCAAAATAAGAAACCAACGATCGCGTTATGCGGCATCAACTTTGAAACCTTGAAACCCGAAACCCTGAAAGTTGGCTTCAATAGGCCCAGCGCAACAGCGTTGCCCCGGACGTAAACCCCGCTCCTACGGACGCGATCAGCAGCAGATCGCCTTTTTTCAGCTTCCCTTCCTCCAGCGCCGTCTGCATGGCAATCGGAATGGTGCCTGCGGTCGTATTTCCGAAGCGGTCAATGTTGATGATGACCTTTTCCAGAGGCATGCCGAGCCGGTCGGCCGTGGCAGTGATGATGCGTTTATTCGCCTGATGCGCGATGAAGCAGTCGATATCTTTTCCCGTGAGCTTGTTTCGCTCCAGCACGCGCTCGGTCATCTCCGCCATTTTCTTAACCGCATACTTGAAGACGTTTTTTCCATCCTGATGAATGTAATGCATCTTCTGGTCGACGGTTTCATGCGAAGCCGGGTTCAGACTGCCGCCTCCTGGCATATACAAATACTGTCCGCCCATGCCCTCAATTTGGGCGACGTGATCGATCACACCGTCCCCATCTTCCGACGGTTCCAGCAGCACTGCGCCCGCGCCGTCCCCAAAAATGATGCAGACTGCGCGATCGGTGTAGTCGGTCATAGCGGAGTTTTTGTCCGAGCCAATGACCAGCACTTTCTTGTACTGGCCTGACTCAACGAACTTCACCCCGGTGTTGAGCGCGTAAACAAACCCCGAGCATCCGGCGGAGACGTCGAACCCCCAGGTGTTGGCGATGCCGAGCTTGTGCTGCACGAGGCATGCGGTCGAGGGATACATCATGTCGGGAGTCACTGTCCCTACGACGATGAGATCGACGTCCTGCAGATCGAAGGGGTGCGACTCGAGCAGATTTTTAACGGCGCACACGGCCAAATCGCTGGCAGCGACTCCCTTATCCGCGATGTGCCGCTCGCGAATGCCAACACGTTCGAGAATCCATTCGTCAGTGGTGTCGACCATTTTTTCAAGATCGGCGTTGGTGAGAACGCGCGGCGGAACGTAGGTGCCGAGCGCGGTGATCTTGGCGCGCACAGGGATAGACAATGAGGGCTCCTGAAAAGAAGAAACCCAGTATTCTGAAGGATTCAGCGCCGAATGTCTAACCCGATTCGCGAATTGGCCTCAGGCGGCCGCCGACGCGCGTTCATGCTGCATCCATTCGCTCACAAAGTCAGGGCATGAAATCAGGCCGAAGCGACGGTCTGCCCCGTCCATGAGGAAGAAGAGCGCCGCACGGTCGATTTCTTCCAGCTGTCCAAGGCTCAGCACCGGCCACAAATGGCATTCGGCGGCCGACTCGACGAGCTGATCGAGATACGACAAATGACCTTCAAACAGTTTTCCCGATACGCGAATTGTGATGTGGGGAGGAACGCGGGAGGAAGTGCGACGAGTGCTCATGTTTCTCCTTGGGGAACGACTGCTCGTACGCCGTGCCTACTTGCTAGATGCCCGGAAAAACCATTCTTGCGAAAAGACTCGTAAAGCGAAGGTAAAGTTTCGTAGTCGACGGGAAACAAAGGTCAGCTGTGGAAAAATAAGTCAGACACCGGGGACTCACTGCACACGCAAGAGCCCGTTACCGTTGCTTCCTTCCGGACCTGGCGGGGTTGGCGGGAGTACGTCGCGTGAGACCGATGTCTGACCCGCTTTATTTTAACATCGCGATAGAAGCCTCTTGGAAGTGCTCCGCCAAAGGTCTCTACATCACATGCCAGACAGGTCCTTCTCGAATTGCTCCAAGAGTCGCACATGAACGTCCGTGGGCAGTGGGGCATCCGAGAAATACTTGTTCTCGGAAAATGGTGTGTTTTCACGACGTTGAATGGAAAATCGTCCAAGTGGGTGCTTCCTCGCTAATTGGTCGTAGTCAATGCTGAGGATTGCCAAATCGTATTTCAAATTCTCCGCCATCGTGTCCGCCACACTAGTAGCGACGGAAGCCGCCAGCCTTTTGACCGCCGGACCAGCACTAGTCATCTGAGCGCTGCTACGAAAGGTAACGTGGCTCGCATATTGCCATCTCTTGACCATCCCCGGCTTGTACATCAGCCCGAGCTCCTTGCTCCCCCATTCGAAGGCCTCTTCAAGCAAGCGCCTTGACTCTTGAGTGGAGATTCGTGTGTCAAGAACAATCCCGTAGGTGTAAATGATTAATTGCTCAATGACGGTATCGCCCAGTCGCCCAGCCCCAAACGTTATCCCTTTGGATTCATCGAAGTCTTCGATCTTCTGAGGAAACTTCTGAAAGTTATAGCGGGCGACAAGTGCCTTGGTGAGGTCAGGATAGAACACCGCCCCCCTTGGATTTAGATCGGTAGGTTCAACCCAAGCCATTGCCCTCGCTAAGAGAATTGACGTTAGCTCCATCTATGCCTTACCTCCCTGCGATGCACCATAGGGCTGGCGACTCGCTCCTGAAAAACCTGCGAGGACCTCGTCGACCTCGGCCGATTCAGCGCGATGCGGACTTGACCCTGCAACAGTTTCAAGACTGACCGAGTAATGGACGTCCCTCGGATAGTGCTCGAGGGAATATGAAATCGTGTTCCACGGATTGGGCCGAATCTGACCGCAGTTGTACGACAGCAGTGACACGATGTACTGATTCAGGCTAGAACCCTCTTGCTGAGCCAGGATCGCGAGCCTGCGGTGAATGCTTTTCGGCATGCGCAGAAGTATGCGTCCGCTGTAATCATCGGCAACGCTCGGCTCTGGAATCTCAAGGCCGGAACTTATGCGTGATTCCATCCACGATCGCATCGCTTCTCGGCTGTTCGCAATTGCTTCGTCCGGAGTTTTCCCATCGGCCATGCAACCGGGAAGGTCATCTATCTCTACAATCCAGTCGTCCTCGTCGTCCTGATAAAGTCTCTTGTGGTAATTCAAAGCGAGATAGTGATCTAGTTTATTCATATAGACTCCCTGTTCGGGTCGTGATCGCCTCAATCGTTTTCAGGGTCATATAGGCCGACTATCTCCATGGCGTCCAAGAACTTCATGATGTAAGGCTTTTTCACCCGCCCAGAATGCGGCTTCGCGATGTTGAACGTCTGGCCTCCAACTGTGAATGCGTGATGCGGGTTCCCATGGTGGCTGTAATCGGGGAAGAGCGGCCTTATGTGTGTATCCAAAAGGTTCTCGATTTCGTCAAAGCGAACGGCCTTTGGATTCGCCGCCATCTCCCGAATCCTCGCCCTGATGCGTTGTCGATCCATGGCATCTGAGCTATGATACTATATGTAGTATCATCAATCAAATTGTTTTAAGCAAGTAACTTAGGTCAGCTGTCCATCCGCGGCCACTGCTATTTTCGAGCGAGCAGGGATTCATCTTGTCCTTTGGTGTGGAACCAACCCTGCCACATCGATCACAGCATATCGCAGCCTGCCACAGTAAAAGGCAACTCAACGCAGGACCACGGCCGCTGCGCTGATCCCCGTGACTTTCGGTGCAAGAATTGTCCGCTTCCGGCTTCCCTTCTTGTGGCGATTGTCGAACAATAGTAAGAACCTGTCGCATGCCGCAGCAGCCGTCTCAATCCGCCGCCGTCCCGCTACAGCGAGCCATCGACCAGTACTTTGAGATCGCCCTGTACCTGCTTGTGCTGACAGGATTTGGCACGCTAGCCAGTAGCGGCGCCCTGGATCTCCCCTCGATGTTCTTACTGGGGTCCGCGCTCGCCGTGCGTGGAGTTCTCTTCGCCAGGCGTCGGCCATTCGTAATCTCCGAAGGCTGGACGACGCCGTTATCGGTCGCCTACTTCATTTTCTTCGCGCTCGACTATCTCGTCATCTCGCGCAGTTTCCTGCCTGCCACCGTTCACCTGACACTGTTCGGGGTGGTGGTGCGGATGTTCTCCATCCGCCGCGAACGCGACTACATCACGCTCGCGATTCTGGCCTTCCTGATGGTTCTATCCGCGGCGGTGCTCACGGTCGACAGCATGTTTCTGTTTTCTTTTGCGGCATTCATGCTGATGGCGGTGGCCACGTTTGTCCTGCTTGAAATGAGGCTCTCTGGACGCAAGGCCAATGTCGCCGCCAGACACTCCAGCGATGTTCAGGAGCGGCGTCATTTGGGCATGGCTTTAGTCCGAATCGCACCTGCGCTCATGATCATGATCCTGATCGCCGGGGCAGGCCTGTTCTTCGTGATGCCTCGCATGTCGACCGGATACCTAGGCGGCTACTCGTTCGGCACCGACATTTCTTCCGGCTTCAGCGATCACGTCCAACTCGGACAGATCGGGCGAATTCAGCAGTCGAACGCCGTCGTTATGCACGTGCAGATTGACGACGATAACATCGGACGTTACTCCCTGCACTGGCGTGGCGTGGCGCTGGCGGACTTCGACGGAACGACCTGGTCGAATCTGCGGGATCAAACGATTTTGCGGCGGCAAACGGAAAACAGTTTTGCTCTTCCCCACTTTGAGGCCGCTTCTTATTCCGATCTAGGCAACGAGCATCGACAAAAACTGATTCATTACCGCGTGCTGATGGAGCCGATCGGCACTAACGTCTTCTTTCTGGCTCCCTGGGGGCGAAGCCTGAGTGGATCGTACCGGATGCTCGCCGCTGACTCGGGCGGGGCGGTCTATGATTACGACTCACAACACGCGATCAGCCGCTACGAAGCAACGTCTGACATCGCCGGCGCGCCTATGGAAGAATTGCGCGCTGCCGGACATGACTATCCGCCGCGAATAGCGCGCTACCTGCGCCTGCCTGCTGTCGATGCGCGGGTCCCCAAGCTGGCGGCTCAGATCACCGGATCGGCAAATAACGATTACGACAAAGCCGTTGCCATCGAGCAATATCTGCGCGCTCACTTTGCTTACACTCTGGAGTTGCCGCGCACCACGGTAACGGATCCAATCGCCAATTTCCTGTTCGAACGCAAACAGGGCCACTGCGAATACTTCGCGTCCTCGATGGCAGTCATGCTGCGCGCGCTAGGGATCCCTTCGCGCGTAGTCAACGGATTCCGCAGCGATGAGTTCAACGACATCACCGGATCTTATGTTGTACGAGCGAAAGACGCGCATTCCTGGGTCGAGGCCTACTTCCCCGGGTACGGATGGCAGACGTTCGATCCCACGCCGGGCGGTGCCGCGATCGGCACTCCTCAAGGTTGGGGCCGGCTCGGCCTGTATGTGGATGCAATGGCGTCGTTCTGGCGCGAGTGGATCGTCAGCTATGACTCATCGCACCAATACGTGCTGGGGAAAGCCGCGATCA
>Ga0335079_10009362_pt1 | contig 11167 bp, 8 predicted proteins | sample Lox_Sample_33_FD_206719 | JGI IMG/M metagenome (GOLD analysis project Ga0335079, IMG submission 206719) | Soil microbial communities from Loxahatchee National Wildlife Refuge, Florida, United States - Lox_Sample_3.3 | ecosystem: Environmental > Terrestrial > Soil > Wetlands | place: USA: Florida... | reverse complement strand
GCGAACGAGGCCGGGGCACGTCGTACCAATCCATGTCCTCCACACTGCCGCAGCGGTCGCAGATGAAATGGTGATGCCGCATATCTCGCGCATCGAAACGCGCGGCACGGCCCTCGACGGCCACTTCGCGCACCAAACCCGCCTGAACCAGATCCCGCAGATTGTTATACGTGGTGGCGCGCGAAGAACGTGGATCAGCGCGATTCACGGCTGCAAAAATTTCGGTGGCCGTGGGATGCCCGTGGCATTCCATCAGGAAGGCCATGACGGCGTAGCGCTGCGGGGTACACCGCAACCCGCTGCCCTCCAAGGATCGCTTGATCGCGGTGGCGTCCATCGCCCGTTTAGAATATATCTAATGTGGCATTTTGTCGAGACTGATGATTTTGTTTGCGGTTGCGGGCGGAAGACTTGCGGACACCGTTTTGAGCAGAAGCGCTGCCGGCTCCCGGTTAGCGAGTCGCGATGCGATTCGACGCGGATAATGAAGACGGCCAATGACGAACTCGAGACGCACACCCTTAGGCGCAGGCGGAGGGCGAAGGTATAATTTCGGGCCATGGGGACGGGTTCGGTGGGACCAAGCCGCAGGACCATTGTTGGGTTTCTATTTCTTCTGATTATTCCAATTTTTTCGGCGGGTGCGCAGGCGACGTGGTGCTCGACGGGAACTGGCGCGGTTAGGGGGTCTAGTAAGCCATGAAGACGAATGCCGCATTCGGGCTCGCAACATTCGCCCTGCTTTTTGCATTCACACAAATCGCGATCGCGCAAGGACCAAAGCATTCGCTTAGAGATGACATTCGCGGCTTATACAGCCCCAGCCCTGAATCTCGCGCGCGAGCCAGTGCCAGACTCGTTGAAGCCGGGCCGGCAGCAATCCCTTCACTGAAGTCTATTGTGTGTGGGGCATATAAGTCGGATTCTGACGTGGCATGGCGTGAAGCCGCGAAAGCGGTCGGGCAATTGAAAGCCGAAGACGCTTCCTTGTGCCTCGTTCGATTGCTGGCAAGAGATCCAACCCTGAACGTCTTCGCGTCCGAAGAGACCATCATCGCTTACGACCCCGCATACGCGGCGCTTTTACAAATCGGCGAGCCAGCGATCCCTTCAATCTCCATGGCTCTTCTCTCTCTTCACCCCGACCAAGCCTTCTTGGGACTTCGGATCTTACAAAAGATTGGCACCCCCGAGGCGAAAGCGGCAGTGGAGGCATACATTGAGGCGCTCGAGAATCAAACCAAGTTGGCGAAGGGCATCCTTTCAGATTTCCCAAGGGAGAACCAGGGGCGCAAGTAAAGTCTCCGCAAAGCTGGAAATGCGGTGGGACTTGCAAGCACGGCCCTTTGGGAGCGTGCCTAGCACAAAGGTATAATTTCGGGCCATGGGGATGGGTTCGGTGGGACCAAGCCGCAGGACCATTGTTGGGTTTCTATTTCTTCTGATTATTCCAATTTTTCCGGCGGGTGCGCAGGCGGCGACGTCCTGGAGCGGCGTGGTGCGCGGCGCAGATGGAAAAGCCACGGCGCGAGCGAGCCTCACCCTTCATGAGACAGCGGGAAAGCGGCAGTATTCAGCGAACACTTCAGTAAGTGGCGAGTTTGTATTTGCGGGGGTCGAGCCGGGGAGCTACCGGGTGACGGTGCGCTCAAACGGCAAAACGTGGGCGGGTGCGAGCGCCGTGACGCTTGCGGATGGCGCGGCGCTGGCGGCGGACATCGTGCTTTCCAGGTCGGATCTGACGCTGCAAATCGTCACTCAACCAAATGGGAGCGAGCGCGAAGGCAGCGGAGGCGAACAGCTTTCTGGCAAGCAGGTATCGAGCCTGCCGCTGAACGAGCGCGACTTCAGCAAATTGCTGCTGCTGGCGGCCGGAACGATGACGGACACGAACGGCGCGGCGAATTTTACCCAACAATTCGCGGTGAACGGGCAACGCGGCGTGGCGTCGGTTTTCGCGTTGGACGGAGCCGATACGACCGATCCGGAGATGGGCGGGGCGACGTTTGCGAATTTCAACGTGGACGCAATCCAGGAAGTGCAATCGAACTCCGGAGTACTGCCGCCGGAAACCGGGCACGGGGCGGCGATCTTCACCAACGTGGTGAGCAAATCGGGAACGAACCAGATTCACGGGAGCGCGTTCGAGTTCGTGCGCAACGCGGCGTTCGATGCGCGGAATTTTTTCGATCATGCGAGCGCGGTGGATCCGAGGAGGCTGCCGCCCTTCGTGCGGAACGAATTCGGAGCGACGAACGGCGGGCCGATCGTGCTGCCCGGGATTTACGATGGCCGCGACAAAACTTTTTATTTCGGCGAGTACCAAGGATTTCGGCAGGTGCTGGGGACAACGCAGGTCTTTCCGGTGCCGACCGCGGCAGAGCGGCAAGGCATTGACACGACCTCGTTTCCCGGTGACACACTGACCGTGCCGGTTAATTCGGAGATCGCGCCGCTGCTGGCGCGGTATCCGCTGCCGAACAATCCCACGGGCGCTTTCGGAGCGCGAACATACGCGGCTTCGTCGAAGGTGGTGACGAACACGGATCAATTTTCGATCCGCGTGGACCACTCGATTTCGGAAAAGGCGACGCTCTTCACGCGGTTCAGCCTGAATCAGATTAATGGGCCGACGACGAATCCCGACGAAACAGCGATTGATCCGAGCTTTGCGGTGAACTTTTTTGATCACCAGCGGAACGCGGCGGTGCGCTACGCGCGGACGATTTCGCCCCACCTTAGCTTTACGACTGCTTTCGGGTACATTCGCAGCACGCCGATTTTTCCGGCGCAGAATCATGAGGACGTGGCTTTGAACTTTGCCGATGGGCTGTTCCAGGGATTCAATACGGCGGACGGCTCGATCTTCGGGTCTTACAGCAATCTTTACCAGATCAAGCACGACATGGTGTACGCGCACGGGAAACACACGTTCAAGTGGGGCGCGGAATTCCGGATGAACAAAGACGCGACGATTTTCGGGACGAATCCGAGCGGGCTGTACACGTTCGGCGGAGGGACGGCGTATTCGCCGGTGGCGATCAGCTCGGCGAGCGGACAACACAACATCCAGCCCGGCGATGCGCTGCCTGACGCGCTGACTGAATTGCTTACGGCGACACCTTATTCGTATACGGTGACCGCGGTGTCGAGTGCGGTTCCCGCGGGCGATAAGTTCGACGAAGCCGCGGTGCGGCGCGAAGCCTACAATTTTTATTTTCAGGATACGTGGAAGGCCACGCCGAGGCTGAACCTGACGTACGGGATGCGCTACGAGATCAATAGCCGGATCAAGGAAGCGAAACACAAAACCTCGACAGCAGTGCCAATCGGGCCAGATGGAAAGCCGACTTCTTTTCTGACACCCGGGGCCACGCAAATCTTCGTGTACAACCCGCAGCCCGTCTATCCAATGGACTGGAGCGGATTCGGGCCGCGCGTTTCGATTGATTACGCAGTGAGCAAACACACCACACTGCACGCGGGCGCGGGCCTGACCACGATTCTGCCGAATCTGTGGCAGCAGAATTTCGTGACGGGAGGAATTCCGCTTACATTTCAGCCGCTGGTGACGGCAAGGCCAGGGATTTTTGTGCCGTTCCAGAACACACCTCTCGCGGTGACGCTGCCTCCAGCGTACACGGCGCAAGGGCAGCTTCTGTTTCCCGGGAACGACAGTTCAAACGTACCGGCAAACACGGTGATTGACCTGGCGAGATTTCAGACCGATCTCGAGGCGCTGACGCCGGGGAACCAGGTGCAATTGCTCGTTGCCGCGGCGATTGCGCGCGATTTCTGCAATGGATATATCGGTACGTATACGGCGGGATTCGATCAGGATCTTGGGAGCATGAAACTGAGTGTTGTGTACGTGGGAACCGCGGGAGTGCACCTGGCGAGCGTCGTTTCGCCGAACGGATACAGCAGTGCCGATCCGGCATTCGCACCGTACACGCAGTTCAATTCTTCCGGGCAAGCGATTGGAGGATACGGGCCGGAGGCAATCATGAGCACGGCGGCGCATTCCACATATCATGCACTGCAAGTGAGCGCAAACCAGAATATTTCGCGCTATGGATTGAGTTTTCAGGCGAGCTACACGTTTTCCAAGTCTCTGGATGACACAAGCGCGGCGATCGGAGGCCTTGCGGGAGGAGCAAACGTCGTACAACAAACTCAGCCGCAGGACCCGCGGAATCCGAGCGCGGAAAAGGGCCCGTCCACGTTCGACGTAACGCACGCTTTTTCGTTGAGCTTGATTCAGGCACTGCCGCTGGATCGCGTTTGGTTTTTGCGGCCGCTGGGAAGCAAGGTAACCCGCGGATGGCAAGCGCTGAACATCACCTCGATCGCGAGCGGATCGCCTTTCACGGTGTACTCGGGAATCCAGCAGACGGGCGCGGGATCGGGAGGAACCGACCGGCCGGATCTCGTGTCCATGCCCAGTTTTTCGACGAGCCGGACAGTTCGCGAGGATTACTTCGGGCGTGGCGCGAATAACACTTCGTTCTTCATGATTCCGATCAACGTGGCCGGAGGAACGGGGCCGAATCAGGGCGTGTTCGGAACGCTGGGGCGCGACACGTTTCGCGGGCCGGGGTTTCATCAATTCGACGTGGCGCTGATCAAGAACACCCCCTTCGGGCGGAGAGGAAACGGGGAATTAGGCATTTTGCAATTTCGCGCGGAGTTCTTCAACGTCTTCAACATCGTGAATTTCGGACTGCCTTCCAACGTGGTGCTGGGGAGCGGATTCGGGATCATCAGCAAAACGGCGGGACCTTCGCGGCAGATCCAGTTCTCGTTGAAGCTGGTCTACTGAACGCAGAGGTTGCGATTCGAGAGGGATTCAGCGCCCGTGGCTGCACATCCACTCGCCCTCGGCGAGGACGTGGCCTTTCCTGGCGCGCTCGAGGTCAGCTTCGGTCGCGCCGGATTTCAAACCGAGCATGGCATCCAGCGCATGGAGCTTGAAGAGACGGCGGTGGGGTTTACCCGGAGGCCGACAAGGACCGCCCCAGCCCTATTTACTAAAATCAGCAAGACCGTGGGAAGCTCCATTATCGAGCGAATCCAGCTTGGGAACGTTTTGCGGCAGGCAGCGCGCCCCGGAAAAGCATGCAGAGAGGCCTGCAGTTGGCCTTGCAACTCGGACCGAATTAGTCCAGTAGGACTTCACTTGTCGTATTTGGATGGCTGCATTGGTTACCGCAGCTTATCCGTAAGGCTTGGCGGCAAATTTTTTAGATTAGACTTCACTTTTTTGTTGACAATTCCCACAATGGATGTATTTTAAATCCATCCTTCCGGGCCCATCCCATCTCGATGATTCCAGCCTGATGGGGTGATTCGCCGATCAAAATCGTGTGACAAGGTGCCGTCTATCTGTGTGTGCCAATGTCACGCGAGTTGGCGAAGTGCAGCCTGATTCACTTAGGGGTGACTGTATGTCTTCGAAACGTGCCCTTTTCCTCTGGCTCGCCGTGCTTGGTGTGTCTGCCGCGCTCGTGCAGGCACAACCGCCAGGCCGCGGACACAAGAAAGACAAATCAAAAGCTGGCGAGACGACCCAAGCCTACGTGCCGCCGGCTGATGCCTCTCAATACGTCGGCTCCGACACCTGCAAGACGTGTCACGAAGACATGCCGACGAAAGGCTTCTACAAGACCTTTGAGGACTCGCCTCATTTTGTAACGACTCTGGACACCAAAGGCGGTCCGGGCATGCACGGTTGCGAAGCCTGCCATGGTCCCGGCAAGGCTCACGTGGATGGCGGAGGCGACAAGACCAAGATTTTCACGTTCAAGGACGTCTCCGCACAGGAAATCAGCGCTCGCTGCCTCTCGTGCCATCAATATGATGACGAGCATTCCAATTTCCTGCGTTCAGGCCATTTGCAGGCGGGTGTGAGCTGCATTGACTGTCATGACCCCCATCACCCCAAGGAGAGCCAGTATCTGATGAAGGAAAAGCAGCCGCAACTCTGTTACGGCTGCCACGTCGCGGAAAAGCAGCAGTTCGGCCTGCCCTTTCATCACCGTGTAAATGAAGGCTACGTCTCATGTAACGATTGCCACAATCCCCACGGCAGCTTCCTGAACGTGCAACTCCGTGCTTCTGCTACCGAGGACATCGTCTGCTTCAAGTGCCATTCGGAAAAAGCGGGACCCTTCGTCTATGAGCACGAGGCCGTGAAGATCGAAGGCTGCACTGCATGTCACACACCCCATGGCTCCTCGAATGCCCGGCTTTTGAAGGTCAATCAGGTCAACATTCTCTGCCTGCAGTGCCATGCGTTCGCGGCAGGCATGGGCGCTCCGGCGACTCCGAGTGGCCCGGCCCACAACCAGGCGCAGAAGTATCAGGCGTGCACCATGTGCCACACCGCAATCCACGGCTCGAATTCGAGCAGCGTATTTTTTACCCCGTGAAGGTGCCGGCGATGCGAGCGATGAAGGCACAGGAGGATTTGATCATGCAATCGAAGCTATTAAAGTGGTTCTCCCTCGCGGCTCTCTTACTTCTCTTCTTGCCCCCCGCTATGGCGCAGCAGGAGCAGGAGCAACAGGGCATTGATCAGGGCGATTACAACATCAAGCAGTCCATCGAATTCGGCGGACGTTTCACGAGCCTCTCGGGCGATCTGCAGACTTACGATACCTTCGTAAACCTGCAGCAGGGGCCCCGCTTGCTCGATTTTACGCTGGAGATGCGCTCCCTCAGCCATCACGCCACGCTCTTCGACCGCTTCTATTTCAGCAATTCGGGGTATGGCGGCGATCCCAACATGATTTCGCGGCTGCGTTTCAGCAAGAACAAGTGGTATGACTTCGATGCCCTGTTCCGCAAGGACGAGAATTTCTGGGATTATTCGCTGCAGGCTAATCCTCTAAATCCTGGTCTGGCGGTCCCCAACGCTCCCGCGAGTTTCACCCCGATTTACAACAATCCTTCCAATCTGGTGGGCACCGCAATCGTCGGCATCTCCCCTCACGATATGAACACGCGCCGCAAGCTGGGAGATTATTCCATGATTCTTTTGCCGACTTCCAAAATCCGCTTCCGGCTCGGTTACGACAGAAACATCAACCAAGGGCCGGCCTTTACCACCATCCACCAGGGAACCGAACAGTTCCTCCTCGCGGACTCCAAAGCCACCGTGAACACCTATCGCCTCGGCGTGGATTTTCGTTTTATCCCCCGCACCAACATCAGTTACGACCAGATTTGGAACGACTTCAAGGGCGACGTCTCCACCACCGATCCCAACGCTCAATTCAACGTGGGCGCTGGGCTACCCCTCGTGGATCTCGGCGTTTCCTGGAACCCCACGGCCAATACGCCCTGCGCTACCACCTTTTCAGCCACCACGGGACTCGTCAATCCCGCCTGCAGCGGCTACTACTCCTATCTGCAGACTTCGCGAAGCCGCACCAACGCTATGACCGAACAGCTCAGCTTGCAATCTGACTACTGGAAAAACCTCGAATTCACGGGAAAATTCAGCTATACCAGCGCGGATTTGCGGGATAACGGTTATTCCCAGAATTTTACGGGCCTCGAATCCCGCACCTTCCTCGCCAATGACACCACCGATGGCCCCATTTTCGGGCGCCACGTCGCCGCCTATGCCGATCTCGGCGCCACCTGGTTCATCAACAGCCACTTCAGCGTCCTCGATTCCTTTCACTTCGAAAACTTCCGCGATCCCATGGAATTCGACTCCTCGGTTTGCTCCTTCTTCAGCAACCGTCTGAACGTTCCCATCACCGCATTTGCAACCACCGCGACTCCACCCGCGACCTGCACCCCTCCCGCCGGTACGCCCATCGTGGCTTCCGTTACCCATTCAAGCAGCTCCGGCGCGGATGCTGCACTGCTGATTAACAGCAATTACTTGCAGCAGGACGAGAAGACCAACCTCGCCCAGGTGAATTGGCAGGTGAACCGCCACTTCGGAGCCCATGCCGGATGGCGTTACCGCCATCGCATGATTGCTGACGATTTCTTTACCCTGAACTCTGAAATCTACTACCCGGGCACGGCGGCGCGCGGCGATTGCGCGGGATTTACCTTGGCGAATCCTGTTGCCGGATGCACACAGAACGCGGATGGCTCGCTCTCCTTCGTGACCCCGGACGCCACCTATGCTCCCCCGGATCAGTTGTACATCAACGAAAACGCCGCTGTTTTCGGCTTCTGGGCCCGCCCCACCGACAAATGGCGCATGACCTTCGACACCGAATTCATGACCGCGGACAATGCCTTCACGCGCGTCAGCCCTCTTTCCTCGCAAAATTATCGCTTCCGGACGACCTACAAGCCCGTTACCTGGCTGAGCTTGAACGGTAACGCCTTGCTTTGGGAAGGCAAGAACAATGTCAACGAGCTCTACCTCCAGCACAACCGCATGGTCGGAATCTCCGCTATGATCCAGCCCATGGAGAAAGTTGCTTTGGACATCGGCTACAACTACGATGACATCTATTCGCAAATTCCCATCTGCTTCACCAGCACCGCCAACGGCATCGTGAATCCCGGCCTCGGCGCCTGTCCGAATGTGCCCTATCTCGTCTACAACATCTCCACCTACGTAGACAAAACACACACCGGCTACTTCAACTTTAGCTACACACCGGTCCGGAGGTTTACTGCCCATATTGGCGCGGATCTCACCGGAACGGATGGCAGCGAACTGCGGTTCGATCCTCAGGCCACTGTTCCTATCGAAGTCACCGGCCCGCTCAATTCCAAGTGGCTCCATCCCTTCGGCGGAATGGATCTCCTGCTTGCGAATCACTGGACAGGAAAGGCCTATTGGGATTATTACGGCTATCATGAAGACCAGACCCCGGGCGCTTATCAGGACCTCTACGCGCCGCGTAATTTCCGGGGTAATCTCGTCACGCTTTCCGTGCGCTACGCGTTTTAGGCGAAATCGGAATCTTGAGATGTTCAGAATCCTGGCAGCATGAAAAGGGGGAATTTGTGAAAACAAAGATCTCTTGGGCCATGGCATTGTCGTCCGTTCTCACCCTGTTTGCCGCGCTGTTCTTCCTCAATATTCCCGTCAAGGCTCAAGAAACCGGCGAAGGCGTCTTCAAGGCGAAGTGCGCTATGTGCCACGGCCCGGACGCCACCGGCAAAACGAAGATGGGCGAAATGCTGAAAGTTCCCGATCTTCACTCGGCGGACGTTCAGAAGCTCAGCGAAGCGGAGCTGATCCACATCGTTACCAAGGGCAAAGAGAAAATGCCTGCCTACGAAGGCAAACTCAGCAAGGAAGAAATCCAAAAAGTCGTCCTCTACATTCGAGAGTTCGGCAAAAAGCACTGAATTCGGGTTCCAGGAATTTCTCAAGCTCTGGGGGCGCCTGAAGCGGAGATGCAGCCTACCGATCCTCAGCCGAAGCAGCCGGCACGCCGCCGTTTCGTCGAATTCTTGCTTGGTGGAGGTCTGCTTGCCTCTGCTGTCTCTTTTCTCTACCCGGTTCTCCGCTATATCATTCCGCCGAAACTTGCGGAACTCGGCTCTAACCTCGTGTTGGCCGGCCATGTCGGCGATCTAAGACCGAACTCGGGAAAGATCTTCCGCTTCGGAAACCGTCCCGGCATCCTCATCCTCACTTCGGACAACAAGTACTACGCGCTCTCGGCCGTTTGCACTCACCTCGGTTGCACCGTGCAGTATCGCCCCGATCTCGCGGAGGTTTGGTGTCCCTGCCACAATGGAAAATACACCGTGACCGGCGCCAACATCAGCGGTCCTCCCCCTCGGCCTCTTGAGAAGTTCGACGTGATTCTGAAAGGCAATGACATTTACGCGCAGAGGACGCGGAACAGCTGAATGAGCGCGGCTTCCAGCATCCGGCAGTGGCTCGACGACCGTTTTGGTTGGGACGAGCTGATGGCCTTTGTCCGCCATAAGACCGTCCCCACCCACCGTTTTTCCTACTTTTATTTTCTCGGCGGCATGACCCTTTTCCTGTTCGGCATTCAGGTCGTCACCGGAATCTTGTTGCTTCTTTACTACCGGCCCACTCCAGACGGCGCCTTCGAAAGCGTCCAGTACATCATGACCAACGTGCGCTTTGGCTGGCTGATTCGCTCCATTCATTCCTGGGGCGCCAACGTTATGATCCTTACCGCCATCGCTCACATGTTCAGCGTCTTTTTCCTCAAGTCCTACCGCAAGCCCCGCGAACTCACCTGGCTCAGTGGCATGATTCTCCTTTTTCTCGTCCTCGGTTTCGGTTTCAGCGGATATCTTCTGCCCTGGAACATGCTCTCGCTGTTCGCCACCAAAGTCGGAACCGATATGGCTGCGCAAGTCCCCGTGATCGGTCACTGGATTTTGGTCTTCCTGCGCGGCGGCGATGACGTTTCCGGCGCCACGCTGACCCGCTTTTTCGGAATTCACGTCGCCATCCTTCCCGGTCTGGCGACCCTGTTCATCGGCCTACATCTTTTTCTTGTCCAGCGTTTCGGCATGAGCGTTCCTCCGAGCATCGAGGCCGAATGGAAGGCACATCCGGAGAAAGCGCGCGAAGTTCGCTTCTTCCCCAATTTCTTTCTGCGCGAACTCATGGCCTGGTACGTGGCTCTCGGCGCGCTGGGATGTCTCGCGGCTTTCCGGCCTTGGGAATTGGGTGCCAAAGCGGATCTATTCGGCTCGGCGCCCGCAGGGATCCGGCCCGAATGGTATTTCATGTTTATGTTCCAGACCCTGCGCTTTTTGCCTGCCAAAATTGGCCCCATAGCAGGTGACCTTCTCGGTGTACTCGTCTTCGGCCTGGCCGGCGCCGTCTGGACGTTTTTGCCTTTCTTCGATAACGACAAAGGCGGCCGCGGCAAGCGCTGGATTGCAGGTTTGGGTGTTTTCGCGTTGGCCTACTTCGTTGGGATGACGGCTTACGCGTATCTGGCGAAATAAGCGCGTTGGCTTTTGCGGGAAGGGAATGGAAAGAGAGTTCGGCGTGCGGCTGAGTCTCGAATCCGGCGGGAAAATAGGCCTCGTGGATGGCGCGCTCGGATTGTGCGGGCGGATCTTTGTCGCATGCTTATTTTGTGGCGTGCTGTTTTTGTTCTCTGCCTCCCGCCTTGCCGCGCAGACCAAAAACACTTGCCTCGACTGCCACTCCCAGCTCGACGCTCCATATCATGTGGAT
>Ga0335079_10009361_pt1 | contig 11168 bp, 8 predicted proteins | sample Lox_Sample_33_FD_206719 | JGI IMG/M metagenome (GOLD analysis project Ga0335079, IMG submission 206719) | Soil microbial communities from Loxahatchee National Wildlife Refuge, Florida, United States - Lox_Sample_3.3 | ecosystem: Environmental > Terrestrial > Soil > Wetlands | place: USA: Florida... | reverse complement strand
GTGCGATCATACTTTGCCCGTTCCTTCACTGCAATGACTCCGTTCTTGGGAGTCGCCGGGCTAGCTAGATCCGCCATTAGTTCCACTTTCTAACAGAAGGGAAGATTAGCTGCTTGCGTACCCATCATACGCCGAGTCGTAGCTGGATCTTCCGGAAACCGAACAATGCAACGATTTCTTCCACAACAGTGCAAGGCCCTGTTAGAGTGAGCGAACGTTTAAGTCAGGGCTCCACGCGACCTTTTGGTAAAGCGAGAAGAAGCCCTTGCAGTGGAAGCACGAACGCCGCCTCGTCTTTGTGGCCAGCTCAACCTGGTTGGGATGGTTCTGCGAGCGGTGTTGCTGGCATATCACTCTAAGCACGGACCCCGGTCACCTCGAATATGTCTCCCCACTCGCCGAGGTCCAGGTGGAGTTCGATGACCACGACTGCGAAGAATACGCGCGACTGAACTGGAAGAGCACAGAGTGAATCCATCCGAAGACCGAGGAAGAATGAGACCCACTCAATCCGCTTGGGAACGCGGTCTTCTCAACGGTGCAAGTGTGCCCAGAGTCGTCCGAACTTCTCCCAGTTGTTGCCAACCACTGAAATCAGTCCGGTAAGTGCTCCCGTCAGGCCGATACCCAATGTGATCCATCTAATCCGGCGATTGTGCTGGCGTTCTTCCTTCTTGCAGATCGCATCGTCCATATATTCCCTACCACGTTGCGTGAGGCTATAGTCGCCTTGAAACGGAACGCGATACCAGTACTTATTCTGGTCTTCATCTTTGCCATGAACGAGATAGTGTGGCAGCGGAACGTCAAGCCGTGCGCTCGGTCAAAGCTCCCGACGCGGGTCCCAGGTACATGGTTGCGGGAGACCTGAATGGGAACGCGATAATCGACTTGGCGGTCGCTCTGGGAGTGCATCCAGTTCGGCGTTGCGGTCCAATTTGGTCACGGAAGTTGCTGCGGTCTCGCTGATTCTGGCGCAGTGGACTGCATCAGTATTCCATCAAAGAGGAAAACACTTGAGGCGCCGATTAGCAGCAAATTCTTCACCCCTTCCGTTAAGTCTTTCAGCTTGCCCGCCCAATCGCTCGGTTCGAGCTTTGGCTCCGCGGGCGACGCAATGTTAACGGTCACATTCCCTACGATTGTGACGTTGCTTTCTCTTAAGGCCCGGACGACTTGTTCGATTAACTGCTGGTTTGCATCTTCAAACTGAACTCGTGTTTCCGGCTAGATTTTTGTAGTGACCCTCTGTATAGCCTTGAGCATTCAAGAAATGGATATTCTTGTACGAGGGTCCAAGCCTGTCTCACCGGTAACTGCTTGAATCGCGTCATCGAATTTGTGGTTCGTCCAATGTTCTTACTTGTAAAAGCAATTAGGAAAAACACGCCTCATTGGTACTTCATCAAAGACAGTTGTTCTACTTTTCCAGAACAGCGGGCCTTTCTTTCCGGAGAGAGCTACAGAATGAGTTCGAACGCAACACCGCAACCACTTTTGGAAGGACACTCGCTGGATGTTCCACCGCCATAGGTCGTTCCATAAAGATTGCCGCCGTCCAGAATTAAACTGGCAGACGGATAACCGCCATCCCTACCATTGAAAGACCAGAGAGTCTGCCATTCGTACGTGGTGCCGTCGACCGCTAGCTCCCAGATGATGCCGCATCCGTCCCAGCACGGAGACTTGATTACACCGATTCCGGTCGTGCCGTAGATATTCCCAAATGAGTCGAGCACGACCCCCGCGTAAGGACTGGAGCCGGACGTCCAAGTGAAGTAATGAAGAATCGCCTCCCAATACTGTCCAGCGGCAACAGGGATCAGCTTCCAAACTGTTCCAGCACCGTTGATGGAGCCGCCACCATTGGTCGTGCCATAGATATTTCCGGCGCTGTCGAGGACAGGAGTGCCTTCAGGAAGGCGCCCGTCGTTTAGACCGGCTGTAAAGCTGTGAAGGATGGTAGCATTCCAACCTCCACTTCCGTTTGGCGACAGCTTGAAAACATGGCCATATTTCAGGTCGTCGGCACCGTAGAGGTTGCCGAAGCCGTCCATAGTTAACCCGGTATAGCCGCCGCGGTTATAGATGACCTGTTCATTCCAGCCGCCACTGCCGTTCGAAGACAACTTATAAACCGTTCCCACTCCCCCGCTGCCGCCACCATAAGTTATGCCGTAGAAGTTACCCTGCGGGTCCCGGGTGAGCCCCGAGACCGGGAAAGCACCGTCAGGACTTGACCTAAAACTGTACAGGACGGTCTCGCACCAGCCATTGCCGGTGGTGCTGCCGATTGGGCAGCCATTGCCCGGTTCAGGGCTCAACTCGAACACGACGCCATATCCAGAATAGGGACCAGATGCGTAAGCGCCACCATAATAAGTTGTCCCGTAGAGATTGCCGTGGCCGTCGAGCGTCAAGTAAGAGTCGGGATACGATCCATCTGCGCACATCACTATGGAACAAAAGCTGGAGAGTACAGTCTCGTTATAGCCGCCAAAAGCGTTGGGAGAAAGCTCAAAGACGGTACCATACTTATTAGCGCCACCCAGCTGGGTAGTACCGTAGAAGTTGCCTGCACCATCAGGCGTGAGGCTACCCGCCGGACCCTGACCATCTACACAGTTTGGCTGAGAACAGAAGTTGTAGAGAAGGATTTCGGTTTGAGCATGCGCTGCTGGGAGTACAACCAGCGGCGTAAAAAGTGCAGCTAACGTCAGAACGCCTCGCATATCTCTCTCCTCATTTTTGATTTGAGATGTTCAGGGTTTCCTTGCGATTTTTTCTGGATGGCCGTCACCGATTTGAAGCGTGTGACAGCTTTCAGGAAACCCTGCCTGCCTACGGAGTGCTCTCGAACGCAATCCCGCAACCGTCACGACTCGGGCAAAAGTTGCTGGGGCCACCGTTGTACGTTGTTCCGTAGAGATTGCCGCCGTTCAGAATCAAGCTGGTCATCGGATTAGCGCCATTTTCCCGATTGAAAACCCAAAGAGGATGATATCGATAAGCGGTTTTTTTGCCCGGGATCCGTGCGAGTTCGAATAAAGTGCCGCACCCTTGGTAGTAACCATTCCCCGTTCTTGTGCAGAATGCATCGGTGCCGCCGTATGCCGTCGTGCTGTAGATATTTCCGGATGCATCAAGCACGACCCCGGCCCAGGGATAATGGGGCAGTCGGATTGGGTAGCAGCATACGACCGGCCCGGGTCCAGAACTGAAGGAGTGAAGAATCTCCTCCGTATATCCCCCTGTTGTGACAGGAGTCAGCTTCCAAACTGTGCCACACCCCATCGCAGAGTCGCACCTCTGTGTACCGCCATAAGCAGTCGTGCCATAGATATTTCCGGCGCTATCGAGCACAGGAGTCCCAGAAGGTGAGAAGCCGTCCTTCGGGTGGCCCGCGAAGGCGTGAAGAATGGACTCGCACCAACCGTTGCCGGTATAGCTACCATTTGGGCATCCACTGCCCGGCTGGCTTAGTTCGAACACAGTCCCAGCGGCATAAGCACCGCCGGCTTCGGTTGCGCCGTAGAAGCTTGCGTTTGCGGCTTGCACCAGCCCATTGGGGTAGCTACCATCAGTGCAACTCGGCTGGGAGCAAAAACTGTAGAGCACAGACTCATTCCAGCCGCCCTTGTCGTTCGGGGACAGCTCATAAACCGTCCCCTTGCCGCTGCCACCCGCATAGGTCGTACCATAGAGGTTTCCGTGTGCGTCCCAGGTGAGCGTAGAGTTCGGGTTGGCACCGTCGGGGTTTGCCTTGAAGCTATAGAGGACGGTTTCGCACCAGCCATCACCGCGGTTGCTGCCGTTGGGGCAACTAGCGCCCAGGCTGTGGCTCAGCTCGAAGACAACGCCGTATCCATTGGAGCCATTGCGGCATGCCGAGGCGACGCCTTGTCCGTTAGCGCCACCAGCACAGGCGACCCCGTAGAGATTTCCGACCGTGTCGAAGATCACGCTAGAAGTTGGGTCGTTACCATCTGCGCAGTTCTGCAGGGAACAAAAGCTGAACAAGACAGTCTCGTTGTAGCCGCCAAAAGCGTTGGGAGAAAGCTCAAAGACGGTACCATACTTATTAGCGCCACCCAGCTGGGTGGTCCCGTAGAAGTTGCCTGCGCCATCAGGCGTGAGGCTACCCGCCGGACCCTGACCATCTGCACAGTTTGGCTGAGAACAGAAGTTGTAGAGCACGATTTCGGTTTGAGCGTACGCAGCTGGAAGAGCAACCAGCGGCGCAAAAAATACAGCGAAGGTCAGAACGCCCACAGTGCGGCTATGCATAGTCGGTCCCCTCATTTGATTTCGTATTCCTTGTTTTGCATGGACGACGAGAGAGACAGCGCTGAGCAGTAGACCTTTTACTCTTACGTTGGGTTTGCGAACCATGGGAGACCTCCTGAACCGTGCGGATAATTGAGGTCTTAGAATCGTCCGGAAATCTGTCTCGAGACGGTTTAGGCGGGGAAAGCCTGTGGGCCATCGGGACCGTGGTCGAGAGCCGGTCGGATTGCACTGTACTTGCAAAAAGCAGATTTGTCAGTGAGCGTGGTCACGGCGGAGATCGCTGAACCGAGTTCGGACGATTTCGCGCAAACCGCAGCGACCACTTAAATCGGGCGGCGCCCAAACCTCGTTCGTAAATTCCATACCACCCGAACGGTTCTGTTGGTAGCGTTTGACTAGTGCTGTTGTTTCGCGAGCCAATCCGCTAGCCTGGGCGATCCCCACTGGAGACGGACATAGCGCCCCAACCGGACGCAGGGAATCCGCTCACCCTTCGGAGTGCACACGCGGGTATGGTTCCGAATCCAAGATTCCGGCACTTGCCAGCGGGAGGCGAGTTCTGCGGCGTCGATAAGTTCTATGCCGTTTCCCGAAGATTGGGACAGCGCAATAGTCCGTGGTTAGCGCTGTTCGCATCGATCTACCATCCGATGATCTCTCCCGTTGCGTTGATGCCGTAGGGATAGGTGGGGACGCTGGATACATCAGCGGCTTGGTCGAGGGCAAGAGCTCTGCTATAATGTAGCCACGTTGCTACATCAGAAAAGCGCAGGATACCATGGCGATCACAAAACTGTCGAGCCGAGACTTCAATCAAGACACAAGCAGGGCTAAGAGAGCCGCTAAGCGGGGTCCTGTTTTTATCACGGATCGAGGCCGTCCGTCCCACGTGTTGCTCACGGTCGAGGAATATCAACGGATTACTGCAGGGCAGAAGAACGTTGCCGAGCTGTTGGCGATGCCAGCAGCCGCTGAGATCGAGTTTGAGCCGCCCCGTGTAGGGGGAAATCTGCACAAGTCGGCGGACCTGACCTGATGTACATCCTCGATACCAACGTAGTTTCAGAGTTAAGAAAAGCCAAGAAGGCAAATCAAAACGTAAAAAAATGGGCTCAGCCGTTGCCCTCGACGGCTCTCTACATCTCTGTAATTTCCCTACTGGAGCTGGAGATCGGAATTCTCCTCATGGAGCGACGCGATAAAGGGCAAGGTGCGATTCTTCGTGCCTGGATGGACAGGCACGTGTTGCCCACATTCTCTGGCCGGATCCTGGCGATTGACACCGCTGTCGCCCAGCGATGCGCGACCCTTAACGTGCCTAATCCTCGTTCCGATCGAGACGCCCTCATTGCAGCCACGGCCCTCGTGCATGGTCTGAGTGTCGCCACCAGGAATGTAGCCGACTTTGAAGGTATGGGCGTGGGTGTGCTCAATCCTTGGGAATCTTGAGGACGATTTCGAACCAGTCCGTCGCCAGAATTCAGGCACACCGTCCGCACATTTGATGCGCCTCAGGCGAGGTTGACGGCTGATGGAATGTCAGCCATGATCTGGGGCCACTCAGTTTCCGGATTGCCCCTCGATCGCTCATACCGGTCGGAGGCCAATTGCACTTTTTGGCACCTATGTCTTTGCGCCTCTTTTCCCGGACGATCCCGCATGTGTCTGCTACAGTTGATTTTTTTTACGGCGTGCTACCTACGGCTTTCGCAGCACACATGTACACCGTACCGAGCAAGGCAGAGAGACGGTAAGAGTCATTTTGGTTCCGAAAGCTCTTATTGAAATCGGATGGCAACCGCTTCGTTCGGGCCGAAAATTGGATTGCCATTCTCATCGTAAGAAACAATGTTCTGATATAGACCTACGGCAATGCCCAGGTTGTCCACGCCAAGTGCGAGGCTTGTGTCTCCTGGTAATCCGAGGGACTTCACAAAACTGGGGGTATGGGAATTCCAGCGCGTGGCTTTTGCGATCCAATTCTCATCCGTGCAGTAACCGACGATATCGCCAAGGTCATTGATATCCCATGCGACATTCCAACCGTAGTCGAGTTTCGGCGTGGCTGGAAGCACATACACGGACCACTTTTTATTCCTGGGATTTTGTTTATAGAGAGCAGGAAAAGCGTTCGCGTCCCACACATCACCGACAATTTCACCCAGCTCGTTGATCGCGAGGGCTTCGTTGTACGTAAAGCCAGGAGCCATCGGAAGGCGTTGGATCTTCCATCCCCCATTGATCGGGGTCCACACCACGGCGATCTCCCACCATTCGTCGAGGATAGGGTCATGGTGCCAACCATCCCCGGCAATCTGGCCAAGATCATTCACTCCCCAGCCTCCCCATGCATCCAGCGTAATGCCGGGGAACACTGCGTCCTTTTTCTCCAGGCCACCTGTGGGAAGCGTATGCATCTCCCAAGACAAGGTCGGCCGGCCGTTGGTCCAAATGACCTTTGATGTCCAGACGAGCGGTCTTGCCTGGAAGAACCCGTGATCCAGTTGCTTGAAGCTATTGCCGACGATTAACGTGCCCGAGTGATTAATCGCGATGGCGCCACCTCCATCGTCGCCTGGATATTTTCCCAAGAGAAATTCGGCGTGGCTCGGCGTCCAGGCGTAAGCCTCGGGCTGGCCATTGGAAGCCATTCGGTTGCCCACGATGATTCCTGTGTTGCTGATTCCGCCGGCTTCTGCTGTGTCATCTTCGCCAGCGGTAACGCCGCTTTCAAACCAGTGGCCAGCGTTATAGCCAAGAAGGGGAATCCCGATCATCCGGGTTTCGGTTCCTCCTTCGATGGGTACGTCGCCCCATCCGATGGCGACTCCGAAGTCATTGATACTCTGCAGCGCAGCCTCGGTTCCGCCTGGATAGACACCCAGATCCCAAGTTTTGGATGCGTCAGACGTTACCGCGGGAGACACATAACTTCCCAGTTGAGCCCTCTTCCTCGCCTTCGAGAGCCGGTTGATCATTCGACTCTGTAGATGCTTTCCAAGTGGTGGCTTCGGCGCAGCCCGCTGCGCCGATGCGATCGAAACCAAACACATAGCGAAAATACAAGCGAGAATGCTGATACGTTTCATGATTGCCTCCGGGAAAAGCCCAGACATCGGGCACCGTGATGCTCTTGTTCAGCGTTCATGTCCGTCGTCGTCCGCGAGTCGTAGGAAGCCGTGGCTCACACCGTTTGCGTCCACGTAATTTCCGGTGATCGCCCCCGCCGCATTGTTGTTCCACGGGAATGTACCCTGGTATGCGCCCGCTCCCGCCCCGGGAACGTCGAAGGTCGTGAGCTTGCGATCGGCAGCACGCAGGAAACCGTGATTCACATTGTTCGCGTCCGTGTAATTTCCGGTGATCGCCCCCGCTGGGTTGATGCTTGCGGGGTAGGTGCCTTGGAAGAAGCCAGAACCCCCACCTGGAACATCGAAGGTCGTTAACTTGCCGCGAGGAGACCTCAGGAAGCCGTGAAATACACTGCTTCCATCAAGGTAGAATCCAGTAGCAGCCCCTTCTGGGTTTAGGCTCAAAGGTACGGTGCCCTGGATGGCTCCTGTGCCTCCGCCCGGAACGTCGAAGGTAGTGGCGATACCTTTGGCCGTGCGCAGGTAGCCGTGAAGAGCCATGCCGGAGTCTACGTACCATCCAGTAATCGCGCCAGCCGGGTTCAGGGAGTTGAACGTTGCGGTCCACGTGCCCTGCGGGCCGTCTGTGCCCGCGCCGGGGGCGTCGAGAGTGGTGAAGGTCCCGTCAGGCTCGCGCAGGAAGATGTGACCCACACCGGTCGCGTCCGTGTAGTTTCCCGCGATTGTCCCTGCAGCGTTTATGTTTTGGCCCGCGGTACCCTGCATTACTATCCACCACACACTTGTCGAGCACTGCGCCCCCACTGTGCTCGCGCCGGGAACGTCGAAGGTCGTGACAGTGCCGTCGGGAGCGCGCAAGAACCCGTGATATAGACAATTCGCATCGAAATACATTCCCGTGATAGCTCCTGCCGGGTTGATGCCTGAGGGCACCGTTCCCTGGCCGGTGCCTGTTGCCGCGCCCGGAACGTCGATTGTGGTGATTTTGCCGTCAGGACGGCGTAGGAAGCCGTGATTCACATTGCTCCCGTCTACATACCATCCGACGATTGCCCCACTCGCGTTGATGCCATCGGCGGTGGTGCCTTGGCCAGGGCCTATACCGGCGCCCGGAGCGTCAAAAGTAATGATTTTGGGTTTGTGTTTACACTGCACCTGTGGCTGCGGCCACGCCGCCAGAACAGAGAATGTGAAGAAAACCAACAGTAGAATGCTGATGCGTCTCATGAATGCCTCCATAGAACTCTGGGGAAGGTACAGCAACAGAACCGCAGCGCTGGCTGTGCTCCATCAGAACGGGAGCCCGGCGGTGGCCTCGCCAGACTCCCGTCCCACGCATCCCTCCCGGGCAAAGCCCTCAGTTACACCTGTCCTATCTCATGTGCCTGGACGTATCTGCAATGAACACGGACTGATCATTGCCTGAATTGTGGATGACCAGCGCAGAATTGAAAAACGCAACAACCTCGTCCGTGTGTTAGAAATCACAGTCTTTTCAATAGTTTTGTGCTAGATTGGGTCGCGTTGGAGGGACGGCACCGTGGCCGTGTCGGTCCAATCCCCGCCTAGAGTAATCCGTTTCGGCGAATTCGAGCTCGACCCCACCTCGGGGGAACTTCACCAGAACGGACACAAGATCCCGTTCGCTCCGAAAGCGTTCGAATTGCTCCGCGCCTTAGTCGAGCGTCCCGGCCAAGCGGTTACGCGGGAAGAATTGCGTGCCAAATTATGGGCGGCGGATACGTTCGTGGAGTTCGACGACAGCTTGAATCACACGGTCAAGAAACTACGCCAGGCGCTGGGCGACTCGGCTGAGAATCCCCAGTTCATTGAGACGCTGCCCCGCTACGGCTACCGCTTCGTAGCGCCGGTAGGAACGCCGACGGCACCGACGTTGTCGCCAGAACCGCGGCGACGCCGGCGGAGAGCCAGAACCGCGATCGCGCTGGGTGTCGTATTGGTGCTCGTACTCGCAGCGCTGCTTGCGTTCAATGTGGGTGGGAGGCGAAGCCGGCTCCCCAGTCGTGCCAGCGAACCACCCATTCGTTCGCTAGCGGTTTTGCCTCTGTCGAATCTCTCCGGCGACCCACAACAAGATTACTTCGCCGACGGAATGACGGATGCGCTCATCACGGACCTTGCCAAACTCCGCGACGTCAAAGTGATTTCGCGGACGTCGGTCATGCAGTTCAAGGACGTAAAGAAGCCGCTCCCGGAAGTTGCGCGGGCACTGGGCGTAAATGGCATCCTGGAAGGCTCGGTGCAGCGTTCGGGTGCGCGAGTGCGTGTTACGGTGCAACTGATACGGAGTCAGGATGACACTCACCTGTGGGCGGAGAGTTACGAACGCGATGCGCACGACGTACTCACTCTGCAAGGAGAGATAGCGCAGGCTGTGGCTCACGAAATAAAAGTCGCGCTTACTCCTGAGGAGTCTAAGCATCTGACCCGCGCCCGCCCAATCAAACCCGAGGCCTACGAGCTGTATCTCAAAGGGCAGTATCACTACTACAAGTGGAACACTGAGGATTTCAAAAAGGCGGTCGAGTACTTTCAGAAAGCCATCGACGCAGACCCGCACTGGGCTCCGCCGTACGCCGCTTTGGCGAACACCTATGGTTGGCTCTGGATTGATGGAGCGATACCTCCGCAAGAGGCATTGCCCCAATTCAGCGCAGCCGTCAAAACTGCCCTGGAGATTGATCCCACCTTACCCGAAGTTCATTACACCCAGGCGGCAGCGGCGTTCTACTATCGCTGGGATTGGGAAGAGGCGGATCGGGAATTCCGACAATCCCTCGCGCTCGATCCGAGCCTGGTCGAGGCCCGTTTTGAATACGCCTGGTTCTTGTCTAGTATGGGACGCTTCTCTCAGGCTATCGCCGAGGCCCGGCGAGCAGTAGAGCGGGATCCGCTTTCCGTTTCGGCCAATCTCGCTCTCGGGAGTGTCTACGCTATCAACCATGATGACGACCTCGCGATTGCCCAGTTGCGGAGAACGGCAGAGATCGAGCCCAACGATCCCAGATCCTATGAGTTCCTGAGCGGGATGTATGAGGACAAGCAGATGTACGTCGAAGCGATCCAGCAACTGCAGAAGGCGTTGATCTTGCGAGGAGCACCGACTGCTGAACTCGCCGGTCTCGAACGTGCCTACCAGCAGTCCGGACCCAAAGGCTACCGATTGTGGCAACTCGCGCAAGCCAAAGGCCGCAACGCTCCCTACGCTATAGCGATGGCCTATGCTCGCCTCGGTGACGCCAGCCAGTCCATGCTGTGGCTGGAGAAGTCCTACGAGCAGCACGACTGGCAAATGGTGCAGCTGCGATCCTTTCGTGTGTGGGAGCCGATTCGCTCCGACCCGCACTTCCAGGATCTGCTGCGCCGCATGAACTTCCCGCAATAGGATGTCATCTCCGCGAGTCCGTGGGCTGTTACGGCAGAATACGAAAAGTTGGAGAGTCTTGCATGATGAACAGCTCCGGTCTCTTGGGTCGCCAACACAGGAATTGACACGAAACACTGGAGGTGGCGCACACACTTCCAATGCCTCGCGCTCTGATCGTCGGCAATTAGAAAATTGCTTCTGGTTTGCCGGTGGATGTCGGTTGCTGCCCGTTACACGAAGACGACTTTTTATCAACTGGCACAAGATTCGTTTCGGAAATGCTGAAAGCGGTTGCAGACATGGCTCTCGCGACAGCAAGTCTTGTGACGGCTGACACTGACTCAGTTTGCAGCTGAGACTACGATTCGCCTCAGAACGGGCAACGGAAGGAGTGCCTT
>Ga0335079_10009358_pt1 | contig 11171 bp, 10 predicted proteins | sample Lox_Sample_33_FD_206719 | JGI IMG/M metagenome (GOLD analysis project Ga0335079, IMG submission 206719) | Soil microbial communities from Loxahatchee National Wildlife Refuge, Florida, United States - Lox_Sample_3.3 | ecosystem: Environmental > Terrestrial > Soil > Wetlands | place: USA... | reverse complement strand
ATCGGCGTACACGAGCGCCCATTCGGAGAGCGCGGGATTCCACTGCAGCGACAGCGGAGCGATGTCGACTCCCTTGCCGCTCATCATCGACGCATCTGCTGAAGTGACTGTGCCGGACGCGTTGACTATGAAGTCGCGCAGCTCCGTCCCGCCACCGCTCTTCGGCGATTGATAAATCACCAGAATCGAGCTGCCGTTCGTAGCGATGACCGGACCGTCCAACTGCTGCGACGTGACCAGCGTCGAATGTGTGACCGCCCCGTTGCTGACGAGCGTGACGAAGGTCGGACCCGGCGAGCCGGGGCGCGACCACAGGACCGCGGCGGTGCCATCGGGCAGGACCGCGACGCGCACGCTTCCGGTTGCGAAGAGCGTGACATTCGTATCGGAGACGATGCTGCCCGACGGCGAGACGAGCGTGAGCCAGGCGCCGAGGTCGGGGCCGCTGGTGACGAGGTGAGCGAGGGCGTACGCGCCCGCGGCCTTGTCCCACACCACCTGGAAGTCGTCGTTGAGCGACCAGTTGTGCGGCATCGCGATCGGAGCTCCGATGGGATTCCCGCTTGCATCGATCCGTTGCAGCATGAGGACGCCGTTCGTTTGCTGAAAGAACAGACCGAATTCGTTCGAGGAGTCTGCGTAAAGGAGCGCCACCGGACCGTTGAAAGAGCTGGTGGCCACCTGCCTGTCGGCCGAGATCGGATTCAGGCTCGTGTCGTAGAGGGAATAGTCGACGCCCGGAGTCGAGGTGCTCGGATCCGTTTTGCCGGCGACGACGATCGATCCATTCGTGGCAATCGGACCCGCCACGAGATTCGGAAAGATCGACATCTGGCTGACGCTGCGGACAGTCGAAACGCAATCACCACGCGCCGCTGCCGCGACCAGCAGGAGGACAACTGCTGTTACCTGGCGCAACCCCTGAATCTCTCGCATTGCCCTCAACCCCAATTCGCGGTGCACGTTGCTGGGCAGAGGGCGCGGAGTATATCAAGCATGTGGTACCGTGCCGCGGCCGTCGATGGAACCTGTACCCGGGCAGAGTAACCGTCGTTATCTCCTCGTCCTCTCCGTTGGCGCGCTCGGCGTCGTGTACGGCGACATCGGCACGAGCCCGCTGTATGCGCTGCGCGAATGCTTCCGGCCCGCGCACGGCGTCCTCCCCACTCCCGCCAACGTCCTCGGCACGCTGTCGCTGATCATCTGGTCGCTCGTGGTGATCATTTCGATCAAGTACCTCGCGCTGGTGATGCGCGCCGACAACCGCGGAGAAGGCGGCATCCTCGCGCTGATGTCGCTCGTCGGCGCCCGCGGCGACCGCCGCCGGCGGTTCGTTCTCGTCAGCCTCGGCCTCTTCGGAGCGGCGTTGCTCTACGGCGACGGGATGATCACGCCGGCGATCTCGGTGCTCAGCGCGATCGAAGGTATCGAGGTGGCGACGCCGGTGTTCACGCCGTATGTCGTGCCCATCACGGTCATCGTGCTGGTGGCGCTCTTCGTCGTGCAGCGGTTCGGGACTGCGAGAGTGGGTGCGGCGTTCGGACCGGTGATGGGTCTCTGGTTCGTGGTCATTGCGCTGCTCGGCATCTGGCACATCATTCAGGTTCCGCGCGTGCTGCTCGCGTTCGATCCGCGGTACGCAATCGACTTCTTTGTCCGCAACGGCCATCGCGGGTTTCTCGTTCTCGGCGCTGTGTTTCTCGCGGTCACGGGCGGCGAGGCGCTGTATGCCGATATGGGCCATTTCGGCGCGAAGCCGATTCGCATCGCCTGGTTCGTGCTCGTCTTTCCATCGCTCGTTCTGAATTATCTCGGCCAGGGCGCGCTGCTGCTGCATCATCCGCGTGGCACCGAGCACCCCTTCTTCCTGCTCGCTCCGCGATGGGCGCAGGTTCCGCTCGTGATTCTGGCGACGATGGCGACGATCATCGCCTCGCAGGCAGTCATCTCCGGCGCGTACTCGCTGTCGCGGCAGGCGGTACAGCTCGGCTACTCGCCGCGGCTGGTCATCCGCCACACCTCGGCACGGGAGATCGGGCAGATCTACATCCCCTCGGTCAACTGGATCCTGATGATCTGCTCGATCGGCCTCGTCCTCGCCTTCCGTGCGTCGACGAACCTCGCCGCGGCGTATGGCGTTGCGGTGACGACGACGATGGCGATCACCACCGCGCTCGTCGCCGTCGTCGAGCGGGAGCTGTGGCGCTGGTCGCTGGCAACGATCATCGCCGTCACCGTGCCCCTTCTGACGATCGATCTTTCGTTCTTTCTCGCCAATATCGTCAAGGTGGCGGAGGGCGGGTGGTTTCCACTCGCCGTGGGCATTGCCATCTATACTTTGATGACGACGTGGCAGACTGGGCGGCGCATTTTGAATCAGCGGCTCGGGCAGCAAGCGCTCTCGATCGATGATTTCCTCCGTGATCTGGCCAGCAACACCGTTCCGCGCGTGCCGGGCACGGCGGTGTTTCTGTCGCGGTCGCAAACAGGCATCCCGACCACACTGCTGCACAATCTCAAACACAACAAGGTCGTCCACGAGACCGTCGTCCTGCTCAACGTCGAGATCGACGAGACGGCGCGCGTTGCCGAGGGGCAACGCTACTTCTGGAAGGACCTCGGGAGCGGCGTGTATCGTCTCGTCGTCCATTTCGGATTCATCGAGGAGCCCGATCTGCCGAAGCTCCTCGCGAAAATCAAAGGCCCCGTCACGTTTGCTCCGATGACCACGAGCTACTTCCTCGGACGCGAGACGCTGATCGCCACGCGCGCGCCCGGCATGGCGCTGTGGCGCGATCACCTCTTCGGCTGGATGCTGCGCAACGCTTCGAGCGCATCGACCTACTTCTGTCTCCCGCCGAATCAGGTGCTGGAGCTCGGCGCGCAAATCGAGATTTGATGAGCGAGAATCCGGAAGGAGAAGAGACGCGGATCCGCCGTCTGCGGCGGATCGTGATCGGAAAAGCGCGCAACGTCAGCGATCCGGAGATCTTTCACCACACGTCGCTGATCGCCTTCCTCGCGTGGGTCGGTCTCGGCGCGGACGGCCTGTCGTCCTCGGCGTACGGCCCCGACGAGGCCTACCGCGCGCTCGGCACCCACACGCACCTGGCGATCATCCTCGCCGCGATGACCGCGCTGACGATCACCGTGATCTCCACCGCGTACGCGAACCTGATCGAGTACTTCCCGGGCGGCGGCGGCGGATACCTCGTCGCCACGAAGCTTCTCGGCAACCGCGTTGGCGTCATCTCCGGCTGCGCGCTGCTCGTCGATTACGTCCTGACGATCACCGTGTCGATCTCCGACGGATGCGAGCAGATCTTCTCGTTCCTTCCGATCCGCGTGCATCACTTGAAGATGCCGGCGGAGATTCTGATCCTCGCGTTTCTCGTCGTTTTGAATCTTCGCGGCGTGAAGGAATCGGTCAAGCTCCTCACGCCGATCTTCGTCGCGTTCGTGATCATGCACGTCCTTGCGATCTCCTACGCGCTGCTCGTCGACTGGCGCGGCCTGCCGAGAGTCTTCACCGACGCGGCGCACGACTTTCACGTTTCGGCGCAATCGCTCGGCTGGATTCCGCTGATGCTGTTGATCCTGCGCGCCTGGTCGATGGGCGGCGGCACGTACACCGGCATCGAGGCGGTCTCGAACGGCGTGTCGATCCTTCGCGAGCCGCGCGTCGTCACGGCGAAAAAAACGATGGCGCTGATGGCGGCATCGCTGGCCTTCACGGCGGGCGGCATCATCTTCGGCTACCTGCTGACCGACGCCCGTCCGGAGAGCGGCAAGACGATGAACGCTGTGCTGCTCGGCAACCTCTTCGGCCATTTCTCCTTCGGCGCGACCGTCATCGTCTTCACGCTCATCACCGAGGCGGCGCTGCTGTTCGTGGCGGCGCAGGCGGGATTCCTCGATGGTCCTCGGATCCTGTCCAACATGGCAATCGATTCATGGATGCCGCATCGCTTCTCCCAGTTGTCCGACCGTCTGGTCACCCAGGACGGCATCCTGCTGATGGGCCTCGCCGGTCTCGCGGCGCTGCTCTACACGCGAGGCGACATCACGACGCTCGTGGTCATGTATTCGATCAACGTGTTCATCACGTTCTCGCTGTCGCTGCTCGGCATGGCGAAACATTGGATCCAGGACCGAAAGAAGGAGCCGAAGTGGAGGAGCCGACTCGCGATTCACGGCTTCGGATTCATCCTGTGCGTCAGCATCCTCGGCATTACGATCATGGAGAAGTTCCGCCAGGGCGGCTGGATCACCATCGCGATCACGACCGTTCTCGTCTTCATCGCGTTCGCGATTCACAAGCATTATCAGAACGTCAGCGCCGGGATGCGCAGCCTGGACGAGATTCTGGCGACGGTTCCGCCGGCGCCGGACGTCAAATCCGCGCCGCAGCTCGAAAAGAACGCGCCGACGGCCGTCATCATGGTGAAGTCGTTTTCCGGTTTCGGCATTCACGAGGTGCTGTCGATCCACCGGCTCTTTCCGCGCATGTTCAAGAATTTCATTTTCGTCAGCGCCGCCGTTGTCGACTCCGGTACGTTCAAGGGCGCGCAGGAGATCGAATCGCTCGACAGTGAAACGCGCGCGAATCTGCAGAAGTACGTGCGGTGGGCGCAGAGCCAGGGCATGGCCGCCGACTACCGCATCGCGATCGGAACGGAAGCCGTCGACAGCATCACCGAAGTGTGCAAGAAGATCGCGGAGGAGTATCCGCGCGCGATCTTCTTCGTGGGCAAGCTGATCTTCCGCGACGAAAAGTGGTACTACCGGCTGCTGCACAACGAGACGCCGAACGCGATCCAGCGGCGGCTGCAGTTCGACGGACTTCAGGCGATCGTGCTGCCGATCCGCGTCCTGCCGACCTAGCGCCGCCACTGGAATAACGCCCGCTGAATCAGCCGTTTGGGGTGCCGCATGCAGGCAAATGATCTACGCAAGGGAATGGTCGTCCTCTTCAACGGCGACCTCTGCAAGGTCCTCGATTTCCATCACCACACGCCCGGCAACCTCCGCGCGATGGTCCAGGTCAAGATGCGCAACCTGCGCACCGGCAACCAGTTCGAGCATCGTTTCCGATCTCAGGACGAAATCGAGCAGGCCTTCATCAACCAGCACGAGATGGAGTACCTCTACTCCGACGGTCATGCGCATCACTTCATGAACACCGAGAATTACGAGCAGATCGAGATCTCCGAAGACGACCTCGGCGACTCCGCCGCGTGGCTGTCGCCCGGGGTGAAGCTGCAGGTGCAGTTCTACGAGGGAAGGCCGCTCGGCATCGAGCTGCCGAAGACCGTCAAAGCGAAGATCGTCGAGACGCAGCCGATGATGAAGGGCGCCACGGCGTCCGCGTCGTACAAACCTGCGACGCTCGAAAACGGCGTCGTCGTGCAGGTGCCGCCGTTCGTCACCGCGGGCGAAGAGATCATCGTCGACCCCAGCGAGAACCGCTACATCGAGCGCGCGCGATAATCCGCGCGTGGCCTCCGTCCACTTTCTCTGCCCGAAATGCGACGCGCGCCAGGCGCGCGAAGCGGGCGAAACCGCGCGTCCCTGCGATCGGTGCGGCGCGCCGAACGACGTGATCGCTCCGCCGGACGGCTCGATCATCGGCCGCTGCGCCGCCTGCGGTCACGACCAGCTCTACTTTCAGAAAGATTTCAACCGCACCACCGGCATCGCCATCGTGGTCGTCGGATCGATTTTCGTTCCGTGGACGTACGGCCTGTCGCTCCTCGGCGTTACGATTCTCGACTACATCGTCTGGCGCATGGTGAAGGACGTGATCGTGTGCTATCGATGCCAGGCGGTGCACCGCGGATATCCGCCGAATCCGGCGCTCCACGGATTCGATCTTGCAACGCACGATCGCCACGTCTACGGTGCCGCGCCACCCGGTGCGGAGGAATGAGGCACGACATGAAAACGATCAGCGCCGCCGGGAGCGGCACGTTCAAGCTCGGCGGAGACCTTCCGGTTCACCGCCTCGGATTCGGCGCCATGCGCCTAACCGGCGACGGCGTCTGGGGACCGCCGAACGATCGCAGGGAATGCATCGCGGTGCTTCGGCGCGCGATCGAGCTCGGCATCAATCTGATCGACACGGCCGAATCGTACGGGCCGCACGTCAGCGAGCAGATCATCGCCGAGGCATTGCATCCTTATCCGAAAGGTCTGGTGATCGGGACGAAAGGCGGCCTCGATCGCCCCGGTCCGGGTCAGTGGGTGCCGAACGGCCGTCCCGAGCGGTTGCGCGAAGAGATCGACGGCAGTCTGAAACGTTTGCGGCTCGAACGCATCGACTTGTGGCAGCTGCATCGAATCGATCCGAACGTGGCGGAAGAAGATCAGTTCGAGGCGATTCAGCAGTTTCAGCGCGAAGGAAAAATCCGCCACGCCGGACTGTCGGAAGTGAACATCGAGCAGATCGAGCGCGCGCGAAGATTCTTTCCGGTCGTTTCGGTGCAGAACAAATACAACATGCAGGAGCGGCAGTGGGATGACGTCGTCGATTATTGCGAGCGCGAGCAGATCGGCTTCATCCCGTGGTTCCCGCTGGCCGTCGGCAAGCTCGATCCGGGCGACGCACTGGCGTGGCTGCTCGATCGGTCGACCGTGATGCTGCCGATCCCCGGCACGTCGAAGGTGCAGCACCTGGAGGAGAACGTCGCCGGCGCGCTACAGCGGCAGATGACCGAGCGCCGACAGCCACGCGCCTAACACCTCGCCGATGACGACCGCAACGACGTCGACGTAAAGAATCCCCGTCGCCGCCATCGTGGAGCGAATCTTCACCGTTCCCCAAACCATCGGGTAGAGCGCGAGCGGCCCGACCAGTCCCCAACCGGCGCGCATCCAGAAGAAGATCCCCTGCCGGATCGCGATCGCATTCCAGACGCCGGGCATGAGGAGCGCGATCGCAACGACGATCACGCGCACGATCGAGGCGGCGAGCGTCGCGTGCGTCAGCCGCTTCAGCGGATCGATGCTCATTCCGCGCACGACGAGATACCAGTGGCCGAGGAGCATGGCGAGGTTCACGCAGCCCAGCAGAGCGATGCTGGAGATCGCGCCGGCGACACTCCACGCCCACGATGATCCGGTCGCGGCGTGCCAGAGCGCGATCGCATCTGCGATGTACGCCATGCCGAGCAGAACGACGGGAACGCGGAAGATGAGCCGCTTCGGATAACGCAGCGTCGAGTACACGATGAGCGTCAGCGCGATGATGATCGAATCGATGACGGTCCAATGCCCGATCAGCGAGCAAAGGACGAGTGCGCCGCTGACGACGAAGATCAGCCGATAGAACTTCACGCCGGCGTTGCGCCGGCCGACGAGCGGCAGGAAAAGATAGAGACCCGCCGCGAGATCGATCAGGAAAAGCGCGAGAAGCATCCGTCGGTGGCCGGTGACCGCGACCCGCAGGCCGAAACCGATGCTCGGCGAACGGCCAGCGGTGAGCGGCGGACGATCATCGCACGGCCTGGCTCGCGCGAACGAACCGGAATCCCTCGCGCCGCAGCGCCGGCGCCTCGGCCGTGAGAACGCGGATCGTCGACGGGTACATGTGACCGATGCCGATGGCGACGCCGCGCGCGTGTGCCTCGCGCGCGAGCTCCTCGAGCTGGCGCCGGATCGCGTCGTCGTGCGGCACGTCGTCGAGAAATACATTGCGCGTCGCTGCGGGAATGCGCATCCGATGCGCGAGAGATGCGGCGACGGAATCGGGCGTCGTTCGCGAATCGATGAAATACATGTCCTCGGGCAGCGCAGAGAGCACCGATTGCATGACCCGCGAATCCGCGGTCGCGCGCGAGCCCATGTGATTGTTCACGCCGCGAGCGTACGGCACGGATTCGACGTTCTCGATCGTCGTGCGCGCGATCTCTTCGTCGGTCATCGACGTCAGCACCGCGCCCGATCCGGGCGAGACTTGCGGAAAGTGCTCCGGCTCCATCGGCAGATGGCAGAGAACTTCGAAGCCATGCTCGTGCAGCAGCGTGGCCACCTCACGCGCGTGCGCCGCGTTCGGCAGCACGGAGAAGTTCAGGTTCGGATCGATGCGCATGGCCTCCTCGACCGGCTGATGGTCGAAGCCGACGTCGTCGAGGATCAGCACGATGTCTCCCCGATGCGGCACGGCGGCGGCCGGCGGCGGCGCGGGCCTCAGCGGCGATTTGTGCGCGGCGGGAAGCGGGAAGCGCACGTTCATCGCGATGAAGCTCCAGACGAGAATCGCGAGGAGCGCGAAAACCGGAATCAGCGTGAGGAGGGCGATGGTGCGGAACGAGCTTCGCCGCGACGTGAGCCTGCGTCTCCCCTCCCGTCCAACGATCACGCTTCCATTCTAAACCGCGATCGCGCTGCGCCACAGCCGCGTGACGGTGAGCATGCCGACGATGCGATCGTCTTCGATGATCGGCAGCTCGCTGCCGCGAGTGAGATCGGCTTCGACACCTTCCTCGACTTCGAGGACGACTCGCGCGCAGCCGCCGGGCTCCAGCGACGGCGGCCCTTCGATGAAACGAACGCGCATCGATCCGGCGCGCGGGCGATAGGAGCCCTCGCGCGGCGCGATCGGCTCGCTGCGGCCGCCGGCGTCGATCGGAAGCAGCAGCGCCGTCGCTTCGAGAAACGCGGTCATCGACGAAATTGTAGCGCGCGGATGCGCGTGAGGAGCTGCTCCGGAAGACTGTCGAACGTCGATGCGATGTTCGGCGCGTAAATCGCGTCGTGCAGCGTTCCGCTCATGTCCGCGAAGATCGCACGCACCGGCTCGGGCAGTCCGCCCCAGGTCTTCCGTCCCGGCGAAGAAGCGATCGACGGCGCAGCAATTCGCGTCGGTGCGTCCGAAATCCGAGGCGAGAAATTCGACGAGCGCCTCGAGGTCGCGCCCGAGCGATGGGCTGCGCTCGACGAGATCGCGATGCACGCTTTCGACGAGCGGCCGCAGGTTGCGTGCGACCGGGCGATGGTGGACCGCGTTCGTCCAGAGCAACTCGAAACTCATCGGAGTGGAGAGTACGTGCGTGCGAGGGATGTGCCGGTGCCGCTTGATAGGCGAACCTCGGCCCAGCGGCGCCGGTGTAGTATCACGCGACCGCTTCGGAACGTTCGTCTCGACATGCCCAGGACAAACCGCGTCGCCATTCTCCCCGATCCAAACGATCGGGAGGCGCTGAGAGAGATGACAACGGTCGAGGCCGATTTTGGCGCCGGGTTCATTCTCATCGGAGCAATCGGCCAGGACTCCGTGTGTTCGCGCGTCGCCGCGATCGCGGACCGGCAGCATCGTCTGCTGATCGAACGCATTCATTCCGCGAGATCCGATCGCGACGCGCGTCGCGTTGCATCCGCGAGAGTACGTCAGATGGCGGGCCCGACCGCAACACTTTACGTGCGCGGCGCGGCGGACGCCTACGCGCGCGTCTGCCGATACCACGCTCGCACGACCTCGCCGTTTAGGGCGCGGTTGTCGGCACGTTTCGCGGGCGGCCGACGCGACTTCGAAATGCGACACTCCCCGGGTGCCCGCCGGTGAGCGGAGCAGAGGAGCTGGCGTTCCGCGTCCGCGGCGTCACGCGGGGAACGTTGGCAACGATCGCCGGCCGTGGCTTCGATGTCCTCGCCACCTATGTCTTCTACGCGACCGTTGCGCGTTCGATTCCGGTCGATGAGTTCGGACGCTTCGTCGTCGGATTCACCATTCTTCAGTTCGTCGCGCCGGCGGCGCGGCTGGGTCTCGATCAAGCGCTTCTCGCAATCAATCCCGACGGTGCAGCGAATCGATTCGGTGCGATCGTCGTTGTCGCCACTTCCACGGGAATCGCTGCGGCCACCGTTGCCGGGTCTTTGATCACGGGTCATGCGCTGCCGACGTTCGGCCTCTGGCTCGCGGCGGCGCTGCCGTGCATGGCAGCCGGTCAATATGTCGCGGGCGCGTTGCGCGCGAGCGGTAATGTGGTCATCGCCGCAGCGGCGGATTCGGTCGTACAACCGGCGGTCGCGGCGGCGGGCGCGCTGATCGTGTCCGCCCAATCGCCCGCCGCATCGAATTTCGCCCTTGCGTTTGCGATCTCGTGGGCGGTGACCCTGCTCTTCGGATTCCACGTGCGATGGCGCGTCGGCCGGCTCGACCGCAGCGCGTTCCTTCGCAGCGGCCGGTCGATGCTCGGCGTGGTCGTGATGCATCAGGCCGCGGCATCGGCAGACATTCTGATTCTCGGCGCGTTTGCTGCGACGACCGAGGTGGCTCGCTACGCCGTCGCGCAGAAAATCGCCTCGGCGTTTCTGCTGCTTCACGGCGCGATCACGACGGCGGCCACGCCGTTCATGCGCACGCTGACGAGCGATCGCACGCTTCTCGCGCACTACTACCATTCGGCCGCGCGATGGATGCTGACGCTGGCGCTGCCTCTGCTCGTCGTCTGCATTGCCGCGCCGCAGGTGATGCTCTCGATCTTCGGCCCGGCGTACGCGGGCGCCGGCGGCGCTCCGCTCGTGCTGCTCTCGGTCGCCGCCGCTGTTCTCGTCTCGAGTGGACCGGCCGGCTCGACGCTCCTCTGCACCGGCCACGCGCCCGAGCTTTTCCGGGTAACGGCGCGCGGAGCCGGATCGACGATCCTCGCGGTGGCGCTCCTCGCGCGTTTCGGCGCGATCGGCGTTGCGGCGGGAGTCCTCATCGGCAGACTGATCGGACGCGGACTCCTGATGACCGCGATGCGGCGATTCGCGAAGATCGGCCTCGCGGACGCACCGCTCCTGTTCATCGGCGCGGCGGCTCTCATCGGCGTCGGAATCGCCCGAGTGAGCGCACCGCTCGGAGCGATCGCCGCGCTCGCCCTCGCCCTCTTCGTTCTGGTCCGGAGCGGAGACGTTGCCGTGATCCTCGCCGAGGTCCGGCGGACGTGACGCGGCCGAATTTTCTCGTCATCGGCGCGGCGAAGGCGGGCACGACCTCGCTGCACCACTACCTTCGACAGCATCCCGCGATCTACCTGACGCCGGTCAAGGAGACAAACTTCTTCTGGACCGAAGCGCGAGAGCACGGCCGCGAGACTGCACAAGCGCTCGCCGACTACGAGCGGCTCTTCGATGGCGTGACGAATCAAACCGCGATCGGCGAGATTTCACCGAACTACCTCGACAGC
>Ga0335079_10009357_pt1 | contig 11171 bp, 12 predicted proteins | sample Lox_Sample_33_FD_206719 | JGI IMG/M metagenome (GOLD analysis project Ga0335079, IMG submission 206719) | Soil microbial communities from Loxahatchee National Wildlife Refuge, Florida, United States - Lox_Sample_3.3 | ecosystem: Environmental > Terrestrial > Soil > Wetlands | place: USA... | reverse complement strand
TGCGGATGGAGATGCTCAGCCGCTTCCGTACGGACAAGGAGCAGAAGAAAGCGCTCGAGGAATTGGAGGCGGGCAAGCTCGACATCGTGATCGGCACCCACCGGCTGCTTTCCAAGGACGTGAAGTTCCACGATCTCGGCCTTCTGATCGTGGACGAGGAGCAACGCTTCGGCGTGGCGCACAAGGAGCGCCTGAAGGAGATGCGCAAGAACGTCGACGTGCTCACGATGTCGGCCACTCCGATTCCGCGCACGCTGCACATGTCGCTCGTCGGCCTGCGCGACATGAGCGTGATCGAGACGCCGCCTCGTGACCGCCTCGCGATTCAGACCACGGTTGCGCCCTTCAGCGAATCGCTGGTCCAGCGCGCGATCGAGGAAGAATTGGCGCGCCACGGACAGGTGTTCTTCGTGCACAACCGCGTCGAGTCCATCGCGTCCCTCGCCACGATGGTGAAGCGCCTCGTGCCGCGGGCCCGCGTCGTGGTCGGCCACGGCCAGATGCGCGAAAGTGAGCTCGAAAAAGTAATGCTCAAGTTTGTGCGCGGTGAGGCGGACATTCTCGTCTCGACCACGATCATCGAAAACGGCCTCGACATCCCGCGCGCCAATACGATCCTGATCAACCGCGCCGATCGCATGGGCCTCTCGGAGCTGTACCAGCTCCGCGGCCGCGTCGGCCGTTCCAATCAGCGCGCCTACGCCTATCTGCTCGTCCCGGCCGAAAACACGCTCACTCCCATCGCGCGCCAGCGGCTGGCAGCGCTCAAGGAATTCAGCGACCTCGGGGCCGGCTTCCGGATCGCCGCGCTCGATCTCGAGCTTCGCGGCGCGGGCAATCTCCTCGGCAGCGAGCAACATGGCCATATTGAAGCGGTCGGCTTTGACATGTATTGCCAGATGATGGAGCGCGCCGTCGCCGAGCGAAAAGGCGAAGCCGTGGCCCCCGAGCGCCGCGCCACTTTGAATCTGGGGCAGGACATCCGTATCCCGCCCGAATACATCGAAAATGAGAACCTGCGCCTGCGCATTTACAAGCGCATCGCCAGTGTGACGTCCGATGCCGAGCGCGACGAAGTGCGCCGCGAACTCGAGGACCGGTTCGGCTCGCCGCCGCCGGCCGTCATCAATCTGCTCGACTACGCCGTCCTGAAGGGACTGGCGGAGCGGTTGCTCGTCGCGAGCATCGACCGCCGGGGAGACGAGATCGCCGTGAAGTTTTACGAGGATACGCCGCTGGGCCCGGAGCGCCTCGTGAAGCTGATCGGCAAGCGCCGCGACATGCGCCTCGACCCCGCCGGCGTGCTCTGGCTCTCGTGGAAGCGGGCCAAGGACGCCAAAGATGGCAGGGAAGCCAAAGACGGCGCCGCCGGCCCGATGGGAGCCGTCAGAAACGTATTGCTGCAACTACAATCGTAGCGATAAACTTCTCGTCGAGACACCACCATGAAAAACCGAAGCCTTTTCCGCATCTCGCCGTTTGCCGTCGCCGCAGTCCTGCTGGCTCCCGCCGCTGCCCGGGCGCAAGCCAAGCCTGCCGTCGTGGAAGAAATTATTGCCCGCGTGAACAATCAGATCATCACGCTGTCCGACTACCAAAAGGCGGCCTCCGGACTGCACCAGGAAGTGGAGCAGGACTGCCAGAATTGCACGCAGCAGCAGATCACCACCGAAGTGGGCGAGCGCCGCAAGAATCTCCTGCGCGACATGATCGACCAGCAGCTCCTGATCGAACGCGCCAAGGACATGGACGTCAGCGTGGAGACGGATCTGATCAAGCGTCTCGACGACGTCCGCAAGCAGAACAACCTCGCCACCATGGAAGATCTCGAAAAGGCCGTCGAAGGACAGGGCATCGTCTGGGAAGACTATAAGAACCAGATGCGCAACGGCATGTTGACCCAGGAAGTGATTCGCCGCGAAGTCGGCGGCCGCCTCGATATCGGCAGCGACGAAGTGAAGAAATTCTACGAGGCCCACAAACAGGATTTCGTGCGATCGGAGCAGGTTGTGCTGGCCGAGATTTTCCTCAGCACGCAGGACAAGTCTCCCGAAGAGGTCGCGGCCGTGCGCACGCGCGCGGACGACCTCCACAACCGTCTCGTCAAGGGCGAGGACTTCGTCACTCTCGCGAAGCGCTACTCGCAGGGTTCCACCGCGCAGGACGGCGGAGATCTGGGCGCGTTCGAGCGCGGTCAGCTGGCCAAGCAGCTGGAGGACGCCACGTTCCCGCTTGAGAAGGGCGCTTTCACCGATGTGATTCAGACCAAGACCGGCTTCGAAATCCTGAAAGTGCTGGACCACTTCCAGGCCGGCCAGCAGCCGCTCGACAAAGTCGAGGGCGAAATCATGAACATTCTCTACCGCCAGAAGATGGATCCCGCGATGCGCACCTATCTCGCGCAGTTGCGCGAGGAAAGCTACGTGCAGGTGAAGCCGGGCTACACGGACACGGCCGCGGTTGCGGGCGCGACCGTGATTCAGGAAGTGGCTCCGACGCCCGACGCGCCGGACAAGAAGAAGACCAAGAGGAAGGCGCCGCTTCCGAAAGTGAATGGCTGATGAAGCCGCAGTTCATCGCCGATCTCGCGGATGGGCAGGCTGTCGCTTCCCTTTTCCTGGTGCGTGAAAAGGAAGTGCGCACCTCCGCCCGGACCGGCAAGTCTTGGCTCGAACTCGATCTCGCCGACCGCTCCGGCACGATTGCCGGAAAAATGTGGGAGGGCTTCGAGGCCGTCGCGAAAACGTTCGAAGCGGACGACGTGGTCCGCATCCGCGGTCGAGTCAAGCTGTACAACGGCCAGAAGGAACTGACGCTCGAGCAGATTATCCCCGCCACCGAGCGCGAATACGACCTCGCCGACTTCCTGCCGCACACGAAATACGACGTTGAGAAGCTCTATGCGGCTCTGAAAGCCGCCGTCGAAGCCATGCGGAATCCTTGGCTCCGGCAGTTGCTGCGCAGCGTCGTCGAGGATCCGGCGATCGCGCCGCGCATCAAGCGGGCTCCGGCGGCGATGACCATGCACCACGCGTACATCGGCGGGTTGCTCGAGCACGTCGTCAGCCTGATTGGCCTCGCCTCCGCCGTCACCGCGCACTATCCCGAGCTCGATCCCGATCTGCTGCTTGCCGGCGTGGTTCTGCACGATATCGGCAAGATCGACGAGCTGCGCTATACGCGCGCCATCGATTACTCGGATGAAGGCCGCCTGCTGGGTCACATCATGATCGGCGTCACGATGGTCCGCGACAAATGCCGCGCGATCTCCGGTTTCCCCGCGCCGCTGGCCGTGCTGGTCGAGCACCTGATCCTGAGCCACCATGGCACGCACGAGTTTGGCTCGCCGTCTCTGCCGCAGACCCCCGAAGCCCTGATGCTGCATTTCATCGACGACATGGATTCGAAGATGGCCGCCATGCGCCAGACGCTGGCTGCCTCCGCCGAACCCGGGGCGGGCAATTGGACCGATCGAAATCCGGCGCTCCGGCGCGCTCTGCTGCGCTCCGACCAATTTCTGGCCGGTGATTCCGCCGCGCAGACGAAAGCCGCTGCCGCCGCTCCCGCGGTCCGCCCGGCTGCGCGAAAGGAGTAGCCGCTTCGCATGAATGACCGCACACCATCGCCGCGCCACTCGCTGCTCGACCTCGCGCCGCTGGAGCTCGAATGCATGAATACGCTCTGGCCGTTGGGCGAAGCGACCGTGCGCGAAATCCGCGATGGCCTTGCTCCCCGTCGCGCGCGTGCCTACACCACGATCATGACGATCATGGACCGGCTCGCGCGCAAAGGTGTCGTGGAGCGGCGCAAGGCCGGCCGCGCCTACATCTATCGCGCGAAGCTTGCCGCGGAAGACGCCCGCGCCCAGGCACTGGCGCAAATCGTCGAGAATTTCTTCGGGGGCTCCAAAGATGCTCTCCTCGCGCATCTCGGGGGCGCCAACCCTCGACCCGGCGATCGAGCGCGCGAAAACGCGCTCGCCCGCCCGGCCGCCGGATAAGACGGAATGTTTCCTCCCGAGCTCAAAATCCGCGACCTCTCAATCCGCCCGGCCACGATCCTCGCCCCGATGGCCGGTCTCACGGACACGGTCTTCCGCCGCGTGATCCGCTCGCTTGGCCACTGCGGCCTGATCATGACGGAATTCACAAGCGCCGAAGGACTCACGCGCAAGGCCGCCCGCACGCTTCAATATCTCTACTTCGACTCCGACGAGCATCCGATCGCGGGCCAGATCTTCGGATCCGATCCGGCGGTCATGGCCTCCGCCGCGGCGCTGATCGAAGATCTCGGCTTTGATCACGCCGATATCAACCTCGGCTGTCCCGTGAAAAAAGTGGTGAAGTGCGGCGGCTCGGGACTGCTGCGCGATCTGCCCCATCTCGAAAAGCTGCTGCGGGCCGTTCGCGCCGCCGTTCGCATTCCGCTCACAATCAAGATTCGCTCCGGCTGGGACGAGAACAACATCGTCGCCGTCGACGTGGCGCGCATGGCGGAGCAGATCGGTATCGAGGCCGTTGCTGTCCACCCGCGCACGCGGATGCAGGGTTATGCGGGCCTCGCGGACTGGGCCGTCATCCGCGACGTCAAGCAGGCAGTTCGCATTCCCGTGATCGGCAACGGCGATATTCGCAAGCCGGAGGACGCCGTGCGCATGATCGCGGAGACCGGCTGCGATGCCATCATGATCGGCCGCGCCGCGTCGTCGAATCCGTGGATTTTCCGCCAGATCGCGGACTTTCTCGCAACGGGCCGCTACGACGAACCGACGGAGCTCGACCGCTACCATTTGCTCTCTGGCTATTTTCGCAGCTTGCTGGACGCCGAAATGCCCGACGCGATCGGCAAGATGAAACAGTTTGCTTCGCTGTTCACGCATGGCGTGCGCAATGGCGGCGAGCTGCGCTACGACGTCCACCATGCGCACACGGCCGCCGAGATTCTCGATCGCGTCGACGCATTTTTCGCGCGCGCCGCGGCCTCTTCCGCCGATTAGGGACTATTCGTCTCGCGTGATCAGCAGTTGCTTGTAGGCTTCCCGCCGCGTGATGCCACGCTCGCGCGCCACCTGCTTCAGCGCCGCTTTGCGGTCCACGCTGCGCTCCTGCATGATTTCTTCGACGCGCCTCGCCAGCGGTGCTTCTTTCGCGGATGCATCGTTCGCGGCGTGCGCTTCGTGCCCGTCCGGAGGGCCGATCAGCAGCGTGATCTCTCCGCGCGGCGCCCTTTTCCGCACGGCTCCGACCAGGTCTTCGAGGTGCCCGCGAAGGAATTCCTCGTGCAGTTTCGTCACTTCGCGGGCGATCACGGCGGGCCGGTTGCCGAGGAGTTCGAGCGCATCCTCCAGCGTATCCAGCAGCCGGTGCGGCGCTTCATAGAGCGCGAGCGTTCGCGGCTCGTTCGCCAGCGTGCGCAGCTCCTTGCGCCGTTCGGTCGGACGCGAGGGCAGGAATCCCACGAACGCGAACTGGTCGATCGGCATGCCCGAAGCCGCCAGCGCCGCCACGAACGCCGACGCGCCGGGCACGGGCACCACGTCGATTCCGTGCCGCAAGCACAAGTGCACCAGCCGGTACCCCGGATCGGAAATCGACGGTGTGCCCGCGTCGCTCACCAGCGCGACCTTCGCGCCTTGTTCCAGCTCGATGATGATTTCCGGCGCGCGCGTAACCTCGTTGTGCTCGTGGTAGCTCACCAGCCGCTTGGAAATGTCGAAATGCGAGAGCAGCTTCAGCGTCTGCCGCGTGTCCTCGCACGCGATCACGTCCGCCTCCTTCAAAATGCGCAGCGCGCGCATCGAGATGTCTTCCAGGTTTCCGATCGGCGTCGCCACCACGTACAGGCAGCCCTTGCCCGCGTCGCTGTTCGCCGGCGCTTTCGCGTTCTTCTGAGTCACTTTGCCCCGTCCCAGGATTCAGAATCCACGAGCGTAAGCTGCCGCCGCGCTCTTGGCAAGCCGCTCGCGCAGTATCTTTCGAGCGTCGGACCTTCGGGTCGGAGCGAAACGATCGGCACAATGTGCCGGACCATGGCGCCGGTTCGCTTGCAGCGCGTGGTCGATATGCGCCTTCCATGAAGTCCAAACCGGGCCGCTCTCAATACAAAGCCCAAATTGACAGCGCCCCGCGGCTCAGATACGCTGGTTAATCCGAAATCAATCCAGAAGGAGCAGGAATGGCTCAGGGTACGCCTGTAAAGCATAAGAAGAAGACGAAGTCGGTACTGAAGAACATCCGCCATGCGGAGCGCCGCGCGGCCATCAACCGCATGAACCGCACGCGCGTCCGCACGGCCATCCGCCGCATGCGTGCGGCTCTCGGCGCATCGGACGCGGGCGGAGCTGAAAAGCTCGCCTCCGCCACGTACTCCGAAATCGATAAGGCCGTTCGCAAGCGCACGCTTTCCGAGAACACGGCGAATCGCTACAAGTCCCGCCTCGCGATCGCGTTGAACACCCTCAAGGCGAAGAAGTAGGTTTCCGCGACAGTCGGTTTTCCGAAGAGGCGCCCTGCAGGCCGGGGCGCTTTTCTTTTGCGTGTGATTCCTACGCGGACCGCGCCGCCCGCGCGGCGGGCGCGGTAAGCTGCGCAATCAGAAATTCCATCATCGCGCGCGGATTCGGATTCGAGGATTTTAATTCGCTGTCGGCCTCCGCCAGCGCCGCCAGCCCCGCCATCAGGTCGGCTCTCGAGAGCCGATGCGCTTGCCGTACCGCCGTTTCCGCCGCTTCGGGACGCATTCCCAGCGCCCGCGCAGCCTGAAATCCGCTCGTGTGCGCCGGCAGGTCGCGCGCCTCGATCAATTTTCGATACATCCACGCAAGCGCTCCCACAATTCCGATGGGCTGCTCGCCCTCGCGCAGCAGATTGTCGAGAAACGCGAAGGCCGCGTCCCGCTTCCGGTTCGCAAGCATGTCCGCCAGTTGCCACACCGTGTTCTTCCGCGCCGCCACCACCAGCGCGTCGATGTCCTCCGTCGTGATGCGCCGCCCTCGCGCGTACGTCGCCAGCTTTTCCAGCTCGATCCGCATCCGCGCGGGCGACCCGTTCAAAGCCTCCGCCAGCGCCACGGCGTCCTCCCGCTCGATTTCCGCGCCCAGGTCCTTCGCCATCTGCGCCGCCAGCAATGCGGCCGACTCCGCTCCGATCGTCAGCTCGACGACCAGCGCCTTTTCGTGCAGCAGCTTCGAAAATCTCTGCCGCCCATCGAGCGCTTCCGCTTCGATCACCAGCACAGTGAAGGGCGCAGGCGACTCCAGGTATTTCTCCAGCCCCTCCAGGATCTCCTCGCGCGATTTCTCTCCCAGTTTCTCCACGGCCTCCGCGCCTTCCACAATCACGACTTGCCGCGGAGCCAGCATCGGCAGCGTCTGCGCCCGCCCGAAAATCTCATCCCAGCCCGCATCGCGAGCGGAAAGCCGTGCCACCGCCCAATCACGCACGCCCTCCGGCACGAAGGCCTCGATGATCCGGTTGCGGCACATCTCCCGGAGATACAGATCGCTGCCCTGGAGCACGACCGCCCCGATGGGCTTTCCGTGCGCGAGCCGTTCGATCAGTTTGTCTGGAGATCCCGCCGCCATCAGAAGTTCTCCATCACGTCGGATACGAGATGCGTCGCCAGATCGCGCGACATCCTGTCCAGCGCGGGGTCCTGCTCTTCGAAGAACGTGTTCACGTCCGACGAAATCTGGTACTCGTCGCGGAAAACCATGTCGTCGTTCTTGTACACTGGCTTCTGCGTGTGATTGTCCACCAGCTGCACTTTGGTGTGGACGGTGACGAGCATCGTCGTCACTTGCCCCGTAGTCGCCTCGAACAACACCGGGTTCGTATCGATCGAAAGGACTTCTCCGGTCAGGATTCCGTCCGCCGAGCTCTGGTCCTGCACCACGCGGTATTTCGTCCGCGTGACGAACTCGCGGATCACCGCCTGCGTGAATCGCTGTTCGACGCGATAGCGCGTCGTGTCGTTCTTGAACGCTGGCACCGCGATTGTCTTCCAGTCGGCAGGAAGATGCGCTGCGCGTCCTGCCACGTGGTACCCGCAGCCGGCCACCGCCAGCGCCCCCATCAGCGCCGCCCCACACAGAGCGCCGCGAATCCATCCGCACCGCATGCTATTGGACCGGACCTGCAATCACTTCCTCCGCGACGCGCACGGCGTTCGTGGCCGCCAGCCGCAAATGGTCCGCCACACCCCAGATCCACGCGCCGTTCGCGATGTTCGGGTCGGGCTCGATTCGCGCGAGCTGGATTTCACTCTCGCCCGCCACGCTGACGTTGGTCGGCTGCGGCTCTCCCGCGGCGATGATCTTCACGCCCAGATTGGCAAAGGCGCCCTCGATCTGCTCGGCCGGCGCCGGCGAACCTGCCTCCACGTACGCCGCGAAAGCATACCCGTAAAATACCGGCGCCTGCACCAACTGAATTGCGGGCACGGGCGCTCGCCCTGCGAGGTACTTTGCTGCCTCCCGCGCCACTCCGGCGCGCATTTCTCCCAGGCTCGGCTTGCTCGACACGCCATAGGCCGAAAGCAAATTGAACGCAACCTGCGCGTCGAACACCGGTTGTGCCGCCTCGCGGAATGACAGCAAACTCGTCGCCTGGCTCTCCAGCTCTTCAATTCCAGCCTGGTCGCGCTCGGAAACGGGAGGGAAGAGCAGCAGCGAAATCCGCCGCGTCTCGAATGCCTTCAGCCCTGCGGCGAGCGTGCACGCGATGATCACTGGCGCAGCAGGCGATGAATACACCCCGCGCCCGTCTCCGCTATTCCCTGTGGCGAATGGAGGCAGCACCGCTGCCAGCGATGGAATCCACGCCGTTCCAGCATTCTTGGCCGCCAGAGCGCCGGTCATGTCGATGACGGTCGCCCCCGAACGCTGCGCCGCGGTCCAGTTCCGTTCGGCGTCCGCCGCGCTCCCCGCGAAGAATGCGTAGTCCGCGCCCTCAAAGCTCTCTTCTTCCAGCGCGCGAAGGAATGTCGGCTCTCCGGCGGCCTCCGTCAGAGTGCCGGCCATCGCGCTCTCGTCGAGCAACACGACGTCCGTTGCGGGAAAACTGCGGTCTTCGAGGACTTGCTTGAGTTCCTTGCCGAGCAGGGAAGACGCGCCGACGATCGCGACGCGATAGAACTTGCGCGGCCCCGAGGCCATGGCTCAGGCGTGGCGCGAAGCGACCCGGTGCCGGGCCGAGCGAACCACCTGTATGACGACACCGTGCAACAGGTACGCCGTCGCCATGATCATCAGCGTGTAGCGCGAGAAGAACCAGATCGCGCCGACCAACAGGGCCATCGCCACCACGAACAGCGACGGCGCGCGGCGCGTCCACTGAATGTCCTTGAAGCTGTAGTGCCGCACCGTGCTCGACATCAGCACGCCCAGCACCACCAGCAGCGCCAGCCACAGCACCGAAAGCCGCGGATCGGAAAGAGGACTCTGGAAAAAATGTACCGACGCGGCGATCATGCCCGCGGCCGCTGGAGTGGGCATGCCCGCGAAATACCGGCTTCCGCCCGGAGCCATGCCCTGAATGTTGAAACGTGCCAGCCGCCACGCGCAGCAGCCGAGGTAGAAGAAGCCGACCAGCCAGCCCAGCTGGATCAGGTGCATTCCCTCGGGCAGGCCGAAAGTCGCCGCCGAATGGACGCCCCAGGCGTAGGCCAGAAACGCCGGCGCCATCCCGAAGCTGACCACATCAGCCAGCGAGTCGAACTGTTTGCCGAACTCGCTGTTCGTGCCCATCGCGCGCGCCACCCGCCCGTCGAGCGAGTCGAAAATGATTGCGAATCCGATGGCGCGGGCCGCATTGTCCATATCGGCCACCGTGCCTTCGAATGTCGCCAGAATTGCGTAATAGCCGCACAGGAGATTTGCGACGGTGAAAACGCTCGGCAGGATGTACACGCCGCGGCGCAAGCGGTGCGTTCGGAACGGCGGACGCCCGCCTTCGTCGTGGCCGATCGGATCTATTTGGTTGAATTCCATTTTGCGAGAACCGTCTCTCCGCCTTTGACGAACTGCCTGCGCCGCACGGCGATTTCAGTTTCCATCGGCAGCCAGATGTCCACGCGGGAACCGAACCGGATCATTCCCACTCGCTCGCCGATCGCCGCCATATCGCCCTGCTGTTTCCAGCATATCACGCGGCGCGCGATCGCTCCGGCGATTTGTTTGAAGACCAAACGGCCTCTTGCCGTATCGATATAGATCACATTCTGTTCGTTTTCGGTGGAAGCCGAGGACCGATAGGCGCCGTAAAATTTTCCCCGGCGGTACACCACGCCGGCGATCTTCCCGGCCGCGGGCGCGCGCTGCACGTGAACGTCCCAGATCGATAGAAAAATGCTCACGCGGTGGCCCATCGTCCCTTCGAAATCTTCATCCACGATTTCCACTACGTGGCCGTCCGCGGGCGAAACAATGACGTTCGCATCGGCGGGGATCGTTCGCTCTGGATCGCGGAAGAAGTACAGGACGAAAAGCCCGAGGAAAATCAGGATGCCCGCCGGCCACCTCCAGCCGAAAACGAGGCACGCCGCGCCGAGGACGAGCGGCGGAACTGCAAACTTATACGCGTCTTTTGCCATTCTGCGCGGAAAGTCCTGTCTGATTTCCGGTGTGCGCGGCTTTCTGTGAAGATTCCCGCGTCTGCGGCCGCGGCTATCGGTTCGTGTGAATGCGGAGGTATTGTACGACAGAAGTGAAACGGCCGTCCGGTCCTAGTGGCGCGTCGCCTGTTGATGCTGCGCCAGGATCATTTCCATGCGGTCCTTCAGGCGCAGCTTCAGTTTCTTCAGCGTCGCTTCCTGGAGCAGGTCGTCCGAATTCAGGTAGGAGGACGTTACGATTTGGTCTAGCTGGGTTTCGCAGCGGGAATGTTCTTCAGCGAGCTTTCGAAACTCGGGGTCGTTCGCCAACAGGGACTGCCGGATTTCCTGGCTTGTCATCGCCATGCCTTCCCTCCCGGTTGTGTGAGGACTTCACATGGCTGTAACAATTACCACAAACGCGTTCGCCAGCCAATAGCCCATCTGTGAGTTTCCCGGCAACGCGGGGAGTGCGGAATCAAAATGTGTTCACGAGTTCCTGCGACAACAGCCGGGCCTTTTGCGCCAGATTTTGCGCCCGAGCCCAGTCTCCGTCCTTGCTTGCATCCCGCGCCTGAGCC
>Ga0335079_10009353_pt1 | contig 11173 bp, 7 predicted proteins | sample Lox_Sample_33_FD_206719 | JGI IMG/M metagenome (GOLD analysis project Ga0335079, IMG submission 206719) | Soil microbial communities from Loxahatchee National Wildlife Refuge, Florida, United States - Lox_Sample_3.3 | ecosystem: Environmental > Terrestrial > Soil > Wetlands | place: USA: Florida... | reverse complement strand
CCCTCGGCATTTACTCCTGCCACACCTGAGTGGACGCCCCTTTTGTATGCGGACGCGCGCGCCGCATGGACTCGCCAGATCCCCAACCTTGCAGGGGTAACGGAACGCGTGGAAGCCGCCGCTTACCGCGGCAAGCCCGTTTTCTTTCAAGTGTTCTATCCCTGGAATACGCCCAGCCGCGATCAAGCCTCCCAGGCATCGACGCATCAAAGGATCGCAAACGTCATCGTTATCTGTATCTTCATCGCCGTGGTCATCGGCAGCAGCATGGTCGTTCGCCGCAACCGCCGGCTGAAACGCGGTGACGAAGCTGGTTCTGCGCATCTCGGTACGTTCCTCTTCTTTGCATTCCTGGTGTCCTGGCTCTTCCGGGCGCATCATTTGGCCTCAACCAACGAGTTTGGGAATGCCATACTCGCCTTTGCGTGGGCTTTTCTGGTTTCTTCGTTCGCGCGCGTTCTCTACTTCGCCCTCGAGCCCTTTGTTCGCCGCCGCGACCCGCATACGCTCATTTCCTGGACGCGTTTGATTGGAGGGAAAATTCGCGATCCTCTGATCGGCCGCGATGTTCTGATTGGAACCACCTACGGCGTTTTGCTTGGCTTGTTTGAGTCTTCGGACAATATTCTGCTTCCGCTCTTTCATAGATTGCCTCCGCAGCCCGGCATTCCAGACATGCAATCGTTTCTCGGCGTGCTTCCCGTACTCGGTCTGGTCTTTTCGTATACCTGGATCTACGTGTTCTACGCGCTGGGCGTATTTTTCCTGCTCTTTCTGTTGCGGCTTGCGGTGAGGAAGGACTGGATTGCGGCTCTCGCGATTGTATTCCTCGGTGCTATCACGAACACGGGGGGAGATTATTTCTGGGCCACCTTCGTTGCTGCGGCCATCATCTGGCTGTCCATTTACATGGTTCTGCGGAGATTCGGAGTGCTGGCCTTGGTGGTGGGACTTGTTGTGCAGAACATACTTGTCGTGTTTCCGCTAACCTCGCATTTGGGCCGCTGGTATGCGTCCGGAGCTATCGCCGGCATGGTCGCCATTGTCGGCATCGCGCTTTTTGCCTTTTCCAGCGCACTTGCCGGTCAGCGTATCTTCGCGGATTCCGCCCTTGATAGCTAGTTGGCCTGTTCCCCCCGACAGATTTGCTCGCCAAGCCTTTCGATCTCGCTGAGCGCGCGGCTGGCGGCGAGCCGCGCTTTTTCCATGAAGGAAGAGTCCAGCAAGAACGCGCAGCGGTCCACGAACGGATGATTCGCTGCTTCGAATGGCTTTCGCATGCGCCGCGTCGCAGCCGCCCGGGCCAACAGTTCTTCGTACATCTGCAAATCGCGTTGAAAATCCAGCGCGTCACCGGCCGTCCATGACTGCTGGCGCGCCAGCGCTGCCAGAAATTTTCGGCGGAACAAGCTTGCCTCGCGCCGCGAGATTACTCTCGCTTTCGAACTTCTTTGGGGACGCGCTTCTTTGCAGATCAATTCGAGCGTCCGCAAGCTTAACGCCAGTAACGCTTCGCGTTGCAGCAGAGCCAGCAAGTCCCGGTAGAGGGCCGCATGCACCTGAAGCGCCTGCCGTCCATTCTCCACAACATACGAATCCACAAAGCGGGGAATAATTCGCTCGCGTTGCAGTGTTTCGCTTATCTGACGCGCCACTTTCGCCGCATCCGGCGACTTGGTTTCGATCGCTCGTTTCATCTTCAAAGAAGCATGTTAGCAGGAGTTCTCTTGGCAGCTAGGTCGGCTGCAAAGGAAAAGGCCCGGCATGTTTCGCCGGGCCCCATTCCAGTTCGCGTGTCAGATGCTATCTAGTCCTCTTTCACGAATCACAAATCGCGAGTCACTTTCTGCTCAGTGAATCGCCCGCGGCGCTTGCGGCCCCAGCGGCTTTTCCTTGCCTTGCGGCTCGGGCGCGACCGTCGGGGCTATTGGTTCCTTCTGCAGCGCGTGTTCGAGCACTTCGTCCAACGTGTGCACGTAGGTGATCTTGATGTCGCCGAGAATATCGGGCGTTAGGTCCGCCACCACGTTCGGTTCGTTGTCTGCAGGTAGCAGCACTTCCTTGATGCCCGCGCGCTTTGCGCCAAGCACCTTTTCCTTCACGCCGCCGATCGGCAAGACCACGCCGGAGAGTGTCATCTCTCCGGTCATCGCAAGGCGGTCTTTCACCAGACGCCCCGTGAGCAGGCTGACTAGCGCCGTGACCATTGCCGCGCCCGCCGACGGGCCATCCTTCGGCACCGCGCCCGACGGCACGTGAATGTGAATGTCCTGCTTGCGGAAGAAGTCGGGATCAATCCCGTAACGCTCGCTGTTCGCGCGCGTCCAGGTCAGTGCTGCAGTCATCGATTCCTGCATTACTTCGCCGAGGTGCCCGGTCATCGTAAACTGCTTGCCGCCGCGCATGCGCGTCGCTTCGATGAAGATGATGTCGCCGCCCACGGGCGTCCACACCAGTCCCACCGCCACGCCCGGCCGTTTTACGCGTTCCTCGACTTCCTTCTCCGTGCGGAACTTCGGTACGCCTAGGAACTCCTTCACGACTTCCGGCGTGACCACCATCTTTTCCGTTTTGCCTTCGGCCAATTTGCGCGCCTGCTTGCGGGTGATCGTCGCAATCTCGCGTTCCAGGTTGCGCACCCCCGCCTCGCGCGTGAAGCTGTGGATGATTTCCTGCAAGCCCTCGTCTTGGAACTCAATCTGTTCGCCGACTTTCAGGCCATGCTCGGTCGCTTGCTTCGGAATCAGGTATTTGTGCGCGATGTGGAGTTTCTCTTCGCTGGTATATCCAGGAAGTTCAATAATCTCCATGCGGTCGCGCAGTGGCTCCGGAATGGGATCCATCCAGTTCGCCGTGGCGATAAACAGCACCTTCGACAAATCAAACGGCACGTCCAGGTAGTGGTCGCGGAATGAATTGTTCTGCTCCGGATCCAGCACTTCCATCAGCGCCGAAGACGGATCGCCGCGGAAATCGCGTCCGAGCTTGTCGACCTCATCCAGCATCATCACCGGATCATTTGTTTCCGTGCGCTTCAACGCTTGAATAATCTGTCCAGGCAGCGCGCCAATGTATGTCCTGCGGTGCCCGCGAATTTCCGCTTCATCGTGCATGCCGCCCAGCGCGATACGCGCGAACTTTCTTCCCAGCGACCGCGCGATGGACTTGCCCAGCGAAGTCTTGCCCACGCCCGGAGGTCCGATGAAGCACAAAATGGGCCCCTTCATGCCCGGCTGAATCTTCTTCACCGCCAAGTAATCTAGGATGCGCTCTTTCACCTTCTGCAAATCGTAGTGATCCTCATCCAGAATGTCGCGTGCCTTCGCGATATCGATTTCCGTGGCTCCCGAAGACTTGCTCCAGGGCAGCGAGGTCATCCACTCCAGATAGGTTCGCGAAACCATGTACTCCGCCGAAGCCGGCGTCATCTTCGCCAAGCGCTTCAGTTCGCGTTCGCATTCTTTTTTCGCTTCTGCGGGCATGCCCGCCTCTTCCACCTTTTTGCGCAGCTCGTCGATCTCCTGCGTCGAATCGTCCGATTCGCCCAGTTCTTTCTGAATCGCCTTCATCTGCTCGCGCAGCAAATACTCGCGCTGGTTCTGGCTGACCTGTTCCTGCACCTGCTCGTGAATCTTCGAGCGCAGCTCCAGGACTTCGAGTTCCTTCGACAATTCACGAATCAGCATCTCCAGCCGCTTGCGCACGTTGGGCGTTTCAATCAATTCCTGCCGCAAAAGTGTGGAGAGCGAAGGCAGCGTGCCGGCAATGAAGTCCGACAACCGCCCTGGATCGTCGATGTTGGCCGCGGCTCCTTGCAGGTCATCGGAAAGTTGCGGCGAGTGGCTGACTACATCGCGGAACAAGTCCTGTGCGTTCCGCTGCAGCGCTTCCAGTTCCGCGTCGGATTCCCCGTAAACATCCGGTTCCGGCTTTACCTGGGCCCGCAGAAACGGCCGCAAGCTGATGAGCTCGATGATCTGGATTCTCTGCAGCCCCTCAAGGAAAATGACCATGTTGCCATTCGGCATCTTCACGGTCTTGTGCACGCGCGCCAGCGTCCCTACTTTGTGCAGGTCCGCCGCCGCCGGGTCTTCCACTCGTGGGTCGAGCTGCGCGACGACTCCCATGAGCTTGTCGTCGCTTTGCAAACTGTTTACCAACGCCAGAGAGCTTTCCCGCCCCACCGTCAACGGCAGCACCGCGCCAGGAAACAACACCGTGTCGCGAACCGGCAGGACAGAAAGAACCTCAGGCACCACAAACTTTTTCTCAGCCATGATGTCCCCTATTGGATGACTCAGCCTAAATCGGGCCGCGTCATACGAGTTTAGATGCAAGGCAACGAAAAAGGGTATACAAAAGTACTTTGATTGCTAGCAACAAATCTTAGTGCCTCACGCTCATATTATAAGCGCCCTTGCTATGTTTGCAGGCATCTGAGTAAGGTATGTATATTCAGTAGCTTACGAAAAAGAGCCCGCGGACCTCGTTTGGCCTCCTCCATGTCGCTCGTCCATTCTCTAACTTTCTTTCTACTCGCGTGCTCGTCTTTGCGGAAAGCTCTTCAAAACGTATTCCTGGGCTTCCTGTCGGGACTTCAAAGCCCCTTCCAGTTGCGCATCTTCTACCGCCCTTAAAATCTCCGCAAATTGCGGACCAGGGCGATAGCCCATGCCTTGCAGATCGTCTCCCCCTAGCAAGCGCTCTGGCCGGACCTGCTCCGGCGGCGTCTCGGCCAAGAACCGCTGCACGAATTCGTAGGAATCCAGATTGCGGTGGCTCGACAGGCAATCCAGCCGGTGCAGCGCCAGATGCTCCTCGAAATGCGGCTGCCGCACGAACCTTTTCAGTGTAGACCTTTTCATTTCTTCCACGGCGCCAAATTTCATGTGGTTGGCCACGAGCGCGACAATCTGCTCTGTCTCTTCATTCGAGAAGCGAAACTTTCGGCAAATCGTTTCCGTCATACGCATGCCCACTTCCACGTGATTGTTAAATCGAATCCGGTCTCCCGTCTCTGCCGCGGATTGAAACGTGGGCGGCTTGCCCACGTCGTGCAACAGTACACCCCAGGCCAGCGTCGGCGAAGCCCCTTTCGGAAGGCCTTCGATCATCATTCGCGTATGAATCCACACGTCGCCTTCCGGGTGAAATTCCGGCGGCTGCTCGACACCCTTCATCGCGGCAATTTCCGGCAGCACTTGCCCAAGGAGCCAGGTGTCATCCAACAATTCGAATGCGTACCGCGCCGCTCCTTCCGTCAACATTTTGGTCAGCTCCTCGCGTAACCGTTCCGGAGAAACTTGCTGAATCTCTTTGACGTGCCTCCGGATCGCGCGAAACGTCTCTGGCTCTATCTCGAACCCGAAGCGCGCGGCGAATCGTACCCCTCTCATCATCCGCAGTTTGTCTTCCGCGAAGCGCCGGTCCGGCTCGCCAATCGCGCGGATGATTCCAGCTTTCAGGTCCGCCTGGCCGCCGACGTAGTCGAGCACATCCCCGTTGTCATGGCGCATCAGCAAGCCGTTAATGGTGAAGTCGCGCCGGCGTACATCCTCCTGTGCGGTTTTCGAATAAACCACGCGGTCGGGATGCCGCCCGTCGCTATAACCCAGGTCGGAGCGAAACGTCGCGACCTCCACTTTCCATCCGTCGCGCGGAACCAGGATCACGCCGAACCGCGCGCCAACAGCTACGCTCTCCGGGAAGAGTCCGGCAACTTCGACTGGCGTGGCGTCGGTGGCCACATCATAATCGGTGGGCTCGCGGCTCAGCAGGATGTCTCGCACGCATCCGCCCACCAGCAGCGCTTGATAGCCATTGCGCCGAAGTGTCTCGCAAATCGAATTGGCCAGTTCGCGTGGCGTCACGCCGTCATTATGCGATAATTCGCCGCTGCGGCCAGTCGCATTCTCCTATTTCCGTTCCATTCAATCGGTGAGTTTAATCACAATAGTTCAGGTGGGTAAATTAGAAAGCGGGTCCTCGCCTAGAGTTCGGACAATGCTGATGACAACAGAGAACCGAAAACTTAGAACAACAGCTTTCTCATTTTCCGCGGAACACCAGGCAGGTGATATCGTCCGATTGTCGGGTCGCGCCTACAAACTCATCCACGCGTTTCATCAGGAAGTTAAGAGTTTCTTGCGCATTCCAGTCGGGCAAATTGCGAATCGCGCCAAACCAGCGATCGTTTCCGAACTCTTCTCCTCGCTCGTTGAAGGCCTCCACGACTCCGTCCGTGAAGAAAATGAGCGCGTCACCCGGCTGTAGCTCGATGGTGGCAGTCTCGTACTTCGAGCCAACCTCAATCCCCAGCGGCAATCCGCCGGTTTCCAATGTTTCCAGCTTTCCATTGACGCGGCGCAAAATCGGAGCATTGTGGCCTGCATTGACGTACGTCAGGGTTCGCGTCGCGGTGTCATATTCCGAAAAAACCGCCGTGGTAAACCGCCGCCCCTCCAAACTGTGCGCGCAGGCGTAGCGGTTCAAGCGAGTCACCAGGTCTGCTATCGAGGCGCCTTCTCCGGCAATCGTTCGCAAACTGGCTTGCAAGGTCGCCATCAGCAAAGCCGCCGGAACGCTTTTTCCCGCGACGTCGGCGATGACCACCACCAGCCTGCTCTGGTCTTCGGGATTCGGGTAAAAAGCGTCGTAGTAATCGCCCGCGACGGAATTCTGCGGCCGCGTAGCAAAAGCGACTTCTGCGCCGCTCACTACTGGCGGCTGAGAGGGCACCAGCCAGGTCTGAATCTCCCGCGCGATTTCCAGGTCGCGCTTCATGGTTACTTTGTCCGCCAATTCGAGCGAAAGGAGCAGCAGAAACAAGGCAGCCGAAATAACGACGAAATTCACATCGAACGAAACGTCTTTTCCAAATTGAAACTTCATTCCCGACAGCACCAGCAACACAAAGGCAATCAGCAAAATCACGCGCCGCGCCGGTGTCATCTTCATCAGCAAAGCCCAGAAGATGTCTTTCGCGACGTGGAAGGGCCGGTGCCACTTCGGCAGTTTTTGAATTTCTTCCCAATCGACTTCCTTGCCGTAGAAGCCGTAACTGGCGCGCGCGTCGGCCGCGAATTGCGTCCACAAATCGTCGAGCTGCCGTCCTTCAGTTATCCGCTGCCAGAAATGCCGCAAGCGGTCGCCTGGCGGAACAGTGGGCCGGGGAGAAGAGACACTTGAGCCTGGAGGTATGCTCATAGAGGATTACTCTTGGAAGCTCAAGTATAGGACATTCTGGGGGACTTCGCTCGCTCTCGTAGTCTGTGGTGGGTCGGCCTCTACTCTTCGCGCTCCGATCCTGGCAATTCGGCGCGAAGCGAGCCGCCAAACTGCACTTTGCCGAAGCCAAACCGATCGCGCAGGCGATCCGCCGCGCTCGTCAATTTTTCCAGTTTTTTCCGCCGCTCAGGATCCAGCAAATCGAGTTGTTCATTTCCGTGGGCCAGGCCGCTCAGGCTCACTCCCAACAAGCGGACTTTTCGCTTCGCATCTCGATGCAAGCGAAACAGCTCTTGAAACACCGCGTAAATGTCAGTGTCCAGGCGCGTGGGCTCGCCGAGGGTTTTGGAGCGCGTATGCGTCTCGAATCCAGCGTAACGAATCGTCAGTGTCAGCGTGCGCGCGGCAAGCCCCGCCTCGCGCAGCCGTTTGCACGCTTTCTGCGAAAGCAGGCTGAGCAGAGAAGCCAGCTCGTTCGCATCGTCCGTGTCTTCCCCAAACGTGTGATTGTGCGAGATCGATTTCGGCTCCGCGTCAATCACGAATTCGTAGGAATCGCCGCCGCGCGCCTTGCGATAGAGCGCCGTTCCCCACTGCCCGAAAATCTGCTCGAGTTTTTCCTGCGGCACTGCCGCGATCTGCTCGACGGTTTCAATCCCCAGCGCGCGCAGCGCTCGCTCCGTCACTTCGCCAATTCCCGGGATTTTTCTCACCGCGAGTGGGGCGAGGAATCGCTGCTCTTGTCCCGGCGCGACCCAAAGCAAGCCGCGAGGCTTGGCCTGGTCGGAAGCCACTTTCGCGACCAGCCTTGTCGCCGCTAATCCGCCGGAACACGGCAGTGAAGTTTCTCGAGTGATGGTGCGAAGCAGCTTGTCTGCCGCCGCGAAAGGCGGCCCGTGCAATCGCTCCGTTCCCGCGAGATCCAAATAGGCTTCGTCGATTGAGTCCATTTCTACGATGGGCGAAAATTTCGCCAGAATCGTGGCAACGCGGTCGCTCCACTCGCCGTACTTCTCGTGGTGCCCGTCAAGGAAGATTGCATGCGGGCAAAGCCGCCCCGCCGTGCGCAGCGGCATCGCCGAATGGATCCCATATTTGCGCGCTTCGTAGCTTGCGGCGGAAACCACGCCGCGCTGATCCTTTTGTCCGCCCACGACAACCGGTTTGCCGCGCAGCTCCGGCCGCTCTAGCAATTCCACGGACACGAAAAATGCGTCCATGTCCACGTGCAGAATCGTCGCTTCCGCAAACGCGGATTGCTCCTCAAGTGGCCCATGCTTCGCTCGAAATCGCGCTAGCTCCGGCATGCCGTTAGCCTAACCCCACGATTTGCAATCGACAACTGAGGTGGACGGGATTACGTCTTTTCGGCGGAGAGGACGCGTGGGATTCCGGCGAGGTCGTTGGTGACGGCGACATTGGTCCACCCGGGAGCGTCAAACAAGGGTCGCACCGCAGGCAGACTGTTATTGCCGAGCTCAAGGATGAGGATGCCGCCAGGCTTGAGATGCTCACCGGCTTGCGTGAGGAGGTCGGCATAGAATTCGTAGCCTTCTTCCCCACCGTAGAGAGCGATTTCCGGTTCGTGATCGCGGACTTCGCGCATCAACGTTGGGGCTTCGCGACGCCCGACATACGGTGGATTGCTGACGATGAGATCGCAGAGAAGTGGCGAGTGACGAGGGGCGAGTGGCGAGTCAGACAAGGCTTCGAGCAAATTGCACTGAAGGAAGTGGATGCGGTTGGCGACGCCGTGACGTTCGGCGTTGCGGCGGGCGACAGCAAGTGTGGCGGCGGAAATGTCCGTGGCGAAGATCGTTGCGCCGGGGAGTTCCTTGGCCAGCGCAATGGCGATGCAGCCGGAACCGGTGCCGACGTCGGCGATGCGCAAGCCTTCGCCGCTGAGCGTTTGGCGGCGGCCGGCACGAATTTCATGAACCGCGAGGCGGTCGAGCGCGACTTCAATGACATGCTCGGTTTCGGGGCGGGGAATCAGGACATCGGGAGTGACCTCGAATTCGAGGCCCCAGAATTCCTGCTTGCCGGTGAGGTGCTGTGTTGGTTCCCCGGCGGCGCGACGGCGAAGGAGCTCTGCGTAACGCTCGGCATCTGCGGAGGAAAGTTCTTCTTCGGGGTGCGAATAAATCCACGTTCGATTGTGGCCAAGAACGTGGAGGAGTAACAGTTCCGCCGCCAGCGTGTAGGAAGGCACGTGCGCGTCGCGCAATTGCGCCAGTCCTTGCTTCAATGCGGTGCGAATGTCCATGTGCGGTGCAAGTCAGAGAGATTTGAGAAGGATTTCTCGCTCGAAATGACGGAAGTGCGGTAAGCGAGACAAAAATCTCACGCGGTGGCCAACTCTTGCTGGAGGCGTTCGGCCTCGTAGTGCGAGACGAGCGCATCGACGAGCGGAGCGAGCTTGCCGTCCATAACTTCCGTAAGCTGATGGAGCGTCAAGCCGATGCGATGATCCGTCACGCGGTTCTGTGGGAAATTGTACGTGCGGATTTTTTCCGAGCGGTCGCCGGATTTGATTTGCCCGCGCCGCTCGGCGGAGAGAGCGGCCTGGCGCTTCTCCTGCTCCTGTTCGTACAGGCGCGCGCGAAGAACGCGCATGGCTTTGGCGCGATTTTTGATTTGCGATTTTTCGTCCTGCTGCGAAACGACGAGACCGCTGGGAATATGCGTGATGCGCACGGCGGAATAGGTCGTGTTGACGGATTGGCCGCCCGGGCCGGAAGAGCAGAAAGTATCAATGCGCAAATCCTTGGGCTCGATCTTGATGTCAATTTCGTCGGCTTCGGGAAGAACAGCCACGGTGGCGGCGGAAGTGTGGATGCGGCCCTGCGTTTCGGTGGCGGGAACGCGCTGGACGCGGTGCACGCCGCTTTCGTATTTCAGTTTTGAATAGACTTTGTTGCCTTGAATCGCGGCGACGACTTCTTTTAGTCCGCCAAGCGAAGACGGGGAGCTTTCGAGGACTTCCACTTTCCAGTTTTGCGTTTCCGCGTAGCGGGAATACATGCGGAAAAGTTCGGCCGCGAAAAGAGCGGCTTCGTCGCCGCCGGTGCCGCCGCGAATCTCGACGATGACGCTCTTGTCGTCGTTGGGATCTTTCGGGAGAAGCAAAAGCTTGAGTTCGCGCTCGACAGTTTCCTTGCGCGCGGCGAGCGATTTCTCTTCCTCATGCGCCATCTGCTTCATCTCGGCGTCGTCCGCTTCGAGGAAAAGTTGATGGGCGCCTGCCAAATCTTTCTCGATTTGTTTATATTCGCGGTGCTTGGCGACGATTTGTTCGAGTTCGGCGTGCTGCTTGGCAATTTTCTGGAAGCGCGCGGAATCGTTGGCGACTTCGGGTGAGGAAAGCTCTTTGGTCATTTCCTCGTAGCGCGAATCGAGTTGATCCAGTTTTTCAGTCAGTGTGAGAACAGCCATAAAGACCTCAGTTCTAAGTCATTAGTTCAAAGTTCTTCCTAAAGAAAAGAGAGAAGAATGCTGAGCTGCGAATTTGCGTATTAGTACGGTCTCCCGGGGCGGGAGCGAGAGGAGAGTCAGCTAATAGAATGCGGCGTACATTGATTTCTACTTGGAGTAAGGATAACGCGGAAACATCCAGCTTGCAATTGGATGCGGCGAGCGGTTGCTGAGATACGAGGGGTGTACTACGATGCGATGGAGTCGATGAAGCCGTCCTGAAGGGCGGCCTCTACAAGGGCCCGCGAGCAGGAGCAGGCAACAATTCACGTATGAGTGAAGCAGTACGAACATTGATGCAAAGGAGCGCCGAGGCGGCGCAGGAAACATCGCGCGAGGCCGAGCGCGAGGCGGATCAGGGGTTTCTGTGGGATTTTTGGTATCCGGCGGCGCGGAGCACGGAGATTCGCGGACAAAAATTGACGAAGGCGCTGCTGCTGGAAGTGCCGTTAGTTTTGGGCCGCACCGCGGA
>Ga0335079_10009351_pt1 | contig 11174 bp, 10 predicted proteins | sample Lox_Sample_33_FD_206719 | JGI IMG/M metagenome (GOLD analysis project Ga0335079, IMG submission 206719) | Soil microbial communities from Loxahatchee National Wildlife Refuge, Florida, United States - Lox_Sample_3.3 | ecosystem: Environmental > Terrestrial > Soil > Wetlands | place: USA... | reverse complement strand
AGAAACGAGCTTTTTTCCGGACGATCCACAGCGCGCCCGGCAAACCCATGCAGGCGCTCATGCAAACCCGAAACATGCGCCTCGAACTCTGCGAGATTCATCTCAGCCGTCACGTGCACTCGCGGCAAGGAATAAACGGGTAGATCAAAACCCAAGCCGCCGCCGAAATTCAGGAATGCCGCCTCGAACCCAGCCCGGTGAGGCATATCCAGCACATCCGGACTTACGGAGTCCGGGCCGCCGAACGGATACGCCATCCCCCACACGGGTATGCCTAAGACCGATTCCAATGCTGCTTTGCTCGCAGAAATTTCTTCAAACGCTAGTCGTTCCGGCATCAAGGATAGCAGCGGATGATTCATCGTATGCGCGCCAATTGTCATCCCGCCAGCAGCCAACTGCCTCAGGTCTGCCGCCGTGAGAATCTCAAACCGCCGGCACGCAGCCTCATAATGCCGCTCAAACTCCGGCGCCCTCTTGCCTCCCAGCTGCTGTCGGGCGATCTGTAAAACGCACTCGCGGCTTTTCGCCCCAACCGCCGACAACTCCTTCACCGCGTTCCACCATAATGATCGACGTTGTTCACGTGGACCGAACTCACAGTCGACAGAGACATCTCCGCATCCAGCTTCGAAACGTCCAGGAGACGCCTCCCGAAAAAGCAGGTATAGCTCTTCATACCAGAGCATTCTTCGCGTTTCGCTTGTGGAAGCGCCTGTCACAAAAAAGAGGCAGCGCAGGCCCGCTTTCTGCAAAATCGGCAGCATTTCGGTCAGATTGTTTCGCAGCCCGTCATCGCAGGTCAGTAGAACGGACCACGGTGGCAGAAACTCTTTCCCGCGGAGCCACAGCCGAAAGTGCTCCGGCGAAATTACGTGATAGCGCTTTTTCAGCAGGCGCAATTGAGCGCGAAAGGACTCCGCTGTTACGAGTCCGCCATCAAGAGCTTGATCGCCCGAGATGTATCCCGCGGGCCGCACGCCGTGGTACGTAACGATCGAAAGCTGCCCCTCATGCCCTCGCGGCCGCAAACAATTCACCCGCTGGAGCGCCGGATACACAACTCTCTTCAGGACAGGACTGATAAATCTCATGGCGGTGTTAACAGGTCGGGACTCATTGGCGCAAGACCGGATGCACTCGCCACGATCTCAAATCGTCCATACAAGAACCGGTTTCCGCCTTTCTAAGTTCGACACGCGAGTGTATCAGGGAATCGACAGTGAAAATCCGAGTTCCTGACTTCCGTAATGTTCGATTGTGTTCCCCCGGTGGTTCTGCCTATGGGCTGTTATAAAATTCCAAATACCCATGAAAAAGATTCCCATAGGTATTCTTGGCGCCACCGGCGTCGTCGGCCAGAGATTTATCCAAATGCTGGAGCACCATCCCTGGTTCGAGGTAGCGTGGCTCGCCGCTTCCGACCGTTCCGAAGGCAAGGTTTACGCCGATGCCGCCCGTTGGCGCCTCAAAACTCCCATTCCTTCTGCAGTAGCGAAAATGAAAATCTCGCCTGCCACTCCCGAAGGCGCGCCCAAGATTATTTTCGCCGCGCTCGATTCGTCGATTGCCGCCGAACTTGAGCCTCGCTTCGCCGAAGCCGGATGCGCCGTCGTCTCGAACTCCAGCGCCCTCCGCATGCAGGAAGATGTTCCCCTCGTCATCCCTGAGGTCAACAGCGGCCATATCAAGCTGATCGATATCCAGGGATGGCGCAAGAAGTCGGGCGGATACGTCGTTACCAACCCGAACTGCTCGGCGATCGGTTTGGTGCTGGCTCTGGCTCCGCTTCACCAGAAATTCGGCCTCGAGACCGTTATGGCGGTCACCATGCAAGCCGTCAGCGGCGCAGGCTATCCCGGCGTCGCCTCGCTCGACATTCTTGGCAACGTCATCCCCTTTATCAAAAACGAAGAAGAAAAAATGGAAGAGGAGACGCGCAAGCTTCTCGGCCAGCTCAACGGATCGAAAGTGATCCCAGGCCCTTTCGCCATGAGTGCGCAATGCAACCGCGTCGCGGTCGAGGACGGACACACCGAATCCATCTCTATCCGCCTCAAGAAAAAAGCGAAGCCAGAAGAGATCATCGAAGCGTGGAACACCTATCGCGCCGAGCCGCAGGAACTCAAGCTGCCTAGCGCGCCCGAGCGTCCGGTCATCTATCTCGATGCCGCCGATCGCCCGCAACCACGCTTCGATGTGGACATGGGAGCCGGCATGACGACGGCCGTTGGACGCCTCCGCCCCTGCGGCGTTCTCGACTGGAAATTCACCGTGCTCTCGCATAATACGATCCGCGGAGCCGCCGGAGCCGCAGTCCTCAATGCCGAACTGCTGAAAGCGAAAGGCTACCTGGGATGAACCTGATTGCCTTGGTAGCGCCGGCATCCTGCCGGCTGTCGCGCGGGCTACTAGCCCGCGCTGCTCGATCCCACTCCCACTGCCTGCGTCATGCTGAGCGGAGCCGTTTTTCAGGCGGGGCGAAGGATCTCTCGCCGAGCGCCCGAACCGGCGAACCGACTCCCGCCCCAAGGACATCCCGCCGATGATTGTCATGAAATTCGGCGGTACCTCCGTCGAAGACGCCAAAGCCATCGACCGCGTCGCTTCGATCGTCCAAGGACGCCTCGCGCAGCGGCCGGTCGTCGTCGTCAGCGCGATGGCCAAAGTCACCGACACTCTGCTCACAATGGCCCGCGCCGCCGGAGAAGGCGAACGCAAGACCGCTCTTAAACTTTGCCGTTCTCTGCAGGAACGGCACTACAACACCGCGAGCGAACTGCTCGGCACGGCCCGCTTCACCGAATTTCATTCCGAACTCGGATCGGACTTCGAAGCTCTCGATGAACTCCTCCGCGGTATCTCCGCCGTCGGTGAAATCACTCCGCGCACTACCGACCTCGTAGCGGCATTCGGCGAGATGCTCTCGAGCAAGATCGTCGCCGCCGCCTTCGAAGCTCGCGAACTTGGAGGCGTGCACGTCGACTCGCGCGATATCCTGGTGACCGATAGCGCCTACATGCAGGCTGTCCCGCAATTCGAGGAGACCAATTCAAGGCTGCAGCAAAAAGTTCAGCCGCTCTTGCAAGCTGGAAAGGTGCCCGTGATGGGCGGATTCATTGGCGCCAATCGCGCAGGCATTACGACCACCATCGGACGCGGCGGCTCAGATTTTTCGGCGGCGATTTTCGGCGCGGGACTTGGCGCCGACCGCATCGAAATCTGGACCGACGTCGATGGCATCCTCACGACCGATCCTCGCGTTTGCCCCGACGCCCGGCGTATCAAAGTGATCAGTTTCGATGAGGCCGCCGAACTCGCTTACTTCGGGGCCAAGGTTCTTCACCCCGCGACTGTGCTGCCCGCAATCCAGAAGAACATTCCAGTGTATGTGCTGAACTCACGCAACCCTTCGTGCGAAGGAACGCGCATCACGACTCGGGCTCCGCACAGCAAGAACATTTTCAAAGCTATCGCGGCCAAGAAGCGCATCACGATCGTCGACGTTGCCGCGCCGCGCATGCTCCTCGCCCACGGATTTCTTCGCGCCATCTTTGAAGCGTTCGATCGCCACAAAGTCGCCGTCGACGTCGTCTCTACGTCGGAGGTCAGCGTTTCTTTGACGGTCGACTCGAATCAGGCCATCCCGGCGCTGGCAGCCGATCTCGCGAAATTAGCTGACGTGAAATACGAAGGACGCAAGGCGATTGTCTGCCTGGTTGGAGAGAACCTGCGCGAAACGCCTGGAATCGCGGCCATCGTTTTCCGTGAACTCGCCGACAAAAAAATCCGCATGATTTCCCAGGGCGCCTCGGAAATCAATCTCACCTTCGTCATCGAAGAAGACGAAGTCCCCGACGTAATCCAGCGCCTCCACAAAACTTTTTTCGCCGAATTAGACGGCGAAATCTTCGCTTAGATTAATCGGGAAGGGCACGAGTTTACTCGTGCCGTTAGCCTTAAATATGCGCCGCGCTTCAGCGCCTGAGGCCGATTCGTGGCCATGCCAGATCCGCATTCGAGCATGGCTTCCGCCATGCCTGGGACGGGCGATTCAGGAAGAGAGCGTTAGCAGCTCGATAGCTCCGGAAATGAGCGCTCGAGGGCGTCTCCGCGTCTCCGTGGAGAAATCGGCCTAAGCCCCGCGCAAACGCCAGCACTCCCACCACGATCAGCGCGATCACCGCAAGCGTAATGACAATCCACCACTGCGCCGAATAACTCTGATACATGAGACCTCCGCCGCTATGGGATGCTACCCCAGTGGCGGATGTTGTCGGATCATATGGCCCGATTCCGGCAAACGCGCGATTCCAGAAAGTAGCTGCGTCATCCCGAACGCCCGCGCTTTTACCAGCGGGCGGAGGGATCTCGCGTGAACCACCGTGAAGTTGCTCCATTATCCGCTGGGTTTCATGCTGTGGGTGACTGTGTTTAAATCGTCTACGGAAGCAGAATGAACATCCTCGTTCTAGGTCGAGGTAAAACCGGCTCGCTGGTTGCGGAAATCGCAGGCCAGCACCGGCATCACGTTCGCGTCGTGGGCGGCCAAGAAAACGTTGACGCCTCCGCCCTCGCCCCCGACAAACTTCACGACGTTGACGCGATCATCGATTTCACCACGCCGCATTGTGTTCTCGCGAATATCGAAGCCGGAATCAAAGCAGGCAAGAACATGATTGTCGGCACGACCGGCTGGTACAAAGAAATCGACCGCATCCGCCAACTCGTCGAGCAGCACGATACTGGCTTCCTCTATTCCCCGAATTTCTCCATCGGCGTGAATCTCTTTTTCGATGTCGCCCGCACCGCCGCGGCCGCTCTTCGCCACGACTACTCCGGACAGATCTTCGAGCGCCATCACGTCCACAAGAAAGACGCACCCAGCGGCACCGCGATCACCCTGCAGCGTGTGATTCGCGAATCCAGCGAGAAAAACGAAGACCTCGAAATCACCTCCTTCCGAGAAGGAGACGTCGTGGGATTCCACGAAGTTGTCTTCGAATCCCCCGCCGACCGGATCTATCTCAGTCACGATGCCAAATCCCGCCGCGGCTTCGCTGAAGGCGCCGTCCTCGCCGCCGAGTGGCTCGCTGGCAAAAAGGGCTTTTACGAATTCAAAGACGTCTGGCGCGAACTGTAAAACTCAAATGCAAATCGGAGACGAAGTCGAGATAGTTACGATTCCCGCAGATCTCCCGAAAGATAATCTCGAGACACGGTCCCTGTTCGAGAAGTGCATAGGCCGGACCTTCCCAATCGTAGGTTTTCAGGATCACCTGCTGGAGTTGGAAGTTGGAGAAGTTCTCGGCGAAGAGCCCTACATGCATTCCATCTGGATTGAGCCCGAGCACGTCAAGCTTACGAACCACTAGCCACTATCCACTAACCACTGGTTCGCCATTTTCCTCCGCCCCGCCTTCGCGTTATCTTATTGCTATGCAACTTCGTGGATGTGGTACTGCACTCGTTACTCCATTTCATCAGGATGGTTCAATCGACGACGCAGCACTGCGCAACCTGGTCGCCTGGCAGATTGAATCCGGCATCGATTTCCTCGTTCCTTGCGGCACGACTGGCGAAACGCCCACCCTCTCGCATGACGAGTGGCTGCACGTGATCGACACAACAATCGAAGTCGCTGCCGGACGCGTCCCTATCGTCGCCGGAGCCACCTCCAACGCTACGCATGACGCGGTCGAAAAAGCCAAAGAACTCGCCGCCCGTCCCGGCGTAAATGTCATTCTCACGGCCTCCCCGTACTACAACAAACCGACGCAGGAAGGCCAATATCGCCATTTCAAAGCGATCGCTGAAGCTGTCGATGGCAAGCCGGTTCTGCTCTACAACGTCCCCGGACGCACCGCCGCCAACATCGAGCCAGCAACCATCCTTCGCCTCTCCGAGATCCCCAACATCATCGGCGTAAAAGAAGCCAGCGGTAATCTGACGCAGGTCGCCGAAATTATCGCGAGCGTTCCTGAAACTTTCCTCGTATTCTCGGGCGACGACGCAGTCACGCTTCCTGTAATCGCACTAGGTGGAGTGGGAATCGTCTCCGTCGCCTCGAACGAGATCCCCGCCGAGATGTCCGCCCTGTCGCGCGCCGCTTTGACGAACGACTGGGCCAACGCGCGAAGCCTGAACCGCAAGTATCTCCCGCTCATGCAGGCCAACTTCATCGAGTCCAGCCCGCTGCCGGTGAAAGCCGTCCTCGCGATGATGGGCAAGATCGAAGAGGTCTACCGCTTGCCTCTCGTGCCCATGCGCCGCGACACCCGCTCGCGCCTGCAGAAAATCGCGACCGAAGCGGGCTTGATTACAAAACCCGCCGTTCCAGCTCACGACATCGCCGAATTTTTCATCTATGAAAACTGGGCAGCCGGACCGCACAAGATCGTCCTTCACCGCGGCACCTGCGGACAATGCAGCCATGGCAAAGGACGCCCCTCCGGCCACGATATTCACCACGCCCGCTGGCATGGCCCCTACACCACCCTGACCGAAGCCCGCGGCATCGCCCACGCCATGACCGGAATCCTCATCCGCAGCGAATGCAAGTGCGTATGAGGAATTGTTGAATGATGATTGTCGATTTTTGAATTTTCGATCATTGAATGATGATCGTGACCACCCGGGCACCTGCGTCATCCTGAGCGGAGCCGCTTTTCAGGCGAAGCGAAGGCTCTCTCCGTCATCCCGACCGGAGCGCAGCGAAGCAAGCGAGTGGAGGGACCTTGTGTTCTCCGCCTCGCACCTTTTGACAATTCAACAATCAAAATTCAACAATCATCATTCCCATGTCCCTGAAAGAATCTATCGAACATCTCGCCGCGCAAGGCGAAATCGAACAAGATCCTCAAGCCCGCAAAACGTTCCTCGAATTCCGCGACCAGCTCACGCAAGGCAAAATCCGCGCCGCCGAAAAAGTTGACGGTCAATGGAAAGTCAACGCTTGGGTAAAAAAAGGTATCCTCCTGGGATTCCGTCTCGGCGCACTCGCGGAAATGCCTGCCGGACTTTCCTTCGTCGACAAAGACACCTTCCCTGCGCGCCAGTTCACCATCGCCGACCGCGTTCGCGTCGTCCCCGGAGGCTCTTCCGCCCGCGTCGGAGCCTATGTCGCGCCTTCCGTCATCTGCATGCCGCCGATGTTCATCAACGTCGGAGCTTACGTCGACGAAGGAACGATGGTCGATTCGCACGCGCTGGTCGGATCCTGCGCGCAAGTCGGCAAGCGCGTCCACCTCAGTGCCGCCGCGCAAGTTGGAGGAGTCCTCGAACCAGTCAACGCCGCGCCCGTCATCATCGAAGATGACGTCTTGGTCGGCGGCAACTGCGGCATCTACGAAGGAACGCTGGTCCGCGCCCGGGCCGTGCTCGGCGCAGGCACAATCCTCACCCGTTCCACTCCGCTTTACGATCTGGTGAAAGGCGAAGTCTACCGCGCACGCGCGGATGGGCCGTTAGAAGTGCCAGAGAACGCGGTCGTCGTCCCAGGCTCCCGTGCCGTCAAGAAAGGCAAGGGGACGGAATGGAATCTCTCCCTCTACACACCAGTCATCGTGAAGTATCGCGACGAAAAAACGGATCGTGGAATTGAATTGGAAGACTGGCTGCGTTAAGGATGTTGCTTCAAATTTATTTTTTCCCGCCTCTGCCGCTTCGCTCGCGTACAAGAATTTAACAATTTCCAAACATCGCTTTGACAATGTATCGCTGCCCTCAAGGCGACAATCTCTTCGCACTCGGAAGGTCAGCGAACACCAACCCAGCGTCCGAGAGGAGATTGTTTATGCTTACAGCTCCATACCGCCGGTTCACGCTACGCTCTGCTGCGATCATGGGATTGGCGCTCTTTTTTGTGAGCGCCTCCTTTGCACAGCACTACACACGCACCGATCTCACCACCAATTCCTCCAGCGTTTCCTCCGCGCCGAACATCGATCCCAACCTTGTCAACGCCTGGGGACTGTCGCGCGCCACGAGCTCGCCTTGGTGGATCGCCGACAACGGCACCGGGCTTTCCACTCTCTACGACCTGAACGGAGTAGCCCAGTCCCTCGTGGTTACGATCCCTCCTCCGGCCAACAAGCAAGGTCCCTCAGCTCCCACCGGCACGGTCTTCAACTACACAACCGGCTTTGAAGTGGCGCCCGGGCAGCCGGCCGCCTTCATCTTCGTTACTGAGGACGGAACGATCTCCGGCTGGAATCCTGTGGTGAATCTCGGGGAAGCCGTTCTCATGGTCAATCATCCCAAAAAGGCCATTTTCAAGGGATGCGCCATCGCCACCAGCAGTGCCGGCACTCGTCTGTATGTCTCCAACTTTGTGACCGGCAACCTCGAAGTCTACAACGACCATTTCCACCGGCTCGCTGCCGAAGAAAATTTCCATGACTCGACGCTGCCGGCAAATTATGTCCCCTTTGGCGTTCAGAACGTAGGAGGTAATCTGGTCGTCACCTTCGCGCATCGCCAGCCCGGCTCTGAAGACGAGGATCATGGCGCCGGACTCGGCTACGTTCGCGTTTTTGATACAAAGGGCAATGTGCTGCTTCGCGTGCAACACGGAAATTTCCTGAATGCACCGTGGGGAGTCGCGATGGCTTCCGGAGACTTCGGTAGCTTCAGCCACCGGCTCCTGATCGGCAACTTCGGCGACGGTCACATCAACGCTTTCAACGCTCTCACTGGCAAGTTCGAAGGCGCTCTTCTCGATACGACCGGAGCCCCGCTCTGGATCGACGGACTCTGGGCCCTGAGCTTCGCCGGCGACGCGACGAAGAACGGCGCGCCCAACGAACTCTACTTCACCGCTGGTCCAAACGATGAAAGCAACGGATTGTTTGGAAAGATCGACGCAAGCGCGCTAGAACAGCGCGGAAACTCCGAGTAGGCGTCTCCTCACTCACGAGTCCGGCTGCAACTGACTTCTGCGGCCGGGCTCGTTTGAACCGCTTCCTTCGCGCCTTTTCATCCCGTGCCGAGTGGCGGACGCTTGGCGTTTCTTGCGGGTTGGCCAACTCTGAAAATGCGCTGGGGGATTTACAACGCCTTCGACATCACAATGCAGTGGCATTCCAGCGAGTCCTCGAGCGGACGTGATGGCCGAAATTCCTCAATACCATTCTCGATGTAGCCGAGCTTGCGATAGAGCGGCGGCAGTTCGGGACGCAAACTCAACACAGTCAGATCCATTGCGGTACAGCCCTTTTCGCGGCAGTATGCTTCGGCTGCTGCCACCATCTCCCGACCTAGGCCACGTCCCTGCCGCTTCGGATCAACCGCCAACATGCCGAAGTACCCGCGCGGCCCTCGCAATTCCACATATACCACTGCGACGAGGGTCCCCGACTCATCATGCCCCAGCAGAAATTCGCCCTTCCGCATCCTCTGAGCTACCTCGTCCTCATTCGTGCGATTACCCTCGAGAAATTTTTCGATCGCAAAAGCGGAATTGATCAACTCCACGACGCCTCCGCGATCATTGGCGTCCGCTCGCCGCACAGAAAGATGCGTATTTCGTCCGGAAGCGGCTGTCGTTACGATCAACTGCTCACCTCTAGCTTGCACGGATAATTCCCGAAATCCGCGGATTACGGCATCTGCCGTCGACAACTTCTCTGGCGCGTACGTACTCGACAGGCCGATCACTTTCATCCCCCCCGCTCGCGCCGATTGAATTCCCGCCGGAGCATCCTCAATCACCAGGCACTCCGCCGGAGAAAACCTCAGCTGCTCCGCTCCCTTCAAATACGGCTCCGGATGCGGCTTTCCCTGCTTCACATCATCCGACGTCACCAGCACATTAGGCACCGGCAACCCGCAATACTCTAGCCGCGCCGTCGCCAGCGGCCTCGATCCCGACGTCACTACGCCCCATCGCCCCGCCGGAATGGATAGCACCAACTCCAGAGCGCCGGGCATCACTACAACCCCGTCCTGAGCGCCCGCCTCGCGATGCTCAATCTCCCACGCTTCTGCCGCGGCATCCAGATGAGGCGCAACCGTGCGAATCACTTCCACCGTGCGCACGCCATGCGCAATCGCCATGATCGCGTCGCCGTCCACGCCCTTGCGCCCGGCCCACTGCCGCCACTCGCGGTCCACCGACCGCGTCGAATCTACCAGTACTCCATCCAGATCGAACAAGATAGCGGAACAGGAAAAAATAGGCATGCCTTTTGAGTTAAACCGCTGAGCTACACCACATGATTCTGATTTTTGAATTTTTGATTGTTGATCGTCGAACGACAAACAGATTTGGTAATTGAGTAATTTAAAAACCTTTCGTGGCTGAGTTTGTTCTCAAATTACCAAATTACATAATTACCCAATTACAAATCTTTTTTCATTCAACAATCAAAAATCAACAATTCCTTCCGTTCATTGTTTTGCAACCGGCAGACTCGGCTGTCCTTCCGAGGCCCGTTCTGCCAATATCTGTTGCTGCACAGTTAAATGCCGTTGCCGGAAATGCGCCCGCGCCCGTTCTCCCCAGGCACGCACAAACCAATAATTCAGCCCCGCGCCGATCGCCGAACTCGCCAGCGGAATCATCCGCCCGGCCCATTTCTCCACCACGTCGGCGCTGGCCGTCGCGGCAATTCGCTGGATCACCTTCGGCACAAACTTGGTCAACACTTCCTTCTCGAGCAGCTCGCGACTGATGTCCACTCCGGCCGCGCTGGCCGCCGCAATCCAGAGTTCTGCAATCTCGTCATCGGTATTGAATTCAAATCCATAAACCAGACTCAGCTTCTGGACCGTCCGCATCGTGATCGCCGACAATATCCCTAAGTCCGGCACAATCGTGATCAGTCCGCCCAGCCCCAGCCCGGCGCCTTCTACCGCCGCAACCTTCATTCCGCCACGAATAATCGACTGCGCCACAATATCCAGTTCGCCAATGTCCAGGGAGAATGTCCCGTGGTATCCCGAAATCGGCATCCGATACGCCGCCCGCAGTTGCAGCAGGAACTTCTGCGGATCCACGCGAACGCTGGAATACGCGCGCGTCAACCCCTTCACCATTGCCGTCTCAACCCGCCGCCGCAGCCATGTTTTCCGGTCTTCTGCCATTCATTCCACCTTACCGCATGAGGCCGAAGAAAACCATGAAGTGAATTCCAGAAGCGGGATGTTCGAAGTCTGCGTCATCATGAGCGGAG
>Ga0335079_10009350_pt1 | contig 11174 bp, 4 predicted proteins | sample Lox_Sample_33_FD_206719 | JGI IMG/M metagenome (GOLD analysis project Ga0335079, IMG submission 206719) | Soil microbial communities from Loxahatchee National Wildlife Refuge, Florida, United States - Lox_Sample_3.3 | ecosystem: Environmental > Terrestrial > Soil > Wetlands | place: USA: Florida... | reverse complement strand
CAATTCTTGCTTGATTCTTCTCAACCCTTTGTGGCATTGTACTCACCATTTCCCGAGGGGTGATTTCCGTGAAACAAAAGAATCGTGGATTTGCGTTCCTGTATTCAATCGTTTCAATAATGATTGTTTTCAGCTTCTGCGCGGCACGGGCAGATGTTACGGGCGCGATTTCCGGCACGGTACGTGACAGCGCTCAGGCGGTGATCGCCGGCGCTCAGGTCACGATCACTAATGTGCAGACGAACGTTAGTCAATCCGCCAGGACTGGACCAGATGGCGCATATCATTTCCTCGCCCTATCCGCGGGCAAGTACCGAATCAACGTAACAGCTGATGGCTTCCGCACGTATACGGCGACTGATATTACGATCGAGGTCAACGACCAGCTCCGACTTGATGTCACCCTGCAGGTTGGAACCATAGCGGAGCATGTGGATGTTACGACCAACGCAGTGCAAGTGGAGACGCAAAACACGCAACTGGGCGACGTGATTGATTCAAAAAAGATGCTGGCCCTGCCGCTGAATGGCCGCAGTTACCTGGATCTCCTGGGCCTACAGGCGGGCGTCGCGCCAGACGGCTCGCAGACTATTGGTGGCAGCTCCGGAACGGGGGCAAGGGCGGTGTCGGGTGGTTATGACAGCAATACGGGCAATATCTCGGTCAATGGCCAGCGCGAAACCGCTAACGCCTTTCTCGTGAACGGCGGCGACGTTAGTGAAGGCCGGAACTTGGGCGCGGGATTGGTTCCGAATCTTGACTCCGTCGAGGAGTTCCGGCTTATCACGAACAGCTTTGACGCTGAGTACGGAAAGTTCAGCGGCGCGGTGATGAATGCTATCACCAAGTCTGGTACGAATCGGTTCCATGGCGATGTATTCGAGTTTCTGCGGAACGACGCAATGGATGCCAGGAACTTCTTCACAACGAACAAGTCCGAACTTCACCGTAATCAGTTCGGATTTACCGCCGGGGGACCATTCTGGAAAAACAAGCTGTTCTGGTTCACGGATTATCAAGGAACGAGGCAAGTGGCGGGCGCGGAGACCGGCATCGTTAATCTTCCGACCGTCGCTCAGCTACAGGGCCAGTTTGATCCTTCAACGTTGACCGGCACAGTCGACGGCGTCGCTGGCGGCACTTGTCCGTCATGCGGCTGGCCGACGCAACTCAGCCAGCGTTTGGGCTATACCGTCACAACCGGCGAGCCCTACAGTTTTGCAGGCTGCACCTCGACGGCACAATGCGTTTTTCCAGGCGGAGTCATCCCTAAAAGTGCGTGGTCGCCAGCCGCGATGGGGCTCTTACCGTATATTCCGCAGCCAAACCTTGATCCGTCGGCGGGCACGTACTCCGATAACAGCCACAGGGATACAATTACCGACAACAAGATTGGGGAGCGGGTCGATTTCAGCAACCAGAAGACTGGAAACTGGTCGTTTTACTATCATTTCGATGACTCGACGGTTTTCAGCACACTGCCTGACGGCGGCGCGAGCGTTCCGGGTTTCCCGGCGCAGACGCCGACCCGTGCCCAAGAGTTCGTCATGAGTAACACCAAGACCCTCGGCCCTACTGCCGTTAACGAGGCGAGAGTAACCTTCTTCCGGACAGCCACTCACTTGGATAATCCAACCGGCGGGAAAGCATCGCTTTCCTCTCTCGGGTTCGTTACCGGTCCCGGTACTCTCGGTATTATTCCCGATGCGTTTCCCGGATATCCGGAGTATGTGCCGCAACTCTATTTCAACAACTTCACCATCGGCGCACCCTCTCTGATAACGTTCCAACCGAATAATACCTACACGGCATCGGATGGGTTCTCCAAAGTAGTCGGAAAACATACGCTTAAGTTCGGTGGGGAGGCCCGCTATCTGCAAGTTAATGAGCGCAATTTAGCTAGCCAAGACGGCGCTTTTGTCTTTGACGGCACCGTGACCGGAGTTGATTTCGCGGACTTCCTTATCGGAGCGCCGACAGGCCAAGGCGGCTACACTCAGGCCGCTTTGCAGTTGCTCGACTCGCGCACGCGCTACGGCGGTGCATATGGTCAAGATTCGTGGAAGGTAACACCCGACCTGACTCTGAACCTCGGGCTTCGCTGGGAGGTGAGCATGCCTTGGTACGACACGCAGGGCAAGATTCAGACTTGGGTCAAGGGAGAGCAGTCAACCGTGTTTCCGAATTCTCCCGAAGGGCTGGTATATCCCGGCGATCCGGGCATTCCTAAAACACTTGCTCCGACCAGATACAACAATTTCGCGCCACGCATCGGACTGGCTTACTCGCCGAGTTTCAGCGACGGAATCTTGGGAAAGATCTTTGGCGGGCCGGGCAAAACCAGCATCCGCGCCGCGTATGGCATTTACTACACGTCGGTTGAAGATCTGAACCTCTTTTACGAGGTGGCCGATGCTCCGTTCGGGTTGTACTGGAGCAGTCCCGGTCCCGTTGATTTCTCGGAACCTTTCCGCAATCGATTGGACGGAGGTACAGACGGAGAGGGTCAGCGCTTCCCCTTCACCATTCCGACCCCGGGCAGCCCGGCAAATAAGACCCTCGATTTTTCGGTCTACGAGCCAATGTCCTATTTCCCGGGATATGACATTCACAATCGGCTGCCATACGCCGAGCACTTCAATTTCTCCATTCAGCGTCAGTTGGATAGATCGACGGTATTGACGTTGTCTTATGTAGGAACTGAAGGTCACCGGCTTATCTCGCAGACGGAGGCCAACCCCGGCGATGCCGCCTTATGTAAGCAGCTCACCGCTCAAGGGTATAGCGATGCGTCGGCGGGTGTCGTCGGGTGCGGACCGAATGCTGAGCAGGACACGTTTACTCAGGGAGCGAATACGATTTACGGCACCAGGGATACTCTTTTGAATCCGAATTATTGTCCCGCAGCCCAGAGCCTCTGTTTTGGCTATGGCAACACCTTCACCAAGCTGGTCGCGAATTCCATCTATAACTCTGGAGAGGTGACGGTCGAACGTAAGGCGGGCGATGTAACCTTCCTGGCCGCTTATACGCTGGCGAAGGCCCTCGATGACTCCTCCGGTTTTGGCGACCTGATCAATTTCGAAAATGCAAAGCTCAGCCGCGGCTTATCGTCGACTGATGTGCACCAGAACTTCGTGGTCAGCTACATTTGGGCCCTACCATTCGACCGGCTCTTTGCCGGTGGGCCGAGAAGGTTGACAAAAGGATGGCAACTGCAGGGGATCACGCGATTCGCCACTGGATTCCCAGTTCAGATGGGAGAATCGAATCCTATCAATCCCGGCAGTCCGCTGTGTCCATCTGATGAATGCGTAGGAGATGCTTCGCTTGTCGGCAGCCCTTCCACGGATATGCCGAATGTCGTGGGACCAGTTCATATACAGAATCCTCGTGCGACTCCCGGCACATGGACATACTTTAACCAGAGCGCATTTACCGGAACTCAGTGCGCTCTTGTGTCTGGGGTTTTGACTGGTCCTGATTGCGGAAGCTTCGGCACGGCGAACCGCCGATTCTTCCATGGCCCCGGTTTCAACAACACCGATTTTGGAATAACGAAGGTCATTCCTGTAACGGAGGCCAAGTCTTTCGAAATCCGGGGTGAATTTTTCAACATATTCAACCATGCGCAATTCATGAATCCGAGCGGGGACATCAGCAGTTCGAGCTTTGGGGAAATTACCAAAGCCCGTGACCCGCGCATCGGGCAGCTCAGCGCGAAGTTCGTCTGGTGATTTGCTCAAAGACATTTAACAATCGCGGCTTGTGCGTCCCGGAAAGGAATCCGGGCGCGCGAGCCGCGGTTTCGAGGTTGCAGGCGTCGGTCGTGCTAGGCTGTGAACATGGTGTGGTTGCTGGTTGTGGCGCTATTGGTCGCAGCGCCGTGCGTTGGGCAAACGGCCGAGAGCTATCGCCAGCAGGCGGTCGAGCTGTCTCAAAAAAAATCCTGGGACGAGGCAATCGCAGATTTTCAGAAGGCTCTTTCGCTGGATCCCAATGATGCGCTCACGCATTACGATCTCGCACTTGCCCTGAAATATAAGGGCGATCCAACTGCGGCCGCTGAGGAGTTTAAGAAAACCATCCAGCTCAAGCCGAAGTGGGCCGAGGCGCATTATGGCCTGGGCGCAACCTTGTACGATCTGCACGACCTTCCGGGGGCGCGAAAAGAATTACAGACGGCTGCACAGATCGATCCAAACAATGCGACCGTGCTTCGCTTTCTGGCGCGTGTCAATGCCGAACAGAATGATTTTTCCGATGCTGAACGCGAACTGACTCGATCCGCTCAATTGAAGCCGTCCCCAGATGTTTATTTCGAACTTGGGCTGGTGAAAGGCCAATTGGGAAATCTGAATGGTGCTGCGCTCGCCTTTCGCCGCGCGCTCAACCTGGATCCCCGCGATGAACCGGCGCAGCTGATGCTCGGAATTACGTTGCGGCGGATGGGCAATCACGCCGAAGCACTCGCGCATTTTCGCCAAGCGGCTGAACTCAACCCTCGAGACCCCGAAGCGCAATACAACCTCGGGATGGAGCTTAAATCTGGAGGTGATCTCACTGGGGCAATCGCGGCATTCCAGCGCGCCATTGAGCTGAAACCTGATTTCGAACAAGCGCATTACAGCCTCGGCATAGCGTTGCGCGCTAAGGGCGAGACCGGCGCGGCGCAGAAGGAATTAAACGATCTTAAAGGCCTGCACGACTTTCGCACGCGGCTGGCAGAGGCAAAAATGTTGACCCTTCAGGGTGTCTCTGCGTTGAAGGAGCAAAGACTGGATGATGCTGTGAAATTTTTTCAGCAGGCGGAGGAGCAAGCTCCCGAGTTGCCGACCAGTTATTACTATCTGGGCATCATTTGGGAGCGTAAGAACGATCGCGACCAGGCGCTCGCGGAATATCAGAAAGCACTACAACTGAAGCCGGACTATGCTCAGGCCCACTCGGGGCTGGGGCTGTTGTATTGGCGCCAAGGTAATCGCTCGCGTGCGCTCGAAGAATTCCGGCAGGCGGTCATGTGCGATCCAGATCTGGCGGAGGCGCACTACAATCTTGGCCTGGCACTTGCGCAATCAGGAGATTTGGACTCAGCCATCAGCGACTTCAAGGATGCTATTAGTCTCAACCCAGAGTACACGGATGCGCGCGTGCAACTGGGTCTCGCATTAAGTCGCAAGGATGACACCGCTGGAGCGGTAAATGTTTTCCGCGAACTGGTGAGTCATGATCCAAATTTTGCGGAAGCTCACAACAACCTGGGGTTAGTGCTGTTGCAGTCAGGCGACCTTCATGCAGCCGAGGGAGAATTTTCCAAAGCCGTGCGCCTGAAACCAGAGTACGCAGAGGCGCATTACAACCTGGCTTTAGTGCTTCACAAGGAAGGGAACGAAGCCGGATCACAAACAGAACTTGGCAAGGCGTATGAGATCGAGCCGGCCTTGAAAGATGCGCAGCAGCAATAAGGTGGCCGACAGGGTCGGTTTCGCGACGGAATCGATGACAAGCTTCCGTCGCGTGTGGAACAGACCAAAGGAACGCGAATGGTGAGCGCGTGCGGGAGCGACACGCGCCCCGTTTTGTTTATGCGATCGCTTGCGCTGCGGATTGATCTCCGAACGAGTTGAGCGCTCCCGCTTCGTCGTGCTGGATGTCGAAGACAGTCGACAATCGCGTCATCTGAAGCAAGTCGTGGACACGCTTGTTCAAATTGGCCAGCTTAAGTTGGCCGCCTTTGTTGCGGGTAGTGGTGTGCGCCTTTACCAGTTCGCCCAAACCGGAACTGTCCACGTAGGTAACTTCGCTCAGGTTCAAAACAATTTTCTTTTTGCCTTCGTCGGCAAGGCCCCGCACCATCTCCCGGAGCATGACATTTCCTTCCCCGACGCTAATTCTCCCGCTGATATCGATGATTGTGACGTCCTCGACCTGGCGCGTGACGGCCTGCATTTTGACGGGAGTTTTGCCTTGGATTCCCATCCCGAGGCGGTCGAGTAAAGCGCATGCGGCGCTTGCCGTCTCTGCTGATTCCGTTCGCACTACAATCAGCGACCGCCCTTCTTTCAATACGTCGCGAAAAAATGCAACATCCTCGGCGCATTTGTCGTCGGGAGTGGGCACCGAGAGTTCATGTTTGGGAACCGCGGCCGAACCCACAGAGTGACCTGCGCCTGCGCCAGCCAAGCCAAGCAAAGCGGCGGCGCCAAAACCCAAGGCAAAAATCGGTCCCACTCCAGGGAGCAGCAGCGTCGCGGTAACCACACCTGCTGACATGCCGGCTGCTCCGCCGACGAAACCGCCCACGACAGCTCCAAACTCTTTGGCGACGGTTTTAAATTCGCTTTCCGAGCGAGTCAAAAATACGATGGACTCTTCGGGTACTCCTCGCTGGCGTAATTGCCTTACCGCCTCTTCCGCGTCGTCACGCGATGAAAATACACCGATTGCAGTTTCCATTTGTTCCTCCTTAAGGTTCAGCCTTCGCGCGGATAATCACACTGATGCAGCGCAATAGCGAGTGCTATTGACAAGCGTTGATGGCGCACAAACTTTGGACCGGGGACGGCGATTTGTCAAGGGGAAAAATATACCTCAGGCGATAGAGCATGGGACCGCAACCAATTTTTTCTGCAAGCGAAATGTCCGCACTTGAATGTTTCAAAAATTTTTCGAGAACGTGAGCCGGTTTGACGTTGTTTTGCGCTTAACAGGACGGGGGCAGCCCCATGAGCAGGCTTAAAATGGCCAGATTTCTATTGACAGGCGGAATCTTTAAGTTCACAATTCCCGCTCTGGACGGGCGTTCTGGCCCGTGGGGCTGTAATTCTTTCCGTTAATTGTCCGCGAAAACCAAACGGCACGTTGGCACGCACCCGTGCGTAGCCTGACGCCGACGAGGGGGAAATTTATGACATGCTTCGCTCGGTTTGGCTCGACACAGGTGTGTGCGGTGGTGCGCGATTTCAATCGTCGCGAATCTGCCTTAGCGAATAAACAGCGCAAACTCGCGTGGTCGAAAATCGCGTTCGCAACTGTAGCGATCATCGCATTTTTCAGCGCCAGCCCCCATGCGTGGGCCCAGTGCCAGGGGACGTTTCCTTCGGCGTACAACCCGTTCGATGGCGGCATAGCGTACGTCGCGGGGCCGAATACCTCCGGGGACTACGTTGTAGTTGGCTACATGTCATCCGCAGGTGTCTCCAGCTTAGGCAATATTCCGCTTCCAAACGCAACGAATCAGCAGTTTTGTGACACAGTGCCGTTGAGTTCGAGCGCCAGGTATTTCGCGTATGTGCCAACAGTAGCGGAGCGCGCTGGGAACTTCAGCGAATTCAGCGGGATTATTTACGATCCCACTGTTGGCCCGAGCGCGAAGTATTCAGGCGGTGCGATCTCGAATCTGCCGGGAAATTGTTCTTCTGGTTGCCCACTAACACCGGCCGGGCTCCCGACGGGAGTTTTCGCGTGGCGGATTCCGGCGGGCGAAACCGTATTTGTTTCGAACGGAACTGGGGCGCAGATTCTCGCGGTAGACGGAAATTCCGGCGCCCCCCGGTTGGTCGTTAATGGATTGTGTGATTGTGCTTTCACTCCCGGTGGAATCGTCGTGGGACCGGACTCAAAGATATACATGACCGATTCTGCGGACAGCGCGATCTATCGCGTGAATCAGGACGGCTCACAGGCGGAGTTGGTTTACCGTGGAGTCAACTGTACGGCCTCCTCGCCATGTAACCCGGAAGGCCCAAGTTTTAACGGTAACGATCTCTACTTTAATACCTTGGAAACCGGCCAGGGACTGTTTGTCATAACCGGGGCCGCCAGTACTCCATTCGGCGGCACATTCACTGCACCGGCCAATGTTGAGCCCGGATCCTGCGAGGGAGAACAATGCGGCTTCCCGTTTGGAGGAACTGGAACCGCCTTCGATTCGCATGGAAACTTACTGGCCGCCGATGAAGAGAACTCATACATCCTCAGCCTAAGTCCGCCGTACAACACTGCTCAAAGTGCGCCCTCCATTATCGCCAGCCACAATACAAGCCCAATTGGAATCGGAGAACCGGTTGGAATTACACTCAACCCGGCAAATGGGCAAGTGTTCGTGGCCAACTCAGATGGCTTCAACAGCCAAAGTGAGTCGACTGCCAACCAAATTGTGCAGCTCGTGCCGCCAAGCGCGGCCGGCACACCTTACACCACTGCCGCCTATTACACTTTCACATCAACATCAAATTGCGGCGAGGGAGTACTAGTCCCCGATTTTCCGGAATATCTGCAGTCCGATCCGACCGGGCATCTTTACGCGACCACTTCGACTGATCCCATTGGGATTGAGGGCGTCAGTTCCGTATCGGGGTGCGGGAAGGTGTGGCGCATTGATCCCACTTCCCAAAGTCCGACGGCAACTTTGGTGGCTGACCTGAATGCCATTTACAGCAATGGCTTCCCGGGCACGTGCTCGGCTCCATGCGGCCTCCATTCTGCGCAGGCAAGCGGCATTGCCTTGGCGCAGGCTGCGTCCAGCAATCAGACGACTCAGCAAGGTCAAACCATGCAGCCCGGTAGTCCGGCAAATCTGGTTCAGGACTTCCTATTTAACGGCGCTACAGGCAATTACCTGGATTTCCATTTCGATTTCATGACTGCCTTCAACAGTGGAACCCTCACCGTGATCGCTAATACGACTCCATTTGTTACCAACCGGGGCATCACGCAATCGACATATCAAGCCATGGTGGAAGGGACGTCCCTCGCCACCACCAGCTGCTTGCTCGCTCCGGGAGAGGGAACGGATTCCAATGGAAATCCGCTATGCGCAGCAATGACTTTGCAGTGCACGAACGACGGTAACTCAACCCCAATGGGTGACAGCTGTCCTCGCTCGTCCGCAAGAAATCTTTATTGGGGACAGATCATGGACATTGCTGGTGGCAATATTTCTGTTCCTGCCGGAACAGCGCCTACCTTGGCAATGGGCAGCGATACGTGGACGCCACCACCATCTGGATCCTCGGGCTGCACATTGGTTGGTCCAGAAACCGGCGAACTGTGTCCGCACAGTATTCTTACTCAAATTGGAGTCATCATGGATCCGCCTGCAAAACTGGGCGGGACCGGCGACACCTCAAATTCGACCTTTATTTCCGGTTGCTGTGAGCTGCTATGGAACACGCTGGCCAATATTCATCTATGGAATAACACCACGTCTGTTCCTGCCACGTTCACAACCAACCCGCCCAGCGCTCCATCTCCGAACCTGAACAATTGGGTCGCGGCGCCGAACATGTCGATCACTTACGGATGGGAGAACCTCGGTCAGACGCCAGATACAACCTATCCTGTTTCCGGCGACGTTGCTGTTCCCAACCCAACTCCGTGCCCGAGCGACGGGCAATGGCCTGCGGTGGGCACGGTTCCACCGTCATTCACAACCCCGACTCAGACCTTAAGTGGTGTTCCGGGTGACGGTGCCTACGAGGTGCATTACTTCTCGACGGATTGCACCTTCTTCGAAGAGCTGCAGTTCCCATCCACGATCAACGCCTCATCGCCGGAAAATCAGAATCTGGCGACCTTCAAGACAATGCCCTTCAACGTAGATACCACCGCTCCGAGGGTCACTCAACTTACACTAAGTCCCACCGGCGGTTATTACGCGCAGAACTCGACCCTCACCGCGGCGTTTATGTGCAGCGATCCGCTAAGCGGCGGTGTGGCCTCCGGCATTCAATACTGCGGACCTCAAAGCGAACCGGGGCCGACTGGACCGCCTTCGGTTACCGTAACCGGCGCGCGAGTGAACACCAATTTATCGCCCGGAACCTACAAATTCACCGCTACGGCGCAGGATTATGCCGGCAACTCGGGATCGGCGCAGATTTCATATCAGATTGTTGGAGCGGCCGGCGTTGGGATCGGAATGGTTTCAGCTCTCACGGTTCAAACCGGGAAGAACTTGACGTATTTGATCGGAGTGGCTAACCAGGGTCCAAACACCGCGCAAAACGTAGCCGTAACGGATACGCTTCCGGCGGGCACGTCGTTCGTAAGCGCCGGTTACGCCGTTGACTCCTGCAGTTTCGGCGGTGGATCGCCAAGCTGTTCCATTGTTCCGCCGAATATGCCGTGCTCGGTCAGTTCGGGTACGGTCGCCTGCAGCATCGGCACGCTCAATGCCTGGACGCCGAGGAACCCGGTCGGCGCACTCATTCAGATCACGGTGAAAGTGACCGCGGCGGCGAAAACAGTGCTCACGAATGCGGCAAAAGTAAGCGAAGCTAACGCCGACAATTTGCCGCAAACAGCAATTTGGCCGACGTTAGTTACGAAGTAGGTCGGAAATCAGTTGGCAGATCGAATCGGGCAAAGCCGGCCATCGAGACCGGCTTTTCATCCGGGCCGCGGATATTGATCTCAGTTATTTTTATCTGAGTGCGAGGTGGTAACAGCAATCGACTTCAGGTCGGCGCGCTCTAACAGTTTTTCAGCTCCTGGCTCCTTGCGCATATCGTCGATTAAGCCGAGCGCCTGTTTATACTGCGCGTCCGCGTCAACCGTGTTTCCATTGGCGGCGAAAACTTTGCCCAGGAGGTAGTGAATGCGGGCATTCTGGTCCCGCACGCCGAGTTTTTCACCTGTTGTCGCATCGAGTTGTAACTCCTGCTCGGCATGAGAGTAGTCTTTGATCTCGATCATGCCTTCCGCCAGATCCACCGAGCTCTCGAGCGCGAGATACTTCAGGTTTCGCTTTTCCGTTTGTTGCATTAGGTTGCGAAATTCCGGAATTGCAGATTTCGCACGTCCCGTCTTTAGCGATATCTCTGCGACGTGAAGCTTCGAAATCAGGACCTCGTCCGGGTCAGTTCCCCGCGACGCTGTGCGCAGAGCTTGATCGTAGTAATTACCAGCGGCACGATAATCCCCACTATAGAGTTGAATATCGCCCCGGGTGTTAAGCAGTTCGGCTTGCACTCCTTCGTTCTTCAACGCGCGCGCCAGTGTCTGTGCTTCCTCGAGCAGCGGCCCGGACTCGGAGCCCCGTCCTGCTTTCGCCAAAGCGTCCGCGAGATCGTTCAGCAGTTCGACCATTTCGCTGCTCTGGTCGTTTAGGGCGCGGTAGCCTTTCACCGCATCTTGCAACGCGTTCACAGCAGCGCCGGGGCGGCCCTGAT
>Ga0335079_10009348_pt1 | contig 11176 bp, 8 predicted proteins | sample Lox_Sample_33_FD_206719 | JGI IMG/M metagenome (GOLD analysis project Ga0335079, IMG submission 206719) | Soil microbial communities from Loxahatchee National Wildlife Refuge, Florida, United States - Lox_Sample_3.3 | ecosystem: Environmental > Terrestrial > Soil > Wetlands | place: USA: Florida... | reverse complement strand
GGTCTCGTAATCGTCAATGGAGAGCGATGTGTAACCTGCGTTGCGAATGTCGCGAATGAAATCAGGAGAAACGCCGTGGCTCTTCAGATTCTCGAGTTGATCCACGCTCAGGTGAGTGAGACCCACGTCGTTCAGCCCTTTTACGTATTCGGCGTTGACGCCGTGATTTCGTAGCGTGATGAGGTCATCTGTGTTGGAAGTTCCATAACCTGCCGCGCGCATGTCACGGATGTAGTCCGCGGAAACGCCGCGGTCGCGAAGCCGGATGAGATCATCCACGTTCGTGATTTTGAAACCAAGTTCCCGCATCTGCTTGACGTAATCGGCGGTGATGCCGTGATTGCGCATGTTGATGAGCTCATCCAGGCTGGAAGAGTCAAAGCCCGCCGCGCGCATTTCGCGGATGTAATCAGCGGAGATGCCGCGATCCCGCAGGTGGACGATTTCATCGATGCTGGAATTCTTGAAGCCGAGCGCGCGCATCTCCATCACATATTCCGGAGTGATGCCATGATTGCGCATATTGATGATCGAATTCAGGTCGGCGGAAGTGAAGCCGAGGTCGCGCATGCCGTGAATATATTCCGGAGTGACGCCGTGGTTCCGCAAGGTGATCAGCTGTTCAATGCTGAGATCCTTGAACCCGAGTGACGTCATCTCCGAAATGTATTCCGGCGTGACTCCATGATTGCGGAGATCCACCAGTTGGTCGGTGGAAAGCTGGCCGAGGCCGGCAGTCTTCATGCCGCGGATGAAATCGAGCGTCACGCCATGATTGCGGAGGCGGATCAATTCTTCGACGCTTAGATCTTTGTATCCCAGATCCTTCAATCCCATGACGTATTCCAGAGTGACGCCGTGGGAGGCCATGCGGATGAATTCGTCAATGGTGACATTTTTGTAGCCGAGCGATTTCATCTGCTGCGTGTAGGTGCGGGAGAGGTCGAACTCCGTCATTTGAAAAAGCTGGAGCATGGAGAGATCGCCGTAACCCATCTTCTTCATCTCTTGAACGAATTCCGGGTTGGCGGTGAACTGGAAATGGCCGAGGCCGACGCCCTTATCGAAATCGCCGGTGAAAGCGATGGTGCCGGCGTCGCGGCGCAGCTCAAATTTCACGCCGGGATGTGTACCCATGGAGAAGCCGGGCTCGAGGCCCCAGATTTCGGCGACCGGGCGGTCAAAGCCCCAGGTGCTGTTGCCGTCGCCATTCGTCCAATTCATCTGCAGCCAGACCTGCTCGGCGCCAGTCTGAAATTGCGCGCGCCATTCGCCACGCGGCGCTTCCTGCGCCGGGGCGGCATGGACCAGAACCGCCGCGAGGATTAGTGCCACCAAAACTCTGATTCCGTATCTCCGCATCTCAAATGCCTCCCTGCGGGCCGCGTCCGGTCGGTTGGATCGCGCTCTGCCGCACTGGATATAGAGACGCCAGAGGGGATGAAATGTCACCTTTAGCATTTGTCTCATTGGGGTTGTCCGCCCCCTGGGGGGTACCCCCCTATGTTTTCGTAAGAGTGTGATTCTAAAGGATTTAGGGAGACGATTTCCGTTAAGAGTATGATTCTTAAGGAGTTACAGTGATGCACTTGTAGTAATCTAAGCATAATAGAATCAATGACTTACGAAATCCGGTCAAACTTGGCTTGTAAGAGTATGATTCTAATGGACTTAAAGTCCTTTAGAATCATACTCTTACGAGGAATTGCGAATAAGGGCGATCCTCGCTTTCGGCACGGGCGACTTTTCCCGTTTTGGGAATGGTATTCGAATGGATCGTCGCAGCCTGGAATGAAGATTACCATAAGGTTATGGCGAATGTCAAGCGAAAAATGCGGGAAGGCATATGCCTCTAAGTCAGGAAGTAAATGTCGGGCTTATCGGTGACGCCGGATTGTTCTTTGGATTGGGGGACATCGGGTGATAAGACGAAGCCGCGGGCGCCTTCGATGGTTTGCGCTTCAAAGAATAGGACGACTTCGCTGGGATCTTCGACGTTCCGCATGATGTGGATGATTTTCAGGCCGGCGCGCTGCTGGGCGACGGCGTGGGAGTCGAAGACGCGCTTCCACTGATCGAAGTCGGAAACTTTGTGGCGGACGAGAAGGAATGGCATGGAAGGTCTCCTTGCCGCGCTCAACGAGAGCGATCTTTGCGTTGCATTTGTTCAGCTGATGGGAATCTGCGGCGAGTGGAAACTCGCCTGACCCGAAATCGAGACAGTTTTCGCACAAAGGCCTCGCGGGCCTCTAGCTCTGCGGCAGTGGGGATGTTTTCGGCGAGCAGAATGCGAACCTCGGCGGCAATTGAGCGGCGGTTGGAGCGCGCCCGATTGCGCAGAGCTTCGTAAATTTCATCTGGAACGTTACTGACGTATAGGGTTTCCATTGGATGATCCTGTCTGCATTCTAAAGCATTTCCTGAAAGCGCGGGCCAAAAAATGTGTGCCGCGTCGATTGGCCCTAATCTAATGTGAATCTGGCGGGAGCCGCTTCAGGAATGGCGGAGTCTCAAATTCAGCATCGCGATTGGGCGTTAGACTTTTGAGTTGCTGCTCGACCGATTGCAAAATGCGGACGCGGTCCTTGAAGGCCTCGAAATCGGCCGTGGAAATGATATCCGTGGCGCGGGGAGGGAGGATTTCGGCGATTTCCTTATTCATGGCTTTGACGCGATCAGCAGCGGGAGGAATTGGGCTGAGTTCGCGAGGCACCTTCTTACCCGAGGATGGAGGGTCACCCATGCGATTGATAAAGCGAATGAAGCAATCGGGGTCATAGCCAGCTTTGTAAAGGTATTGCAGGCCGAAGAAATCGGCATCGAATTCATCGTCGCGCTGCAATTTCAAGAACGCTGTAGGAATTGAGTATGGTTGTCCGCCGAGCAGAATCAATCCGTATTCCGTGATCAGCACGTTCGGGCCGACCGGGAAGTTTCCTAGAGTTCCCGCGATATTCGCGAGCTCGGCGCGGGAGAGCGTTTGTGTTCCGTGCCGGAGAGCGGTGTGAGCGATGCCATGTGCCAGAACCCCTGCAAGCTCTCCTTCGCTTTCCATTTGTAGAATCAATCCGCTGGTTACATATAAAAAGCCGCCCGGGAGGACAAATGCATTCGGGATTTCCAAATTGATGACTCGAATTGTTATGGGGATTTGAGTGTCGGAGTTCTGGGCCAGCATTCCGGCGAGACGGCCGACGTAGTTAACAACAGCAGGATCGTCAATTCTTCTAGCGACGCTCTCGAATGCCGCAGCATATTGCGCGCCCATTGCCTTTTCATGATCGAGCGACGCAAGATTTGGTGTCTTTGTGATGGTGCGCTTGCCGATGGCGTTGAAGTCGCGGTCGCTGGCGGAGCGATTGCTCTGGGGAATGGGCGCGGCCGAGATTGCATTGAGAGCGACGAATGCAATAAATAGAACTGCTCGGACGGAGAGGAAAGATGGCGCTCTCATATTGATATTCTTGATGTCTAAAAGTTGCGGCGGGTTTTCCGAGGCGAGGTGAATTGATAGCCACTCGGGTGATGGGGACAAGCGAAAGCATGTAAGAACACAGTCTCGTCCGTGCACGGGTACTGATGACAAGTTTGGGGTTGCTGTGGGCGGCGAGAAGCCCCAGCCCTTCGACTCGGGCTGGGCTACAGGGGCTGGTGCGTGGCGTGACAGAACGCGCGGAATCAGACATGGGCAGGCGCGCGCCGCCGTGAAATATCAGAAGTAAGGCGAGATACTGAGGCGGGGGTGTGGATTTTTATGCATCCGAGACAGGCGGTGGGGAATCTGACTATACTGAGGAGGGTTTTATGACACAGCAGGCAACTTCGAAGAAGGAGAGTCCCGTGGGATTTGAACTTCCAGCGCTAACCTACTCATTTGACGCACTTGAACCATACATTGACGCAAAGACGATGGAGATCCATCACGACAAACATCATGGCGCCTACGTAACGAATTTGAATAAGGCGCTTGAAGGGCAGAGCGCGCTGCAGTCGCTTTCGATTGACGCGCTGCTCGCGAAAATTGACACCGTGCCTGAAAACATCCGCACCGCCGTGCGGAACAACGGCGGCGGCCACTGGAACCACAGCATGTTCTGGAAAATCATGAAGAAGGGCGGCGGCGGAGAGCCGAAGGGCGATCTGGCCGCGGCGATCACGCAAGCGTTCGGCTCGTTCGCGGATTTCAAAGCGAAATTCGCGGCGGCGGGCATGGGCCGATTTGGCTCAGGCTGGGCGTGGGTGGTGGTGAAAGACGGCAAGCTGGCGATCGAGTCTTCGCCAAACCAGGACAACCCGATCATGAGCGGCGGCAAGCCGGTGTTCGGACTCGATGTGTGGGAGCACGCGTATTATTTGAAATATCAGAATAAGCGCGCGGACTACATCGAAGCTTGGTGGAATGTGGTGGATTGGAACGCGGTGGCGGACCATTTTGCGGCGGCGAAGAAGTAAAGAATAGAAAACCCAGACGCAGATACGGCGTCTGGGGCACCCACTCAGAAGTAGACATAGAGCAACTCAAAGTGATTAACTGCCCGCCGAGGGCGATGTCTTCGGCGGGCAGTTTTGTTTTTGTTGGAATGAAAAGGAGCAGACCGTGAACTTTGTGGCTTTGATGACGGCGGTGATCCTCAAACTAAATGTCATGTTTCCAGCTGGCGGCGCGGCGATGGAACAGGTTGTGTTGCGATGGGTGCACATCTTCGCGGCGATTGTGTGGGTGGGCGCGCTCTATTACACGGCAATCGTTGTGATGCCGGGGATGATGAAGCTCGATCCGGCAATTCGTGGAAAGGCGGCGCTGGTGTTGATGCCGCGGGCGGCCGCGGTAGGGCGATTCGGCGCGGCGATCACGTGGCTCGCGGGTTTTCGATATTTCATGATTTACGCGCAAACGGATGCGGCGAATGCGGGGGACCCGTCACTGGCGTGGCGATGGATTGGGATCTGGTTCGCGTGCTGGGTGGTGGCGTTTGCAATATTCATGGGAGCGCTGCAATCGGGGAAGCTTTCTCCGGCGATCCTGAACTTGCTGGCGCTGATCGTAACTGTTGCGGCGGCCTGGGTGAACCTGACGCTGGTGGCGGGGCCTGCGACGAGCAACAGAACATTGTGCATCAGCGTTGGCGGCGGAATCGGGACGATGATGTTCCTGGCGGCATGGGGAATTGTTTGGCGCGCTCAGAAAAAAACAATTGCGTGGGTGCGCGCAGCGGTGGAACAAGGGACGCCGTTGCCGCCGGAATTCATGAAGGTGCAGCAGACGCTCGGCGTGGTGGTGATCATTGGATGCTGGTTGACGATACCGCTGCTGTTTTTCATGGAGGCGGCGAGCCATTTCCCATTTTTGTCCGGGAATTAAGAATCGAAATCGTGCCGGCCTGAAGGCCAGCGCTACACAAGACCACCGCAACGTGGCGGATGCGCAACGCGCGCGAAACGCGCATTGGCGGCGCGGCGCACAATCCGCGACAATTTCCACGACATGACAGAAAAGCCGCAAAGGTCGCTCGGGCGGCAGATCGCGCTCTCGACCGGCATCGTGATGACCAGCGTGCTGCTGAGCCGCGTGCTCGGCGTGGGCCGCGACTGGGCCATCGCGCGCGAAGTGGGCGCAAATGCGCGGACGGACGCGTATATCGTTGCGTTCACGCTGCCGGATTTCTTGAATTACCTCGTTGCGGCGGGCTCGCTGAGTGTGACGTTCATTCCGGTGTTCTCAAAATATCTCGCCGAAAAAAATGAAGAGGAGGGCTGGCGGGCATTTTCGATTGTGGTGACTTTCATGGGGATCGTGCTGGTGGCGGTGTTGACGCTCGCGGAAATTTTCGCGCCGACCGTGGTGGCGGCGATTGCGCCGGGATTCGGGCCCGCGGAAAGGCTGCGCGCGATTTCGCTGACGCGGCTGATGTTGCCCGCGCAATTCTGCTTCTTCATGGGCGGAATCCTGAGCGCGGTGCAGTACGCGAAGAACCAGTTCATCGTGCCGTCGCTTGCGCCGCTGATTTACAACATCGGGATTATCGCGTGCGGCGTGGCGCTCGCTCCGCGGCTCGGAATCACGGGATTTGCGGTGGGCGTGCTGGTGGGAGCCGTCGCGGGAAATTTTCTGCTGCAAGTGTATGGAGCGAAGCGCGCGGGCGGGAAGTTTATTCCTTCGCTCCGGATTGGGCATCCCGGATTCAAAATGTTCGTGAAGCTGGCGATTCCAATCATGCTGGCGCTCTCACTTCCCTTCACCGACGACTGGATCATCCGGTTTTTCGGATCGCATTTGCAGGAGGGCGCGATCACATGGCTCGGCTACGCGAAGAATTTGATGCGCGCGCCGCTGGGAATTGTGGGGCAGGCGATTGGCGTTGCGTCATTTCCGGTGATGGCGCACCTTTATTCGGAAAAACGTTTTGAAGAACTGGACCGAATCCTGAGCGGGACGCTCAAGGGGCTGATCCTGCTGCTGACGCCGATTGCGGCGCTGACGATGGCGCAGAGCGTACCGCTGGTGCATTTGATTTATTCGCACACGCGTTTGCGGGAGGCGGATTTTCTGGCGACGGCGGGGACGCTGGTGTGGTTTTCAACGGGAATGTTCGCGTGGGGCGCGCAAAATATTCTTGCGCGCGCGTTTTACGCGATGCGAGACACGATTACTCCAGCGGTGGTGGGGACTTCACTTACAATTTTGACGGTTCCAATTTACTGGCTGTTGTCGCAGAAGGAGCAGCACATTGGGCTGGCGATGGCGAGCTCGATTGGCATCACCGTTTACACGATTATTTTGTTCGCGCTGCTGCTGCGGAGGACGCACGGGGCTGGTGCGCGCGGGCTCATGGGATTTTTTGTAAGGGTGCTGTTGGCATCGGCAGCGGCGGGAGTGGCGGCCTGGAAGATTATCTCGGTGATGGGCGAGCATTTTTCGTGGTTGAGATTTTCGGGGGCGTTTCTTGATTTGTGCGTGGCGACGATTGCGGGGCTGTTGCTGACGGCGCTGCTATGCAGGCTGCTGGGCGTGAAGGAGATGGACGCGTACATAAAAAGATTCCTTTCGCCGGGGCTGCGGGCGACAGGGTGAAACGCGCGCGGGTTGACGCTAAAGGATCTTTGTCTGGCCGGGGGAAAGTAAGTGGTAGCGGACTCCGCGCCACTTGATTTGGCGCTTAAACATCGAGACGAAAAAATTCGCAGTGTAAAGAAGTGGGACAATGGGCGCGAGGAATGTCCAGGCCCACGCGTAAGTGAGAAGTTTATGCCGCCACGCGGGAAGCAGCTCATTGACGGCCAGCCATCGCACCAAACCCTTCAGCGCCACGATAAGCGCGATCAAAAATAAAATCAGGGCCGTGGTGAGCCAGAGCTGTCCGACGATCCACGCTTGTATTATCAGCACCAAGCCCAAAACAAAAGCCGCGCAGTAGAGCAAGTGATACAGCAGACCGCCGAACCAGGTCGAGGGCGCGTAAACGCGCGTAATGATGATTTGGCGATTGGTGAATTCGAGAAGGCCGGAGAAATCGGCGTCGCGCAATGTGGGAGTGAGGCATTCGGGGACGAATTCGATGTGGCGGCCGGAGAAGCGGAGCGCGCGCGTCATGGCCCAGTCATCGCTGACGGCGCCGGTCCAGTGCGTGCGGACGGCGGCTTGCTCGAAAACGTCGCGGCGGATTGCGGTGGCGCCACCCCAGCAAAAATTATTTTTGTGCGCGCCCTGCATTGTGGCGATTCCAGCGTCCCACGCCGCGCCGAAGGCGCTCCAGAAGCCGCCTTGGTCGGGCAGCCACCATCGGAAAGAAGTCGCGGCGCCGAGTTTGGGATCGTGAAGCGGGGCGACGAGATGCTCGAGCCAGTGCTTATCCGGGCGGCCATCGGAATCGGCGAAAACAAGAACTTCAAAGGTGTTATCGAGCTGCTCGACGGCAACGCGAAGATTGTTGACCTTCTCGCCGCAGTCTTCCGGCTTGCCGGCGATGACGACATGCGCGCGGACAGGGCTCGCATCGGCGACAAACTTTACGACGGAGTGCGCGGAGTCGTCGGAGCGTGCGAGAACGAAAAAAATTTCGTAGCTGGAGTAATCCTGCTCGGTGAGAGCGATTAGATTTTGCTCGAGGCCGGACTCGAAACCTTTGCAGGGGCAAATCAGCGCGACGCGGGGGGCGTAAAAACCGGGCGGGCGCAAGCGGCTGCGGCGGGCGAGTGCGTACCACTGGATTCCACCCCAGAGCGACCAGAGCGTCAGAAGCAGAACCATCCCGGCGACGATGTAAAACGTTTGTTCCATCGAGTAGGGCTATCTCAGCAAGACGATTCTGACATGCGCGGCGCGCGGATTGCGGTTAGAATCGGGCTCGCGTATCGGTAAAACAAACGTTTGGCAAAACAAAGGGGGAGAAATGCCACTGAGAATTGATCCGGCGCAGGTGACGACGGCGTTTGAGCTGGATGGATTCCGCGTAGTGAAGACGATTGGAATCGTGCGCGGAATTGTGGTGAGGTCGCGAAGCCTTATTGGGAATTTGGGGGCGGCAGTGCAGACGATCGTCGGAGGCAACATCACGATTTATACTGAGCTGTGCGAAAAGACGCGCGAGGACGCATTCGAGCTGATGGCCGACCACGCGGCAACGCGCGGCGCAAACGCGATTATCGGGATGCGCTATGACGCGACGGAAGTGATGAACGGCGTGACGGAAGTGCTTGCGTATGGCACGGCGGTGGTGGTTGAGCCGATCAGATAGTCTTTCAACGCGAATGAAATCGATGGAAACGCAACGATGAAGTGCTCAAGGTGCCAGTCGGAAGTCCCCGACACGGGCAAATTCTGCCTGCAATGCGGGGCCGCGATGGATATCGGATCGACGCCGACGATTCTTGCGTCCGATGCGTCGAGTGGTCCGACAATCCCAGCACCAACGCCGAGGGCGACACCGCGCGTGCCGCGCGGCCCGGATCCATCGGATTCCGCAAGCAGCTCTAGCCGGTCGGGCAAGGGCCGGTTCGTGGCGGGGACGGTGCTCGCGGGGCGCTATCGCATTATTACGGCGCTTGGAAAAGGGGGGATGGGCGAAGTCTACCGCGCGGAAGATTTGACGCTGCAGCAAGAGGTGGCGCTGAAATTCCTGCCCGCTGAATTGACGAACGATCCGGACGCTCTGGATCGGTTCCATCAGGAAGTTCGCGTTGCGAGGCAAGTGTCACATCCAAACGTTTGCCGAGTGTTCGACATCGGCGCTGCCGAGGGTGTGCCGTTTATCACGATGGAGTATGTGGACGGCGAAGACCTCGGCGTTCTTCTGCGGAGAATCGGCCGCTTCCCCGAGGATAAAGGCCTGGAAATTGCGCGGCAGATTTGCGCGGGGCTCGCGGCGGCGCATGAACAGGGACTTCTCCATCGTGACCTGAAGCCCGCGAACGTGATGCTGGATGGACGCGGACGAGTACGCATCAGCGATTTCGGATTGGCGAGCATCGCGGGCGAAGTCCACGGGGCGGATGTCCGCGCGGGAACGCCCGCTTACATGGCGCCGGAACAGCTCGCGGGTTCGGAGGTCACGCAGAAGAGCGACATCTACTCGCTCGGGCTCGTGCTCTACGAAATTTTCACGGGCAAGCGCGCGTATGACGCGCCGACTCTTGCAGAATTGAACCGCGTGCGGGAATCCTCCGCGCCGGCAAGCCCTTCCACTCTGGTCAAAGGCCTCGACCCGATCATCGAGCGCGTGATTTCGCGCTGCCTGGAAAAAGACCCGAAGAATCGCCCGGCAACGGCGCTGCAAGTGGCGGCAGCGCTGCCCGGCGGCGATCCGCTCGCTGCGGCTCTGGCGGCGGGCGAAACGCCGTCACCACAAATGGTCGCGGCGGCGGGAAGCAAAGAAGGAATGTCGCCGCGATTTGTGTGGGCGTGCATGGGCATCGTGATTCTCGGACTGATTCTCGAATTTGCGCTGGCTCCGAAAACGCGGTTTTACCGCGTCATCCAAATGCCCAAGCCTCCAGAGGTACTGGTGGAACGCGCGCAGGAGATGTTGAAAGACTTTGGCTACACACGGAATCCCCGTCAGGTTGCAACGGGGTTCGGCGTTGACTCCCAATATCTGGATTACGTGGAGAAAAATGACCAATCGCTGGCGCGCTGGAGCCGCACCCAAAGCGCGCTGAACTTCTGGTATCGCCGTAGCCCGACAATATTTTTCGCCAGACAAATCCTTGGCGCGGGAGTCCAGGGACAGATTACGGTCTCAGATCCTCCCGACGAAGACCCCGGGATGATCCACGTCGAATTGGATCCCGAGGGCAGGTTGCAATACCTGAATGTTGTGACTCAGAGGCTTGCGCCGCCCGTCACTCAGATGGATCCGAAACCGGATTGGAATAAGTTGCTCGCGGCGGCGGGGTTCGATCCTGCGTTGTGCAAGCCGGAGCAGTTACAGAGAAATCCAAAGAACTTTGCGGACGCAACGGCTGCCTGGTCAGTTCCGATGCTGGAGCGGCCGGAAGTAACGCTTCACCTGCAGGCGGCCGCGTACAAGGGTAGGCCTGTCTACTTTCAGGAAGTGGCGCCATGGACGCCTGCCCCCGGCGTGAATTCAGGAGCCAGCGCCGCACAGCGTGTTCCGATTATTTTTGCGACTGTCATTGTCCTGGGCGTCGTGTTGTACGGAGGAGTGCTCGCATGGCAAAACTACAAGCGGAAGCGCGCGGACATGGGTGGCGCGTGGCGCTTGGCGGCATTCGTTTTCGGGATCACAACCACCACCTGGATCATTGGCGCGAATCATGTAGCGGACCCGTTTGAAGCTTACAGCGCCACGCTTGCATTTGCGTGGGCGTCTCTCGCGGCTTTATTTATGTGGATGATTTACATCGCGCTGGAACCATTTGTGCGCCGGCGAAATCCGACGCTGCTGATTTCATGGAACCGGCTGCTGGCGGGAAAGTTTCGCGACCCGATGATCGGGAGAGACTTGCTTGTGGGAGGCGCCGTCGCGCTCTTTTTGACTGTTTTTGGGCGACTGGACAATCTGTATGCAGCCTGGCGCGGGCTGCCGCCGCCGTCGATGGAATATGGCGCCGTCAAGATCTTGATCGGGGGCCGCACTGTATTCGCACAAATTCTGTCAACACTGAACTCGGGAATTTTCAACGCGTTCGTATTCATTTTTATGCTGGTAATTCTTCA
>Ga0335079_10009347_pt1 | contig 11177 bp, 8 predicted proteins | sample Lox_Sample_33_FD_206719 | JGI IMG/M metagenome (GOLD analysis project Ga0335079, IMG submission 206719) | Soil microbial communities from Loxahatchee National Wildlife Refuge, Florida, United States - Lox_Sample_3.3 | ecosystem: Environmental > Terrestrial > Soil > Wetlands | place: USA: Florida... | reverse complement strand
GACCGGAGCGGTTCTAGGAAACACAGGCCACGGAATTTCACAGAATTATTCGACGGAGCAATATTAATGGGTGCTGCACTAACTAGAGTCCCGCTTCCAGAATCACACGTCCCACCGCCAATGTCGGTGCCGCCGCGCAGGTCGCGTGCAATGGCGCTATTTGCACCGGAGCTGGTGCGGCCGGCCATCAAGGAGGCCTTTCGAACCTTGCGACCCGATGTACAATGGCACAACCCCGTCATGTTCGTCGTCGAGGTAGGTGCTGCACTGACGCTGCTATTCATTGTCCAGGCAGCGCTAGGAACCTCCTCAAGTCAGATATCGATAGGCTACTTCATAGCTCTCGACGTATGGCTGTGGCTAACAGTCCTCTTCGCAAACTTTGCCACTGCCCTTGCCGAGGCCCGCGGACGTGCCCAGGCAGAGTCGCTTAGACGAGCGCGTCAGGATACCCGCGCATACCGCTTGAAGGCGAATGGAGTTGAGGATGTGCCGGCATCGGCGCTGCGCCCCGGAGATCGAGTGGTAGTCGAGGCCGGCCAGATAATTCCCGGCGACGGCGAGATAATCGAGGGCATCGCCTCGGTTGACGAGTCTGCCATAACGGGAGAATCCGCGCCGGTAATTCGCGAGAGCGGCGGCGATCGCTCCGGCGTAACCGGTGGAACCCGGGTAATCTCAGATCGAATCGTGGTGCTGGTAACCGCCAAACCGGGCGAATCCTTCCTTGACCGCATGATCACTTTGGTGGAAGGCGCGGTCCGTTTGCGTACGCCAAACGAAATCGCGCTTACGTTGGTGCTGACTGCCTTCACCTTGATCTTTCTTATCGTGGTAGTTCCGCTTTGGCCGATGGCGCTGAACGCGGAAATTTACATGATGTCCTATCTCGGCATCACTGAGCCACTTAAGAGTTTGGGCACCGACGTTCCAACCCTAGTAGCTCTCCTGGTGTGCCTGATACCGACGACTATAGGTGCATTGCTCGCCGCCATCGGCATAGCAGGCATGGACCGCGCACTCGAAGCGAACATTATCGCCAAGAGTGGAAAGGCGGTGGAGACCGCGGGCGACATCGATAGCGTGCTGTTAGACAAAACCGGCACCATCACCATGGGCAATCGCCATGCGGTGGATTTCGTGGCGGTAGGTTCCTATTCGAAATGGGACTTAGGACGGCTTGCCGCCTTGGCCTCGATCTCCGACGAAACGCCCGAGGGTAAGACCATCGTTAAACTGTTTTTCGAAAATGGCGCGGGCCCCATCGACGCGACTCCACCTCGAGGAACGGAGTTTATTCCGTTTTGCGCGCAGACGCGCATGAGCGGAGTCGATTTGCCGGACGGGCGCAAAATCCGTAAAGGAGCGCCTGACGCGATTATCCGCTTTGTCGAACGCCAGGCAGGTTCGATTCCCAAGGATTTGGCGACGACCGTCGATGCGGTCGCATCGCAGGGCGCCACGCCTTTGGTCGTCGCGGAGAATGACAAGATCGCCGGGGTGGTAGTGCTGGCCGACGTGCTCAAGATCGGCATCAGTGAACGTTTGGAACGTCTGCGTAAGATGGGCGTGCGCAGCGTTATGATAACCGGTGACAATCCGCTTACGGCTGCGACCATCGCTAAAAAGGCCGGAGTGGATAACTTCGTTGCCGAATGCACGCCCGAGTCAAAGCTATCCTTTATCCGCAAGGAACAAGCGAGCGGCAAGTTAGTCGCGATGATTGGCGACGGCACCAATGACGCTCCTGCGCTAGCTCAAGCCGACGTAGGTCTTGCGATGAACTCCGGAACCCAAGCCGCCAAGGAAGCGGGCAACATGGTGGACCTGGATTCCAATCCGACCAAGCTGCTCGAAGTAGTCGAAATTGGAAAACAGCTTTTAATGACCCGCGGCGCGCTGACCACCTTCTCGATCGCTAACGACGTTGCCAAGTACTTCGCTATCGTGCCGGCTCTCTTTGCCGGGACCTTGCCATGGCTCAAGGCGATGGACGTGATGCATCTTCATTCGCCGACCTCAGCGATTTTGTCGGCAGTGATCTTCAATGCGGTGATCATTCCGCTGCTGATTCCGATCGCTATTCGAGGAGTGCAGTACCGTCCTTTGGGTGCGGACGCGCTGCTGCGGCGCAATCTCCTCATCTGGGGACTCGGCGGAGTCATCTTGCCGTTCGTCGGGATCAAACTGATCGATCTTATCATGGTCGCCGGCCACATGGTCGCGTGACGTAAGCTTTATCGCAAAGGACTGTAGGAGCATTTCGATGGGAAAGTATTTTTCGAAGAGTCTGTGGTTATTCCTCTTCGTAATTCCAACCGTCTGTATCGTCTATCCGATGGTCGTATGGGCAATCGGCCAGGTCTTCTTCCCGTTCCAGGCCAACGGAAGCATCATCCGTGATGCGCATGGCAACGCGATCGGTTCTTCCTTGATCGCGCAGCCCTTTACCAAGGACGAGTATTTCTGGCCGCGACCGTCGGCAGCGTCGTATGACGCATCGGCGTCGGCGCCATCGAATCTCGCAGCATCCAACTATGCCCTTCGCGATCGGGTGGCGCGTGCCCTGGGTCCGATCGTGAAGTACAGCGACGGACCTAAGAAGGGGCAGCTCGTTGCGCCTGATGTCGAAGCGTGGTTCCAACAAGACCAATTTGGCGGCCAGCCTCACATCGTTGCGCAATGGGCGGATGCGCATAACTCTATCGCGCAAGCATGGGTAGCTGCCGATTCAACTCATGGTCCATATGTGGATGAATGGGCGAAGAAGCATCCGGACGTGGTCGCGCAGTGGAAGAAAGACAATCCCGGAACGCCCGATCCCAAAGCTGCGGATCTGGCGATCGTGTTTTTCGAGACATTTTCAAAAGAGAATCCGGGGAAATTTCCCTCCGCGGTTCAACATCAGGATGCTGGAAAAACCGTGACGACGGTCGAGGCCGTCAATCAAGGCTCTGACATTCAATCGATCTTCTTCGATATGTGGCGCCAGGAACATGCCGATGCCTCTATCGAAAACGTACCCGCCGATATGGTGACCGCCTCGGGGTCAGGACTCGATCCACACATCAGCTTGCAGAACGCCGAGTATCAGCTCGATCGCGTCTCGCAAAAGTGGGCGGACGATACCAAGCGCGATCCCAAACAGGTCCGCAGCGAGATCGAGCAACTCCTGCAACAGGAGGCCTCCGCGCCATTCGGCGGGCTGGTGGGAGAGAGCTTTGTCAACGTGCTGCAGGTCAACCTCGCGCTCAGAGACCGCTATGGGGAACCGAAGTAGGGCCTTCAAAGGCGAATATTTAGCGAAACCACCCGCTCTAACGCGATTATTTGGCTTCGTTTCGTAATTTCATGTGGACGTCGCGTTCAAAGAGGCGATGCTTCGATAGCCGCGCTCTCCGGGCGGTGCCTCGCGCGATGTTTCATCCAATGATCGCCTCACTTTAATGGGTTTGTTTTTGCACTTTGCGCGCCCTCCCGAATAAATCGCGCTGGGTTTTTGGATGAAGCCAACATGGAAAGCCTTGAGCCTCAAGCACTTTTGGCTTCGTTTCGTAATCTCACTCGTGTGCATCCATCATCCTAAAACGCGTGCGACGCCCTCCTCGGGCGCCGCACACTGGATGATAGCACATTTTCACTCGCCGATCGCCTGCATCTGAATGCGCGGGCTAATGCGATGCGCGACACAGTGAGGCTGCCGACGCATTGCCGGGACCTCCGCGCAATGCTGGAGAAGGAGGAGAATTGGACTCAGGCTCCGCGCTCGACATAAGCGGCTGCTTCGCGCTTGTTGTGCGGTGGCGCCGTCATTTGATGAAAGAGGAAACATCAGCACGGAGCGCAAGGGCAACCATGATTACACCTGCGATCATAATGATTAACGCGACCATCTCTAACCTGGTCATTTGAACCAGCGGGCTTATCGGCCGAAGTGTCCGCGAAGATTCGCCACCTAGCGGCTGGCCCAGATTATCAGGCGTGGCCCTCTTTCGAAGGCCAAGGGCCAAGCCTTGGAGGATTCCGCCAAGTGCTAGTAGGCCCCAGCCCGCCAACTCGGCGGCTAAGCCGATGGGCAAAAGGAAGAGGGTGTGAGGCAAATTCCCGTTCCCTTTCACTGCGAGAATTTCGCTATGGTGGCGACGGTAGGACTCGAACCTACGACACTGCGGATATGAGCCGCATGCTCTAACCAACTGAGCTACGTCGCCACCGAACGCATCACACTAGCCGGAGTTGTGCGCCCGATAAAGGGGCTTACGGGCGCAGCGGGGTTTGGCGCCCGATCACGCGGCGCGCGCCGCGCTCGCATTGATAGACGACCCCTTCGGTGAATTCCAGGCAGGTCAGCTTGCCTCCATACACGAGGCCGGTATCGATACCGAGCTTGTAGGGCAAATCGATCATCACCCCGCGCATCGGAGTATGTCCGAACACCACGATCGCGCCGACCTCATGCGGATTGAAGATGAATTCCTGCCGAATCCACAGCAGGTCCTCGGGGTCCTGCTCTTCGAGCTGGCGCGCCGGCATGATGCCCGCGTGGACGAAAAAGTAGGGCGGGCGCAGATAGCTGAGCGACAGGCTCCGATAGAACTTCAGATGCGCGGGCGGCAGATGCTCGACCGCGTGCTCCAGCTCGCCCTCGCCGATGGCGTAGCTGTCCATTGTCGCCGCGCCGCCATTGAACAGGAACGACTCGCCGTAATGCCCGGAGAAGCCCAGGAAGTTGAGCATCATGTCTTCATGATTGCCCTTGAGGGTGACGACCTCGGCCGGGCCTTTCTGCAATTCGAGGATGAGCTCGACCGCATCGCGCGAGGACGGCCCGCGATCGACGTAGTCGCCGACGAATACCACGGTGTCGCCTTCGCGCGGCGCGATCGCTTTCAGCATCGTGCCGAGTTCATCGGGGCAGCCGTGAATGTCGCCGATGGCGAACAGGCGTCCAGCCGGCCTTTTCCTCTCCTTTAACACTTTGTCGCGAAACATTACTGCCGGTTTCCGTTCTTTCCGAGCGCGAGCAGGTCGGTGAGCCTGGCCGGATCGTCGAGGATTGTCCGCACTGCGCCGTAGGGATTGATCTGCCCGGCGCGCACGCTCGCGAGCAACTCATCGGCGCCCGCATTCTTGAGCGCACGTGCGGCACGGTCTTCCAACTCGCCGCTCAGCACCTCGATCAGCTCATGCATGCGGCGCTCGGCCTCCTGGGAGCCATCGCGATTGGCCGCTACGTATTCATGATGCTTCTGGAGCATTTCGATGAGCCGATCGACGCCTTTGTCGGCGGATGCCTGGGTCATCAGCACCGGCGGACGCCAGCCGCCGGCCGGCCGCAGATGAACATTGAGTTCGAGCTCGGCCTTGATGCGATCGGCGCCGTCGCGATCTGCCTTGTTGACCACGAAAACGTCCGCGATCTCGTTCAGCCCCGCTTTCATCACCTGTACCGCATCGCCACCTTCGGGCACCGTGACGACCACCGTGGTTTCCGCAAGGTCCATGATGCCGAGTTCGGTCTGCCCCACGCCGACCGTCTCGATGATGATGATGTCGTGCCCGAACCCATCGAGGAGTTTGACTATCTCGCGCGCCGCGCGGCTCAGTCCCCCATGGCTTCCGCGCGATGAGATGCTCCGAATGTAGACGCCGGTGTCTTTATAGTGATCGGTCATTCGGACGCGATCGCCGAGCACCGCGCCGCCGGAAAACGGACTCGAGGGATCGATGGCGAGCACCGCGACCTGCTTTCCGAGCGCGCGATACTTCGCGATCATAACATTGACCAGCGTCGATTTGCCCGCGCCGGGCGGTCCTGTGATGCCGATGATGTGCGCCCTGCCGGTCTTTGCATAAATCCGTTCGATGACGGCATTGCGCTCGGGCGCGTGGTTTTCGATTAGCGTGATGAGGCGCGCGAGCGCGACCTTGTCGCCACGCTCGAAGCGCTCCAAAAGCTTGTCGAGCCGCGGGCTCACCGCCGCTTCGGTTGTTATCTCAGGCTGAGTGGCCATTCGCTCCCCGAACCTGCATGATACCCGTAGCGCTTTTCGCCACGCAACGCGGCGCTGCCGCCGCGTTGTTTTCACAATGACGCCGCCCTATTCTCGATCCTCGTGAAGCTGCCGGATGTCTACAGGGACTGGCGCATCGTGGCCGGACTGATGCTCGCATTGGTCGGCGCCGTCAACTGGTTTGTCGGGCTGAATCGCACGCGGGTCGCCAGCGCGATGATTGCGCAGGCGCATCGCTCACCGACGACCGATTATCGCAGCTTCGACGAAGTCGATTCGACCGCCGGCGTACTGAAGCCGTTCGCCGAGGAAGAAGCGCGGGTCTCCTACGCGACCGCGCGGATGGATTTTTACCATGCCACCTTCCTCACCGGGCAGGTGCTGGTGATCGTCGGGCTGATCGTGACGCTGATCGGCTTCATCAACGTGATCCAGCGCGATACGCGCCGTTCGATGCGGCGGCTCGCGGAAGAAGTTCCGTTCCACATCCGGGAACGTCACGGATGATGGCGCGCGACGATGGTCAAGCTGCTGGCGGAACGCGCCTTCGCAAAGATTAATCTGTTTCTTCGGGTAACCGGCCGGCGCGAAGACGGTTATCACCAGCTCGATTCTATCTTCGTCCCGATCTCGATTAGCGATCGGATCGCGATCGAGATGCGCCCGACGAAAACCTCCAGCGTCACTTTACGATGCAACATTGCGGCGCTCGCCGATGTGCAATCGAATCTGGCATCACGCGCGGCTGGCGACTTCATGCGCGAATTCGCGATATCCGCGCAGGTGTCGATCGATTTGCACAAAACGATTCCGGCGGGAGCCGGACTCGGCGGCGGCTCGAGCGATGCGGGAACCGTGCTGGGGATGCTCGCGGCGATGACGCATCAGCCGAGGGAAGCCATCATGCGCTTGCATGATATCGCGCTCGGCCTGGGCGCCGATGTGCCGTTCTTCCTCGATCCGCGGCCCTCGCGCATTGGCGGCATCGGCGAGCGGGTCGAGGCCATCGAAAAATTTCCGCAACTTCATCTAGTCGTCGCAGTTCCGCCGATCGAGGTGCCGACGGCCGCGATTTTCAAGAAGCTGATGCGCGAGGGATGGAGCGGTCCGGCGCCGTCCGACCATATTGATGAGATCCGGCGCGGTGACATTGCCTCGAAGCATCTGGTGAACGACCTCGAGGCGCCGGCGATCGCGCTATATCCACAGATCGCGCAGCTTAAAGCATTACTTCAAGAATGTGGCGCGGGGGCGGCCTTGATGACCGGCAGCGGCGGCGCCGTGTTCGGTATCTTTCCTGATTCGGCAGCATCCGAGCGCGCGGCCGACGAGTTGCGTCGTCGTGCGCCTCAGGCCCGCGTATTTGCGGCACAATCCGTCGCGTTCTAAACATTTCCATTAGCATTGACAGGAAAAAAGCGCGCCCATAACATCGCTACTCCACGCCGCGCCGAGTAATCCTCTATCTCTAACCTGGCATCACGGCTCTCTAGTCGACGCGAGCGGTGCGCGCGATTTATCCAGAGCGCGCGCGACAACATTGTGGACCATGATGATGCGCCGGACGGGGCCGACTCTCCCGTTCGGCGCTGATATTGAGTACATTCAGCGCCACAGGCCACAGGATCGGCGGGGCGCTTCGCTGGGCGGTCGCCAAGTTGGTAAGGCACCAGCCTTTGGAGCTGGCATTCGAAGGTTCGAGTCCTTCCCGCCCAGCCATCGAGACATTGAGCCCGTGCAGGGCTCAGCTATTGAGAAGGAGAAATGTCGGAACGCGCAAAAGACGAACTCGAGATTTTTACCGGTAACTCGAATGCGGCGCTCGCGCGCGAGATCAGCGAGCATCTCGGGGTCCGCCTGTGCGATGCCGATGTGGGACATTTTCCCGACGGCGAAGTGATGGTCGAAGTGCGTGAGAACGTGCGCGGCGGCGACTGCTTCGTCATCCAATCCACTTGCAGTCCTCCCAACGACAATCTGATGGAACTGCTGCTGCTGATGGATGCGCTGCGGCGCGCCTCGGCCAAGCGGGTCACCGCGGTCATCCCGTACTTCGGCTACTCGCGCCAGGATCGCAAGGTCGCGCCGCGCGTGCCGATCAGCGCCAAGATGGTCGCCGATCTCATCACTACCGCGGGCGCCTCGCGCGTGCTGACCGTCGATTTGCACGCCGGCCAGATTCAGGGCTTCTTCAACATCCCGGTCGATAACCTCTACGCGATGCCGGTGCTGATTCAGTATTTGCGCAAGCGCGTCGATGGGCAGAAGATCGTCGTGGTTTCGCCCGATGCGGGCGGCGTCGAGCGCGCGCGGGCGTTTGCGCGCCGGCTCAATGCCGACCTCGCGATCATCGACAAGCGGCGGCGTCGCGCGAGCGAAGTGGCCGAGATGCGGCTGGTTGGCGAGGTGAAGGACTCGGTTGCGATCTTAGTTGATGATATGATCGATACCGCGGGCACGATCACAGAAGCGGCGAAGGTTGTTGCGAATGCGGGCGCGAGCGAGGTCTTCGCCTGCGCGACACATCCGATTTTGTCCGACCCCGCATGCGATCGGCTCAATCATTCGGTCATAAAGGAAGTCATCACCACCAACACGATTCCGCTCCGCGCCAAGGCGCAGGCCGAGCTGCCGCGCGCCAAGGTCATTTCGGTCGGGCAACTGATCGCGGAAGCGATTCGCAGAATTCATAACGAAGAATCTGTTAGCTCGCTGTTCAGTTAAGCGGGCCGCACGAGGAAGGAATGGAAACCACCGAACTACTTTGCGAGATCCGGCCGACGCGGCCCAAGGGCGTGCGTCATCAGTTGCGACGCGATGGCGCGGTGCCGGGCGTGCTGTACGGACCGAAGAGCTCGCCGATGGCGATCGCAGTCAACGGCATCGAGCTGAAAAATCGCGTCGCGCACGCGGCTACGATGCGCATCATGAAGTTGAAGTCGTCGGCCGCCGAGCTCGACGGCAAGCATGTGCTGGTGAAGGACATCCAGCGCTCACCGGTCTCGCGCGAAATCCTTCATGCCGATCTCTACGAAGTCGATTTGAACCGCGCGATTCGCGTCAACGTCGCGTTGCGCTTCACCGGCAAACCTGCGGGCGTGGCCGACGGCGGCATCCTGCAGCCACTGGTGCGCGACGTCGAAGTCGAATGCCTGCCGATGGAGATTCCGGAATTCTTCGAGGTCGATGTCAGCCCGCTCGGCATTCACGACGTCATCCACATTTCGGACATGAAGTTCGCCGGCAACGTGAAGCCGATCTTCGATAGCGATTACGCGATCGTCAGCGTGCTTCCGCCGACCGTCGAAGCCGCTCCGGTCGCCGCCGCTGCCGCAGCGGAAGGCGTGCCTGCCGAGGGCGCTGCTGCTCCTGCGGAAGGCGCCGCAGCCGCGGCTCCGGCCGCAGAGGGGGCGAAAGCTGCCGCCGCTCCTGCCGCCGCCGCGAAGAAGGAAGAGAAGAAGTAATTCGCCCTTTGTAGATGTAAGATGGGGCGGCGCAGATTTAGGCCCGCGCCCTCCATCGCAGTTCGGTTGTGGTCGTGGATGTGGTTGGAGGGGTTAGTCCACCATGAGTTTCGCGCATCTTCACGTACATACTCAGTTCAGTCTGCTCGACGGTGCCAACAAGGTCGGCCCGCTGCTCGACCATGCCAAGGCCTCGGGCATGGAAGCGATCGCGATGACCGATCATGGCAACATGTTCGGCGCGGTCGAGTTTTTCAAAAAAGCCAAAGAGAAAGACGTCAAGCCGATCATCGGATGCGAGGCGTATCTGGCGCCCGGCAAGCGCACCGATCGAACGCAGATCGCCAAGAGCGACGATTTCGAAAACGGCGGCAACTATCACCTCATCCTGCTCGCGCAGAACAAAGTTGGATATCGCAACCTATGCCGGCTGCTCAGCGCGGCCTACAAGGAAGGGCTCTATTACAAGCCGCGCATCGATAAGGACATTCTCGCGGAATGCAACGAGGGGCTGATTGTTCTATCAGGATGTCTCTCCGGCGAAATCGCGCGCTACCTCCGCGCCAACCGCTTCGATAAGGCGTGCGAGGCCGCCGAATGGTACGCGAAGACTTTCGACGGCCGCTACTACCTCGAGCTGCAGGACAATAAGCTGCACGGTCCATTCAATGCCGCGCTGGTCGATATCGGTAAGAAGCTCGGACTGCCGACCGTCGCCACTAACGATTGCCACTATCTCCATCGCGAGGATGCGCGCGCGCACGAGGTTCTGCTGTGCATCCAGACCGGCAAGACCATGGCCGATGAGACGCGATGGAAGTTCGACACCGACGAGCTCTACGTCAAGACGCCCGAGGAGATGGCGAAGGCGTTCGGCGCGGATTCCGAGCCGTATCGCAACACGATGGAGATCGCGCGGCGGGTCGATTTCGAATTCGAGTTCGGCAAGTTTCACTTCCCGGTTTACAAATCGGTCGGGCAGACTGAGCAGGAAATGGACTACGAGGCCGAGATGACGCGGCGCGCGCGCGAAGGCCTCGAGCAGCGGCTTAAGGAAATTCGCGATCGACGCGGCGCCGACTTCGATCCCGCGCCCTACTACGCGCGCCTCGATGCGGAGTTGCCGGTGGTATGCGAGATGGGCTTCGCCGGCTACATGCTCATCGTGCAGGACTACATGGGCTATGCGCGCGATAAAGGCATTCCGGTGGGTCCCGGACGAGGCTCGGTGGTCGGATCGCTGGTCAGCTACGCGCTCGGCATCACCGAACTCGATCCGATCGAGCATAAGCTGCTGTTCGAGCGTTGGCTGAATCCCGGGCGCAAATCGATGCCGGATATCGATTCCGATTTTTGCTTCGAGCGCCGCGATGAAGTCGTCGATTACGTGCGTCAGAAGTATGGCGAGGAACGCGTCGCGCAGATCATCACGTTCGGAACCATCAAGGGGAAGCAGGCCATTCGCGACGTGGGCCGCGTGCTCGGTTTGTCATTCGGCGAGACCGACAAAATCGTCAAGCTCTATCCCGCGCCCAAGCAGGGCCGCGATTTTCCGCTGGTCGAAGCGATGGAAATGGAGCCGCGCCTCAAGGACGAGCGCAAGACCCATCCGGAGCTGTTCGAAAACGCATTCAAGCTCGAAGGCCTGCTGCGCCACACCTCGAAGCATGCGGCGGGCGTGGTGATTTCCGATGTGCCG
>Ga0335079_10009345_pt1 | contig 11177 bp, 12 predicted proteins | sample Lox_Sample_33_FD_206719 | JGI IMG/M metagenome (GOLD analysis project Ga0335079, IMG submission 206719) | Soil microbial communities from Loxahatchee National Wildlife Refuge, Florida, United States - Lox_Sample_3.3 | ecosystem: Environmental > Terrestrial > Soil > Wetlands | place: USA... | reverse complement strand
GTCGCCCGGTCGAATCCCGTCGATGACTTCCTGCTGATCGGGCGGGATCATGTTACCGCCTGTGACTTCTACGCGCCGGAATGTTTTGTCCCCCGCGGGCACGTACACCCAGTCCCGGTCGTGCAGGTGCAACACCGCCGAGGCCGGCACCATGGCCCGGATCTCTTTCTTCAATCCTTGAAACGTTGCCGTTACAAACATTCCGGGGCGCATCTGGCCCGGATTGTGCAGTTCCAGACGGACCTTGGCCGTACGAATCATCGGGTCAAGCACCGGCCCGATATTGCTGATGCGGCCCTTCAGCACCTTGCCGGGATAAGCGTTCAGCCGCACGTCGGCGAATTCTCCGGGATGCACGTTGGCCAGATCATTTTCGTAAACATCGCACAGGATCCAGATAAAGGAAAGATCCGCAATCGTGAACAGGTTCGGCGAGTTGTCGAGTGTTTTTACTCCCGCCGCGGCTGTCACATTTTGCTCCGTAATCACGCCGCTAACCGGCGCATAGACATCAACAATCGCGCTCGGATGGTTGATGTCAGAGCCCAACACGCGGAGACGCTCGGCCGTCGTCTCCACGTCCACCTTGGCCTTGTCCTCGGCATCCTGGGCCACTTCGACATCCTTTTGAGCGATAGCGCCTTTGTCATACAAGAGCTTGGAACGGTCCAACTGCGCGCGCGCCAGCACTTCGTCGGCCAGGGCCTTGCGGTAATCGGAGAACGCGCCGGAAATGTCGGCGCTCTGGATACGCATCAAGAGTTGCCCTTTGGTTACCGCATCGCCGAGCTTAGCGCGGATATCCACTACCCGGCCGGAAGCCAGCGAAATGACGGGAACGTTCCGCGACACGTCGGGCGTCACCACGCCGGTGACGTGCATCTCAGGTGCGGCATCGTGTGGCGTAGCGCTGACTACCGGGAACTGCTCCGGATGATCCACCTTGACGATATTCACGTCCTGGTCAGGCTCCACCACCGCGGGCGGCGGCGCCTCCGCACTCGGGTCGGTTTTGGCTCTGGCGCCACATCCGGCCAGAAACATGGGGAGAGCAAGACCAAGAGTGACTTTTGCCGACGTCAAGCGGTTCATTGAATGACCTCGCGGCCCACGGCGAGATTCAGTTGACTCGCGGCGGCCAGGTACGAGCCAACCAGGTTCAAGTAATTCACTTGAACGCTCCGGTATTCATTCTGCGAATTCAGAAAATCCAGTAAGGAGGCGCCGCCATGCTGATAGGCAAACGAAACTGTGTCGCGCACCTTCTCCGCCTGCTTCAGGTATTTCGTCTTGTAAGGCCGCAGCAAGGTCAGGTTGCTGGTCAGTGTCGCGTAGGCGGAATCCACGTCGCCGAAAACCTGCGCCTGCGTAGCGTCACGCAGCTTTTCATTGCGCGCGATGTCCAGCTGGGTGCGCAACTTCTCACCCTGATTCCGGTCGAAAATGCGCAGCGGAATGTTGACGCTAAAGCCCAGGTAGACCGGGATCGGCGGATTGCGCGCAAAATCCATGCTGAACGTGGGATCGGTCGAGCCGTTGGCAAACGCCAGGCGCCGGTCGGTTTCCGCCTTGTCTATGGATTGGACCGCCGCCTTCAAGTCCGGCCTGGTGTCCACCGCGAACTTCCGATATTCGTCCAGCGGCGAGACCTGTTCGTTGAAGTCAAAAAGCCCCGTGACCTCAAACTGCCCGACCGGAGTCCGATCGTTCAGCAACATCAGGAGCTGGATCTTGGCGGTGCGCAGATTCACCTCCGCGGTCTGCACGTCGGATTCGTATTGGATGCGCTGCAGTTCCAACCGGTCCAGGTCTACTTGCGCGATGTCGCCGGCCTTGTATCGGTCGCTGCTGACCGAGAGCACGTGGTCCCAGTAGGAAAGGTTTTCGCGGGCGAGCGCGAGCACCGCCTTGGCCTGCAACGTCTGCACGAATGCGTTTCTCAGGTTGAAAAGAAGATTTCTCTCCAGGTCCGCTTGATTGGATAGCGCGATATCCGTTGCCTTCTGTGCGCTGTCGCGCCGCAACTCTCGCTTGTGCTCGCGCTCATGCAGGTAGCTGATCGAGCCCAATGGAAATGCGAATGCGAAAGGCCGGTAGGCGTCTCCGCCTCCGCTGGGCGAGGGCTGCGTGGAGAATGGATTGATCTGATCGATTGCTCCCGTTACATCCGGATTGGGGCGCAAGTATGCCGTGATCTCCTGTGCGCGGGACTCGCGGATGCCGATTTGGCCCGCCTGCAAAGTCGGATTCGTGGCCTCGAATTTTTCACGAATCTCCTGCCAGGTAAATGCCTTTTGTGAGAAAGCGTTGGGGACCACACAAGCCGCAGCGAAGACGCCGATGGACAAAAGCCATCGCCGGACTTTCTGGCCGGGACGTGATGCATGGTGCAGGAACGCCGGCGAGTTACCTTCCCGTTCCCATCGATACCGCGCCGCGGGGATGGGGGACAAGGACACTGGAAGGTAGTCGAACGCTCTCTGCGAGTGGCGTCGCATACTCTTTCTCCCAAAGTTCTAAGTTCTTGAGTCTTAGCTAACGGTCAGCGCCTGGGGTGGTCCTCTGCTGACGAAGGAAGGGAGTTGCCGGAAAACGCTTTGCGGGGCCAGGCAGAATACAAAACCGAAGAAGCGCAACGCAACAAACAGTGTGTAGAATGCCGTGATTTGCAGGTGTTCCAGATTCTGCAGCGCCAGGTAAATCACCGTGCTGGTGTCGGAATCCTCGGGAACCGAATGCCCGAAACCGCTTCTGGTTTCAAGCCCGGCGCTCACGTACGCGAAATTGATCAGGTCGTCGCTGGCTGAGACGCAGGGAAACAGCGACACCGACACCAAAAGTACCGAGACTAACCTGTGGCCTCTGGCCCGCGGTGTCGAAGTCCTGCGCCGTTCCGACAAAACGACGCCTCCCAGCGCCGCCAAGGCGACGAACAGCCAGGTCAAATTGAGAAATGTGACCAACTTCCAGCCATTATAACCGGACGAGCCGAATCATCGCCCGGTGTTGCTTTCGCCATGCGTTAAGGTTTTGTAACGGGAGTTAGCTTCGAACGAAGCCCACCGTAAGTAGCGGACCAGTTCCCGGCGGCGTCGCCAGACGAACCTCCAGAATGTGCGGAAATCGATTCTGTCGGCGTGGATGCCGGAATAGGTTTCGATACGCCACTGCAGATAGGGGCTGCGCCACGGCCTGAGCCGGTAGCCGCGGGCCAGGCGCCACGCCACCGGCAGCATCAGGAACCGCCGGATTTGGCGCGCGCCATTTCCGGTGTGGCGTAATAGCCCGTCCGGGTGCGGACCACCGGACGGCCGGAACCATTCGCCACCACTCGAATCTGGCGGAACGATCCATCCAGCGCCTGATTGGTTGGCGTGTACCCGAGAGTGTACTGATTGCGGATATCGTGCGCCACCTGGTGCGCGATGCGGTCCACGTCCGCGAGTTCCTTCGGATAATATGCCTGGCCGCCGGTGGCTTCCGTCAGCGCGTCGAGCGCTCGCTTCGCGCGCTTGGCTTCACGCCGTTCCTCGTCGCTCAATAGGCCGATGGCGTAGATGATGACCTCACTTTGCTGCGCGGCCCTCACCAGGTTTTCCAGGCTGATCATGCTGGCGTTGTCGTTGCCGTCGGTCACCACCAGGATGACCTTTTTGTCCTTCTTGGCTTTCTGCTTGATGTGATCGATGGACATGCGGATGGCGTCCCGCATGGCGGTACCGCCGCGAGAATCTATCTTGGTGAGAGCCTGTTCCAGAACCTTGGGATCGCTCGTGAAATCCGGCGTATCCAGGAAGGCATCATCGTTGAAGTTCACCACGAACTCTTCGTCCTCCGGATTGGAGTCCTTCACCAGGTCCTGGGCGGCCGCCGCCACCTTGGCGCGCTTGTCTCGCATGCTGCCGCTGTTATCAATGACCAGACCGAGCGATACCGGAATGTCCTCCCGCTTGAACAACTTCAACTGCTGCTGCGCGCCATTTTCGTAGACCTGGAAGGCGCTCTGCGCAAGCGTAGTCACCAGGCGGCCGTTCTTATCCACCACGGTGGCATGCAGCACCACCAGCCGGGTATCCACCTTGATCACCACGTCGTCGGGCTTCTGTGCCCGAACGGCGCCGCCCGGCGCGGCAAGCGCCAGGCATAAACCCGCAATGACAGAAGTTTTCAATCCTTTGAATTTACTTGGTCGGGGCATAATAGCCAAGCCTCCAGAACGCCCGAAGAGGAGGCAGGCCGCGTGGCTGTACCAGCTTAACCTGAACCCGGCGATACTTGCCGTCGCGCTCCGGGTTGCTTGGCTTGTAGCCGATAATGTACTGGTTGCGAAGCTCGATGCCGATCTTGGCGGCCACATCCGGAAGTTCATTCAGGTTTTCCACAGAGAATTGCCGGCCCCCGGTCTGTTCCGCGATCTCGGTCAACAGGCTCGGTCCAGCCAGCTCTTCGGGGGTGCGCCCGCGACTCGCCATCGACTCGAAGATGCCGATCGCATAGATCTGTACATCCGCTTCCCGAACCAGACCTTTGATTTCACTTTCTGTATAACGGCTGCTATTATCGCCGCCATCCGAAATAATGAGCAGGGCTTTGCGCGGGTTCTTGGCCTTCTTCATGTTGTGCAGCGCCAGGTAGACGGCATCCAGCAGGGCGGTGCGTCCCTTGGGTTGCGTGAAGGTCAGCCGGTTCTGAATCTCTTCCAGGTGCGTGGTGAAATCTACCACCAACTCGGGCCGGTCGTTGAACTGCACCAGAAAGAACTCGTCTTCTGGATTGGCGGTTTTGAAGAACTGGGCGACTGCTTGCCGCGATTTATCCAGCTTGCTTCCCATGCTGCCGCTGGTGTCGAAGACCAGACCGACCGACAGCGGCGCATCCTCGCTTGCGAAATGCGTCACCTTCTGCTCGCTCTTGTCTTCGAATATGCGGAAGTTCTCGCGATCCAATCCCGTCACAAAGCGATTCAGAGGGTCGGTGACTGTTACGGGAATCAACACCAGCGTGCTGTCGACGCGGATATTGCCGCGCGGAGCGTCTGGTGAGACAGCCTCGCCGCGTTTGGCCCTGGGGACAATTTCAACCTTGGAATCGTCGCGTGCCGGAGGTTTATCGGCAGCCTGACTGAGCGGAACGAATGCGGCAGCCAGAAGGAGGGAAGTGGCAATGGCGCGACAACGAAGACGGAGCCCGCGGCTCATTTTTTCCCTGCCTCTCCCAACAGTTTATCACACGACTTTTGTGGTATGATCCTGTGTGCACCGTAAAATTCTGGGAGTGATTCCAGCGCGGTACGCCTCCTCTCGTTTCCCCGGCAAAGCCCTCGTCCCTATCGGCTCCAAGAGCATGCTCCAGCATGTTTACGAGCGCGTTTCGCTCGCCCGTTATTTAACAAACGTGATCATCGCCACAGACGATCCGCGGATCTACGACGAAGCGCGGCGATTCGGCGCGCTGGTGCGCATGACCAGGGCCGATCATCTTTCCGGCACCGACCGGGTGGCCGAGGTCGCGTCCGCCGAAACCGCGGAGCTCATCGTCAACGTGCAAGGCGACGAGCCGCTCATCGATCCGGCTGCCATCGACGCAGCCGTGCTTCCGCTGGTCGAAGAGCCCGCGATTCCCATGGGGACGCTCAAGAAGCGCATTGAAGATCCCGGCGAAATTGCTGATCCCAACGTGGTGAAAGTGGTCACTGACCGGTTTGAGAACGCGATTTATTTTTCGCGTTCTACCATTCCGTACCAGCGGGATAAAACTGGTACCAAAACGCAGGAGGCTCACTACAAGCATATTGGCTTGTACGTGTATCGGCGGGATTTCTTGTTGCGATATCCAGGGCTGCCCGTGGGCCCGCTCGAAAAAGCCGAGCGGCTGGAGCAGTTGCGAGCCCTGGAAAACGGGCACAAGATCCGCGTGGTGGAAACGGAGTACGAATCCATCGGCGTCGACTCGCCGGAGGATCTGGAAAGGGTGACGAAATTGTTTGAGATGTCGCTGGCGGGGGTGATTCAGAATGGCTAAGTACATTTTCGTTACGGGCGGCGTGGTGTCTTCATTGGGGAAGGGAATTGCCGCGTCCTCGATCGGCTGTCTTCTGGAGAGCCGCGGTCTGCGCGTCAACCTGCAGAAGTTCGATCCTTACTTGAACGTCGACCCCGGCACACTCAGTCCCTTCCAGCACGGTGAGGTTTTCGTTACCGACGATGGCGCTGAGACCGATCTCGACCTCGGCCATTACGAGCGCTTCACCCATTCCCGCCTCACGCAGGCCAACAACGTCACCTCCGGCCGCATCTACGAGCAGATCATCCAGCGCGAGCGGCGCGGTGACTATCTGGGCAAGACCGTGCAAGTGATTCCGCACGTCACCAACGAAATCAAGGCGGCCATCAAACGCATCTCCGCCGATGTGGATGTGGTGATCGTGGAGATCGGCGGCACCGTGGGCGACATCGAGTCGCTGCCGTTCCTCGAGGCCATCCGCCAGATGCGCCATGAACTGGGCCGTGACAACAGCATCTTCGTGCATGTCACGCTGGTTCCCTGGATTGCCGCCGCCCAGGAGCTCAAGACCAAACCCACGCAACACAGCGTAAAGGAACTGCGCGCCATCGGTATTCAGCCGGACATCCTGCTCTGCCGTTCGGAGCGCTTCCTGCCCAAGGACGTCAAGGAAAAAATCGCGCTGTTCTGCGACGTGGATGCCGAGGCTGTGATCACGGCGCGCGACGTGAAGTCGGTTTACGAAGTGCCGATTGTGTTCGCCGGTGAGAGCGTGGATGAGATCGTGCTGCAGCGCCTGAAGCTCGACGCCGGGCCGCGCGAGCTTTCGCGTTGGAGCGAAATGCTCGACCGCATGCAGAATCCCGTGGATGAGGTTTCCATCGGCCTGGTGGGCAAGTACGTCGAGTACGAAGACTCCTACAAGAGCCTGAAAGAGGCGCTGCTGCACGGCGGCCTGGCGCATCGCCTGAAGGTGAACATCCACTGGATCGAAGCGGAAGGCGTCACACCGGCCAACGCCGAGCGCACGCTCGAAGATTACGACGGGATTCTTGTGCCCGGCGGGTTTGGTAAGCGCGGCATCGAGGGCATGATTTACGCCATCCAGTTTGCTCGTGAACAGAAGGTGCCGTACTTCGGTATTTGCCTGGGGATGCAGACGATGGTTATCGAATACGCCCGCAACGTGTGCGGCCTGGAGCGCGCCGATTCGACCGAGTTCGACCCCGCCACACCGCACCGCGTCATCTTCAAACTGCGCGAGTTGAAGGGTGTCGACGAACTGGGCGGCACCATGCGGCTAGGCGCCTGGCCCTGCGTGCTGGCTGACGGCAGTTTCGCGCAGCGTGCGTATGGCGCGCGCGAAATCAGCGAGCGCCACCGCCACCGCTACGAGTTCAACCGCGAATATGAAGACACGTTAAAGGCCGGCGGGTTGAAGATTACGGGCGAAACGCCGGACCAGACCTACGTGGAGATCTGCGAGATTGCCGACCACCCGTGGTATCTGGGCTGCCAGTTTCATCCCGAATTCAAGTCCAAGCCCATGGAACCTCATCCGCTTTTCCAGGCTTTCATCGGCGCTGCCTACGATCACCGGCGGAAACGTTCGGCCTCGCGGCGCACGGAAAAATTCCAACACGTGCAAGAATATTCGCGCGGGGACTGAGCCGCCGCCCGCTTCCTATCGATCGGACCACACCGCCAGCACGTTCCCGGCCGGGTCCGCGAAGTAAAACCGCCGGCCGCCGGGGAACGACAGCGGCTCTTTCACGATCTTGCCGCCTGCGGATTTCACTTTGACTTCGATTCCCGAGAGGTCCTTCGCATAGATCACAACCAAAGGTCCGCCGGCGCTAACCTTCGCCTCCGTCGTGAAACCACCCCTGAGGCGGCCATCGCGAAAGCTGGTATATCCGGGTCCGTGGTCTCTGAATTCCCATCCGAAGACTTGCTGGTAAAACTGCTTGGTCTTAGCGATGTCGGTTGCAGGAAGCTCGACGTAGTCGATGCAGCAGTCCTTTGAGGCTTCGGTCATAGTTGTTTACGATAATGGATCTCCATGTACAATTCAAAGTCCGTTGAGCTCACCACACCGCGCGGCGATATCATTTCGTTCGGCGGCGGCGCGCCCATCGCGCTGATTGCCGGACCCTGCGTTATCGAGAGCGAACGGCACGTGCATTTCATGGCTCATGCGATCCGCGAGATTGCCGGGCCCTTCATTTTCAAAGCATCCTTCGACAAAGCCAATCGCACCAGCCTTAGCGGCTTTCGCGGCCCCGGGCTGAAAGAGGGACTGCGCATCCTGGCCGGAGTCAAGGCCGCCGGGCATGCCATTCTCACCGATATCCATGAGCCCTGCCAGGCTGCGCCGGTCGCCGAAGTGGCGGATATCCTGCAGATTCCCGCATTTCTCTGCCGGCAAACCGATCTGCTGGTTGAGGCGGGCCGCACGGGCCGCACTGTGAATATCAAGAAGGGCCAGTTCGTGGCGCCCCATGACATCCAGCGTGCGGCGGAAAAAGTCGCATCCACGGGAAATGATAAGATCCTGCTCACTGAGCGCGGCTCGTCTTTTGGATACAACAACTTAGTGGTCGACATGCGCGGGCTGAAAATCATGCGTGATTCCGGGTGGCCGGTGATTTTCGATGCCACCCATAGCGTGCAACTCCCTAGCGGCGCGGGCGGCGCTTCGGGCGGACAACCCGAGTTCATTGAGCCGCTGGCGCGCGCGGCTGTGGCGGTGGGCATCGACGGGATTTTTGTCGAGGTGCACGACCACCCGGAAAAAGCGCTGTCCGACGGCCCGAACGCTCTCCGGCTGAGCTTGCTGGCAGCTTTCTGGAGCCGCCTACGCGCCCTCGACGCTCTGGTTAAATCCCATCAAGAAGCCCTCCACGACTAGACCGTGTGCGCCGTCATACAATGGTGGAGAGGTTTCAGGTGAAAAAGACCCGCCGCCAATTCGGCTTTTCGCTGATTGAGTTGCTGATCGTCATCGCCATCATCCTGATCATTCTGGCGGTCGCCATGCCGAAGTTGAGCCGCGCCCGTATGTACTCGCAGGAAATGGCTGCCCTTCAGGCCGTCAAGACGATTCATACCGGTCAAACTCAGTACTATTCCCAGTTCGGCAAATATGCAGAAACGCTGGCGGCACTGGGTCCGCCCACCAGCGGAACTGTGGGACCGGCGGCGGCCGATCTGATTCCGGAAGACCTCTCGCAAGGTGAAAAGCAGGGTTATAAGTTCACTCTCACGGCTACGCCGGGTGGTTATGTCATCAACGCAACTCCGGTGGCCTTCGGGACTTCGGGCAGCCGCACTTTCTACTCCGACCAAAACATGGTCATCCGCCAGAATTTCGGCCAGGAACCGGCAACGGCAGCCAGCCCGATCCTCAAATAAGTTCAATTAGCGGAGCAGCTTCTTTGAGCCAGCCGATGGCGCCAGCAGCAGCTCCGGTGTGAAAACAGCCAGCGTGCGGGCCAGTTTCTCGACGTCGGCGCCCTCCTCCACGGGCATTTCGTGCTCTACCCAGCTGGATAGTGGAATGTTCCGGAAGAAGATGCGCTCCTGTAATACCAGGCTCTTCTTGCTGAGGAATAGCGCCTTTTGCTCTCGCATGTAGTGACGCTCCTCCACGCGCAGATCGCCGAGAAACTCGTCGAAGGCCTGGCGTTTAGCGGCTTCTTCGGTAGCTCGAATCGTTTCTGCAAGCGTCTTCGATTGAGCGTTCAACACCGCCCGCGCCTCGGCCAACGATGCCCTCTCCCCGGCGATGGCGGCCTCCATGCGAGCCTTCATCACGTAATACGCCAGGGCGCCTGAGCCAATGGAGACGATAATAGGTAAACCGACCCACAGCATCTCGGTCATACGCACTAGTATCGACGATTTCGCGCGAAAGCTGTAGTTAACTAGGGGAAGTACTTGAAATCAAGCGCCTTAGCTCATTGGCGCTGCGTTCCGTCGATCTTCTGGCCGCTCACCAGCGCTCCCAGGAGCGCAAAATGGTACCGGAAGTCGCGGAAACTAAGGACTCCGCCCAGGGCGCGAAAGACTGCGGCAAAGCGGAATAGCAAGCCCCGCATGAGCCCGAAACGCTTGCGCATATACACGGCCAGGCCGAGAAGGAAATCCGCATCTCGAGCCCCGCGCTCCCGCGCATCGAGCGCCGCACGGCCGTGATGCAGAACCACGGTGGATGGCACGAGCAGCACACGCTTACCGGCACGGACTGCCTGGAAGCAAAGTTCGGCGTCGCTTCCATACGTACCGTATCGCTCATCGATCTGCCGCATGGCTGTCAGAAAGAACTTGCGGACCATCAGCGCGGCTCCGCGAGCGTAGTGGATGGTGTGTTCGCTCGTTTCGGGATGTGCGGGACGCCAAAGGATTTCTCTCGCACCCGGCGTGGGAAGATCGGCGATCTGCGGCCCTGGTGCGCGGTCCTCCGTGACAAGGAGCGGGCAGGCGATGCCGACATCACTTTGATTTTCCAGGATCGAGGCCAAGACCCGAGGAGTGTCGGGCGACACCTCGGTGTCCTCATGAAGGAACAGCACGAATTCACTGGTTACGCTGCGCACGCCGATGTTGAGAGCTTTCGTCAAGCCGAAATTGCGCGGTATGCGGATGAAGCGAGCGTTGGGAAAATCGGCCTCGAGCTGCGCACTCCCGTCGATCGAGCCATTGTCCACCACAAGGATCTCCAGCTTCTCGCGTTCTTCCGATTTTTCGAGGGACTCGATGGCGCGACGCAGCAGATGAACGCGGTTGTGCGAGACGATGAGAGCCGTAATCCGGATGGGCGTGGGCGCTGCCGGCTGTTCCGTCGGCTGCTCGACCGTTTGGGGCGAGATCAGTTCGGTTTTCGGGAGTTTGGTTTGCCGGAGCTGTGGCATCGTGAGCGCATCAGGATAACACGGCTCTCAGCGGGCGTTGCTCGCCGCCGGGGAGGCCGCTTTGGTAATCGCCTGGCGATTGCGCGCGAACAGCCAGTAAGCGGCGCCCGCGGCCACCAGCGCCAGAGAGATCCACTGCTCGGTGGAAAATGGCCCCGTGAGCGGGTTTGACTGCTGATCGTGTGAGCGCACAAACTCTACGAGAAAGCGGAGTGTCCCGTACAGCACAAAATAGAGGCTGATGATGGATCCCTGGCGGTG
>Ga0335079_10009343_pt1 | contig 11177 bp, 13 predicted proteins | sample Lox_Sample_33_FD_206719 | JGI IMG/M metagenome (GOLD analysis project Ga0335079, IMG submission 206719) | Soil microbial communities from Loxahatchee National Wildlife Refuge, Florida, United States - Lox_Sample_3.3 | ecosystem: Environmental > Terrestrial > Soil > Wetlands | place: USA... | reverse complement strand
ATGAGCTATTTCACAGAAGACTGCACGTTTGACATGCCCAAGGGACCCAATCCCTTCGGCACCCGATATCGGGGGAAGGAAGGGGTCCGTGAGGGACTGGCGAGCAGATTCAGCGGAATCCCGGACGTGCACTACGGGGATGACCGGCACTTCGTATCTAGGACTGGTGACCGCGGCGTGTCGGAATGGCTGCTGACGGGAACGGCAACGACGGGAGAGAGAATCGAGGTCAGAGGATGCGACCTATTCGAGTTTGCCGAAGATGGAAAGATAAGGGTCAAGGACTCCTACTGGAAGATTGTCCAGCCCAAGTCGTGAATGAGCGCGCTCTCTTTTCGCAAGACCAGGGCCCTTCCCCTGCGATCACCGCCTTTGGCCATCAGAACGTCATGTCATTTCCCCGGCGGCCGCACCTTCGGCATTGCCTGATGACGCACCGACAGGCGGCTAGGAGATTGTCATCTTGCTAGCACCTTGACGAACGTTGCATCAAATGCCACTCTGGAGGGGGGTCAGCCGACTGCTGGTTTGATGTTCTGGTTCACGTGGAACAGGTTCTCCGGGTCATACCTCGCTTTGATCGAAGCAAGTCTGTCGTAGTTCTCTCGGTATGTAGCACGGACCCTCTCCTGCCCTTCTTCCATCATGAAGTTGACGTATGCACCGCCCATTGAGTGCGGGTGTAGGTCCTCCCAGTAGGAAACCGCCCAGTCGCGGAGGATGCTCGCCTTCGATGGGTCAGGGTCGACGCCCACGATCACTTCAGCCCACTTAGCATCCCTGTAAGCCCATGGCGTATCCTTGGGTTTGACCCTTGAGGCGGCGCCGTCGATAGGATAGAGATGCATCGACGATTGCGGAGTTGGCATCTGGTTCCCGTGCTTGATGTGCCGGTTGACTGCTTCGTCACCGATCTCCTTGACGAAGTCGGCTCGCCAATACCACTGATGCCCTGGAGGGTAGACCCCATCGAAGGCGCTCTGAAGGGCGGTGAAAGGCATTGTTTGCAGTCCGTACATTGCCATCTTGCCCACCTTCCTTGCTGGCTCGAGCAGTCTATCTGCCTCAACCTGTGAGCCGAGGTAGCACCACACCACTGCGGCCATCTTCTTCGACCAGAGGTTCTCTGGGAAAGGTGGACCTGCCGGGACTGTCAAGAAAGCGAAGAATCCGTTGAGCTCCTCCGGCGCTTCTGGTAGGAACTCTCTGTACCACTTCAGCACCACCTGGGATTCCTCTATGGGCCAGAAGGTTGGTCCCGCCACCACCGTTCCGACCTGATGAAGTCTGAAGGTGAATGACGTTACCACGCCGAAGTTACCCCCACCACCTCTCACAGCCCAGAACAGCTCCTTGTTCGAATCTCCGTTGGCCGTGACAAAACTGCCGTCGGCAAGAACCACGTCGACGGAGAGGAGGTTGTCGATCGTGAGACCGTACTTCCGCGTTAGGTGGCCTATTCCACCCCCAAGTGTGAGGCCCCCGACGCCAGTTGTGGAAATTATCCCTGCAGGCGTTGCGAGACCAAACGCCTGGGCCGCATGGTCGTAGTCGCCCAGTTGGCATCCGCCTTCTACGACACCTACTTTCGAAAGAGGGTCTATCCTTATGCCTCTCATAAGGGAAAGATCTATCATCAAGCCCCTGTCCACACTCCCCAGGCCGCCTCCGTTGTGCCCGCCTCCTCTGACCGCGATGTCTAGCCCTTGCTCCTTTCCGTACCTTACAGCCTGGATGACGTCTGCGACGTCACGGCACCTCGCAATGACGGCTGGCTTCTTGTCTATCATGGCGTTGTAGAGTTTCCTGGTCTGATCATACTCCGGGCTCTCCGGAGTGACCACTGCACCCCGCAGTGTGCTAGCCAGGGCCTGTGCGTTCAATTGTGACTCCCTCCGTCTGGAGGCTGAACCGAATCCATGATCCCCATTTGAGGGCGTGGGCGATATATTGGGCGCGGGCGTGCGGTGCCCGCTTCCCACACCATGGGCCTCATTCTTCAAATAACGAGTCTTTGCGAAGCGTCCTCGGTTGGACGCAAGAGACGTCAGGATCTTTTGTGAAATGGCCTTTGGGACAACCAGCTTCAGCGCCATTCAGGACAGACGTGTCAGCCCTTCTGACATTGGGAGGAAGGTCGGCCTCGACGAGAAGACTGTCAGATTGCGAATCAAGAAGATGGAAGAGAACGGATTCATCAAGTACTACCAGGTCATGCCCAACCTCAACCTGCTGGGCCTTCCGTACGTCGGGTTCTACCGATTGGAGGCACTTAACCTTCAGACCAAGTACAAGGTTGTCGAGAGGACGCATGAAACGCCATTCGTAGTTGAGACGATTGACTACCTCGGACAGAGCGTCTCGATCGCCATCGCTGGCTCAGTGCCGGGTGACATTCAACAGGTAGCCGACAGATTTGCTTCGGAATATGAGCTGCACAGACGCGAGTTCCATCAGAGGCAGGTCACGGCACCATCGCTTCGGCCTGACAAACTGGACTGGCAGGTGATAAAGGAACTAAGGTACAGCGCGAGGAGGAGCTCTTCAGACCTTGCCAAGGCACTCTCAATCACTCCACGAATGGCGGACTACAGGATTGGCAGGCTCTTAGATTCCGGAGCGATGCTAGTGCGCGCGACCATTGACCCTCGCAAGCAGACAGGACTCGTCTTCTATGAACTTGAGGTGTCCACAGACATGCAGTATCAGGCATCGGTGGCCACAGAGCTTACGACAAAGTTTGGGGAGCGGCTCTGGTCAACGGTGTCATCAAAAGGGGGTCTTATCGCCAGCCTGTTCGGGTTCTCTATCGGAGAGGCCGAAGATGCAGCCATAGACGCCGCGAGGATCAAGTGGGTCGATTCGTGTTTTCCCTACCTGCTTAAAGAGTCAATAGAACCACGCGGGCCGAATTGGATAGACAGGATGATAGACGAGAGGCTCGCAGGGCGCTGATAAATCACGAGCGCCTGTTCGGCCTAGAGTGCAATGAGTTTCTTCTTGATTTCGTCATCTGATATCGTCATGCCCGGGTGGTTCTCCGACAGGTGGATCCTGGTATGCTTGATGACGTCCGCGTCTCCAAGCGGTGAGATGATGGTCCAGCCACAGGGGCAATTGTTCATCTTAGCCATGCCGTGGCTCCATTTTGGGCTTTGATTTATTATTTCTCCACCTGAAGATTGCTCCCACATGAGAAAAGAAGGGTGGGCGCTGTTTGCGCCCTATCTTGCCTTGATTGCGGCCAAAGCCTCATCTCTGGTGGCGTTCGCCTTCCCGTGAACCCGTCTGAGATGGAGCTGCACAACGGCAACGGCGTCCTCCTGTCCGTGCGGTGTGGTGAAGGTGAACCCACACGGGCAATCTGCTCCGAACTCTCCTTCCATCGGGAGCACGAGGGGCCTGCTCCCCGATATGACGTTCGCGGGCGCGGGGCGCCCGTTTCCGACCGGCACCTTCTTGGACACATGGGGTTCTGCACAGTTAAGGCGCACCTGCTCTTCTTCCAATGAACTCGTCGGGAAAGGATGATGTCCCGCGGGTTTCCTGGGCACGTAGACTTGGTAGACGCTGCGACTCTGAGCCTGGTGCTACGATTGTCCAGACTCTCGTGATAACCCTCACACCCATGGTGTTCATCTTCCAGTTCCTGAGTAAGGAGAAGGCGATCAAGGAGGCGTCGTACCAAAACCTGCTCGGAAGATACAATGACTTCATAATGTCGGGTCGGAACTCCGACAATCTCTTCTTCGCTCGACTCCTTTCCCAAGACAGGGTGCGTCTGGAGGCCAAAGATGTTGCCAACTTTCGTCGGCTGATGATTTCCTATGGCATAATGGAAGAAGTCTACGAACTCTACAGGGAAGGATGGATCGATGAAGACGCGTGGGAGCAGTGGAACGCGTGGTTGAAGGCACTGAGCAAGACCCCTCACTTCGAAACATTGCATTCTTCGGCTGCTGACATGTTCGATAGAGAATCCAGGCCCATTTCTCGAGGCTGCTAGAGTCGGGCGCTGAGTCCCCGGCGTGACTCTGGCAGAGAAGCCATGACTGAGGGTCCACGCACTTCCTGATTCAGACAGGGGACTTGAGCCTAACGCTAAGCCGAAGGCGACCGCTTTCGACCCGCCCTAACTAGATAGCCTTCGAAGAAACGTAGATATCGTCGCCGAGGACTAGGACCACATACTCGGCGAGCGGGGTAGGCGGAGGCCCTCCTGTGACTGCGCCGTTCGAAGGATTGAATGTGCCGCCGTGACAGGGGCAGTAGATCTCCGAGTTCGTATATCGAACGGTGCAGGTCTGATGGGTGCAGGTCGCGGCGAAAGCCTTCCATTGTCCCGAAAAGAGCAGTAGAATTGAGTTGCCATAGTTCGGGTGGGCGAAGTAAGCGGAAGTCGCGCCCCCAAGACTTGAGACGCTCCCTACGTAGATGTATCCCTGTGGAGTGGTTTGGACGCTCTGGGAGGTCGATCCCGCCGAGGTCTGCAGCGTCTGCGACCCCGCCGTGGTGCGGAGGACGTCAGCTCGAGCAGGCACGAGCTTCTCCGCAAGTTCGAAGACCCCGACTGCGCCTATCGCGAGGAAGACTGAAGTGACCGCAGCCCTTCTGATGAACTCCCTCCTGTTCATGCCAGCCCAGCCCGGAACCTACTCATGGAACTTCGCCGCCTGTCTGGATGCCCCTGCAGCAACTGCCGCAACTCCTGAACCCAGGATGAGCGCGGAAAGGACGAGTGGGAGGTTCGCTCCGCTAACAGACGCATGGATGGCCATCAAGGCCAGCGCCGCGACCGTAAGAGTCCCATGGAAGAATAGGGTGTCCCTCCACCTTTCGACGAAGGCTGTTCCGGTCAGCCACACCACTACGGCCGCGGCGGTTGAAGCGTAGCCCAGGACCAAGCCGTCGTTGTATGGAAAACTGAAGAAGTAAGCGATGTGAACGACCAGGAAGAGTCCAGCGCAAGTCGAGATTGCGATGTGCAACTTCCTGTAGAGCGCAAGGCCGCCTGCACTCCTGACGAATGACCTTCGCAGGGCCATCAGCGTGGCCGCGGCCAAGATCAGACCAAGTGCGATGAACCCTGACAGATCTCCTATGGAAATCTCAAACAATTTCTCATCACATACAAACGCGTGTTCTAGTCGTCGATCCTGGTCCCGTTGTGGTTGGAATGCGAGCCGTCATGCCCGTCATCACCTCTGTTGGAGTGCGATGGATTCGATGCAGGCGGGCTACCCGTAAGAAGCCCTGGGCTGGTAGACGTAGACACGGTCGTACCCGAAGTGGAGGGAATCGAAGACAGTGATGTGCCTCCACCTGCCGAGTGGGGCGCTGCTGGCGAATTCTGGACAAAAGGATTGTGTAGAACGATGGCAGCGGTAGCCAGCGAGAGGCCCACCAAGATGATTATGGAATACGCGGAGAGTCTGTTTCTCAAAGGAGCAGCTCCAGGAGGGCCTGATTTGGCTGCAGAAAGTATGCTGTCTCCAATCTGGAGGCGGATACACTTGCTTGCGATAATAAGATATCTGTTTTGAACGCTGTGAGTTCGCATCTGGTAGTCTCACAAGGCGCTTCAGTCCGGCCAAGGTTGAGAGTACATATTGTCTGCTCGTATCTGACACTTGGATTTCCAAGATTGCGCTTCGCAGAATGGTCACCAGGAACTCATTTAATATACGAAGGCAGACGGGAAACATGCGACCCTATACCACGGATATGTATGAAGGAATGCTGTCGGAGACTGTCGTAATCGAAGGCCACGAGGGGCTCAGAATCAACGCATACCTCTCCCGACCGCTGGGTCCGGGGCCCTTTCCCGGAGTCGTTCTCATCCACCACAGGCCTGGGTGGGACGAGTGGTACAGGGAAGCGACGAGAAGGTTCTCGCACCACGGTTACCTCGCGATAAGTCCGAACCTGTACTTCAGTTTCGGCCATGGGACGCCTGAGGAAGCGACCGAGAAGATGAGGGCTGCAGGAGGAGTCCATGATGACGACGTAGTCGCCGATGCGTCGAATGCAGCGGACTACCTTAGGGCGATGCCGAGTTCCAATGGCAAGGTGGCGGGCTTCGGCACCTGCTCCGGCGGGCGGCACGTCTTCCTCGTCGCTTGCATGACCGAATCCTTGGATGCGGCAATAGACTGCTGGGGAGGGTCTGTGGTGATGAAGAAAGAGGACCTCACCCCGAATGCGCCCGTTTCACCCCTGGACTATGCGAGCGGCCTGTCGTGCCCTCTACTGGGCCTCTTCGGTCAAGAGGACAAGAACCCCGATCAGCAACAGGTGGCCGAAATAGAGGCGGAGCTGAAGAAGCTCGGCAAGAAGTACGAGTTCCACAGCTACCCGGGCGCCGGCCACGGCTTCTTCTATTACCACAAACCAAGCTACAGGCAGGAGCAGGCCGTGGATGGCTGGGACAAGATTTGGTCCTTCTTGGAGGCTAACCTAGGAGGCAAGCAGCCGTAGAGCAAACAAGACCCATATTCCCGCAAATGCTCCTCGACAGCTCCGTCCAGCGGCGACAAGTCGCATTCAGGACAGTGTCGGAAAAGGCTCTGACCTCTGACATCGCCGAAGCTCACATAGGAAATGGCGTGTCAAACATCGAGCTCCCTTCCGACAGGTCGAATGACGCCCGGCACAGAGACGACGAGCACACCGATCAGTAGGAATTTGACCGGGTCTGGCCGAAGTCACCCGGCGTGCGCTAGGTTCCCGCAAACGTGGGCTTGTAAATCCGAAGAGAAGCGCTAGCTCTTTCTCTTCCGGAGCCTTATCTTGGGTTTCTTTGGCTTCGCTGTCTTGACCTTCGCCGCGAGCTTGGCGAACGCGGCCTCTGAATGCGCCCTGCTCCTGGTAGCCTCCTTCGCCATTTGGCTCCTCAACGAGGCTACATCCTTGCGAAGCGAGGCCATCTGCTTCTCTAGCCGCGCAGAATCCGCCCGGTGGCTCTTGACGTGCTCACCAAGGTCCTTCGAGCGCGCATGCGCACCCAAGTCCATTCGAAGAGATTTCAGGTGCGCTTCCAGCTTCTTCGTGTTCGCTTCGCTGCTCTTCCTCAGGTGCCCGACCTCCCTCGAAAGAGACTCGACACTCTCCCTGACGATCTTGAGCTGGGTGCGCCTACCCTCGGCTTGGGGCTGTATCGTGGGGGCCTCGGCAACGCTTTCTGGAGGGGCCGACATTTCTTCGGCAGGCTGGGTTGGCATTTCTCCCTGGGAGCTGATTTCTTCCTCCTCGGAACTTCCTCCGCCCTCGGCAGTTTCAGCGGTCATCTCGGCGAAGTCGTGCAAAGTCTGACATTTAACATTTCAAGAAAAAGAGAAGAGGACCCTCGAGACCGCAAGGACTGATTATCGAGTTGGGTTCTTGGCTCCTGGCTCACCCTTGTCCAGGCGCGCTGCAGGCCATGCAACCGGAGCGGCACCCGACGCTGTTCAGGCCTGTGAGCCGGGGCGACGGGATGGTATTCAGTTCCGGTTTCTGATCAGGAGGGCCATTACAGCTGCCACCAAGGAGAAAGCCCCTGAAAGCACGAAAGAGAGAAAGTAGCTCCCCGTGGCGCTGGACAGAAGCCCACCAACGATTGGCGGCCCCGCTAAGGCCCCAAAACCGAGCCCGGAAGAGATGACCCCGTAGACTAGGCCGTAGGACTTCATTCCGAAGCTCTTCCTGGTAAGCAGGGGGAACTGGGGGACGTACGCGCCGTAGCCAATGCCAAAGACAAATGCTGAGCTGTAGATGAGCCAGATGTTCCCGGAAAGGACAACCGCGACGCTCGAAATTCCCTGAAGGACGAAACTGACCAAGAGTATCAGGTTGTCTGGGAGAAACTTGGACGAGAGTCCGGAGCCGAGCCTACCGAGGATGCTCCCTCCTCCAATCAACCCCACGCACAAAGCCCCTGCCTGGAGGGGGAACCCTGCTGCAAGCACATAGACGGCAATGTAGACGAGAACGGTATAGCGGGCAATCCCGCACCCCAGGACATACATGCCGAAAAGGGACCAGAAATTCCTGGTTCTGATTGCGTCAGAGAGGCGCTGGCCTGTCTGGTTCGCATTGGTGACTGAACTTCCGCCCTTCGTGGGGCTCTTGATTACGAGTACACCCAAGAAAGAGATAACGGCTGAAATCAGGGCGAACAGCAAGTAGCAGGTGCGCCACCCGAATTGCGTGATGAAGAACCCGGCCACCGGGGAAATCAGAAGCGTCCCTGCGCCAGTGCCGACTGCTACCACGCTCACAGCCATATTTAGGCTGGAGCTCGACTCGAAGTGTTCCATTACGGCCTTCGTAGGAGGAATCCAGAAGGCTGCGCCTCCGACACCTCCCATGGCTCCGAAGGTCAAGTAGAGCTCCCAGATCGCGTCAGCCCTGCTCGACAGAACCAGGGCCAGGGTTATCAGGACGCCTCCGAGAGCGATAGTGATTCGTACACCATAACGGTCAGCAAGTCTCCCAATCAGAATAGCGCCGAGGCTGTAGCTCAAGCTGTATGCAGAGAAGACAAACGAAGTAAGGGCGCTGGACCATCCGAACTCGGTAATCAGCGGGTCGAGGAAGACCCCGAAGGAGAAGAAGATCCCGAAGATGACCGACAGGCCGGTGGCCGCGGCCACGACGAACCACCGAGAATCGGATTGCGGCGACGCCAAAGAAGGAGGCACGCCCATGCCGGCTTAAACGGATTCTCGCCAACAAAGCCGAGGGGTACCTCTACGGCCCGCGTTCAACCTCCAAGAGTGAGAATCGTCTCCCTCCCTTATGTGATAGGTGCCTCCCCTCTCGTGCTTGTCTGAAAGATGATCGATGCTGCGACAGCCTCTGCAATAGTTGTCGCCGTGAGCGTTGTGCTAGGCCTCTGTTTCACGTTGTTGGAGCTTCGTCACCTTGCCCAGACCAGGAGGACCGATGTCATCATGAGAATCTACGACAGGTTCGGCAGTAAGGAGATGGTCGAAGCCATCTACAGCGTCGGCCGACTCCGTGCGCCCAGTCTGGAGTTTCCTCCCACAGACGAGCTCACTGGCGTGACCCAGATTGCAATCATCTTCGAAGGACTGGGGGTTCTGCTGGAGCAGAGCCTCATTGACATCAAGTTAGTGAACAGCCTCTTCGGCCCGACTTTGGTGAGCCTGTGGGAACCGATCCAGCCCATCATTCAAGGAATGCGGAAGTCCCTTAACGAACCCTTCTTCTTTTCACACTTCGAGTACCTGTACAACCGCCTGGCAGAGTACAGGCGAGAGCACCCTGAGGCCCATTGAGCGAAGGCTACCGACATCTGTTCCGAGATTACCTGTTCAGTATGAGTAGAAGTGCCACTGCTTCAACCGTGTTGATAGGCGTGAGGATGGTCGTCCACTTGGCTGAAGAGTCGGCGTCGAATCCGTAGACTCGCGCAATCAAGGTGTTGACTATGGCCGGCGGCATTGTCGCCACGAAGACCATCTGGAGGTAGACCGGGGACCCGACTCCGAGAGGAATCGCCAGCACCAGGGCAAGGACCGGCCCAAGTACACACCGGGCCAGAGCAGTGGCCAGAAACGGCCGAGTGCCCAGTCCGAAGGCGCGCCCCGACCCCACAAGCGACCTGCCCAGGGCGACACCGAAATGGAGGAAGATGGCCGCTATGAGGAAGTTCTCGATCAGGTCGGTGCACTCGGATAGGCTAATCGATGGTGCCGCTGGCCAGATCGCATAGTGCAGCAGCGCTCCGGCTCCGAGTGCGACCAGCGGGGCTGCCCGGGTGAAAGACGCTCTGGCCCCACCACCAGAGCCCGTCTTCAGGTGCCGCTGCAAGAGCCTGGCCGCCACAATCTGAATGGCACTCGTCGTCGCGGCGAAGGTCGCCGCGAAGGTGTAGGTGCCCATCATCACCTGGAGAATCGGGAAAGGCAGGTTGATTGCGTTCACGAAAGAACCGTTCAGTACAACTGCTCCGCGGACCGCGCCCGTCATTCCCTTTGACATGTTCAGGAGGATCCAAACAATGGCAAGAGTGAAGACAGCGCTGAAAGTCACTATGCCGATGTCTTCGGACACAATCCCCCTCGTGACGTAGATCACGAAGAAGAGTCCGGGCAGAGCAATCCATACATTCAGTATGCTGACAGCACCAGCGAAACGACCTGAAGAGCGGGTGCGCGAAAGGAAGAACCCCAGAGCGCCGGCCAATATGAAAAGGGCGGCCTGATCGACTGGGTCCAAACCGGCCGCCACGGCTTACGCGGATTTCCGGAGGCTCGCGACAATCTCGTTGTGCCGGCGGCATGCGGAACCATGGAAGCCGCATCTGCCGGAGGGGCCGAGGCCGAGCGACTCGTACCTAGTATACCCGTCTGGGAACACTGTCACCACGTTCTCAAACCGTTTCTTGAGCCTCTTCGCCGCCAGGAAGTTTGCACCTGCGGACACCCCCACGCAGAACCCGAAGTCCTTGGCCAACCTCTTCGACTCCGAGATTGCCTCGTCGCTCTTGACTTGAATCACTTCTTCGATCATTGGGCTGAGGGTCCCTGCTTCGTCTCTGACGAGCGCAGGAATGAAACCGTCGCCGATTCCACCGATCTCGTGAGGGCCAGGCTCCCCACCGCTCATGACGGCAGACTCCTCCGGCTCGACCGCAGCGACGAAGATGTTCGGGTTGATCTCCCGCAGTGCCCTGGCGATGCCAATCAGCGTGCCTCCCGTTCCCACCCCGGCCACAAAGGCATTGGGAGAAACTGAATCTGCCCCGAGTTTCCGGATAATTTCCTGCCCGGTTGTCTCGTAGTGGCATTTCACGTTCAGGTCATTCGAAAACTGATCTGTTGTGAAGCAGTTCCCCTCCCTCACCATGTTGTCCCTTATCCAAAGGGCTTGCAGGAACCCTTGTTTGGCCGGGGAGAGTATCAGCTCCGCACCGAACCCGCGGATGAGCTCCTTTCGCTCCTCGGTCATGTTGTCCGGCATGATGATCTTCACTTCGTACCCCTTCTTCCTGCCGAAGTAGGCGAGCGCGATGCCAGTGTTGCCGCTGGTCGCCTCAACTATGACCACTCCTTTCTTCAGCAGCCCGCGCCTCTCGCCTTCGTCAAGGATGAACTTGACCATGCGGTCCTTTATGCTGCCAGTTGGGTTGACACACTCGAGCTTGACATAGACCCCGTCGACCTTGATCA
>Ga0335079_10009340_pt1 | contig 11178 bp, 6 predicted proteins | sample Lox_Sample_33_FD_206719 | JGI IMG/M metagenome (GOLD analysis project Ga0335079, IMG submission 206719) | Soil microbial communities from Loxahatchee National Wildlife Refuge, Florida, United States - Lox_Sample_3.3 | ecosystem: Environmental > Terrestrial > Soil > Wetlands | place: USA: Florida... | reverse complement strand
GAGCGGGAGAGCGTCTTCCGCAACAGCTGGCAGCTCGTGTGTCATCTGAGCGACGTGCCGCGCCCCGGTGACTATCACACCTTCGAGTTTTTCGGCGAATCGGTGCTGGTGGTACGCGCCGATGACGGCGGCGTGCGTGCCTTTCACAACGTCTGCCGGCACCGCGCCGCGCGTCTGCTCGACGGTCCGCACGGCCACTGCGGCCGGCGCATCACCTGCCCCTACCACGCCTGGAGCTATGCGCTCGACGGTCGCCTCGTCGGCGTTCCCAACCGTGACGCCTTCAAGGGGCTCGACACGGCGCGCCATGGGCTCGCCGCGCTCGAGCATGAGGTGTTTCTCGGCTTCGTGTTCGTGCGCTTCGCGCCGGGGCTGCCGAGCGTACGCGAGATGGCGGGCCCCTACGCGCACGAGCTCGCACCGTATCGCCTGGAGGAGCTCGTGCCGCTCGGACGGGTCACCCTGCGCCCGCGCGCGGTGAACTGGAAGAATGTCGCCGATAACTTCTCCGACGGCCTGCACATCAACGTGGCGCATCCCGGGCTGACGCGCCTGTTCGGCAAGGGCTACGGCATCGAGGCGCGCCCCTGGATCGACAAGATGTGGGGGACGCTGCGCGAGGTGCCCTCGAGCAACTGGTCGGAGCGGCTCTATCAGCACTTCCTGCCACAGGTCCCGCACCTGCCGCCCGAGCGGCAGCGGCTGTGGACCTACTTCAAGCTCTGGCCGAACCTGGCACTCGACATCTATCCCGACCAGGTCGATTTCATGCAGTTCCTGCCGGTCTCGCCTACCGAGACGTTGATTCGCGAGATCGCCTACGTGCATCCGGACTCGCGCCGCGAAATGCGTGCCGCGCGCTACCTCAACTGGCGCATCAATCGGCGCGTGAGTCTCGAGGACAAGGCGCTCATCGAGCGGGTACAGGCCGGTATGGCCTCGAGCAGCTACAGCTGCGGACCGCTGAGCGATGGGGAGGTATGCCTGCGCAGCTTCGCCCGCCGCATGCGCAACCTGATTCCAGAAAGCGCCTTGCCGCACCCGCCGGCGGCGGGCTGGAGTCATGGCTGACGGTCGAGCGGGCGATGAGCGCTGCGACGCCCTGATCATCGGCGGAGGCCACAACGGCCTGGTTTGCGCCGCCTACCTGGCAGGGGCGGGCCTCAAGGTAACGGTGCTCGAGCGGCGCGCGGTAGTCGGCGGCGCCGCCGTCACCGAGGAGTTTCACCCCGGCTTTCGCAACTCCGTCGCCGCCTACACGGTGTCGTTGCTGAATCCTGCGATCATCCGCGACCTCGACCTGGCCGCACACGGGCTGCGTATCGTCGAGCGGCGCTGCGCCAACTTTCTCCCCACCGCCGACGGGCGGTACCTGCTGACTGGCGAGGGGCGCACGCAGGGGGAGGTGGCGCGCTTCTCGGCACGCGATGCGGCACGGCTGCCCGCGTACGGCGAGCGACTCGAGGCCGTGGCCGATGTGCTGCGCGACCTCACTCTGACGACGCCCCCCAACGTGCTCGAGGGCAGCTGGCGCGCGGCACTGCCCGAGCTGCTGCGTGCGGCACGGGTCGGCGGGCGGCTACGGCGGCTCGACATGAGGCTGCGGCGTGAGCTGCTCTCGCTGTTCGCCATGTCCGCCGGTGACTACCTCGACAACTGGTTCGAGAGCGACCCGATCAAGGCGGTGTTCGGCTTCGACGGCATCGTCGGCAACTACGCGAGCCCCTATTCGCCGGGCTCCGCCTACGTGCTGCTGCACCATGTGTTCGGTGAAGTGAACGGCAAGCGTGGCGCCTGGGGTCATGCCATCGGCGGCATGGGCGCCATCACTCAGGCGATGGCCGCGGCAGCGCGCGCGCGTGGCGCCGTGATCCGCGTGGCGACCACGGTGCGCGAGGTGCTGGTCGAGGGGGGGCGCGCAGTGGGTGTGGTGACCGAGTCCGGCGAGACGCTGCGCGCGGCGGCCGTGATCTCCAACCTCAACCCGAAGCTGCTCTACCTCAACATGTTCGCGCCCGGCACGCTGCCGCCCGAGGTCGGCGAGCACATGCGGCACTGGCGCTGCGGCTCGGGTACCTTCCGCATGAACGTGGCATTGAGCGAGCTGCCGGACTTCATCTGTCTGCCGGGCAGGTCGCTCGGCGACCATCACACCGCAGGGATCATCATCGCGCCGACGCTCGCCTACATGGAGCGAGCGTACTTCGATGCGCGCTCGCGCGGCTGGTCGCAGCGGCCGATCGTCGAGATGGTGATCTCCTCCACGCTCGACGACACGCTGGCGCCGCCGGGACAGCACGTGGCGAGCCTGTTCTGCCAGCATGTGGCGCCGGCGCTGCCCAACGGCGATTCCTGGGACGCACACCGCGAGACGGTCGCAGACCTCATGATCGACACCGTCAACGCCTACGCTCCGAACTTCCGCGCCGCGGTGCTCGGCCGCCAGATCATGAGCCCGCTCGACCTGGAGCGCACGTTCGGCCTGATCGGCGGCGACATCTCCCACGGTAATCTGAGTCTCGATCAGCTGTTCTCGGCGCGACCGATGCTCGGCTACGGCAACTACCGCGGACCGCTCCGCGGGCTGTACATGTGCGGCGCCGGCACCCATCCGGGCGGCGGCGTGAGCGGTGCCCCGGGGCACAACGCAGCGCGCGAGATCCTCGGCGACTTTCGCCGCGGGCGGCTGCGGCGCGGGGACTCGCGAGCCGGATCGGCGTCGACCGGCAGGCACTGAGATGCCGCGTGCCGCACGCAAGCCGCGTTTCGAGCGACAGCTGCCCGAACAGCGCCGGCGCGGGCTGATCGACGCCACCATCGAATGTCTCAAGCGCTACGGGCACGAGGGGCTCTCGATCCGCACCATCAGCGCTCAGGCGGGCGTTTCGGTCGGTCTCATCAATCATCACTTTCCCAACAAGGACGAGCTCATCGCTGCCGCCTATCGGCAGTTCAACGGCGAGCTGGTCGGCGGCATGCAGGTGGCGGTGGCGCGCGCCGCCAATTCGCCGCAGGCGCGCATGCGTGCGTTCCTCGAGGCATCGTTCTCACCGCCGAATCTCGACGCCGACACGCTCGCGGTGTGGGTGGTGTTCTGGGGACTCTACCGTCACTCGCGCATGATCCAGCGCGTACAGCGCGAGACCTACCAGGGCTATGTGCGCCTGGTGCGGGGCCTGCTCACGGAGCTGCTGCCGCGCCCGCCGCGCAGCGCGCCCACGTCGCGCTCGCGCTCGACGTCCGTGGAGCTGCGCCTCGCGGCCGTCGGGCTCACCGCACTCCTCGATGGTCTGTGGCTCGAGTGGTGCCTAGAGCCGGGCGCCTTCCGCCCCGCCGAGGCGATCAACCTGTGTGAGGCATGGATCGAGAGCCTGTGTCAGCGTGTCGGGGCAGCGCCCGCACTGCCGGGAATGCCCGAACCCTCCGAGTCAGCCGCGGCTCATCCGCGCCGCGCCGCGGGCAGCCCTGGCAAGAGCGTGCAGGGTGCCGAGGAGTCCGAGCAGCGTAAGCTCAAGTGAACCCAGCGTTCCGCCGCCCCCCGAGGCGGCGGGCGTCGCGTGCGCCTCTGCGGACTTCGCCGAGAGGCCCCCGGCATCCAGCCCGGCGACCGTGAAGTAGTAGGTCGTGCCGTTGCTCAATCCCATGATCGTTGTGCTGGTGGCGGAGATGCCGGTCTTCACCGGTGCGGCGCTTTCAGCCCCGGACGACGCGCCGGCGTAGACGTTGTAGGTGCTCGCGCCGGTAGCCGCTGTCCAGGTGAGGCTGACCGAGCCGTTACCGCCCACGGCGCTCAGGCCGCTCGGCGTCGCGGGCACGATCGTGACCTGGGCTTCGTTCGACTTCGCGGACACGCCGATCGGGGACTCGGCAGCGACGGTGAAGTAGTAGGTCTGCCCGTATTGCAGGCCGGAAACTGCGCCCGAGGTGCCGGTCACTCCGCTCTGCACCGGTGCGGTGCCCTCGCGCCCCGACTGAGTTCCCTCGTAGATGCTGAAGCCGGTGGCGTGCGCTTCCCCGCTCCAGCTCAGATTGGCCGTTTGCCCACTGGCCCTTGCGGCAAGTCCGCTCGGCGCCGGCAGGTAGATGGCGAGCACGAGATTCGCGGCGTTGATGCTGCCGAGGCCGCTCGCCAGGTTGAAGCCGCTGCCGGCCGAGTATTGGCCCACCGAGTTGATCTCCATGATGCCGTTCGCCCCGCCGGAGGCCGACACACAGGTGCTGGCCGGAATGCTTCCCGCCTCGTTGTAGGCCGAAACCTCGCAGGGCATCGCATTGCTGCCCGCAATCACGTTGTAGAAGATGCAACCGGCGCCGATGCTGCTGCCGAGGCTCGCGCTGCAGGTGGAGGCCGCGTTGTTCGGTGATTGCGGTGAACCGTATTCCACGGCCGCAAGGCTGTAGAGCAGAGGATTGATCAGCCCCTGGCGTCCGTCGGGCGAGGCGGGCGTGCTCATCCCCTGATCGAGGATGGCGATGATGGCCGCCACCGACGGAGCCGCAGCGGACGTTCCCTCGGCCACGCCGATGTTCCCGGTCGTCGGATCGCAGGAGGCGATCTCGTAGGAGCACGTGATCCAATGGGCCGCGATTATCGACACGTCCGGGACGACCCGCGAACCAAAACCCTGGATGCCGGCGACACCCGACTGCCAGCTCGGTGGCGCGTAGCCGCCCGCGCAGGCGTTGTTGCTCACCGTGATGCAGCTGCTGAAGCCACCGCCGCCGCCCAACACCTGGAGGAACGGATTCGGTTGACCGTTGAGAGTGGCGGTGTTGCAAAAAACGTCGGTGCTGGCGAAGTTCAGGAGCTGGGCACCGATCGGATTGGCGCAGGTATCGTTCCAGACCATCTCGGGGATGTGCGCCAGCGCATTCGCCAGCGTGCCCGTGGCATTGCTGGTCGCCCAGTCCTGGGCCTGGGTGGGATCGAAATCAGTGCCGCCCACGGCGAGTGCATACGGTGTGGATGCGAGGCCGTTCACCGCGAAGCCGCTGGTGGCGAGATCGCCTTGCGCTCCCTGCTTTGCCTTCGCCACGCAGCCGGCCACGCCGGAATCGCCGGCACTTACGGTGACGGTGATGCCCTGCGCTGCAGCCTGCTGAAACAGCGAGCTGACTGCCGAGTTGCCTGAACCGAGGCTGCTCTCGCACGCACCGAAGGAGATGTTGAGGACGGCCGCGAGATTCTGCTCGATCGCGTATTGGGCGGCGGTCAGTGCGCCTTTGTCCCGCACCAGCAGGATCGAGGCACCCTGCGCAAGGGCGCCAGCGATCTCGACGTCGAGATAGGCCTCGTCCTCGTTGCCGTCCTTCGTCTCGCCGGGATCCTGTCCGCCCGGGACCGGGATGGAGTGGAACTGCGGCGTTGCGAGGCCAAAGCCGTTCCAAAAGTCCGATGCGTTCGTCAGCTCGATGTCACTTTGACCTGCAATGGCGATCGTTACGCCGCCGCCGTTGCCGCCGCCCTGATAGAGCGGCGTCAGGTTGTAGATGACGGCAAAGTCGCCCGGGCCGACCAAGTTCTCCTGCTTCCCGTTAACGAGGTAGCCGACCTGTGGTTGCGCGGCTGGCGACTGCGGCCTGTCCGGCTGCATTCTCACACCGGGCGTGGGATAGAAGTCGTGCAGTCCACGAATGCCGGTAATCAAAGTGGCCAACTTGGCCGGAAGCTGCGGATCGCTCACGTTGGCGAAGTGTTCCACCCCATTCACCTTGAAGAGGTGAATCTGGGTGTGGAACGCCGCCTCGACCTGCGCCTTCGTTCCGTGGAATCCCAACCAGGAGCGACTGGCTGGCGGGGCATCAATCGCGAAGCCATTCGCTTCGAGCCATTGCGAGAGCGTCGCGACGGTCGCGTTGCTCGCGCCGAAGCGCGCGCCATACTCCGCCGGCGTCAGCCAACGGTGGTATTGCGGTGACTTGGGATCCTGCTGGGCGGCGAGCAGCCGCTCGAGAGCCTGCGTCTGGGCAGGGGTCTTGGCGAGCTCGAGCTCGAGGGCGGGGAGCTGCAGCGAGCCCGGCGCTTCGCCCATGTCGAACTGGGGCTGGGCGAGCGGGTGCACATGCCCGGGCAGCGACACCAGCCGGGAGGCGGCGGCCGATGTGTTGGTTGCCGCCGGCCGCGCCGCGCCTGCGTCATCCCCGGCGCGTGCCGCGGTTGACAGTAGCCACGCAGCCATGCCGCTCGCGAGTGCCATCGCCGCGAGCGCCCAACACGAGGACGAAGACCCGCTAAGCCAATCGTTCGCGTTCCTCACCGACAGACCCCCTGCTCATGTTCGTTTCGTTGTTGCTTTGGCTGCGACCAAACACGGCTGTGCCAATGACTCAGGCTGCGAAAGCCTGACTATATGATTCTAATGTGAACACCACGCACCCGCTCTCACCTGGCGCGCCGCAAACAGGCAAGCGGGGCCGCTTCCGCAATCGCCGTGCGTACGACTTGCGGCCGCGCTCGCCGTGTTCGTGGCAGCGGGCTGGCCGCGGCGAGTCGGTCGGGGCAGCCCCTTCCAGCACTTCGGAACGTCGCAAGTCCTTGTATCGGCCCATAATCGCCCCCACGTTCGAGGGTGTTTGAACCGATAAGGAGGTGGGTGTTGGCGGCTCCGGGGCGGGCGCAGATCATCATCGTCGGCTGCGGCTTCGGTGGACTGTTCGCCGCCCGCGCTCTCAAGGGCGTCGGCGCCGACGTGCTGGTCATCGACCGTAATAACTACCACCTGTTTCAGCCGCTGCTGTACCAGGTTGCTTCGGCGGCGCTCGCGCCGGCTGACATTGCCCAGCCGATCCGCACCATCCTGCGTCACCACAAGAACACCCGCGTGATGCTCGCGGAAGTGGACGGGGTGGACCTCGAGCAGCGCTGCGTGCTCGCCGCCGGGCGACGACTTCACTACGACTACCTGGTGCTGTCTCCGGGAGCGGTCGACAATTACTTCGGCCACGAGGAATGGCGGCAGTTTGCGCCCGGCATGAAGGAGGTGGAGGAGGCGACCTACATCCGCTCGCGCCTGCTACGCTCGTTCGAGAGCGCCGAGATCGAGCCCGATCCCGCCGAGCGCGCCGCGCAGCTCACCTTCATCATCGTCGGCGCCGGTCCGACCGGTGTCGAGCTCGCGGGTGCCATCAAGGAACTGGCGGTCGACGTGATCCCGCGCGATTACCGTGTCGCCGACACCCGCCACGCGCGCGTCATACTCATCGAAGCGGGCGAGCGCGTGCTGCCGGGCATGCATCCGGCATCCTCGGCCCGTGCCCTGGCGCAGCTGCGCACCCTCGGTGTCGAGGTAAGGCTCGGCGCACCCGTGACCGAGGTGCTTGCCGACGGCGTCATGGTGGCGGGCGAGCGGCTGCGCAGTTACAACGTCACCTGGACCGCGGGGGTGCGCGCTGCCGGCCTGAGCGGCGCCCTCGGTGTGCCGCTCGGTCCCGGCGGCCGGGTGCGCGTGGAGCGCGACTGCTCCCTGCCCGGGCACCCGGAAGTGTTCGTGATCGGCGATGCGGCGTGGCTCATCGACGGTGCGAGCGGTAAACCCGTGCCGGGCGTCTCGCAGGGGGCACTGCAGATGGGGCGTTATGTCGCAGGAGTGATCGCGGCGGAGCTGCGCGGTGAGCGCAGCGCGCGCGTGGCGCCCTTTCGCTACCGTGACTGGGGATCGGTCGCCACAGTCGGCAAGTCGCGGGCCGTGGTAGAGCTCGGCTGGCTGCGCTTCGGCGGCTTCCTGGCGTGGCTTGCCTGGATGGCGCTGCACGTGACGGTGCTCATCGGCTTCCGCAACCGCCTCGCGGTGCTCGCTTCGTGGATCTACAGCTACGTCTTCTTCAGGCGCGGCTCGCGTCTGATCACCCGCTCGGCGCCGGCCCCTGAGCAGACTCCGTAGATGGCGACGCCCATCCATCCGCCACGGCACGCCAGCGTGAGCGCCGGCGCGGGCGAAGCCCTCACGCTGCGCGGCTTCTTCGGCGTGTTCCGTTACAGTCGCCGCGCGCTCGAGCTCGTCTGGAGCACCAACCGGCCACTCACGCTCTCGCTCGCCGTGCTCACACTGCTCGCCGGCGTTCTGCCGGCGTCGGTGGCCTACGTCGGCGCGCTGATCGTGGATGCGGTGGTGAGCGCGATGCGCTCGGGCGGCGCCGCGACCCGCGTCGTGGAGCTGGTGGCGCTCGAGGGTGGGCTGGTCGCGGCGATCGCCGCTGCGCAGCGTGGGCTGTCGCTGTGCCAGTCGCTGCTGCGCGCACAGCTCGGACAGCGCGTCAACGTCATGATCCTCGAGAAGGCCCTGACACTCGAGCTGCAGCACTTTGAGGACTCCGAGTTCTACGACAAGCTCACGCGAGCGCGCCGCGAGGCCTCGACACGGCCGCTCAGCCTGGTGACGCGCACCTTCGGACTGGTGCAGAACGGCATCTCGCTCGTGAGCTACGGCGTGCTGCTCGCGCACTTCTCGCCCTGGGCCGTAGCAGTACTGCTGCTCGCAGGGCTGCCGGCCTTCGTGGCCGAGGCGAAATTCTCCGGTGATGCCTTTCGTCTGTTCCGCTGGCGCTCACCCGAGACGCGCATGCAGATCTATCTCGAGACCGTGATCGCGCGCGAGGATCATGCCAAGGAGGTCATGCTGTTCGGCCTCGGGCCGCGCCTGCTCGAGCGCTACCGTGACATCTACCGCCGCCTCTACGCGGAGGATCGTGCGCTCACGGTGCGGCGCGACGTGTGGGGCTTCGTCCTGGGCTCCATCGGCACCGCCGCACTCTACGGCGCCTACGCGTGGATCGCGATCACCACCGCACGGCGCCTCATCACGCTCGGGCAGATGACGATGTACGTGGCCCTGTTTCGTCAGGGCCAGGCGGCGGTGTCGGCGATGCTGGCCGCAGTCGGTGGCATGTACGAGGACAACCTGTACCTGTCGACGCTTTACGAATACCTCGAGGCGCACGTGCCGCGTCCGAGCGGCGCGCTGCGGCGCGGTCCGTTGCCGGAGGACGGTGTGCGCTTCGAGGACGTGAGCTTCACTTACCCGGGCGCCGAGGAGCCCGCGCTCGAGCACGTCACGCTGCATCTCAAGCCGGGGACGAGTCTCGCACTGGTCGGCGAGAACGGCTCGGGCAAGACGACGCTGATCAAGCTGCTCACGCGGCTCTACGCGCCCACGGCGGGACGCATCCTGCTCGACGGTCAGGATCTCGCCGCCTGGGATGAGAATGCGCTGCGCGAGCGCATTGGCGTGATTTTCCAGGATTTCGTGCGCTACCAGATGCTGGTGGGCGAGAACGTCGGCGCGGGCGATGAGCGCTTCTTCGACGACGAGCAGCGCTGGCGCAACGCGGCGCTCAAGGGACGCGCCAGCGACTTCATCGAGGCGTTGCCTGCCGGCTACCACACGCAGCTCGGCAAATGGTTCCGCGACGGGCGCGAGCTCTCGGGTGGGCAGTGGCAGAAGATTGCTCTGGCGCGGGCGTTTATGCGCACGCGTGCCGACATCCTGGTGCTCGATGAGCCGACCGCCGCCATGGACGCGCAGGCCGAGGCCGAGGTGTTCGAGCACTTCCGCCAGCTGGCGCGCGATCGCATCATCATCCTCATCTCGCACCGCTTCTCCACCGTGCGCATGGCAGATCAGATCGCTGTGCTCAACCGCGGGCGCGTAGTCGAGCGGGGCACCCACGAGGAGTTGATGGCCCTCAACGGCCGCTACGCGCACCTCTTCACGCTGCAGGCACGCGGCTACCGCTGATGCCGGACAACTCACCTCACCAACCGAGCATTCCGCAGCGACCTCGGCAACCGGGCTATCGATGCCTGACGCACAGCTCACCTCGCCAGCCGAGCACTCCGTCGGGACCTCGGCGAACGGGCTATCGATGACGGCTGCGCAGCGCAGGCCTCGGTGCTGCGGCGGACCTCAATTCTGCGGCGGGGTGGGAGTTTGCGACGAGGTGGGGTTTTGCGGCGAGGCGGGGTTTTGCGGCGAGGCGGTGCCCGGCGGCGCGGCGGCGCTCTGCTGCGCCTTGGCGCGCATGTCCGCCGTCATGCGCCGGTAGTCGATGCTGCGGATTTCCTCGATCGGGCACACCATGCGGCCGGTCGGTGCCGAATCGATCGTGACCGAGTCGAGGTGCGCGCTCACCGTGCCGCCGGTCGAGGTGACGCCGATGGTGTTGATGACGAAGCGCAGGTCGCAGGACGACCATACCTTGAGCAGATAGGCGTCGCTCGGAGTGGTGAACACCACCAGCTGGTCACGGCCGAGCTGCTCCCAGCTGTAGAAGTGGCCGAGCCAGGTGAAGTGGCCGATGGGCGGCCCGGCATAGGCGCGGTAGCGCGCCAGTGCCTGTTGTTGGGGGCTCGTCGACGCCGCGGCCGCATCGCCCGGCTGTGGCGGATGGCTGGCACAACCGCCGAGCAGGGCGAGCAGCGCCGCCGCTGGCGCCAGTGCCCGTGGGGTGTGTCGCATGCACGGCTCCTCGACGCGGGTATGCCGTCGTCAACGTGCGGGCCGCGCTGGCGTTGACACTTCGCCGGCCGCGGCCCCGCCCTGCAGGTCAGCGCTCAGGAGCGCTACCGGGAACTCCGCGAGCGCATCTCCAACAGTTATGCCGCGCACATCGCCCCGGCGCTGTGGCTGCAGTGGCGTGCCGTCGAGCGCGTTGCGCAGCGACTGCGCCGCGCGTCCATCGCGCGGCAACTCGACGAACGTATCCTGCCAGACCTCGGATCCGAGCGGCAGACGCGCGGGATCATCGAGCAGACGCCGGTATAACCGCGGCGCGATGACGACGAGCGAGTCGCGCGCGCAGCGCCGCGTGAATGCGCACACGTGCGCGGCGCGCTCGCCGTACACCCGTAACCGCCGATAGTCTCCGTGGCTGAAGAGGTGCGGCAGCGCGCGCCGCAGCTGCAGCGTCTTCCAGGTGACGAGCAGCTTGCCACGCCCGTCCTCGAGACTCTCGGCCAGCTCGCGCAGCGAAGGCTGCGCGGCGCCACGCCGCTCGAGATCCGCGAGCAGTGCGCGCCGCCGCGCGTAATCGACGGGACGGCGGTTGTCCGGATCGACCAGCGAGAAGTCCCACAGCTCGTTGCCCTGGTAGACGTCGGGAACCCCGGGCGCGGTCAGCTTGCACAACGTCTGCGTGAGGCTGTTGAGCAGCCCGAAACGCGTCACGCGCCGCGCGAACTCG
>Ga0335079_10009339_pt1 | contig 11178 bp, 13 predicted proteins | sample Lox_Sample_33_FD_206719 | JGI IMG/M metagenome (GOLD analysis project Ga0335079, IMG submission 206719) | Soil microbial communities from Loxahatchee National Wildlife Refuge, Florida, United States - Lox_Sample_3.3 | ecosystem: Environmental > Terrestrial > Soil > Wetlands | place: USA... | reverse complement strand
TTTTCGCGCGTCAGCGCATGCATCGGGCTTGTGCTCAGATCTTCAACCATCATGGCCGCGATCAATGCTGAATCTTCCGCCGTCCAGGGTTTCGGGGTGTAACGCAAGATACGGAACTCAACCGGTAATCGATTGCGGTGCGATTCGATATAGGCATTCACCCCTTGCGCGTAAGCCTCGAAACGAGCGCGTTCGTCTGGCGGCTGGGCCTGTACAATCCGCGCTGCCGCGGCTCTCATCGCCAAGATTCTCTGGCGGCGATCATGCTTGAGGAACTCTTCCCCGAGAACTGCGGAAAGCTCGCCGGCCGCGAACCGGCGCATGCCGTCCATCTGCCAGAGCCGGTCCTGGGCGGTGACATAGCCCTGGGCGAAAAACAGATCGTGGAAGTTGCTTGCTGTGATGGTTGGGACTCCATGGTTGTCCCGAAGAACAGCTACTTTGGAGGAAATGCCTGAAAGTTGCACCGTGCCCTCAAGCTGAGGCAGAGCGCCTACCGCCGAATGGTAGAACCAGAGACTGACACACAGAACGGCAAAAAGAATGGCGAAAAGCAGCCAGCCCGCGGCGCGCCACGCGCTGACACGCGACCTGTGACTGACCGCAGCCGCAGTGGTTGTCATGACGAATTGTTGATTCTAACAGCGCGCAACCGATCTTCACGGCTTGGCGCATTGCGCATGCATCGGTATCATTCAAGTTGACGAGCGCTGCCGCGTACGCAACATGCTGCAAAAACGCATTGACGATCAGCCCAATCTCTCGCGTGAGATGATTCGTGAGGCACAGGGGATTCTGCACCAGCATCTAAGGCGCGTGGGGTTGAAACAAACCGCGCAGCGCGACACAATTTTGCGAACGTTCCTCGAGACCCGCGAACACCTCTCAACTGACGAACTGCACCGTCTAGTAAAGAAAGAAGACCCGCACATCGGCTTCACCACGGTCTATCGCACATTGAAGCTGCTTGCCGAGTGCGGCCTGGCCAGCGAAGTTGCCTTTCACGATGGAATTGCCCGTTACGAACACCAGTACAATCGCCGTAGCCATCATCACATGGTGTGCACCGAGTGCGGCAGTTCGGTGGAGTTTTTCTCTCCGGAAGTGGGACGGGTTGAGCAGGAAATCGGCCGCAAACACCGCTATCTGACCACCCGACACACGTTTCAGATTTACGGGATTTGCGAGAGGTGCCGCCGCAAGCACGAAACCAAGAGGCTGGTTTAGGTTCTCCCGGTAAAACCATGACTGTCGCCTGCCTGCATTGCAAAACGGAAGTGCCCGAAATTGCCGTCTATTGTCCGGCATGTGGTGAGGAAGTCAGGGCGGCCGCAGCGCCGCGCGATCCAGGCTCCAGACTGCTGGCCGCGGCTGCTTATTTCACTTTTATTCCTGCGACGATCTTCATTTTCAAGCCGAGCTTTCGCAAGAACGATTTCGTTCGCTTCCACAGCTTTCAATCCGTCTTTTTCGATCTCGTTGTGATTGTGACCTGCGCCCTGTTGCGGCTGCTCTTTCCGGCGCTTATATTGATTCCGCATCTTGGCTTTCTTTTCGCGTGGCTACTGGTCGCTTTGGTTTTGCTGGGTTGTGTCATGATCTGGTTGGTGCTGGTAATCAAAGCGGTACAAGGCGAGATCCTTCAGCTGCCCTTAATCGGTTCTTTGGCAGAGAGAAGCGGCAGGGCATAACCGTTTGAGCAGCTTACTGCCCACTTGACAGACCCCCGCCTGCAATGGCATTCCTATTAGCTTTTCATCTGTGGGCTAGTTCCGCCACTCTGGCAGGCGAAGGAGAGAGCGTGAGAGTTCGCGTTTTTTATCATGACAAGTGCTTTGACGGCGCTTCGTCCGCTGCCCTGTTCGCGCGCTTCTACGGTGAGCGGATCCGCGGTGACGTTGAGTTCGTTTACTCCGGCCTGCTGCACCGGGCAGGATCATTGTTCAACGAGGCGGATTTCGATGGCGATGAAAACGCCATTGTAGATTTCAAATATTCCAGCTCTCCTAAAATCACCTGGTGGTTTGACCACCATGAGAGTGCGTTTCTAACGCCCGAGGATGCTGCTCATTTTGAACAGGATGAAAGCAACCGCAAGTTTTACGATCCTGCCTTCAGGTCCTGCACCAAGTTCATAGCCACGATTGCGGAAGAGCGCTTTGGCTTCGATCCGGCCCCGGTTTCAGAGCTGGTGCATTGGACCGACATCATAGATGGGGCGATGTATCCCGACGCCAGAAGTGCAGTGGAGATGAAAGCTCCCGCCATGAAACTAACCATGATCATCGAGGCGACCCAGGACTCCGACCTTATCCCAAAGCTGATTCCCCTCCTCGCGAGCAGGCCGCTTGCTGAGATTTTGGAGGAGCCCTTCGTGAAGCCGCTTCTGCCGCCGCTTCTCGAACGACACCAAAATTCGCTCGCGATTCTCGATCAGCGTACGGAATCCAAAGACGGTACCCTATTTTTCGACATCACAGATCATGAGCTGGAGGGATATAACAAGTTCGTGCCGTATTACTTGCATCCGGAAGCCATCTATAGCGTCGGCCTCAGCAAGAGCAGCTTTCGTGTGAAGGTCTCGGTGGGATCGAATCCGTGGGCGCCGATGGAGCCTCGGGTCAATCTGGCCAGAATTTGTGAACGGTACGGCGGAGGCGGCCATGCCAGGGTGGGCGCGATCTCTTTCGATGTGAGCCGCGGGCCGGAGGCGCAGATCGCAGCGCAGGAGATAGTAGCGGAATTGCGCGCCGCGGTGCGGGCCCAGGTACCGTGAGGGCTATCACGCTGTTCCCGCTGAAAGTAAGCGCACCATCTGATTTTTCGCCAGGTTCACGACCGCCAATATCAGGCACAATAGACGTTTAAGTGGATCATCGCGCCCAAGCCATGGCTCAGCCTGTCCCTCCGCCCCACCGTCACAGAGCAGAGCTGCAGGTGCTGCGCGGAATCGCCACGCTTGAGCTGGCCAAAGGCGTAATTGTTCTTGCGGCAGCAGCGGCGATCATTTTTGTTGTTCATCGCGACAGCTCTGATATTGGTCAGGCGATTCTCCACCTGCTGCACTTGAGTCCCGACCATCACTTCACGAGAGTTTTTCTACGCTGGTCCGACCACCTGCAGGACGAGAAGATCTGGGTAGTGGCTGTGGCGGCCTCTGTGTATTCAGCACTTCGCTTTATCGAAGGTTATGGCCTCTGGCATGCGCGGGCCTGGGCGGAGTGGATTGCGTTGTTTTCAGCTTCGATCTACGTACCGTTCGAAGCGTATAACCTGGCACGGAAGCCGACCTGGTTTCATATCGGCCTCCTGCTGGTGAATCTAGGAATTATTGCCTATATGGCCTTCCTGAGGATTTCCGCCCGCCGGGAACGGCGGCACGCAGCAAAGCCGCAAATCATGCCTCAAACCTGACGGGCCAGCGCACCTGGGCAGCGGTGCGGGATGTGCCCTGTTTCCTCCTACTTGCCGGCCGCGGCTTTCTTCTCCGCAGCCCGCCGTTCGCGGTAGAGACGGTTTTTCAGGTCGCGATGCTTCTGTTGACAGGCATCGCAGAACTGTTTGTAGTTTTTTCGTTTTTTTCCGCAGAGGGCGCATTTCCCCTTCTTGACCTGCGCGATCTGCCATAGACGTTGACGGGAAAGCTGTTTTTTCATGGTTTCGTAACGATCAGTTTACCTCAAGCTTTGCGGTTCGTCTTGGGCGGAGCCATAGCTTTTTTCGAAATTCCTGTCCCAGTCATGACTGCATTGGTTCGCCTTCGTACCACCGGGTGAAGCTTTCCGGTTGGCTCAGATGGACTTTACTGGAATTGTGGTCAGATCATCTACCAAGCCGACTTCCTTCTGCAGGAACGGTTCTGCGTATGTCACGCCACCGAGCATTCCGTAGAACCTCGCCATGGCCTCAATGCGCCCACGAATCTCTTCGCGGGCAGGAAACAGGTCTTTGCCGGCCTCCTGATCGCTATATTGCGACTTATAAGCCATGAGAGATTCGAAACGTGCTTCAAACTGGTCGCTGATGTCAACGACAAATGTCGGCCTGGTGTCGTAATAGAGCGTGGCGTAGATGATCTTGAAAGGCCGGTGCGGAGCCAGACGCGAAATGTCGCCGGTTTCCGAGCCGCCCTGCAGCTTCGATAGCCCGGCCAGGAAACAAGCTTCGTAACCCAGCACTGAAGCCCTGTAGTGGTCGGGATGGCGGCCTTTGAAGTAGGGAAGAATCACGACGCGGGGCCGCAACTGACGAATTACTCGAGCTACCTTCAGTCGGTTCTCCCAGTTATTTTCGACGCGCCCGTCGGGAATATCGAGCGCCTGCCGCCATGAGGCGCATAGAATCCTCGCCGCAGCTGCGGCTTCCCGCGCCCGCTCTTCCGCGCTGCCGCGAGTTCCCATCTCTCCCTGGGTCAGATCGAGAATGCCGGTTCGATAGCCGCGCTTCGCCATCTTCAGCAGCGTGCCGCCACAGGTTTGTTCTACGTCATCGCGATGGGCGGCAATGGCGAGAATGTCGAGGGGCTGCATACGAGAAAAGAGTACATGAACCGAAGCGAACCGGAATCAATCTCCAGGCAGAAATTTTGGGTTGGCCGGCGGCACGTATCCTGGCGGAAGCCCCTTTTCGAGGAACGGAAGGTCATCCGGGTCGCGCACCTCAACCTGGCCATCCGGCATCAGTTTGTAAGTTTGCCCGAGCGGATCAACCGGCACGCCTTGTAACAGGCCCAACCTCTGCATCTCGACGAAGTTTGCAGGTAGCCGGCCTGTCATCTGTTTGTAGCGGGCGATCAGTTCGTCCAGGGCGGTAACATCCTGATCCACCCTCAGCGCCCGCAGATGAGCCAGCGCGTTGGCGCGGATGTTCTTGTCTTTTGTAGTCTCGTATGTGGTGGTCCATAGAATCTGCGCGGTCCTGGTTTCACCGGCATGTTCAGCCATCAAAGCAGCGAGCACTTTCAGAAATGGGTGCGCATCAGGCACTTTCGATCCGCGGGCGAAGGCATCTGCAGCGTGGGCATAGTCGTGCAGATCCATGTAGTAGATGAAGCCAAGTTCGTAATAGAGCCTCCAGTCATCCGGGTTGTTGCGAATTCCGAAATTCACCAGATTGATAGCTTCCTGCGTCATGCCCGCGCCATTGGGCGGCCTGGGACCAAGAAAATTGGCCCCGAACTCGTAAGCCACCGTTAAATGTGGATCGAGGACGGTAGTGATGTCGAGCAACGGCGCGAGCAGGGCGTAGCGCTTCGCGCCAATGTAGTGCCTGCTGCCGAAGTACTGCACCACTCGTGTCCAGTAAATATCCGCAAGCAATCCGTCGTAGCCAAGGCTGATCCGCTTGAGAACCTTTGGCGACGAGATATAGAGCACGTCTTCAAGCGTGGACTGAGACCGCAACGTGTCCACCCTGCGAAGCAAGATCACTGATCCGGTCATGCAGGTGACCAGCAAAAGTAAAGCGATTGCTGTGGTTCGCTGCGAGGCGGTCATTTCAGGTCACGCCGCTCAAAGATGAGCACCGCCCCACAGACCGCTACAGCAGCGTAAAGCAGAGCATAAGCTGTGTTGGCAGCGATCAGTTGTGCTGAAACCGGCTGCTCGTGGGCCACTGAGCTGATTACGTTGAGGGAGGAAAGATTCGGCACCAGGTAAGCCGCGCCTGTAGCGAGCCAGCGTGTAAAGCCCTGCGTCATGCCCGCGAAGCCCCGGAGATCTTCGGCAAAGCTGCCAATGATGAATAGCGAAAACGCGAAGATGGCGGACAGGAGCGGCGAAGAAAAAGATGAGAATAATAGCGCGAGAGAAGTGATGATAAGAAATTGCAGAACGATGAAGTACAGGGCGATCAGCACCCAGCGATCAGGCTTCTCGAAGTGATGTGAGACGTACAGCAATGCTCCAAAGACACCAAGCGACATGAAAAACGTGTTTACAACAAGCGTTCCTGCCAGGCCAAAAAACTTGCCGACAATAAACTCCCAGCGGCGCACCGGGTGCGACAAAACGGTGTAAAGCGTGCGTCTCTCTATCTCCTTCGAAACCAGCCCGATTCCGATGAAGATAGCGATGACAACGCCAAAAAGAGAAACCGCGGTCAGACCCAGATTGATCACAACCAGCCGCTCAATGTTGATGGAAATCTGTCCGACAAGAATCGCCGCTCCCGAGAGCAGCAAAGCAAAAGCGATCAGGTTATAGAGCACGCGATCGCGGACAGCTTCGCGGAAAGTATTAAACGCTATTTCGGGAACGCGCCCTTTCACGGTCTCGCTCCCGTCATTGCCTCAGCGGGCTGTAATTTTCTGACGAAATATTCTTCCAGTGATGTGCGCACCGGCGTGACCGAGATAATGCGCAGGTGCTCGCGACGTAGAACGTCTATAGCGGCATCCTGGTTGCCCTCCAGAACCACTGCCCTTACCGTATCGCCGCCGAGGTGGCACTCCGCGACAAGGCTGGTAATTGAAGACGGTACCGTGTTGCCATGCCAGATTACCTCGACTTTACCCTCGACGCTTGAAGTCAGATCCGCGACCGCACCCACCCCGCGAAGCTCACCCTCGTGAATAATCGCTACGCGGTCGCAGAGGGACTCGGCATCACTCAAAATATGCGTGGAGAAGAATACGGTCTTTCCCTGCCGCTTGAGATTTTCCATCAGGTCGCGCACTTCGCGGCGGCCCATAGGGTCAAGCCCCGACATCGGTTCATCGAAAAAGAGCACTTTGGGATCATGGAGGACTGCCTGGGCTATACCAATTCGTTGCAGCATACCCTTGGAGAATTTTCTCAACTGGAAGTCGCCGGATTGCTGCAGGCCGACCCGATGCAGGACGTCGTCAATGCGGCGCGAGCGCTGTTTGCCGGGGATACCGGAGAGTTGAGCAAAGTAATTCAATAGCTCGCGGGCGGTAAGGTAATCATAAAAATACGGTTGCTCGGGAAGGAATCCGATCTGCGCTTTCATTCGCGGGTCATCAAGATCCATGTCGAGAATGCGCGCGGAGCCCGTCGTCGGGTAAACCAGCTGCATCAGCAACTTAAGCGTCGTCGTTTTTCCTGCCCCGTTTGGGCCGAGAAATCCGAACACTTCGCCCTGCTCAATTTGCAGGGTAAGCGGCCGCAAGGCAACGCGAGGTTTTTTACGCCAGAAACCTACCTTGTAAGTCTTTTGTAATCCGCGGATTTCAATTGCCGGCATGGAAGATACAAGCGAAAAAGCTAATCCTCAAAATTATAAGCAAATGCCTGGAGCTTCTGTGCTGCGTGGTAAGATGCCCGCGTTACGAAGGTAAAGATTGAACCGTTGATTGCACCCAAAATAAGAAGGAGCAACGGATCGCTCCGTTGCTCCTGGCTTGTACCCTCCCCCGAGTACTTCGCCAATTCTCTTACTGCAGAGCCGTCAGGGCCGCGCAGCCGGCGGTGGTGGTAACACCCGTCGGACCGGGGCTCTTCCAGCGAATGACGCCGTCTGAGCTCGAGCAGAAGCCGCGCACACCGGTCTGGTTCAACGATGCCGGGTCGCCGCTCACGGTGTAGTCATTCACAGTTCCACCCGCAGCCGCTGCCGGCGTGTAGGTGAAGAAATAGCCGCTCTTTGGAGTGGCAGCCGCGCTAGCGGTGGCCAGCACTGTGTCGATCAAGCAAGCCGCAGTCGAGGCCGGCGTACCGCAAGTGGTGTTGCCGCCGCCCGGTCCAAGCGCAGCCAGCGTTGCCGCAAAGCCGACGTTCGGATAGGTAGACTGATAGGTGATCGAAGCGGTGTTGATGGTACGAATTGACTGCACCGCAGACGATTCGTTGGCTGCAATACGCGCACGCAGCAGGTTCGGAATAGCGATGGCAGCGATGATCAGAATGATCGCCACCACAATCAGCAACTCAATCAGTGAAAAGCCCTTCTGTTTCCGCATCTCGTTTTCCCTCTTCTCCGTTTTATCAAGTATTGGTCTCATCAGACCCAATTGCCCAGTATGTTCGCATTTTACCGGCCAGAGCGGGAGGTTACTACGGTGCAGGAGCGACTTGCATAGGCCCTTGTCTATCAAGAGCTAAGAAGTCTTTAGTAACCGCGGCATCCGGACGGATTGCAGAACCGGGGGGCCATCCTGTCAAATTGCGTCGGGCGGGATGACAACTTGTGTCATTTTGCCACAGGTTGCGAAAGCCCGCCACCCGGCACTACTCACTTGAACGTACCTCCACGATCGCCTTGCGGGAAATACTTACCACGCTGTCCAGCCGCCATCCACAGCCAGATTAGTTCCTGTGACGTATGAAGATGCGTCGGAGGCAAGGAAAAGCAGGGGCCCCTGGAGTTCCGCCGGCTCCCCGACACGCTTCATCGGGACTTTGGCGGCAAGGCGGCCACCGAAAGCGGGGTCGCGCAGCAAAAACCTGGAAGCAGGAAACGCTCCCGGACTAATGCAGTTTACCCGAATCCGCTCTGGTGCCAGATGACACGCCGCGTATCGAGTCAATTGGATGATCCCGGCCTTCGCTGGCCCGTAATACGGAGGGTTATCAGCTCCGCTGCCGCCATAGATCGAGGGGTCAGGGCTTACATGCCCGTACATGGAAGCGATGTTTATGACCGAAGCGCCTCCCGGGTTGAGTTTGGCGGTCTCCCTGAGCAACGCCGAGGATAGCTGCAGCAGGCGAAAAGCAGCAGTCACGTTGACCGCGTATGCAGCCGCAAAATCATCGGAGGTGGCGCTCATCATCGTTCCCGGTCTGCTGCTGTTGGCGTTGTTGACCAGGATGTCGAGCCGGCCATGCTTTTCAGATATTTTCTCGATGTGACCTTTCGCCGCATCAGGATCAGTGACGTCGAAGCAAGCCATAGAGACGCGGGATCCCTGCTGGACCATTGAATGGGCAAGCGCTTCAAGCCGACCGGCGTTCCTGCCATTGATGATCACATGCGCTCCTGCACCAGCCAAGGCTCTGGCCATGAACTGACCGAGATGACCGGTTGCGCCGGAAAGAAATGCAACGCGACCATCGAGGCGAAACAGAGACAACGAATCCAGTCCGCCGATCCCCGCCTCAGGCATGCGCCATTTTCCATTTGGAAGGATTGAGCAGCATTTGCGGCGCCTTGGGCAGCGATCGTTCGATCTGAGCACATTGCTCGGCTGTCAGCGCCGGAGTTCTGAACAACTCAAGGTTCTGCTTCAATTGATTCATGGTCTCGCATCCGACCACCAGGCTGGTAATCCACGGCTGAGCGCGGACGTAAGCGAGACAGAGATCAACGAGGCTTTGCCGATTGGATTCTCTCGCAAGTTCATTCAAGGCCTCGACGCAATCCCGCGCATCAAGATTTTCCGATGCGGGCCAGCAGGCGGCACGATTCAGCAAAATGCCCTGCAGAAAAACGCTGCGCGCATGCACCAGGACATCGGGACGATGCTCGATTGCCTTGTCGATGCCTTGGGCCTTCCAGCGCCAATCGAGAAGGTTGAAAGGAATCTGCAAATGCCGGATATCGGGATCTCGCAACGCGGCAAGTGCCTCTTCCGGCTGGTAGACGGACGCGCCGAGCCTGTCGATTTTTCCTAAATCACGCAACCGCAGCAGAGTCCTCCAGGCCGCTCCTTGCCAGTCATCATGATAATGCCAACCGTGCAGCAGAAGGGTTGAGATCTTTTCGCCTCGAAGAGCCGCACACGATTCGGCCACGCTAGACTCAACCGCGGCGCTGATGTCTCTGCTGCTGGCGCTCATGGGAAAAGACATCAGCGTATCCAGCTTGGTAATGACTTCCACCCGTGATTCCCAGGCCCCGGTGAGCGCACTGCCAATTATCGATTCTGAATCGCCATAGGTACGCGCAGTGTCCAGCGTCGTCACTCCATACTGGATCGCGGTCCTGACCATCGACACGGCGCTGCTGGTGTCCGGCTTGCCCGTGGTATTGACGATCCCATACTCCCTTCCGAGCTGAACGGTGCCGAGGGTCAGTTGGCTGTGAACCCGGCCTTCGATTACCCGGTATGGCACGCGAAATTCCGGTTCGCCCGGAATGGATTGGAGGCGCACCATAAGTTGGTACCAATTCTCGTGCACGGGATCGTCGACATTCGCGAAAAGGCCAAGAATCCTGTGATAATCCTCGTCGTCATCAATGGTGCAGCGCAGGTGGCTGTAGTCCGATCCTCGCACCTCAGCAGGAACATAGATCCCGACGCGACAATGGCGCGCCATCCAGGGACACACATGCTCCCGGTCATACGAACTGGTTGTTCTTGCGTGCGCGGTTCGCAACGTGGCCACGGAAAACGCTTCAGCAGATAATCCGTAGGGAAGATGACTTTGCGGACAGGTTGCAGACAAATACTCAAGACCGGAGTTTGTGAAAGCGTGCGTTAACTGCCGCACGAATTCACCGTCGGGAAGCACATTGTCACCCGTGAGCCGGACAATGATGCCATCATCGGACAGATCCGCGGCAGCCAGGCAGAAGCGCCCCAGCACGTCGTCCAGCGACCCGCGAAAAACCTGAAGGCCTTGTGCACGTGATATCTCGGCCAAGCGATCATCCGAGGGATCGGCCGATGTCGCCACTACAAGCTCGTGACCGAGATTCAAGGCGCGCAAGGCCGACAATGCAACTGCCGGATATCCAGCAACAGGAAGCAAAGCTTTTCCGGGCAGCCGCCGGCTGGTTGTGCGTGCCTGAAGAATGACTCTGATTCGTGGCATGAGCTGCGTCACCACTCCCGGGAGGCCGAGCGGAATCAATAGTTCCAACCCGTGTCTAATCTTAATTGTTGTACACTGCCAACAAAGTGCGCGTTGGATCAAGGTATCTGGCTGGTCAACCGAGCAGCACCTTATCGCGGTTTATGAGTGAACAGGACAAAAAAACCCAGGAGACGGCAAGCAGCGAGGCTCGTCCTCGCAAGAAGCCGTATGAGAAGCCGGCTTTCCGGTACGAGCGCGTCTTCGAGACCATGGCTCTCTCCTGCGGGAAGAAGAGTCCGATTGAGGCTCAGTGCCGTTTCAACCGCAAGAATTCCTGATGACTGCCGATCTTGAACTTGTTTCTGCGATTCGCAAGCGCGAACTTGCTGCAGATGTTCTGCGCAATGGCGGCGCTATAAGGCTTCGCGTGCAGGGCACCAGCATGCTTCCCACAATCTGGCCAGGGGATATGTTGACGATC